>Ga0206116_1000104_pt1 | contig 126982 bp, 119 predicted proteins | sample 3A1Ametagenome_FD_178000 | JGI IMG/M metagenome (GOLD analysis project Ga0206116, IMG submission 178000) | Enriched microbial communities from leaf-cutter ant dump, University of Wisconsin, Madison, United States - 3A1A | ecosystem: Environmental > Terrestrial > Nest > Insects nest > Nest dump...
GCGAAGGTTGTCCGCTTCGAGGACAATGTCACCACGCAAAAGGCAATCGCAGAATAGAAGTCAATCACCGTTTGAACGCCTTAAAACACCGGGCAAAAGAACTTCTGATGAGTAAAAAAGGATTGGAGCATCGCAGCAAACGTCCGATAGAAGTGGAAGCTGTTTTTGGGCAACTCAAGAACAATAATAAATTCAACAGATTTACATTCAAAGGCTTAGAAAAAGTGGAAATGGAATTTCTACTGATGGCGCTTGGACATAATTTTAGAAAAATGGCAGCAGTAACCGTTTCCGCAGGTAAAACGGTGTTCAAAAACTCTATTTTTGGTTCTAAAATTATCGTTTTTGTTCCATTTAGATTTTATCTTCTGTTTATGGATTATAAATTTCACAGTATTTTATAAAAAAGTCACAACCGCTCAATAAACTCAACAAACAGTTCTTTCAAATTCAGAAAACCCTCCAGATTCAAAGTATCTGCCGCATCCAGCGGATTGTGATAATAACCCGGACCGCCCAAAGTGTAAGTGAAAAACGAGGGAACACCCATCAGAAAGAATGGGCAGTGATCAGAATTGCAGGCTTCACCTCTTTTTTTGATTTGGGGAATTAATTTTTTATCCGAATTGATCTGATTCAACAATTCAAATTCTTTGGTGAAAATGCTGCTGTTCACAATCTGAATCCCGTTTTCGCCGGCGCCCATAATATCAAAATTCAAAAGAAATTTAATCTCCGATAGCGGAAAAACCGGATGTTCAACAAACCATGATGACCCGACCAGACCGGCTTCTTCGGCTGCAAATGCAATAAATACCAGACTGTATTTGGGTTTGTGATTTGAGAAATATCGCGCGAGTTCAATCAGAAAGGCAGTTCCGCTTGCATTGTCGCTTGCTCCCCGAAAAATCGTATTGCCCACTTTTCCGAGATGGTCGTAATGTGCAGTAATCACAATCAGAGAATCCGGATTTTTGCCTTCGATTTTTCCGATGACATTTCTTGCTTCAAAGTCTTTGACAAAATTTGATTTGATGCTGTAATTGTCTATTTTTAAATCTTTTGAATAAAATTTGTCAGAAACAATAAATTCGGAAATACTGTCCTGTTCAAGCGAAAGAGAAGCGGTCAGTTTGTCTTTTGTAAAAAAGAAAATTGCACGGTCACGGTTTTCATCCGGCCGATAAAAATTTGCCCAGTCTTTGTAATAGCTGCCGATCGAATCGATTTCAAACTGATAAGGCGGAAAAACAATATGTTTCTGATATTGAGCATTCATGTCCTCAGCGATAAATTCAGTCAGTTTTTGTTTTGAAGTCAGCGCTTCTGAAAATTTGACCGGATCAAACAGATACAGATTGCGTTTGAAATATTTTTGTGATTTTGAATTGGGTTTGATCAGAAAGTCAATTCCGTATTTCAGTTCTTTTCCGTTGATTTTTAATTCTGCATCTTCAATGACATTGATCGGCATTGTAAATTCCTGAAAATAAGAATTTCCAATCTTTTCCAAACCGATTTCTTCAAATTGAGCTGCCAAATAATCAGCTGCTTTTCCCATTCCGCTGTTGACATAGCCGCGACCCGAAAATTCATCCGAAGTCAGTTCCCGAATCACAGTTTTTGGGAAATCCAGTGCAGTTTCGGTCTGCTGGGCGTTGATTATTTGAGACTGAATCAGCAGCAGAAAAACAAACAGTGAAACAAAAGAAAAGGATTTCAAGATTTTAAGTTTTGAATGACGAAGTTATAAAATCAAAATTGATTTCAGTGGTCAAAGATTCAGGAATTAAACCGATCTTCTTTTTATATTTATCAAAAATTAAATCCAAACCAATATGGCACTGATCAGAGAATTGAACGGAAACACACCCGAATTTGGAAATGATTGTTTTTTGGCAGAAACTGCCGTGATCATAGGCGATGTCATAACCGGTGATGAATGCAGCATCTGGTACAATGCGGTTTTGAGAGGCGATGTGAACTCGATTCGTCTTGGAAACCGGGTGAATATTCAGGACAATGTGATGGTTCACTGTACTTATCGGAAAACGAAAACAATTCTGGGCAACAATGTTTCGATCGGTCATAATGCGGTGGTTCACGGCTGTACGCTTCATGACAATGTGCTGGTCGGTATGGGTGCGATCATCATGGACAATTGTGTGGTCGGTTCTTTTTCAATCATTGCAGCCGGTGCGGTTGTTACTCAAAATACTCAGATTGGTGAAGGTGAGATTTGGGCAGGAATTCCGGCCAAAAAAATCGGTATGGTTTCAAAAGAACTCAAAGAAGGCGAAATACAAAGAATTGCGGCCAATTATGTGAAATACAGCGGCTGGTATAGCAGCGATCAGTAAAAAAATGAAAAAAAACGATTTTCGATTGAAGATTCCAAACTAATTTTGTAGATTATTTCAGAAACCAAAAGGTGAGTTTAACTACAAAGAAGGTTTCCATAGCCGGGCTGATTATAGCCCTGGGAATCGTTTACGGCGATATAGGGACTTCGCCGCTTTACACAATCAATGCAGTTGTCAGAGGTCGGGTCGTGGACGAATTACTTGTCGTTGGCGCTGTCTCTCTGGTTATATGGACGCTGACGATCCAGACTACCATCAAATATGTTTGGCTGACGCTGAAGGCTGACAACAAAGGTGAAGGAGGTATCTTTTCGCTTTATGCACTGGTAAGAAAATATTCAAAGAAAATCATGCTGGTTGCAATGATCGGAGGCGCCGCATTGCTTGCTGACGGCCTGATTACGCCTGCAATCACCATTACTTCTGCAATCGAAGGAATCGGTCTGGACGAGTCCGAGACAGTTACCCTTGTATTGTTTATACTTGTACTCCTGTTTTTTCTGCAGCAGTTCGGCACCCGTTCCATCGGAAAGCTCTTTGGGCCGGTTATGCTGATCTGGTTTCTGCTGATGGCGATAATCGGTCTGATTCATATTGCAGACGATTTTCATATTTTTAAAGCGATTAATCCCTATTACGGAATCAAACTGCTGATAGCCGAGCCAAAAGGTTTTTGGATATTGGGAGCCGTATTTCTGTGTACTACCGGAGCAGAAGCTCTTTATTCGGATTTGGGACATTGCGGCAAAAAAAACATACACATCTCATGGATATTTGTCAAAACCTGTCTGATCCTGAATTATACGGGTCAGGGCGCATGGCTGCTCCATAATCATCTCGGTGAGGTGCTCCCCGCAGGCATCAATCCGTTTTTTCAGATCATACCCGAAAATTTTAGAGGAATCGGAATACTGATTGCCACCTTCGCTGCCATCATTGCTTCTCAGGCTCTGATTACAGGCGCGTTCTCAATCATCAGTGAAGCGATGAAACTGAATCTTTGGCCCAAATTCAAAGTATCTTATCCGAGCCGGGAAATCGGACAATTGTATATTTCAACCATCAATTGGGCATTGTTTGCCGGTTGCTCGATGATTGTGCTGTCGTTCAGAAGTTCGGAGGCAATGGAAGGTGCCTACGGTCTTTCAATCACCATTACGATGATTATGACATCAGTACTGTTTTCTTATTATATGTATATAAAACGCTATCCGAAATTCTGGATCGGTTTGTATCTGATGGTCTATATGACGATAGAACTTTCGTTCCTGACCGCCAATCTTGAAAAATTCGGACATGGCGGCAATGTGACCATCCTTATCGGAAGCGTGCTGTTTGCGGTAATGTTTGTATGGAATCGAGCCAGAAAAATTAGAAACAGATATATTGAATTTGTACCGATTTCGTCCTATGTGCCGATACTCAGAAAATTATCAAAAGATAAATCAATACCCAAATATGCCACCCATCTGGTATATCTGACCAGTGCTGAAAATCCGAAAGAGATTGAACACAAGATTATCTATTCAATTCTCTACAAAAGACCGAAACGAGCCGATATTTACTGGTTTGTACATGTCAATGTGGTCGATCATCCGCATACCACCGAATATAGTGTAGAGACAATTGTACCAAACGAAATCATAAGGATAGAATTCAAACTTGGTTTCAAAGTTGAACACAGGATTCAGCTGATGCTGAGAAAAGTTTTTGAAGAAATGGAAGAAAAAAAGGAAGTGATCATCAAAAGCCGATACGATTCGCTGGTTGATGAGGGCATACCGGGTGATTTCAGATTTGTGGTCATTGAGAAATTTCTTTCAAAAGAGAATGAGCTTCCCATGTTTGACCGGATTGTGCTGAAAGCCTATTTTCTGCTCAAACAAATCAGCCTGTCTGAAGAGAAAGGATTCGGACTCGATCCTTCCGATGTCACGCTTGAGAAATTTCCGCTGGTTCTCTCTTCTCCGTCAAATCTTCGGTTGAAAAGGGTTCATTAATTCAGTTTTATGATTTGAAACTGAGACATAAAAAATCCCGTTCAAAAATTTTCAAACGGGATTTTTCATGATTTTTATTTCAGATTAATTTTTAATCAGTTTTTTTGTGATTTTGCCTTCAGGGGTATTGATTACAATCACATAGATTCCGGTTGAGAGATTGCTTATATCAACAGTTGCTCTTTTGTTTTTCAGATCAATGTCTGACTGATATACCGTTTTTCCGGTCAGATCCTGAATGCTGACAAATGAATCCTGATAAGCCTTGTCGGTCAGTATATAGAATTCGCCTTTTGTCGGATTCGGATACATACTGAGTTCTGAGCTGATGAGTTCGTTTGTCGCCATATTGGTGCAGTCCAGTACATTGGTCGGAGGCATATCAAATGCTTCTGTACCGTCAGAACGGCTATTGCTGCTTCCCTGGCTTGCGCTGTACCCAAGACCTCTTTTCGCAAATGCTTTCCAGATATGACACTGATTTACGCCGTTGTTGTTGTTGATGTCTGCCTGCAGGATTGCGTTTCTTCCGTCTACAAATCCGGGGCTGCACGGCTGCAGTTTCATACCGTCTGCTACCAGCTGCATTGCAATATTATTTCCGCCGTTTCCAAAATAGAAATCAGGACTGAAACCGTACAAATCAATCATTTCCCAGGTCATTTCCCACAGCATGGTTGCCCATACATAGCCTACACCGTGTGGAACGGCCACTGATTTGATGGTATTGTAAGTAGAAGGATTAATCGACATATCGGTAGAATATCTTGTCGGTCTGATGCCCCCACCGTTTGTTGGTTGAGAAGATACATAAGTTCCGATTCCTCTGCCGTCTGTTCCCTGATCGCCGGTATTCATGGTCATAACCAGTCCCGCATAGTCTGACCAGCCTTCACCCATCTGTTCCTCATTGTTCAGGCAGCCTGATGTATTCGGACCTCCTGTCAGTCTGTTTGAGATTCCGTGGGTATATTCGTGCGCCATTACACCGTTATCGAAAGTCCCGTCTTTGTATCCGTCCCAATGTCCGTCTTTTGGAACTGAAGCTTCAAGGCTTGTTCCGCTGAGCACAGCGGTCATAATCGGATCACCGTCTGTATTTCTGATCATTACGGAAGGAATCGTGATGGTCGGGTCGGTTCCGCCCATTGCGATGGGAGCACCCGCCACATTGTTAACCATTACCACAGCAAGTGCGCCTGCGTTTTGTGCTTTTTTCACTTTGACAGCAAAGTCGCACTGACCTCTTCTAATCATAACGATTTTTCCGTTCAGTTCAGAAGCATTGGTCACAGCGCCGCAACCGTCATTCGGATCGGTACTGCCACCGGTATTGTCATTTTTGATTACCGCCAGATTCTTTACCAGCGGAGGACTGGGAAGCGCACCGCCAAAACTGGCAAGAACACCGGCATAATCTCCCTGATAATCGCCCGGAGTTGTCACCGAAAACAGATGATTGTCGCCCTGATTCGAAGTCCACATGAACATAATCATATACGGATTACCGCCGTCTGCGGGTGTACCAAACATGGCATTGTTCATATTGCCCAATGCTTCGCCGGTCTGACCGAAAGCAAAAACCTGATCGTTCTGAGAACCTCCGTTTCCGTAATTGTTTACCTGGAAGTTTCCAGCAGGTTCCGTAAATCCGTACTGATACCACAAATCGTGCATAATGTTGTTGATAAAGAACAGATTGGTGGTCGATGCATCTGCACTTTCATACAGATTTTTTGTAAAATCAATCGGGAAATCGAATGTGAGTGAAGACCCGCCTTCGGCAAATCCGTGGAAGGAGTATGAACCTCCGTTGTACAGCCAATTGAGTCCTTCACTGTTCTGGTCATTTACAGCGGTCACATTGTTTCCCTGAGTATTTGTGAACTCGGGACCTTCAACCCCGTTGGTATCGTGCCATCCGAACGGAGAAGCGGTCGGATCTGCAGGATCGGTTACCAAAGTCCTTTCTCCAAATGTAGGTGCTTCGATTGGCGGATTATAAACCCGATAAGCAGCTCCGTCTGCCACAGTGTTTGAGGTGAATTGAGAATTCAGCCACTTCACCTGCTCCGACTGTTTGAATTCGGTCATCGGATTTTCAAATGAATCATCCCCAAATTCGCAGCTGAGCAACTGGTTGAATTTTGAGTAGATTTCACCGGTCTGAGCGTTGGCAATCACCTCCATAATCTTCAGCTGACCGTCTTCCATAATTCTCAAATGAGTCACCCAACTCAGATTCAGTTTGCCGTCCTCAGTTGGAAAATACATCAGTTTGCTTCCGAAATTCTCATCCTGAAAAGCAGTCTGATTCAGTGTATAGCCCATCTTTTGGGCAATCACAGCCGAAATTGAATTCAAATCATTGTTTGCATTCTGATTTCCTATTCTTTGGTGAATATTGGATTCAAATGTCTGGGTCATATAGACCACTTTACCGTCTTTGATTGCAAAATTTGCAATTGCGTTGTAAATCGGATAACCTGCCAGATTCTGCTGAACATAGGCATATTCGATATTTGTTTTCTGATCCGTATAATTGGTCTGAACGCTCAGATCATTCAAATCGGATGTTTTTAGGTTCAAATCAGATGACTCAGCGGTCAAATAATTTTTGGTCATTGACAGTATTTGCGACTCCTGCGCCCATACACTAAAGGACAAAAGAGTACACAAAACCGAAAAATAAATTTTGTTCATGTGTGATAATTTTTTGGATGAATTCGTAAATGTAGAAAAAAAAATTATTCCGCATGTACTGTTTTCTTATTACTTACCAGCCACAAACCGATAAATGTCAGCAAACCGTTCAGTACAATCAGTTCAACACCAATCCTGTAGTCGGTGTAAACGATAAACAGTTCATTGATCAGATAAGTAACCAAAGGTGCAATCAGGGCAACGCTGATAATGGTGTATTTGATTGAAATGTTTCGTTTTGTGAAAATACCGAATGCAAAAAGACCCAGCAGCGGTCCGTAAGTGTATCCGGCTATGTTCATGATCAGATAGACGATTGATTTGTCATTGATCCATTTGAAAATCATAATCATCAGGAAGAAAATCAGTGTAAAGGTCAGATGGACAGAAATCCTGGTTTTCTTTTTTTGTTTTTCGTTTAATTTTTTATTCTCATTAATTTTCAGCAAATCCACACAAAAAGAGCTGGTCAGCGAAGTCAGCGCACCGTCAGCCGATGGAAACAGAGCCGAAATCAGACCGATGATAAAGAAAATTGTAATGAATCCGGGAAAAATTCCCTGAAGAGAAAGCGCAGGAAAAATGTCATCGCCCATGATATTGCCGATTTCACCCGCTTCATTTTTAAAACCAAAAACGCCATCACCATAGACAGCGCCGTTCTGCATGGCGTACAGATATAAAAGCCCGCCCAGAAAAAGAAATGCAAAATTTACAATCAGAAGTGTTGAAGCAAAGGTCAGCATATTCTTTTTTGAATTGGCAAGATTGTCAACGCTAATGTTTTTTTGCATCATTTCCTGATCCAAACCGGTCATTCCGATGGTGATAAACATACCGCCAATCAGTGTTTTCAAAAAGAAAGTGGCAGAATTGGAATCAAAATTCATCAGATGGGTATAATTGTATTCCGCAATTTTGTTGTACCCTTCCGTAAATGACATATCCAGCTGAGTTAATATATAAATGATGCAAACCACAAGACTGAGCAGCATAAAAGTTGTCTGAAGCGTATCGGTTACTACAATGGTTTTGACACCGCCTTCATAAGTATAAAGCACGATCATCAGCAGTATGACAAAGGTGGTCAGCCAGAACGGAACATTGATCTGATCCAGCAAAAAAATCTGTAAAACATTGATGACCAGAAACAGTCGTGCAGTTGCGCCGATGCTTCTTGAAATCAGAAAAAATATTGAACCGGTTTTGTGTGCTTCCACATTGAAACGTCTGCCCAGATAAGTATAGATTGAGGTCAGATTCATTTTGTAATAAAGCGGCAACAGTATAAATGCAACGATAAAATAACCGAGAAAAAATCCGATTACCATCATATAATATTCAAACCCGCCGTACACATAATCGGTGCCTGTGAGTTTGCCGACCGTGCCCGGAACCGAAATAAAGGTAACGCCGCTCAGACTGGTTCCGATCATACCAAAAGCCACCAGCCACCATTTGCTCTTTCGGTTTCCGATGAAGAACGACTGGTTATCTGAATTCTTACTGACTCGGTATGAGATGAATAATAGGGCGAAAAAGTAGATGACTACAAACAGCAGGATAATATTGGAATTCATTTCTCATTTTAAATTTCGTTCAAAAATACTACTTTTGGACGAATGAATTATCCGAGTAAGATATTGGAAAAAGCAGTCGATGAAATGGCCAGCCTGCCGGGCATTGGCCGAAGGACTGCATTGAGGCTGGTTTTGCACATGCTCAGCCGTCCCGCATCACAAACCGAAAATTTGGCTGAATCTTTGGAAAATCTGGTGCATGAAATTAAATTTTGTCAAAAATGCCATATGATTTCGGATGAAATTGTCTGTCAAATCTGCTCAAATCCGCATCGCGACAAATCTTTGGTCTGTGTGGTTGAGGATGTGAGAGATGTGATGGCTGTTGAAAACACAGGACAGTACCGCGGCCTTTTTCATGTGCTCGGCGGCAGAATCTCACCGATTGACGGAATCGGACCGGCGCAGTTGAATATAGAATCGCTTTCAAAAAGAATAAAAGAAGAGGATATCAATGAAGTGATTTTTGCGCTGAGCTCGACCATGGAAGGCGACACCACTTCTTTTTATCTGTACAAAATTCTTAGAGACAGCGGTGTGAAATTGTCTGTGATCGCACGCGGAATCGGAGTGGGAGACGAGCTTGAGTATGCAGACGAAGCCACCCTGGTACGATCAATCCAGAATCGGATTCCTTATTCAGAATCGACTTTGAAAGAATAAAAGCTTTCGACAAAAATCTTTGAATATGATTTCAGTGATAATACCGATGTACAATTCAGAAAACAGCATTGAAGCTGCGCTGGATTCGGTATTGAATCAGACTTGGAAAGGGAAATTTGAAATTATAGTCATCAACGACGGTTCAACTGACAACAGTCTTGAAATTACCCGAAAATACATTAAAGCTCATCCCGATTGGAACATCAGGCTGATTGATCAGAAAAATCAGGGCGTTTCGGCTGCAAGAAACAATGGAATGAAACAGTCAGCCGGTGAATTCATCGCATTGCTTGATTCTGATGACGTCTGGCTGCCCGAAAAGATTGAAAAACAAATGAAATTTTTTGAAACCCGGACTGAAATTGATTTTTTGGCAACTGCAAGAAACAACCAAAAACTGCTTTTTCCCTACAACTCAAATTCAGACCTGTCAGAAGTGACTTTTAAAAAATTGCTGATCCGAAATGAAATCACGATTCCGTCTGTAATTTTCAAAAGAAAGATTCTGGACAATACCGGTTATTTTCAGGAGGGGCAGAACCATGCCGAAGATGTTGATTTTTATCTTCGAATCTCCGAAAACAACAAAATGTATATACTGACAGAAAGTCTGATTACGGCAGGCGGAGGAAAAAGGACATTTGGAGAATCAGGTCTTTCTGCCGATCTGAAAAAAATGGCAGAAGGTTATCGCAACAATCTGAACCGACTGTACAAAGCAGGAAGAATCAACAGATTTCAATTGTTTGGATACAAAATTTATTATCGTTTAAAATATTTAGTTTTGCTTTTGAGAACTTCGTTTTACAAATTTTTCAACAAGCAATGAAACCCGATTTATGGACAATTCACAAAAAATTCTGATCAGCGGAGGAGCCGGCTTTATCGGCAGCAGTCTTGCATTGAGACTAATTGAATTGAAGCACAGCGTCAGAGTGCTCGACAATCTGTCTGTTCAGATTCACGGAAACGATGCCGAAACATCTTCACCGCTTTATCTATCAATCAAAAACAAAGTCGAATTTATCAAAGGTGATGTGAACAATCGTTCGGATTGGGAAAAAGCGATTGAAGGAATTGATGTGATCGTCCATCTGGCGGCCGAAACCGGAACAGGGCAGTCAATGTACCGGATTGAAAAATACAGCCATGTAAACAGCGACGGAACCGCTTTGATGTTTGATGTACTGGTCAATCAGCCGAATACTGTAAAAAAGGTGGTTTTGGCATCTTCAAGAGCGGTGTACGGCGAAGGAAAATATGAACATCCCGATTTGGGAATCATTTATCCGAAATCGAGAAATCCAAAAGATATGGAAGACGGTATCTTTAATCTGATGGGTGATGACGGGAAAATTCTGAAACCGCTTCCAACCGATGAAGATTCAAAAATCAGCCCCGCCTCTGTGTATGCGGTGACCAAATTCAATCAGGAACAGCTGACCGAGACCGTCTGTGATTCGATTGGGATTGATTATGTGATTCTCAGGTATCAGAATGTGTACGGCGCCGGTCAGTCGATGAAAAATCCATATACCGGCATACTTTCTGTATTTTCGACTCAAATCATCAGCAGTAAGAAAATCAATGTATTTGAAGACGGACTTCCTTCGCGCGATTTTGTTGAAGTCAGCGATGTGGTGGAAGCGACCGTCAGAAGTATTTTTTTCGAAAAAGCAAACCGAAATATCATCAATGTAGGCACCGGAGAACCGACAACCGTTATTGATGTGGCTGAAGCGCTGATGAATGCATTTGGAAAAAGAACCGAATTGGAAATCAGCGGCGATTTCAGAATCGGAGACATCAGATACAATGTGGCGGACCTGACCAAAATGAAGCAATTTCTTGATTTTGAGCCCAAAATCAGGTTTGAAGAAGGAATCAAAAAGTATGTAAATTGGGCAGTCAGACAGCAGTTGGGCGAAAATCTGTATGAACAGTCGCTCAGGGAAATGAATCAAAAAGGTCTTTTCAGAAAATCATGAAACTGAAAGAAAAAAATATACTTTTTATTTCTGCCAGTTTTTTCAATTACGAAAAAGCAGTCATCAGCCGTATGCAGGAGATGGGCGCGACAGTTGATTTTTTTGATGAACGGCCTTCAAATTCGGCTTTGACAAAAGGAATCATCAGGGTATATCCGAAATTGATCCAAAAAAAGATTGGAGACTGGTATGATTCAATTCTCAGACATACCGACAAAAAAAAATATGATTATTTTCTGCTGATCAAAGGCGAAAGCATACCTTTTACGTTTTTGGAAGAATTTAAAAAAAGACATCCCGAAACCAGGACGGTTTTTTATTCTTATGACACGGTGAAGGAATACCCGAGAATGCTGAAACTCTTTCCGTATTTTGACCGGAAATTCAGTTTTGAACCGGCAGATGTGCTGAAATACGGCTTCAGACTGAGGCCGCTTTTTTATCTGAATGATTATCTGAAAACCAATCAAAAAAACGATTTCAAATATGATCTTGTCTTTGTGGGCAGCGCACATACCGACCGTTACCGAATAGGCGAGGAGGTGAGATCGATTTTGGACAGTCAGAAAAAGAAAAGCTGTTTTTACTATTATTCGCCGGGTAAACTGTTTTTTTATCTGAAAAGGATTTTTGACAAAAACATGAAGTCGTTTGATGTGTCAAAATTGAGTTTTGAGAAATTAAGCCATCAGCAGATTGCTGAGATTTATGAAGAATCTTTTTCGGTGCTCGACATCAACAAACCCTTTCAGTTTGGCATCAGCATGCGGACTTTTGAAACTTTGGCAAGCGGACGAAAACTGATGACGACCAATCCTGAAATCAGGTTTTATCCTTTTTACAATCCCAACAATGTGCTGATCATTGATCGTGAAAAAGTTGAAATTCCAAATCAATTTTTTGAATCCGATTTTGAACAAACCGATTCCGAATTCAAACACAGACTTTCGGTTGACAATTGGATTGAAAGTTTGTTTTTGAATGAAAATGATGATTGCTGGGATTGGGTAATGACGAATTACAAAAAATCAAACCAATAAAAAAGCGGAACTGTGTCCGCCAATATTTGAGTCCTGATTCAATTCCAAAGCGGAATGAATCGGGTTGTATTGCTAAAAAATCAAAAGAAATTATTCTTCTGTTTCCACTTTTTCCTCTTCTTTCGGATCTGCAGACTGTTCGCTGTCTGTTGCCGAATCTTCGGCAGTCGCTTCTGCCGGTTCTTCTGCGGCTTCTTCGACTGCTGCAGGTTCTTCGACTGCTTTTGCTGTCTGATCGACTTCCTCCATGTTTCCGTCGTGGGTTACCGGCAATATGCCCTTGTTTCCGCCCGGTTTGATGTTACAGGCAGTCAGTAAAAATAAAGCTGCAATTAAAAGTCCTAATTTTTTCATTATGATATTTTTTGTTTCTGTAAATTTCTACAAACTTAATTTAATTCCGCAATTTTTTGAAGTCCGCCTACTGTTTTGTCACCAATTTCAACCAAAATTTTTGTTCCGATTGGCAAAAACACATCCAATCTGGAACCAAATTTAATAAATCCGTATTCATTTCCGGCATTGGCGGTGTCGCCTTCTTTTGAATAAAGCACAATTCTTCTTGCAACCGCACCTGCAATCTGTCTGAAAAGAATATTTTTTCCGTTTTCTGCCTCTACTACCACTGTGGTTCGTTCATTCAAAACAGACGATTTCGGATGAAAGGCAACCAGATATTTTCCGGGATGATATTTTGTGTAAATTACTTTACCGGAAACCGGATAGCGGTTCACATGCACATTGAGCGGTGACATAAAGATTGACAGCTGGATGCATTTGGTTTTGAGAAATTCGGTTTCTTCAACTTCTTCGATGACCACCACCTTTCCGTCAACCGGAGCCACGATATCGTTTGGGCCAAAACTTCCAATCCTGTCGGGATTTCTGAAAAACCAGACGATGAAACCGTAAAGTATCCAAATCAGCACAATCAGAATGACCGACCAGGGCGACGGAATATAGGTAACAATCAAAAAACTGATGATTGCAAACAAAAACGCAAAGCCGAAAAGTATGTTTCTGCCTTCTTTGTGAAGTTTCATAAAAATTGAATAATTAGCAGGTACAAATATACCATAGGAATCACAAATATAAAACTGTCGAGCCGGTCGAGAAATCCGCCGTGTCCGGGCATCAGTTTTCCGCTGTCTTTGACATCAAAATATCTTTTCAATTTAGATTCGACCAGATCGCCCACAGGTGCAAAAACAGCGACGATTGCACCGATAATCAGCCAATTCATTCTGCTTTCCGGGAACAGATATTTGTGAAAAATAAAGCCGGTAAGCAGTGTGAAAATAAATCCGCCGATTGCACCTTCCCAGGTTTTTCCGCCCGAAATTTTTGGTGCCAGTTTGTGTTTTCCCCACAGACTGCCGACCACATAGGCCATGATGTCGCTGATCCAAATCAGAATAAAGATAAACAGTATTTCGTTGCTGATAACGGTTTTGCCCAGATTGAAAGAAGTTTGCGGAATGGTTAACGCCAACGAAAAAGGGACAGCGATATAAGCGACCGAGATGGTTGCTTTGCCAAAATCAATTCTGAGTTCATCGGTTGAAAACATGATGGTAAAGCAGGCGAGCAGAAACAGTACCGGTCCTGCAAAACTCAGTGAATCGGTGACAAATGCATTTTGCTGTTCAAACAGAAATTTTGAAAAATAATAGAAAATTCCGGCAGAAACCAGAAATACAATTGCGGTATGCAGTTTTGAAAATTCTGTGATTTTTATAAATTCAATCAGACAAAGAATCAGAAACAGTGCCATCAGTCCGGCAAAAAGCCATGGACTGCCGGTGGTGCCCAAAACGATGAGTCCGATATAAACCAGGCCGGAAATGATGCGTGGCATTAAATCTTTCATTTGTTTTCTTCAGCTAAGATTAGATAGATATTTTTGTGGTTTGAAGAAACCTGCAGATCGTGCAAATTTTTTCCTCTGATCGATGAAATATTGGTCGGGATATCGTCCTTTTTCGCATATTTCAGTTTGGTAAGTGCTTCGCTCACATTTGCTACAAACTGTGCCGGAGTCGCATATACGATGATGTTTCCGGGCATTTCTTCGTGTTTTCTTCCGTTTGTTTTGTGAGACGAAAGCATGATGGATCCGTCAAAGGCGACCAGATATTCACATTTGATAAAAGCAAAATCAGCCTGTTTGCTGTAATGGTTGCTGTGTTTTACATTCAGACGGTTGAGCAGCGATTTCAATTCTTTGTCAAAACAGATAACTTCCTCTGCATTTTCATTGATTACAATCTCATTCAAATGCTGAAGCACGGTTTGTTCATTTTCAGAATAAAAAAACATACCCCCGCCGGAAATGAAGTTCTTTGTGAATTGGACATCGATGGGGTCTTTTTTGGTAAAAGTTACAAATTCCAGTTCTTCATCCTCTTTCTCAGACGAATCGGGAGGTGCGCCTAAAATCTGTTTAATTTTCTTCCACATACTCATTTTGCTGATGAGGTTATGCGAAATTAGTTAATTAAAATCAATCTTTTTCAATGTGAGATTAATTTATCACAATGTTATTAACCGGTTTCGCCTGTTGTTTAACTAATCAGGAGGTTGTTTGAGAAATGATGTTGCCCGGAGGCTCAATATTGCTGTTCTCTTCAAACTCCCTCTCACCAAATATTTCCACTAAATCATCTCTAAAGATAACTTCCTTTTCCAAAAGTTTTTTTGCAAGCTGATCAAGTTGGTGTCTGTGGCTGGTCAGGATGTCCTGTGCACGCTTGTACTGGGTTTCTATTATTTTGGAAATTTCTTCGTCAATAATTTTTGCTGTTTCTTCGCTGTAAGGTTTGCTGAATCCGTATTCGCTCTGGCCGCTTGAATCGTAATAAGAAATATTTCCAATCTTGTCGTTCAAACCGTAGATGCTTACCATAGCGGTTGCCTGTTTGGTCACTCTTTCCAGGTCGCTGAGTGCACCGGTAGAAATATCTCCAAAGACTACTTTTTCTGCAGCTCTTCCGCCCATGGTGGCAGCGAGTTCGTCAAGCATCTGTTCGGTGGTGGTAATCTGTCTTTCTTCGGGCAGATACCAGGCAGCACCCAATGATTTTCCTCTCGGGACAATGGTAACTTTCACAAGCGGCGCGGCATGAGGCAGCAGCCAGCTTACGGTTGCATGACCCGCTTCGTGATAAGCGATTCTTTGTTTTTCTTTTGGTTTGATTAATTTTCCTTTCTTCTCGAGCCCGCCGATGATTCGGTCAACTGCGTCAAGGAAATCCTGTCTTTCGACTTTGTCTTTATTTTTTCTTGCCGCAACCAGCGCAGCTTCATTACAAACATTTGCAATATCGGCGCCGCTGAATCCGGGAGTCTGTTTTGCAAGGAATTCCGAATCCACATCTTCACCGATTTTGAGCGGTTTCAGGTGAACTTCAAATATCTGCTGTCTTTCTTTCAGTTCGGGCAGATCCACATGAATCAGTCGGTCAAAACGACCGGCACGCATCAAAGCTTTGTCGAGTATATCTGCACGGTTTGTAGCAGCCAGTACGATCACATTGGTGTTGGTGCCGAAACCGTCCATTTCGGTCAGCAGCTGATTGAGTGTATTTTCTCTTTCGTCATTTCCGCCGGTGAAATTATTTTTTCCCCTTGCACGACCGATTGCATCAATCTCATCGATAAAGATGATTGCAGGTGATTTGTCTTTTGCGTTTTTGAACAAATCTCTGACACGTGAAGCTCCGACGCCGACAAACATTTCGACAAAATCAGAGCCCGAAAGCGAGAAGAACGGAACCTTTGCTTCGCCCGCAACTGCTTTTGCAAGCAGTGTTTTCCCGGTGCCCGGAGGGCCGACCAGCAGTGCTCCTTTTGGGATTTTACCGCCGAGTTTTGTGAATTTCTCGGGATTTTTCAGGAATTCAACGATTTCTTCAACTTCTTCTTTTGCACCTTCCAGCCCGGCTACGTCTTTGAATGAAACCTTGACCTTGTCATTTTCGTCAAAAAGTTTTGCCCTTGATTTTCCGATATTGAAAATCTGACCGCCCGGACCACCGCCCGCAGCACCGATCCGCCTGAACATAAAGAACCAGAGCGCACCGAAAATCAGTATCCAAATCATAATCGACCAGAAGAAATTGCCAAATTTATCGGGCGGAATATTGGTGTATTTTGTACTCAGATTCTTTTCTTTGATTGTTTGTTCAATGTCTTTCTCAAAGTTTGCATTGTCGGCAACAATAAATGAGTATTGAGGTGCTGCCTGTGAGAGTGCAGAAAGATTGCCGGTATTGTCTTTCTCAAATTCTTTGAATTTGTCGAGTTTCATCGCTTCGTCAGTCAGAAAGACATCCACCCGGTTTTCTTCAAGGTTCAGACGGACATTTTTGATATATCCTTCATCCAGATATTCAAAAAATGTATTTCGATCCAAACGTTGGGTTTCGTTGGCAAGATTGCTCGAAAAGAACCAAAATGCAAGCAGCGACATACCGACAACCGCATAAATCCACATCGGGTTGAAGGAACTGCCTGAGGGCTTTCTGTCGTTATTGTTCCCTGGCTTGTTTTTGTTTTTGTTGTATTTATCCAATTTCTTTTTTTTAATCTGTTACTGAAATCTGTTTGGCATCGCCCCACAGGCTTTCCAAATCGTAAAACTCTCTGTATTCTCTCTGAAAAATATGAACGATCACTGTTGAATAGTCCATCAGAATCCATTGTGCATTTTCAACTCCTTCTGTGTGCCACGGCTTTTCGCCTGAATTTTCTCTTACTTTTCTCTCGACGGTTGCAGCAATTGAAGCGGCGTGTGTATTTGAATTACCGGTACACAAGATAAAATAATCGCAAAAAGTATTTTCAATTCCGGTCAGCTCCAAAACCACGATGTCTTCACCCTTGATGCTTTGTATGGAATCGATGATATTATCTATCAGTGTTTTCGAGTCAGTCTTTTTTCTCATTCAAAACTTTATAAGTTGTAAAAATAGTGAATAATCGGCTAATGTATTAACTTTTGAAATATCTTTGAAGCTGCAATTGCAATTTTAAATCCGGTCGATGGATATTCATTATTACAAGTCAATTTCAAATACCAATTCCACTCTGCTTGAGTTATCCAAAAAAAGTGCCAAATCGTGGACTGCGATTTGGACCGATAATCAGACGCAGGGCAGGGGATATGCAGGAAACAGCTGGAATACCGAGCCCGGACAGAATATAGCGCTCAGTCTTCTGATAGTCAGCGAAATGGATTATGATGCTCTGGTGTTTTTCAACCAATGGGTTTCAAATTGTGTGGCTTCAGTTTTGAAAAGTCTGACAGCCGATGTTTTTGTGAAATGGCCGAATGACATCATTGCTGCGGATAAAAAACTTTGCGGCATACTGATCGAGACCAGGCGGTCGGGAAATCAGATGTTTATAGTGACCGGCATCGGTTTGAATGTGAATCAGATCAATTTTGAAAATCATCCGAAAGCGGGTTCTTTGAGGTTGATTTGCGGTCGTAAATTTGATTTGGAGGAAATTTTGTCAGGTCTGCTGACAGCTTTGGAAAAAAATTATCATCTGATTGAAAACCGGGATTGGGAAATGATTTCAAAAAGCTACATTTCATCGCTTTATCGAAAAGACATCAGTAGTTTATTCCGTTCAGGCGAAGGCGAATTTGAAGCAGTCATCCGTTCGGTCAGCGACAGGGGTGAACTGATTCTTGAACTGGCTGACGGAAGTTTGCGAAATTTTGCGCATAAATCGATTGAGTTGGTTTATTGAGAGAGTTGAGTTTTGAGATTTTTTTCAGCAGATTTTAATTAAATTCAAAGAACAAAGCCAAAAGATTGATCATCCTTTGGCTTTGTTTTTAAAAATTCAACTTGTTTTCAAGCAATCATTCTTTGGTTGTGCAGCGAATGTTTTCTACTGCCGAAAGAGGAATATTTCAATTGTAAATGAGAAGGGCTGAAATTACTGTATCTAATTTTCATTTTCTAATCAATCCCTACTTACCAAATTCAACAGTTCTGTATCTTCCCGATCCAATTTCAATTTGATTGCATCTGCCAAAGTTTTCACCTGATTTTGACCGGTAGCACTCGCAATTGGTGCACCGACAGTCGGCTGTGCCATTGACCAGGCAAGTGCAACTGCCGCCGGCTGGCTGTTATGTTTTGCGGCTGTTTTATCCAAAGCCTCCAGGACTGCAAATCCTTTTGGAGTAAGATATTTTTTTACATTACCGCCACGCTGGCTTTTATTCAAATCGGCCTCACTTCTGTATTTTCCGGTCAAAAAGCCGGATGCCAGTGAGTAATACGGGAAAACAGTCAAATCGTATTTTTCTGCCAAAGGCAGATATTCGGTTTCAAACTGTTTTCTTTCCATCAAATTATACAAAGGTTGCAAAGCCACATATTTTGGAAAATCATTTTTTTCGGCTGCATCAAATGATTCAATCAATCTGGCGGGTGAAATATTGGAAGCCGCGATATAGCGTACTTTTCCGGCTTTGACAATTTCGTCATAAGCCGACAGAGTTTCTTCAACCGGTGTGATTTCATCGTCAAAATGGGTGTAATACAGGTCAATATAATCAGTTTGCAGTCTTTGGAGACTTTCATCTATCGATTTTAGAATATGTTTTTTGCTGCTGTCAATACCGTGTTCCTGGGTTTGTGAACCGACCTTGGTTGCGATCACCAGCTCATTCCGGTTTTTTCTTGACTTCATCCAGTTGCCGATAATGGTTTCGGACTGTCCGCCCACGCCATTGACCCACCAGGCATAAGTGTTGGCAGTGTCGATAAAATTAATTTCGTTTTCGGTGGCGGCATCCAGTATTTCAAAAGACTGCTGTTCGTCCAAAGTCCAGCCGAAGACATTTCCTCCAAGACTTATTTTGCTGACTTCCAGATTGGTGTGCTTCATTTTTATTTTCTTTTCCATCGTTTTGTTATTTTAAATTTAAAATTATTTCTTTTTAATTTACTGTCCTAATTTTAATATCAGGAAGTCTCATCAATTGTTTGGCCAATTTTATAAAATATCTTATTGAATTAATTTTTTGGGAAAGTTTAATCCAAAGCAGCTTTAATCATTTCGGATAAAGAAATTGCCCGGAAGGCAAATTATTTCAAAGGCTTTATCACTTCATGTATCTCATTATTGCATATTTTTTGATTCAAATCCAACCTTCAATTTGTCAAAATTTCAGATTTGAAAGAAAGATTTAAAAAATTAAATGTTGGTTGAAAAATAAAGTTATTTGAGGAACTTGAATTTATCGTATTTGCTTATATTTGATGACTCCGTATTGAAAACATCACTATTGAACAGGTGTGACTTATACAATTTTTGGCGGAAATTGTATAACCTGAATTCCGGCTGTTGCAGACAGTTTTGCTCTGCAAAACAGTGAATATTCGAATGAAAAATAAATTTAATATGAAAACAGATAATAAATTTTTTAACAGCAAAAAAGAACAGTGTCCGAAAATGATAAAACATACTGTTCTTTACTTGATTTTTGCAATAGCAACAGTGATTTCGTTTGCGGCCTGCAAGCAGACCAATTCAGCGTCGGTATTGTCAAAAACCTTTGAAGGCGACGGTGACAATTTGGAGAGAGTGGTGCAGGAATTGGTTGCACCTCCGTTTTTGCCCGAGCATGATCAGGTTGCAAAAGGAGATCCCAAAATCATTGAAGTGAGTCTGACCATTCAGGAAAAGAAAATGGAAATTGCGCCCGGTGACTCAATTTGGGCAATGACCTTCAACGGCTCGATTCCTGCACCGATTATCGTTGTACACGAAGGTGATTTTGTAGAACTGACACTCAAAAATCCGGCGACCAACACTCAGTTGCATAATATTGATTTTCATGCTGCTACCGGTCAGATGGGCGGAGGCGATATTTCTGAAGTCCAACCCGGTCAGCAGGTTACATTCAGATTCAGAGCTACGAGAGCCGGCGTATTTGTTTACCATTGCGCACCGGGCGGTATGATGGTTCCCATGCATGTGGTTTCCGGAATGAACGGTGTGATTATGGTTCTGCCGCGGGAAGGTCTCAAGGATGAAAACGGAAATTTGGTTACTTACGACAAAGCCTATTATGTAGTGGAGCAGGATTTTTATCTGCCCAAAAATGCTGACGGCACCTATAAAAATATTGCAACTCCACAGGAAAGTATGCAGGAATTGGAAGCTGCTGTCAAAACCCTGATTCCGACCCATATTGTATTTAACGGACATAAAACTTCGCTGGTCGGCAAGAAGGCGCTTCAGGCAAATGTAGGTGAGAAGGTGCTGTTCATCACTTCACAGGCCAATCGCGATACCCGTATTCATCTGATTGGCGGACATGCAGATTTGTACTGGCCCGGCGGAAAATTCCACAACCGGCCGATAACAGATCTTGAAACCTGGGCAGTTCCGGCCGGATCTGCGGCAACTGCACTCTATCAGTTCAGAGAACCGGGCACTTATGTCTATCTGAACCACAATCTGATCGAAGCATTTGCATTTGGCGCGGTTGCGCAGGTCAAGGTGGAAGGCGAATGGGACAACAGTCTGATGAAAGAAATCAGTAAAGCAGCCCCAATCAAATAACAGATTAAGCGAGATTGTGGAATAAAAAAATGATATGGTTTTTGACTAAATTTGCATCAGCACTCAACCAAACAATTCTTAAACCAACAGCAAAACTCAGGCTTCATTGAACTTGGAATTCTTACCAAAAAGTGAGGAATTTGTTAAACAATGCTAAATGGCTTTTAAAAAAGGATTGCTTTTGTAATTTTGAATTTGGCTGATGAAGGTTGGAATTAAATACAGACAATTTATACACTATACCCTGATCTTGTGCACACTGCTGATTCAGACGGTGATATTGGTCTTTTTTTACAATGAATATTTCAATGGAAAAAAACTGGACGCAATCGAAAAACAGTTGGAACACATCCGGTCGATGAAATTGATGGCTGAGGATTCAAAAAACGAACTGAATCACGCCAGAGATCATTTTCAAAAATATCTGACGTTTGAAAATCGTGAAAATCTGGATCTGTATTTTGAATCGCTTCAAAAGCTGACCGCCAATATGGAAAGAATCAAAACCGGTGAAAACGAGTTTCCGGAATTGAGCCCAAAACCTGCCAATGACAGCGCCAAAGCCCTTGAACTCAGTGAACTCAAAGCGCTGATTGAAACCGCTTATCAGGAGTCAAAAAAACCATTGCCCAAACAGCAGCCGCCCGAAATCAAAAAAATCAATCTTGAGAAAAATATTGAGGAATTCGATATAGAAGTCAACAAAGTGGAAGACAGCGTCAAAAAAAAGAAACTTATCCCAAGGGTGATTGACGCAATCAAAGGTGAAGTCAGCGTGAAAACCGACACTGTCTATATCAATTCGAAATACGGAAACACCGTCGATACCGCTCAGATCAAGCAGGAAATCGAAAATACGGTTTCAGAAATTGACAAACACTATCAGTCCGAAATTCAAAAATACAGGACACATCTGTCCAATGTGAATTCAAATAACTATCGTTTTTATCGGATTTATGACAATCTGATCACGGTCAGCAGCGAGCTGATGGATATTTATGACCGTTCGGTTCAGGAATTGAGCTCAAAATTTGAAAACGATTATCATGAACAAAATTCGGTCAATACAAAAATCAGAAAATACACCATCATGGCGCTGATGGGACTGACTTTCATCGTGCTGATACTGCTGATGTATTATACCAAACAGTTGTTTGTTTACGAAAATGAACTCAATCGGGCAAACCAGAGAATCAGTAATCATTTGAATTTTAAAAACCGAATTTTGGGCATGCTCAGTCATGAAATCAGATCTCCGCTCAAAATCATGAATATATTTATTGACCGGATCGGACGAAAGACGGACGACAAAAGCATATTGGAAAATCTGAAATCAATCAAATTTACAAATGATTCGCTGTTAATTCAGGCCAATCAGATTTTGGAATACACAAAAGACCAGACCAAATATTTGGAAATGAAACCGGTGAAATTCAATCTGAAAAATGAAATTGATTCAATTTTGGATATTTTCAGACCATATATTGAATCTGCGCACAACAGATTCATTATCAACAATGAACTCCCTGTCGATCTTGAAGTTCTGGCAGATCATGCAAAGATTCATCAGATTTTTACAAATATTCTCGGAAATGCAACTAAATTTACTCAAAACGGCGAGATCAAAGTTTCTGTAAGCTCGGAACCAGTCGATGAAAAATCGGTGAAAATGACGGTTTTGGTTGCAGATACCGGAATCGGAATTTCGGAATCAGATATTGAGAAAATATTTGAACCTTATTACAAAGGAGTGATTTCTGATGAGGTTGAAAATATGGGCGCCGGTCTGGGATTGAATCTTTGCCGAGAAATCATTCGGCTTTTCAATGGAAACATCAGCGTGAAAAGCAGTCTGGGCAAAGGAACCGAAGTTGAATTTGAAATGAATTTAAATAAAGCAGATGACTGAATCGGAGCAAAATCAAATCAAAGTGCTGCTGGCAGACGATCACAACATCGTCCGTCAGGGCATTCAATTCATAGTTGAAGACATCATTGAAAATCCGATAATTTTTCATGCATCCACACTTCAGCAGATTCGGGAACAGTTGACCGAAAATCAGTTCAGCATTGCAATTCTGGACGCTCAGCTGCCCGACGGCAACTGTATCACGATTTTGCCGGAAATCAGGCAGCAGCAGCCCGATATCCGAATTTTGATTTTCACCAGTTTTGACGAAGAAAATTATTCGGTTAAATTTATCAAAGCAGGCGCCAACGGTTTTTTGAGCAAATTGAGCGAAGAAGACGAAATCAGAAATGCAATCCAAGATCTGATTGAAAAAGGAGAATATTTTCCGCCGCTGACCCAAAGTCTGCTCAGGATTGCAGCCAGCAATCCGAATATTTTGAATCCGCTGCATCAGTTGTCTGAAAGAGAAATTGAGATTGCAGAACTCTACGTCAAAGGACTTGGAAACCTTGAAATTTCAAATCAATTGTCGATCCGTCAAAATACGGTCAGCACTTATAAAAAAAGGATATTTGAAAAACTCAATATCACAACTTTGATCGAACTGATTGAACTGATGAGGATACACAATCAAATATAAGACATCGGTTTGTAGAAATATATCTACAAAGCTTTCGACATAGTTCTACTCAGGATTTTCGAGAAACAGAAAGCGACTTTGTTACTTTGCTGTATGAATATAGCAGAGAATATCGAAACCATCGGAATGAAAGAAAGGATGGTTGAAAGCAGAAGAATTTCGGATAAAAAGACGCTGTTTTTTGGTATTAAGCTAAAAAGACCTGGAAAGCTCAGAAGGAAAGACTTCGGTGTTCTGATCGGCGCTCAGATTCTGATGTTTGCCGCCATATATGCTTTGAACAATTTCCAGCCTTATTTTGAAGAATTGCATTCAAAGAGAATGGAGACTTTCGGAGGTCGGTTTCTGATTATCTTTTTGTTGTCGCTGCTGGTTTTTCAGATTTTGTTTCTGTTCTATATCGCATGGCTGTTCGTCAAATACAAAGCGGTCAAATCGGTTTCGGATGAATTGCTTCCAAGCTGTACTGTGATTGTGCCTGCCTATAATGAAGGTGAATTGGTTTATCATACCCTGAAGAGTATTACAGACAGCAATTTCCCAAAAGACAAAATTGAAGTTATCGCAATTGACGACGGGAGCAAAGACGACACCTGGGAATGGATCAAAAAGGCAAAACTTGAATTGGGCGACAGCCTGACCATACTTCAGCAACCGGAAAACAGAGGAAAAAGACATGCACTCTACAGAGGATTTAAAGCCGGAAAAGGAGAAATCCTGATTACGATAGACAGTGATTCTGTGGTTGAAAAAGATACAATCAGAAATTTGGTCAGTCCGTTTGCAGTCGATGAAAACTGCGGTGCTGTTGCCGGAAATGTAAAGGTGCTGAACAACAATCAGGGAATGATTCCAAAAATGCTGAATGTGAGTTTTGTATTCAGTTTTGAATTTATCAGAGCCGCACAGAGTTCGCTTGGTTTTGTACTCTGTACGCCGGGAGCACTTTCTGCATACAAAAGAGAAGCTGTTTTCAATTGTCTTGACAATTGGATTAATCAAAAGTTTCTTGGCAATTTTGCAACCATAGGCGAAGACCGCGCGATGACAAATTTTATACTCAAACAGGGTTATGATGTGAAATTTCAGAGAAATGCAAAGGTGCTGACCAACACTCCGACTGCATTCAGAAATCTGCATAAAATGTTCACCAGATGGGGAAGGAGCAATGTGAGAGAAACGCTGATGATGAAGAGTTTTATATTTAAAAATTTCAGAGATAAGCACAAGGCCGGTGCACGATTTATCTTTCTGAACCAGTGTGTAAGGCTTTTGGTTGCGATTCCCCTCATGGTGATGATGTTATATTTTTTATTCAGTCATCCGCTGTTGTATGTATGTTCGGCGCTGACGGGTACATTTATTTTTTCGAGTATCCAGGTGCTGTTTTTCACAAAGCAGTATAATTTCGTTGATGCGCTTTGGGCTTACCCTTACAGTGTATTTTATATGTTTGCCCTTTTCTGGATCATTCCGTTTGCAATTGTATCGGTCAAAAACGGTGGTTGGCTGACCAGATAAACATTTAACGGGCGTTTGGCGTCCGATAAATCCACGCTGTTAAATTTTTAAATAATTGATAATGTTATTTAATGGAGCCCGACAGACCAGTTTCTGTCGGGTTTCTTTTTTGGATTTAATATTGAATGATTTTTGATGATAATTCTAATTGGAACTGAATTTCAGCTGTTGCTGCAATCCGGGAGAGAGGGATAAACTCAAAACAATTATTGAAATTCATTCTGATAAAAGGATAGATTTATTTCTGAGTCAGATTCAATTCATAAAAACGGTCTGCAATCTTCCGGTCGTTTGACAGCCTTGCAACTTTGTTCTGACCGCCCAATTTGCCCAAAGATTTCATATAATCATTGAATCCGTTTTTGCAAACCCGGGTGATGACAAGGCTTCCGAGTACATTGCCCGAAATGAGATCGTCATAATAAGCATTCAGTTTTCTGAGATTTTTGTCGATTTCTTTTGAAAATTCATCCAAATCATTCGGGAGTTTTGAAAATTCAATCAGCCATTCGTGATAGGGCTTGCCTTTATCCGGATTGACCAGAGGTGCGATTGTGAATTCTGAAATCTCGGCCGGAAAAACTTCAAGCGCCTGTTCCAAAGCCTGTTCCACCTCATGTGCAATCACATGTTCGCCAAATGCTGAAGTATAATGTTTGATTCGTCCGCTGACCACAATTCTGTATGGGTTCAGACTTGTAAATCTCACTGTATCACCGATATTGTATGCCCAAAGTCCGGCTGTGGTACTGATGATCATCACATAATCCTTGTCGGTTTCGACTTCTTCAATCGAAATCCTTTTTGGATTTTCATCAAAAAACTCCTCGGCGGAAATGAATTCGTAAAAAATTCCATTGTCAAGCAGCAAAAGCAGATCATCCTCACCGATTCTGTCCTGATAACCGAAAAAACCTTCAGAAGCAGGATAGGTTTGAATTACATCAGGATCATCACCGATCAGATGAATCATTTTTTCGCGATACGGATTGTAATTGACACCGCCTGTCACCAGCAGACTGAGGTTCGGGAAAATTTCCCGGATAGTATTTTTACCCGATTTTTCAATCAGTTTTTCAAAGTACATCACCAGCCATGGTGGAATCCCGCTGATGAGCGTCATATTCTCATTGATTGTTTCTTCAACGATTTTGTCAACTTTTTCTTCCCAGTCTTCAATACAATTGGTTTCAAATGAAGGCAGTCTGTTTTTCTGAAGATATTTCGGGACGTAATGAGCGACGATTCCGGACAGCCGGCCGGTTTTGATTCCGTTCTTTTCTTTTAGCACGGGACTTCCCTGGAGAAAAATCATTTTGCCCGAAACAAAATCCGAATTTCCTTTTTGATAAATATAATCGAGCAGCGCATTTCTTGCCGAACGGATATGAGTCGGCATTGATTTTTTTGTGATTGGAATAAATTTTGCCCCCGAAGTCGTGCCCGAAGTTTTTGCAAAATAAATTGGTTTTCCTTTCCAAAGAACATCCGATTCGCCGGCAACCGCCCGGTCGATATAAGATTTCAGACTTTCATAGTCCCTGATCGGTACCTTATTTATAAAATCGCCGTAATCTTTGATTGAATCAAATTGATGATCTTTTCCAAAAACCGTATTTTTTGCTTCCGCAATCAGTTGTTGAAAAACTTTGTGCTGGGTTTCCACAGGATTTTGAATCCATTTCTTTTCGTTTTTGAAATTGATTTTTGAAAAAATCTTTGCAGCTGCGGTCTTGAGTCCCATAATTTTTTTAGAAAACAATATACTGCTGAGGATCTACCGGACTGCCGTCTATCCAAAGTTCAAAATGAAGATGCGGACCGGTGGTCAGCTCGCCGGTATTGCCAACGGCAGCGATCACTTCGCCTTTTTTTACCACATCGCCAATCTTTTTGTAAACGGTCAAAGCATGTTTATAGACCGAGATCATTCCCATCTGATGCTGTACGATCACCACAAAACCGGTATCGGGTGTCCAGTCGGTAAACAGGATGGTTCCCGCCGCCACCGATTTGATTGCCTCGCCCTGCTGTGCGGCGATATCGATTGCCAGATGATTTTCTTCGGTGCTGTAACCCGAAGTAACAAAGCCTTTGAGCGGTGTAAACAGCAGGCTGCCGCTGTCCTGACTGTCGCTTGAACTGATGTTGAACATTTCTTCTTTTTCAACGTCTTTTCGAAGTTCCAAATCTTCCTCAGTCGGATTCAGATCCACTTTGCTCAGATCTACAGATGATGAGAAATTCCCGCCGGTGGTGTCAATTTTCGGAATTGGAACCTGTCCCGCAAGTATTGCCTGCAGATTTCTGATATACACATCGTTTGAACTGAGTTTCTGTTCGAGCATTTCCACCTGATTGGTCAGATCTACGATTTCCTGTTTTCCCTGCACTTCTTCCTGTTTTGGAGACGGAAGCACATAGTTGTGGATGGGTGTGTAGAGCAATACCAAAACCGTAGAAGCAATGATAAAAAATGAAGCCAGTGCAACGATTACCAATACGTTGATCCGGTTCAGCCGCATAGAAAACTGCTCTTCCTGAGAGTCCTCATTCAGAAGGATCAGCGTATATTTCTGAATCAGTTTTTTGAATATGTCTTTCTTCTTCGGCATAAATTAATTGCAAATATCAGAATAGTTTTATTTCTAATGTACAAGTTTTTTTTAAATCCTGCGTTTTTATTGTAGTTTTGCTAACTCTGATTATCCTATGAAGAAGAAAATTATATTTTTGGTTTGTCTGGGGCTGATAACGGCCTGCTCAACGAAGAAAGATACGTTTAAGAACAGGACATTTCACAGCGCAACTGCCTGGTTCAATACTCTTTTCAATGCCGAAAAGGAAATGGACAAAAAAATTGAGGAACTCGAATTCAGTTACAAAGACAATTATTCCGAAATTCTGCCGGTAGATCCCCGCCCCGAGGTGGTTGAGGAACAACTGTCTGAAGAATTTATTCAGGATATGGCGGGAAGCCTGAGACCCGGAAAAGGAACCTCGCAAAGCGGCAGCAATCAGCCGCCGGCAACCGGTTTTGATCTGGTTGAGAAAAAAGCGCTCAAAGCCATTGAAAGACATTCGATGCTGATTCAGGGCAGAGAGAGAAACAAAGAAATGGCGCATGCCTATCTGGTACTCGGAAAAGCAAGATACAACAAAGGCAAAGGGTTTGAAGCGCTCGAAGCGTTCAATTATATAGAAAACCGTCTGTCCTATCATAAAAAATATACGCCCGAAGCAAGACTGTATTCGGCATTGGCAAATCTGCAAATCGGAAATGACTATGAAGGTCAGAGAATATTGAACAACCTGTACAAAGACGGTGGTTATAAAAAGAAGATGACCGAAAATATCTCAAAGTATTATGCCGAATTTCTAATCAAAAATAAAAATTACGAAGATGCTATAGATGCACTCGATGAAGCAATTCAAAAGACAAAAAACAGGAAAAGAAAGGCGAGATATTATTTTATCCAAGCACAGCTTTATTCGCTTTTGGGTGATCAGAACAGTGCGGGTGAAGCCTACACCAGAGTTTTCAAACTGAGACCCGGTTTTGAGATGGAAGTGAAATCTCAGTTGGGAATCGCTGCAAATTTTGATTCTGAAAAAAACAGTTACAATTCATACAAGGAACATTTGCTTGATGTCTCAAAAAAAGGAAATTATCTTTCAAGAAAAAATGAATTGTATTATGCCATCGGCGATATAGCGGTCAAAGCAGACAAAATTGACGAAGCCAAAAAATATCTGAAAGAAAGTTTCAAGGGCCCCGAATCTGATCCTTATGTAAGAGGTCTGGCTTATGAACGCTATGCGGATATTGAATTTGACGAAGGGAATTATGTGCATGCATCAGCCTATTACGACAGCGCATTGGCAATTGCACCTTATCAGAAAGACATTGACCGGATTACCGAAAGAAGCAATTCGCTGAATTTTCTGATGCAGAAATATTACTTGGTGAAAAAGAATGACAGTATATTGAAGATTGCAAATATGACGCCGGAAGAAAGAGAAGGTTTCTTTGGAGATTATATTGCAAAACTCAAAATAGAAGATGCCAAAAAGCAAAAACAGATAGAAGAAGAAGCCACTGTTTTCCAAACCCAGCAGAAAGGCGGAAGCTTCGGTTCTTCATTTGAGGGTGGCGGAATTTTCTATTTTTACAATACCAACGCCAAATCTCAGGGACAGAATGATTTCAAAAGAATTTGGGGAAATATCAGACTTGGCGACAACTGGAGAGTTTCTGCCGGCGGAAGTATGTCGCTTGAAGAAAAAGAAGCGGAGCTGCTCGGTCAGACCGGAACTCAGGATCCGAGAAGATATGAACTTGATTTTTATCTCGAACAGATTCCAACTTCACAAAGCGAATTGAACAAACTGAAGATTCAGCGCGATACAGCCGAACTTTCTTTGGGAATCGGATATTTTGATTTGTTCAAAAATGACAAAACAGCGACTCAAGCGCTTGAACATCTGGTTTCAACACCGCCAAAAGAACAAACGACAGAAGCACAGGCTTACTATCAGCTGTACCGAATCAATGACAAAGCCGGAAATGAAGCAAAACGCGAAGAATACAAAAACCTGATTCTGTCAAAATATCCGAATTCGATTTATGCTCAGTACATATTGAATCCTGAAGTGGACTATATCACACCGACCACCGAAGAGGCGCTTGCCTATTATGAGGAAACTTATTTTCTGTACAAGGATGATCAGTTTGAAGAGGTCAAAAGCCGGACACAGACGGCGATAGAGAAATATCCGACAGAAATTATCATCGCCAAGTTTGCACTGCTCAATGCATTGGCGATTGGTAAGACCGAGAGTCGCGAGAATTTCATCAATGCGCTCGAACTGATTACGGTAGCCTATCAAAACACCGAAGAAGCAGCCAAAGCACAGGAAATCCTTGATTTGCTCAACGGAGTGAAAAGGGAGAAAGACACCGAGAAAGATGGGAAATCAATGCAACAGCAGAAAAGGGAAGCAGAGGCCAAAAGAGGAAAGGATACTCAGAGTACAGGACAAAGAGGGAATATTCAGCAAAGAGGTGATATTCAACAAGGTAATGTTCAACAGAGAGGTAATATTCAACAAAGAGGTACTGAGAGAAAAGGGGCACAGAGAAACAACCTCAATACAGGTGCAAAAAGACAGGGTCCCGGCAGACCGGGAGATTGATGAGCTTATTTATTTCAATTGGATTTTACAAATTCCCCTGAATATCCACCTGAAGTTTGAGCAAAGCACCGTTTGAAGGTGCGTTTTCTGCAATCGATTTGCTGATGATGTGTTCCTGAAGCTGTTTTGCAGTTGCGTCTTCACCCAGCTCTGCGCTGCATTCACGTATAAAATTCTGAGTTGCATTTTTGGCAGAATAAATCAGTTTCCAAGTGTCCGGATTGATATAAATCTGCTGACTGAGATTGTATTCCCATTCGTTTTGGATTGTATGAATCAGTACTGATTCGTAATTTTTTGCGGTCGATTCGGCAGTAGCTCTTCTGACCAGCGCAGTCGGTTTGATTCTTTCCAAAAACAAAGCAAGTCTTTCATAAGCAGACAGCCGCTGCGGCGTAATCTGCGAACTGCTTATTTTTCTGATTTCAAATTCTCTCCTCATTCTTTCACTTGCCAGAAATTTGTCAATCAGCAGATAAGCAACCGCTGCAACCAATATTCCGGGCAGCAGATTGACAAGCATTGTCCAAATCAAATCGATGTTCATATTCTTAAAATTTAATGCGACAAAAATACACAAAATTGTTTCATTCCTGATTTTGATTCGGAAATATAAAAACCGATTCGGGCAGTGCTTAAAAAATATCTGATACCGATTTCAGAGTTCATTTTTAAATACCTATTTTTGCGAAAAAATTATCTATGTTAAACAATCTGAGTCCCAAAGAAGCAGTAATCGAAAAAATTATGGAAAAAGGCGGATGGGTCAATACACATGCCCATCTGGACAGAGCTTATTCGCTGACAAAAGAGACCTTTTCATATACAAATTCCTATCTGAAGGAAAAGTGGCATCTGGTCGATGATATGAAGAGAAATTCTTCGGTTGACGACATTTATGCAAGAATGGAAAGAGCAATCAACCATTTTTTGGAACAGGGCGCACAGGCGGTCGGAACTTTCATCGATGTGGATGAAGTGATAGAAGACCGTTCAATGAAAGCCGCACAGCGATTGAAAGACAATTACGGAAAAGATATAGAAATTCGTTTTGCAAATCAGGTGCTGAAAGGAGTAATTGATCCGAAAGCGCGTTATTGGTTTGATTATTCGGCTGATTTTGTGGATATCATCGGCGGACTGCCGGCAAAGGATTTCGGGAGAGAAGATGAACATCTCGATATACTTTTGAGTACTGCAAAAGAAAAAGGAAAACTGGTTCATGTGCATGTGGATCAGTTCAATACGGATGAAGAAACCGAAACCGAACAATTGGCGAGAAAAACCATTGAACACGGTATGCAGGGCAAAGTTTCTGCGGTTCACTCAATCTCTGTGGCAGCTCATCCCAAGAAATACAGAATGGAACTTTATGATCTGATCAGAGAAGCAAATATGCATATCATTTCCTGTCCGACAGCCTGGATCGACCACAACCGTACCGAAAGACTGGCGCCGAGCCACAACTCGATGACACCGGTTGACGAGATGGTTCCTGCAGGAATCACGGTTGCATTTGGAACCGACAATATCAACGATATCTACAAACCGTTTTCTGACGGAGATCTTTGGACCGAATTGAGAGTGATGCTCGAAGCCTGTCATTATTATGATGTTGAACAGCTTGCAAACATTGCTACAATCAACGGTTTGAAAGTATTGGGTATCGAAAAATAATTGTATATTTACAATCAATAACTTAAAATAGAGACAGCCATTTTTCTGTCTCTATTTTGATTTGAACCGAATTGATTTATGAAACTGAATGTAAAAAATGAAACTTCAAAGTTGGAAGCAGTTGTATTGGGAATTCCGGATTCTATGGGGCCTGTCCCAAAACTTGAAGAAACTTATGACGCAAAATCATACGAAACCGTAAAAAATAATGATTACCCAACCGAAGAACAGATTGCTTACGAAATGAACGGCTTTGACCGTGTGCTCAAAAAACACGGCGTACAGGTTTTCAGACCCTGGACACTTGAAGACTGCAATCAGGTTTTTGCGCGTGATGTAGGTATGGTCATCGATGATAAATTCATCATTGCCAACATTATACCCGACCGTGCGGATGAACAGGAAGCTTATGAACGGATCATCAATTCAATTGATAAGGACAAAATCATTCAGGTACCCAAAAATGTACATGTGGAAGGCGGCGACGTGATTTTGTGGAATGAATTTATGTTTGTCGGCTGCTACAAACAACCGGATTACAACCGATTCAAAACTGCAAGAACCAATTTTGCGGCAGTACAGTTCTTCAAAGATCTTTTTCCGAACAAATGGGTGATCGATATGGAATTGAAGAAAAATGATTTTGACCCAAGAAAGGGAATCCTCCATCTGGACTGTACTTTTCAGCCGGTCGGGCACAACAAGGCGATTATTTACAAAGAAGGTTTTGAAAATCCGATGCATTATGATGTGTTAATTTCGCTTTTTGGGCGCGACAATGTGTTTGATGTGAGCATGGAGGAAATGTATTGGATGAATCCGAATGTATTTTCAATTTCACCCGATGTGGTGGTTTCAGAAGAAAATTTCACCCGACTGAATGATCATATGCGAAATGAATGGGGAATGACCGTTGAAGCAATTCCGTATCGCGGTGTTTCAAAAATGGGCGGTCTGCTCAGATGCTCGACCATGCCGCTGATTCGAGATTAAATTTATTGAAAAATGAAAACCGATCAGATCAGATTTGAAAATGACAGACTTGAACTATCAGTCAGAAGACCGACACATTTTGTGACCATCTTTCTGGTGTCGGCTGCCACGCTCTGCATCATTGCGCCGCTGATTATTTTTGCCGGTATGATGATTCGTCCGGAGGAAGGTTTTCGGATTGATACGCTGACTGTTGCGCTTTCGCTGATTCCGATCGTATTTGGAATTTATTTGCTTCGGATTTTCGTCTGGAATTTTTTTGGAATGGAAGTTTACAGCTTTGACAACGAAAAACTTGAATTTTGGTCTGACTTTAAATTTTTCAAAACCGAAAAAAAGAGTTTTAAAATCAATGAAATCGGTTTCGGTACCGAGCATTCGGGGTTTGAAAATGAAAGAAAATCAATACTGACAATTAAAACCAAAAAATTTAAACACAATTCAAAAGTTGAACTGTCCGAGAAAGATGCGGATAGACTGATTGAATTGCTGAATCAAAAATTGAATCAAAACAAAACAATAAAAATTACTGAAATGAAGCAATACACAAACACTGTATTTATGGTTGAGCCGGTCAATTTCGGTTTTAACGAAGAGACTGCGGTCAATAATTTTTTTCAGAGCAAATCCAATGAAACTTCAAAAACCATTCAGGAACGGGCTTTGAGCGAATTCAAAGGAATGGTTTCAAAACTTCGTCAGCACGGTGTGAATGTGATTGTGCTTCAGGATACCCTCAATCCGCATACACCGGATTCGATTTTCCCAAACAACTGGATTTCATTTCATGAAAACAAAACCGTTGCGCTGTATCCGATGTTTGCAAAAAACAGAAGAGAGGAAAGGAGAGAGGAAGATGTGATTGAAATCCTTGAGGAGAAAGGTTTTGAAGTAGAGCAGATCATGGATTATTCGTCAGCAGAAGACGAAGAAATCTTTTTGGAAGGAACAGGCAGCATCATACTTGATCATGTGAACCGGATTGCGTATGCAGCAGTTTCGCCCAGAACCGATGAAGAGCTTTTTATTGAATTTTGTGAAGATTTTGAATATTCACCTGTCGTTTTTACTGCCTATCAGACAGTTGAAGGCGAGCGAAAACAAATCTATCATACCAATGTAATGATGTGTGTGGCAGATGATTATGCTGTAATTTGCCTTTCGGCACTCGACAACAAAGACGAGCTGAAAGCGGTAACCGATGCACTCAAAAAATCGGGAAAAGAAATCATCGATATCACCGAGGATCAAATGAATAAATTTGCCGGTAATATGCTTCAGGTCGGCGGTTTGGGCAATGCAAAATATCTGGTGATGTCTCAGACCTCGTATGATTCACTGACCAAAGAACAGATTGCGGCCATTGAGAAATACAATCCGATTCTTTCGGTCGAAATCAGCACCATCGAAACTCTCGGCGGCGGCAGTGCAAGATGTATGATTGCTGAGGTTTTTCTGCCAAAGAAAAAATAAAATTATCCCAAACCGTTTTGTTTTTATTGAAAATAAATTCAATGAGTATTTGTTTCAGGAACGAATGCGGAGTGTTCGCTATGGGCAATTTGACCAATAATATTTCTGAAATCGGTCAATTTTCAACTGATTGATAATCAGTCGTTAATTTCTTTCCACAGCAGATCTTTCAGTTCGGTCAGTCCCTGATGCGAAACTGATGAAAAGAAAATATGGGGAATGTCTTTTGGCAGTGTTTCAGCGATTTCTGATTTCAGTTCTTCATCGAGCATATCGCTTTTTGAAATGGCGAGTACACGGCCTTTGTCGAGCAGTTCGGGATTGTACTTCTTCAATTCGTTGATCAGAATTTTGTACTCGTTTGAATGATCTTCAGAGTCAGCGGGAACGATAAAGAGCAGTACCGAATTTCTTTCGATATGTCTCAAAAAACGGTGCCCCAGACCTTTTCCTTCGGCGGCTCCTTCTATGATTCCCGGAATATCAGCCATTACAAAAGACTGATGATTTCTGTATTCAACAATTCCGAGATTGGGTGTAAGCGTGGTAAACGCATAATCCGCAATCTTTGGTTTGGCGGCAGAAACCACCGACAGCAGCGTTGATTTGCCTGCATTCGGAAAACCGACCAGACCGACATCAGCAAGTATTTTCAGTTCGAGTACGATCGGCTGTTCGATTCCCGGCAGACCGGGCTGTGCATATCTCGGCGTCTGATTGGTCGCCGATCTGAAATTCCAGTTGCCCAAACCGCCTTTTCCACCTTCCAACAACACCACCTGCTGACCGTCTTCTATGATTTCGCCCAAAAAATTTCCTTCTTCGTCTTTTGCAATCGTACCGATCGGCACTTCAATGATCACATCCTTTCCGTCGGCTCCTGTCGACCGGGATTTGCCGCCGTTTCCGCCGTTTTCGGCACTCAGATGACGGGTGTATCTCAACGGCAGCAAAGTCCACTGATTGGAACTTCCTTTCATGATGATATGACCGCCGCGACCGCCGTCACCACCGTCGGGTCCGCCTTTGGTGATGAATTTCTCGCGATGCAGATGAGCCGAACCGGCACCGCCGTGACCGCTCTTGCAATAAATCTTGATATAATCTACAAAGTTGGACTGCAAATCTTTTTTGGTTTAATCAGCGCAAAATTACGATTTTTAAACCGTATTCAGTTTTGGGTTGATTAAAAATAAAAATCAAAAAGTTCAATTGATTTGATTAAATCAGTTTTGACCCGATTTCTGTAAAATTAATTCCCGAACTTTGCGCGGTTTACAAATTGTAACGGTGGTTCGAAATCATCCCACCCAAAAAAACTAAGAATCAATGTCATCTTTTTTTCGCAGACACCGCCTTGAACTGCTGTTGGCTTCTTTTCACATACTTGTGGTTGCTTCGAGCAATTTCACGGTTCAGTTTCCGGTCAGTGTATTTGGATTCAAAACCACCTGGGGCGCATTTGTGTTTCCGTTTATTTTTCTTGCTACCGATTTGACTGTCAGAATTCTCGGTGCAAAATCGGGCAGAAGAGTGATTATGTTTGCAATGGGACCGGCGCTACTGGTTTCATATATTATCACAGTCGGTTTCAGAGAAGGAATCTGGCAGGGTGCGGAAAGCCTTTTCAGCTTCAATTTGTTTGTTTTCAGAATTGCAGTTGCAAGTTTTTCGGCCTATGTGGTCGGACAACTGCTTGATGTTTATGTTTTCAACAGACTCAGACAGCACAAACAGTGGTGGCATGCACCGGTTGCATCGGGTGTCTTTGGAAATCTGACTGATACTGCAACTTTCTTTTTTATAGCATTTTATAAAACTTCTGATGTCTATCTGTCTGAAAATCTGGTCGAAATTGCAACCGTTGATTATACTTTCAAACTGCTGATCAGTGCATTGTTTTTTCTACCTTTGTACAAACTGATACTCGACCGTATCAGCAGCCGACTGAAAAAAGATTTTGGTTCCCAATAAAAAACGTCAACAGAGAGGCACTCAAAATCTTTTTTACCGAAATTATTTCTGTCACGTTTTTTTTCGATAGCAACCATTTCTGCGGATGAAATCAGCTGAGTCGAATCAGTGGCGTATTTTTCTTTTGATTTCAGAATCGGACTGAATCGCACCGATGGTTTTCTCGCCATCAGCAGTATTGCCGGTTATCTTTCTGAAGTGTATGCCAGGTTCGTTTGGGATATTCAAATAAATTGATAATAACCAAAATACACTTAGAAATTACTTCAAATGAGATGATTTAATTTGCTAATTCAGCTCTTCTTTCAGGAACTTTCCGGTGATGCTGTTTTTGTTTTTGACAATTTCCTCAGGTGTGCCGGTTGCCACAATTTTTCCGCCTTTTTCACCGCCGTCCGGGCCAATGTCGATGATATGATCCGCCAGTTTTATTACATCCAGATTGTGTTCGATGATGATGACTGTATTGCCGTAGTTGACAATGGTATTGATGACTTCCATCAAAACCCGGATGTCCTCAAAATGGAGACCGGTTGTAGGTTCGTCAAGTATATAAATTGTTTTTCCGGTTTGTTTTTTGCTCAGCTCGGTGGCAAGTTTCACACGCTGTGCCTCACCGCCCGAAAGCGTAGTGGATTGCTGACCAAGCGTGATGTAACCCAATCCGACTTCCTGCAAAGTCTTGACACCTCTGTATATTTTTGGAATCGGTTCAAAAAATTCGACTGCTTCATTGACCGTCATCCCCAATACATCGGCAATCGATTTTCCTTTGTATCTGACTTCGAGCGTTTCACGATTGAATCTTTTTCCGTGACAGGTCTCGCAGGGAACATATACATCCGGCAGAAAGTTCATTTCAATCACTTTTAGTCCGGCTCCCTGACAGGTTTCGCATCGGCCGCCTTTGACATTGAACGAAAATCTTCCCGGTTTGTAACCTCTGATTTTTGATTCGGTCAGTTCAGAAAACAGATTTCTGATGTCCGAAAACAGATTGGTGTAAGTCGCCGGATTTGATCTGGGTGTACGACCGATTGGTGACTGATCCACTTCGATTACTTTGTCCAGTTGGTCAAGTCCTTCAATCTTTTTGTAAGGCATGGGAACACGTTCAGAGCGATAGAAATGTGTGCTCAGAATCGGATAGAGTGTTTCTGTGATCAAAGTTGATTTTCCGCTGCCGGAAACACCGGTGACCACAATCAGTTTGCCGAGCGGAATTTCCAAATCCACATTTTTCAGATTATTTCCGGTTGCACCGTAGAGTTTAAGCGATTTTCCGTTTCCTTTTCTTCTTTCCTTTGGAACTTCAATCTTTTTATCGCCGTTCAGATAATCAGAAGTCAGTGTCTGCGCATTTTTGATTTTATCGGCTTCGCCCTGCCAGACGATTCGTCCGCCGCTTCGCCCTGCTTTTGGACCGATGTCGATTACATAATCAGATTGGAGAATCATATCCTTGTCGTGTTCGACCACCAGGACAGAATTTCCGATATCTCTCAGTTTTTTGAGCGAATCAATCAGTTTGATATTGTCGCGCTGATGGAGTCCGATAGAAGGTTCGTCAAGTATATACAGTACATTGACCAATTGAGAACCGATTTGGGTTGCCAGACGAATCCGCTGTGCTTCACCACCCGAGAGTGATTTGGACGGACGGTCGAGAGCGAGATAATTTAATCCGACATCAAGCAGAAAACTCAGTCGGGTTTTGATTTCTTTCAAAATTTCGTTTGCAATCTTTTTCTGTTTGTTGCTTAATTTTTTATCAAGAGTTTCAAGCCAATTCAGCAAAAACTGAAGATCGAAATGAGAAACTTCTCCAATATGTTTCTGATCGATTTTGAACTGAAGCGATTCACGGTTCAGTCGGTATCCGTGACAATCCGGACATTCGATCCGTTTTGAAAATTTCTTTGAAACCGTATCTGACATCGGATCTTCCCTGTCGTTCATGATTCCTTCGAGATAAGGAATAATCCCCTCAAAATCAATCTTATAAACTTTTTTAACATCTGCGAATTTCAACTGTACATCAACCGTTTCATTCAATCCGTAAAGAATGTCCTGAATCAGATTTTTGTTTAATTTTTTATAAGGTGTATCGATGGGTTCGCCGTGTTTTGCATAGATGGCTTCAATCTGTTTTTCTAATCTCGAAGTATATTTCAATTCTTCCAAAGGTGCAATCATTCCGCTTTTCAGCGACAGATTCGGATTTGGAAAAACCTTTTCAAGATTTGCAACTTTGAGCGTTCCCAGACCGTTGCAGGTCGGGCAGGCGCCTTTTGGCGAGTTGAACGAAAATGAATTTGGCTCGGGTGTCGGATAGGAGATTCCTGTGGTCGGACACATCAGATTTCGGCTGTAAAAACGGACTTCTTCGGTTTCGTAATCGAATATCATCATCACATTGTCGCCATGCTGCATGGCTGTGTCGATTGAACTCAGCAGTCTTTCTTCCGAAATTTTTTCGCTGAGTTTGATTTTGTCAATCACCAGTTCGATGTCATGTGTCCGGTAACGGTCAAGTTTCATTCCGGGTGTAATCTCGGTCAGTTTTCCGTTTACTCTGACCTCGAGATAGCCTCTTTTTGCAATCTGAACAAACAATTCGCGGTAATGGCCTTTTCTTGAACGCACCAGTGGCGAGAGAATAGCTATTTTTTTGTCCGAAAAATTTTCTCTGATCAGATCTTTAATCTGTTCGTCCGTATAACTGATCATTTCTTCGCCCGTATTGTATGAATAGGCAGTTGAAGCACGTGCGTACAGCAGCCTGAGGAAATCATAAATTTCGGTGATGGTGCCCACGGTTGAGCGCGGACTTTTTGAAGTGGTTTTTTGTTCGATTGCAATCACGGGAGACAAACCTTCAATTTTGTCCACATCGGGACGATCAAGTCCGCCCAGAAATTGTCGGGCATAAGCCGAAAAAGTTTCAATGTATCTTCTTTGCCCTTCTGCATAAATTGTATCAAAGGCAAGCGAGGATTTTCCGCTTCCGCTCAAACCGGTCAGTACAACTAATTTGTCTCTTGGAATTTCTACATCGATGTCTTTGAGATTGTGTTCTCTGGCGCCATAAACCTCTATAAAATCGTTCATTCTTTAAATCAAACGGCAAATTTACGCTTTTTAAAAGCGAAAAAGTACTTAATTTTATTGGATAACAATGCTTATTGATTTGTAATTATATGATTTTAATCAGAATATATTTTGTTTTTGAGAAAACAAAGTTTAAATTTGAGAATTATTAACCAAAATTTAATTACCATTAAGAAAAATTTATTTAAAATTTTAGTTGTTATTTTATTTTCAACGTTATTCTCTTGTGAGAATGCAACAGAGGATATATGTTGAAATCTAATAATAAGGATTTAGAAACATTATACATCAAGTATGAATAAGTTAAAATGTATAAAAAACAGCAGTGAATGTAAATTAATACTGCTGTTTTTTTTTATTTTTTTATTTTTTTCTTGCGAGAAAGAAAGTGCTGTTAAATTTGAAGTATCTGAAATGTTTATATCAAAAGACTCTTTGGTAAATATTCAAAAAAATATGTCAAATGAGGCTTCGAGTTACTTAACTCAATTTGTGAATTCAGCATCCCAGTTAATTGTTTCAGCACCATATAATGATTCGATATTGTACTATTATAATACCTCTTCTCAAGAAACAGATTATTTCCATATACCGTTTAAATTAAATTTAGAATATGACTTATTTAACTATTCCGAAGATTCTATTATCATTTTTCATCAGAATAATTTGTTGTCTTATAGAATTCTTGATTCAAGGATTGACACTTTATTCAGTGGGGTTCTTGAAAAAAATGAATTTGCAAAAAAAGAAATGTATGGTTCAGGTATATTAAAATTAAGTGAAGGATATGTCATTAATTATGGTATAGAATTACCAGAAGAAAATTTTATAGATACTACAGCTATGTATCTTATAAAAAACAAAAGAAAGCAAAAGCTTTTATATTACCCAAAAGAGTTTGAAAATTATATTCATTACAATGATTTGATACTTTGCAATGATGTTGGTAATATTTATTATACTTTTTCTACTGGAAAAACATTGAGTAAATTTAATATAGAAACAAAAGAATTGAAACAAAGAGAGTTGATTAATGCAGATAAATACTTGACTTATGATACTCTTAAATTCAAAGATATGAGCTATCTCGTAGAGTATTCACATAATACTAAATATAATTTAAAGCTTTTTGAATTTTCTAATTATATTGCACTTATTACTTATCAACCAGCTCAACATAATACTCCTTCTAATAGCAAATGGATACATTCAATTAATATTTATGATAAGAATTTGAATTATATAGATAAGATTGATATTAGCCACCCTGTCATAAAATCATTAATATCTGCTAATGAAGAGTATATTTTCTTTTTATATCCACCCAATGAAAAAATGTATCGCTATAAAATAGAACTATAATGAAAAAATATATATCTTTAGTAATTGCCACTTTGTTATTAATCCATTGTAAAAATAAAACGGAAACAAATAAAATGGAAACAAATAAAATTGTTATTTCGTGTTTATTTTGTAAGGGATGTGTACAATCTAATTTAAAATATATTAAAGAAAAAAGAATTGATTTAAAAACTGAAATTATACTTGATTCTACTTGTATCGGTTTTAAAGAATTTAAACCCATATTAAGAGATTTAAAATTTAAGCATCTACCTTCTGTGGAGATAGAAGAAAGATATGGAGTAATAGGAAATTTTATTTTGATAGACTCTATAGGTAGAAGGGTTGATTTTAAAACAGATATGCACTTAGAGGATTATATTAAATAACTTATCCAAATTAGTTAGTCTTTATTGAAATATAAATTTTCGTAAGTAATTCGCTCGGGTCTTTTACGGCTTCGGGGTCGTTTTGATATTCTTCCCAATAAGAATTTCCGAGTGAGATTTTATTTTCTTTTGCATAATTTTTCATTTTGTCGATGGTGGTTTGAATGGTTTCATAACTTCCGCTATGAATGCAAACCAAGGTTTTTCCTGCCGGAATGGAATGAAGAACCATTCCGTCTTCTAATTTCACTGATTCCCTAATCGGATACCCACAGTAGAATTTTGTTTTTTTACTTGCCAAATCGACATATTCATAATAAGAAACTGGATTGCCTATTTCTTGCGGATTTACTTTCAGAAAATCAGTCAGATAACTGTGAATCAGACCAAAACTTTCTTCGGTGGCTGTAATGATTTCGTTTTGGTCAAATGTAGTTTCGTTCATCACCGAAATCAGTTTACGGCCTTCAAATTGTTCTGTTCCAAACATTCCGGGCTGAAGTGAATCTGCCTGTTCTTCGGTCATAGCAGATGCAGACAGGAATTTTTCGAGTCTTTCCAGACCGGTATTCATGGTTTCAGCAAGTTTACCGGATGTGAAATAAGTGTAATATCTTGAAAAATAACTGATTTTCTTTGATTTGATATTCCATTTGACGGTTGTATTGGCTGAATCGATTGGTACGAGTTCAACCGTCATTTCAGAATCTTTTCCCAAGCCGAAGCCTTCCATGCTAAATTCGACTTTTTTGTTTTTTTCGGTTTTTGTAATGGTCAGTATGCCTGAGTTTCCTTCTTTTTCCCATTTGTAGCCGGCACCTTTTCCTTTGTAGGGAGAGAAAAATTCCTGGGTTGACAGGGAGTCGGCTGATGCCCAGGGTTCCCATTTTGAGAATTTATTCAAATTATTGAAATCTTCATAAATCACAGCTGCCGGAAGTGCAATGTCTTTTTGTGCGGATGCTTCAATTTGGTTGGATAAAAAAGCAGGTGCAGCCAAAACCGCAACAAAAAGTAAAATCAGGATTTGGGCAATTCGTCTCATCATAAGTAGTTTAAAAGTTATGCACAAAATTAAAAATTCTATTCATATCCAAACTGCTTTCATGATTATATTGTTACATTTGATTTCAAACGTAAATTTTAACAGTATGGACATAACAGAATTACTAAACGGACCTTTGGGCAATCAGATGATTGAAGGTGTCAAAGGACAATTGGGAATCGATGATGCAAAGGCAAAATCGGCTGTTTCATCGGCAGTACCCGTATTGATTTCTGCATTAAACAACAATGTAAAGGGCGGAGGCGGAGAGAGTCTTCTAAATGCGCTGAACAAACACGACGGCAGTATACTTGACAATATTGGCGGATTTCTGAATGGCGGTGATTTCTCTGACGGAGCCGGCATTCTTTCGCATGTTTTGGGTGACAAGCAGTCAAAGGTTGAAAATGCGCTCGGTGTTTCTTCGGGGCTTTCGTCAAGCCAGATCAGCAAGGTTCTGATGATTCTTGCGCCAATCGTTATGGGCTATCTTGGCAAACAAAAGCAGCAATCAAATGTGGATTCGGGCGGATTGGGTGATTTGCTGGGCGGACTGCTCGGCGGCGGTCAGTCAGATATGCTTGAGAATATTCTGAATCAGGGCAGCAAAAAAAGCGGCGGCGGACTGATGGATATCGGCAGTAAGATTTTGGGCGGACTGTTTGGCGGAAAGAAATAGGAGAGAAGTTGTACAGAATCAAAAAGGGGAAGGATATTTTTTTATTCTTCCCCTTTCCTTTTAATTCTTGAATAAGATGATTTTTTTATTCAAGACTCCACTTTTAATAACTGATAATGTTTTTGAAAAATTTAAAATATTTTGAACGGTAGAATTTTTGGGCGACAATTTCTCACCCATAACTGAGTAATTGTGTTTCATTGACGATTGTTTTAAAGTTACAATATATCAACGCCAACACATACAAAATATTGTATAAAAAAGCCGTTTGAATTAGTTAAACAATTGTTAAAGTAAGATTCTTTTCTTCGATCAGTTTTCTGAGGTTAATCAGTGCATATCTCATCCGTCCCAAAGCTGTATTGATACTGACTTCAGTCTCTTCTGCAATTTCTTTAAAACTCAAATCTTTAAAAATTCTGAGCTCAAGGACCTGTTTTTGATCTTCGGGCAGATATTCAATGATCATCCTCAAATCTTTTTCAATCTGTTCTTTGATGATTTTTACTTCAGAACTGTCTTCAGGATCAGCCAAAAAGTCGAATATGCTGAAATCTTCGTCCACAAAGGTCTCACCAACAATAGGCATACGTGTTTTTGATCTGAAATGATCGATTGTCAGGTTGTGTGCAATCCGCATCACCCAAGGAAGGAACTTTCCTTCTTCACTGTATTTTCCTTCTTTGAGCGTCAGGATGACCTTCACAAATGTATCCTGAAAGATATCTTCGGCGATATCCCGATCAAGAACTTTAGAGAAAATAAATCCGTAAACTTTGTTTTTGTGTCGATTGATTAATTCTGCAAGCGCAGATTCATTGCCAACCAGATACAAGTCCACCAGTTGAGAATCTTCAAATAAATTCATATTTCTGTCTTCAAATGTTAAAAGAGATAGAAAATTTGAACAATAGGCAGAATTTTTTGGGTTTGTGTGGACAAATATATAAAAATATATTTCAGTATGACAAAATTCATATAAAAAAAGCCGTCTTTTTGAGACGGCTGTTAATTATTTGTTCAAAATGTGTTAAAAACCAGGGCTTATAGCTTTGCCGAATAGATCAACATTTCTACCAGTTTGTCAGAATAGCCCATCTCATTGTCATACCATGAAACCAGTTTGACAAAATTTGGTGAAAGCATGATGCCTGCGTTTTTGTCAAATACTGAAGTTCTGGTTTCACCCACAAAATCCTGTGAAACAACCATATCTTCGGTATAACCGAGAATTCCTTTCATTTCTCCTTCCGAAGCAGCTTTGACAACCGCGCAAATTTCTTCGTAGGTTGTAGATTTTTCAAGCCTTACGGTCAGATCGACAACCGACACATCAGCCACGGGAACCCTGAATGCCATACCGGTCAGTTTGCCCTGAAGCTCGGGAATCACTTTGCCGACTGCCTTTGCTGCACCGGTACTTGTCGGTACGATATTGTTCAGTGCAGAACGACCCATTCTCCAGTTTTTGGCAGAAGTGCCGTCAACTGTTTTTTGTGAAGCAGTTGCAGCGTGAATGGTTGTCATCAGACCTTCCGCAATTCCAAAATTGTTGTGAATCACTTTTGCAAGTGGAGCCAGGCAGTTGGTGGTGCAGGAGGCAAATGAAAATATTTTTACATCGGGTGTGAGTTCTTTGTGATTGACCCCCATCACATACATTGGTGTATCATCTTTTGAAGGAGCCGACATAATTACCTTTTTCGCCCCCGAATTCAAGTGGGGTGAAGCGGTTTCTTTGGTCAGGAACTGTCCGGTTGATTCGATGATGTATTCTGCACCCGATGCAGCCCAATTGATGTTGTGCGGATCTCTCTCGGTGGTGATTGCAATTTTTTTGCCGTTTACAACCAGATGATCGTCTTCGACTCTGACTTCACCTTTGAATTTGCCGTGAACAGAATCGTATTTGATCTTGTAGGCCATGATTTCTGCACCGCTTCCGCTGTTGAGTGCAACTACCTCAGCATCCTCTTTTTCGAGCAATGCTCTGAAGGCAAGGCTTCCGATTCTTCCGAAACCGTTAATTCCAATTTTGACTTTTGCCATTTTAATAAAATTTAATGTTTATCAAATCGCCAGTATTTTGGAGATTCTTAATAATTCAATATCTATTTCGTTTTGTTTTCTGATGGCTTCCGCAATTATGGTGTGAACTATTTTGTTTGATCTCAAACCCACCATGATGTCCGTTTTTCCGTCCAGTATTGCCTCCACAGCAGCCACTCCGAGTCTGCTCGCCAGTATCCTGTCTATACAACTCGGATTTCCGCCCCGCTGAATATAACCCAAAACCGAAACGCGAATGTCATATTTTGGGAATTTCTCTTTGGTTGCCTTTGCCAGTTCATACACATTACCGATTTCTTCGCCTTCCGACACCACAATAATGCTCGATTTCTTACCCGAAAGCTCTGATTCTTCCAGAGATTTGAACAGATCTTCTATACTGTCTTTTCGTTCGGGAATCAGAATTTCCTGCGCACCCGATGCAATGCCGCTTCCCAGTGCGATAAATCCTGCGTCCCGTCCCATCACTTCAATAAAGAAAACCCGATCATGCGAAGTGGCTGAATCACGAATCCGGTCAATTGCTTCCATGGCCGTATTCAGTGCGGTATCGTACCCGATTGTAAAGTCGGTTCCAAAAATATCGTTGTCAATCGTTCCGGGGATTCCGATAAACGGAATTCCAAAATCTTCATAAAATGCTTTCGCTCCTCTGAAAGAACCGTCGCCGCCGATGATGATCAGACCGTCGATTTCATTTTTGATTAAGGTTTGGTAGGCATTTTCACGGCCTTCCTTTGTTTTGAATCTCTCGGAACGCGCAGTTTTGAGTAATGTGCCGCCTCGATTGATGATGTGTCTGACTGATCTGGGGCCGAGTTCGCGGGTTTCATTGTGAATCAGTCCTTCAAATCCCCTGTAAATTCCGACACATTCGGTTTTGTAGTAAGCACAGGTTCTGACCACCGCTCTGATGGCAGCATTCATTCCGGGTGAATCTCCGCCGGATGTTAAAACACCAATTTTTTTCAGGCTATGTTCAGACACTCAAAAGGCGTATTTTATAGAATTGCAAATATAAGAAATCAAAGTTTCAACCAAAAACAATTGTCGCCAAAAGATAATCAGTCAAAATCGCGAATCGGTTCGAGCCGCCCCGACTGAAAATCTTTGATCAGAATAACTTCTATATAAAGGTCTTCACGGGTTCGGTGCGGATCATATTCGGTCTTTAAATCCAGATCAAATGCGCCCCCGGTTGAATTCCAAAGGAAAGCATTTACGCCGCCTCTTAATTCTCTGATGATCTCATAAGCAGTTTTGTCTGTCTCACGGTTAATCAGTTTGATCAGAATCTGACCTCTTGACAAAGTGAGATTTTTTAATCTGTCTTCAAACTGATTGGCAAGAATTTGCTGTCTCTGTTTGATGTATTTCCTTCTTTCTCTGTTGTTTGAAAAGTATTTGGATGTGTCCTGAATCGCATTGTATTCTTCTACTGCAACTTTTACAAAAGGCCAAACGTCCCGAACCCTTCTTCTCAGCCAGACATAGTATTTTTTTTCCATGTCTGTTTTCAGATTCAGATGAAGAACCTTGGCATCACCCAGTTGAATGGTGTCAAAAATTTCAAGTTCAACATCAGAAATCGTGTCCATTTCAGCCAGTTCGGTTTCGATCTCCTGATTTGTCTGGGGCGCAATCTGTGCAGAGCAAAAAGGTATTGCAAAAAGAACAAACAATAGAAATTTCCAATCCATACGCCTCGATTAGCAAAAATTGTTCCCAATTCACTAAATTTGTAAAAATTAGATTTAAATGCCAAAAACAAACTTCTTTTCAAAAAAATCGATTGATTTTCTGGAAAAATATCTCAACACAAGTTCGCCCACCGGTTATGAAACTCCGGGGCAGAAGGTTTGGACAGAATACATCAAACCTTATGTGGACGAAATCAGATATGATAATTACGGAACTGCATACGGGATAGTCAATCCTGATGCAAAATACAAAGTGGTTCTCGAAGCACATGCAGACGAAATTTCCTGGTATGTGAACCATATAACCAAAGAAGGGATGATCTATGTAATCAGAAATGGCGGTTCTGATGCGGTGATTGCACCTTCAAAACGGGTGAATATCCATACCAAAAAGGGAATTGTCAAAGGTGTCTTCGGCTGGCCGGCCATACATGTCAGAATCGGTGAAAAGGACGAACTGCCAAAGACTGATACGATTTGGATTGACTGTGGCGCAGATTCGAAGGAAGCTGTTGAAAAACTCGGTATCCATGTGGGCTGCGTGGTTACCTATCCTGATGAATTTATGATTTTGAACGACAATTATTTTGTATGTCGTGCGCTTGATAATCGGGTTGGCGGTTTTATGATTGCCGAAGTGGCAAGAATGATTCACCAGAACAAAGACAAGATTGATTTTGGTCTGTATTTCACAAATTCAGTTCAGGAAGAAGTCGGATTGAGAGGTGCGGAAATGATTACCAAAACCATTCAGCCCGATGTTGCAATTGTAACCGATGTAACCCATGATTCGTCAACCCCAAAAATGAACAAAAACAAAGAGGGCGATCAGAAATGCGGCGACGGACCTGTGATTTATTATGCACCGGCGGTTCACAACAAACTGAGAGATCTGATCATAGATGCTGCCGAATCAAAAAAGATTCCTTTCCAGCGCGCAGCGAGCAGCCGTGTGACAGGAACCGATACGGACGCTTTTGCATACAGCAACGGCGGTGTACCGTCAGCACTGATTTCGCTTCCGTTGAGGTATATGCACACTACGGTTGAGATGGTTCATAAAAAAGATGTTGAAAATACAATCAAACTGATGTATGAAGCAGTGAAGAAAATCAAGAACAATCACAACTTCAAATACTTATAAACAAAAAGAAATTTAATCAAAAAAAAAGACGGAACCCGCTTTGGATTCCGTCTTTTGTATTTTACAATTCCGGATTAATCCGGATCAACCGCATCCTGATAAGCACCCGGCGTGGGAGAGGATCCGGTTCTTGAGTGTCCCAGCAGGTCAAGCGGCACCATATTGGCATAGAATGTGGCGGCGGTTCCCAGTGCAGGTGAATCAATCAACAGTCTGAAATCATTTTTTCCAAATCCGGGATTTGCAAACATCGGATCTGTATCAATCAAATTTGTATTGTCGATTCCGCCGATTTCATTTGGAAAATCAAGACGAATCACATTGTTTTTGAAATCGTGGTTGAATGCACTGTTTTCGGTATTGTCAAATATGATTGCATTTGAAGATCTGCCGTAAAAAATACAGTTGTAAAAATTCGCCTGAACCAGCGGTATATTGTTTCCGTCGTTATCGGTATTGCCGAGATACAGACTGTAATTTCCGCCGCCTCCCTGACCGATATTGAAATAATTTGCAAAAGTGGAATGGATAAACTCTACATCACCGCCTTCAACCGCCAGAGAAGCAAGATTGCTGTGGCTGACCACCACATTTTCACCTCTGACAATCGAATTTCTGGTATAAAGACCGATTTCCTGGCTGTTGAGAATCTTTGTGTTTTTCAGATTTAATTTTGAATTTTCAACTTCCAAACCGATGTTAGCGCTTTTGATAATTGCATAATCAATCGAATTTTCGATGCCTGAATTTGTTTTGATTTTTATTTTCCCCCACTGATCCGGAAGTGAATCTGATCTTTCATCCATACGGTCGGTTCTGAAAATCACTTCATTGCCCAAAATTCCGTCAACAGTGAAATTGCCATTGTCGATTGTTAAGCCGGCGCCATTGTGGAAATAAACTTTTGTTCCGCCCTGTATATACAGTCCGTTTGTAACGTGTAAATTACCAAAAATCACCCTTGATTTACTGTTGTCCCATAGCGTTTCGGTCAGATCATGGTCCGTTTGTCCCTGTTGGGGAATGTAAAATTCCGCTTTTTCAATGTAGGAAAGCAGTTTTACCTGTTGTGTTCCGCCGGTTGTTTCAAAATTGATTTCGTCCTCGTAATTGGGGTTGACAGGCGCTTCTCCGGCTGCAATTTCAACAAAAACAAAGATACTGTCTTTCTTTCGGATGGCAACATTTTCAAAATCAGAACCGGGCATACCGTCCACATTCAGTTTGAAAAAAGAAGATTCGCCGCGCGAAAGATAAATCCTTGGAATTTGAATGTCCTTATTTTCATGGTTATGAATAATCAGTTTGTAGGTCTGTGAATTGGTATGATTGAAAATGGTGTCCAGATTCAGCGTATCGCTCGAAAAACTCAGGCTTTTTGAAGCGATGTCATAATCAAAATCATCACGACAGGATGAAATTCCAAACAGCAGACCGATCAGGCCAAAAACAATCAGATTTCGAATTTTCATTTGTTTTTATTAAGCTCACAAAACTAATTAAATCTGTCCAATGTACAAAGATTCAGGGGCTTTTAAATTTAAATTTTGTAATCGCAGATTGCTTTGTTACGAGCGACCGGTTTTCTTGCATAAGCCGTGATAAGACCAAGATGTGTTTTGCCCGTTTGTACTGATTTATTTTTATCCGGAGTAAATGGACAATTGCGGGGACGTTGCGGATTCTGCGTTCGGGCGGGATTGGAAGCACAATCTCAAAGTCAATAAAGTTACCAATATCTGGTACTTTAACCCTGCTTTTGGTTTTTTGTGCAGTTTATGTTATAGGCAGTTTGAGTTAATTTTTTGACTATTATCAAATATCAATTCTTTCAAATCTGGCTAATTTTTGAATTTTATTAAAATAGCTTTCCCATAATTCACTTTTTGTATTATTTACTGGATTTGTAGCGTCATCGTAGAAGAAAACTTTTGTTATCTCTCCGTCCGAATTTCTAGCAATGAATTTTTCATCACCAACTAGTTTAGTTAAAAAATTATCAGTCAGTCGTTTATATTTTGTATATATAGGTATGTCTTTATAACTATGTCCAGGATGCTCCTTATATTTTTGGTCATTAAATCCCAAAGGCATATATTCTCTGTTAAAAGCCATCCATTTACCATCTTCACTTTTAGCTATACCATATGGTAGATTAATTCTGAAAAAATTGTTTAACATGTTTTTTATGATTTAAATTAATAAAAAGTTTGGCAAGAAATATTATTATTAATTAAATTGCTTGTTAACAAATTCTGACTAACGTTGATTTTACCTACTCATAGTCAGTTGGTTATGATTCTCAAATCATCATTAGTCAGCCCAAATTTAGTGATTTGCTTTTGAATTCTGTTGACCATTTTCAATTTTCTTTGTTTCCATCTTTTAATTTTTTGAAATTAAACAATAAAACTCCGAGGATTGCGTCTTTAGAATTTGAAATTATTCTGATCGGGATATTCATTAAGTATGAACTCGCCATTTAACTCTAACACAATGCAAACAAGAAAATCATTTGCAATTACACAACCTTACCTTGATTGCAAACGGGCTCTATGACACCATTGCTTAAACCGGTCTTTACAAGGAGTGAAGATAAAATTACGATTTTTTTTATCCGTTAGCTATAAAACTCAGCTGTTTTTGAATGGTAGGGGAATTACACATAACGTCGACGCATTTATGCAGGCATGGAATTAGAATTCCCGTCTGCCCGAACCGTTGCCAAATTTATAATTTAAAGTTCATTGTTACTACTATTGCTCAATAGAATTCCTTCAGCCGGAACTACAGGTGAAATATATTTTGCCGCTCATTGCTTGCACGTCTGCCATGCTTGCATAAATGCGAATGTTGCCTGTAGTTTTTCGTCCACCGAGACGAAAAACTACCAAATTTTCCACCAAGGTTTTTGAGTATTGCTGTCAATAGTTGCAACCTTGTAACCTGTTGGTTGTTTTTCTAATTCTGTTCTGTTGTCAATATATTCAAAGTGATTGTATTCGTCTTTGATGCCTGTCAAAATAACTTTGCCTGTGTCCAACCAAGAAATGACTTTATTAATTTCAGATTCAAGGTCGGGATAAAAACTGTTTAATAAGGCATTTTGTTCTGCTTCATTCAAATCGCTCCAAGTCTCCACATAATTATTTATTCCGGGTACTTCAACTCGTAATCCGTAGCCCAAGCCTAAGTTGTCAAGAAAGTTATACCCCTTACAATATAGGTCATAGAAAGTCATTAAGATTTCTGGTAGTTCTTTGTTGCGATTTAAAGCCTTTGTCAAAAGTTTGCGAATTCGCCTCGTTTCAAGTTCTCCTTTGTCAATGTGCTTTTCCAAAAGTCGGGGAAGCCATTTTTTAGCTGTGTCTGATTTATAACCAAACGAAATCAATTCTAAATAGTCGTCTGGCTGTAAAACTACTTCAAGCCTCTTGTCTGCATAGAGCCATTGCTCAAATTCCAAAACGGTTTTGTCACCGCTTAAGGTGTCAAAAAAAATCTCTTGTATGTCAGCGGGGAGTGTCATTTAAAATTCTGACTAACGTTTTTGTATTGTTTTCATAATCAATCATTTATAAATCCAATTTTTTCTTTAGTCAATTCAAATTTACTAATTTGTTTTTTGATTCTTGTTACCATTTTCATTTTTCTTTTTTCATCTAAGAATAAATATTGAGTTGGCAGATTGTATTTTTCGCCTTTCACGAGCATATTCCAAATAATAACAGCAAGTTTTCGTGCCAGTGCTGTAACGGTAGTGGCTTTGTTGTTTCACGGGAATAGGGAAGCCGAAACTTCGGTTAAAACCCTAACGCCACAAAACCGTTTTTCTGGAATCAAATTAAACAAAAATTTATAATGTTTTCCAAAAATAGTATGATGGGTTAAGTTGAGGGAACAGATTACATTTAATTCATAAAAATGAAAAAAAAGCATTAAAGGAAGGAGAGTTCTCTCAGAGCCGGTCAAGGATTTTGAACTGAAAATTTACGGGAAACAAGGGGTGCAGGCCGGAAAAGGTGATTTTTACCCGGTTTTGGGTATATCATTTCATATGATGCGTCTTTTCGGAAATACAAAGGCGGTGCGACTACGGTTGAGTTCAAACGTTTTTGAATGGAAAAAACCCAAAGCCCTTCAAGGGTTTCAAACCCTTGAAGGGCTAATGGAGTATCTCAGCACCCGCGTTTATATGATTTCAGCGGACTTTGCATAAGATAGAATGTCGGAGTGCTTTGCTTTTTTTAGAAAGTCTTAACATAGTCGCTCTCCTCATACACTATCTATGCTTTATCTATGCTTTATCCATGCTTTATCCCAGCATCAGCGTTTTTGAATTTCAGGCTAAATTACTGTAAAACAACCGAATGTACAAATCTTTAAAAATGACATTTGTGCACATTTGTGACAAAAGGAGACATTTGTGCCATAAGTGGACATTTGTGCCGTTTTGTCGATTTGGAGACATTTGTACCAAATTCATCGGAGGACACTGCACAAAACAGGTTTAAAGAGGGGTGAATTTTGCAGGTGAAATTGATCAGAAATTTAATTTTTGGATTGTTGGAGTTTTGGGGGATTTACAAAGAAGGGAAACCCCAAATGCTGATTCTAAACAACATTCGCAATAAGATTTTGGGTCGTGTCTTTGCGGTGATCAATCGCGGAACCCCTTATGTGAATGTCCGGAAATATGCAGCCTGATTTTTTGAAAAATTATCAGAAAAATATTTGTTTTTATCCATAGAATGCGTTCGGGCGGGATTTTCAGCAGAAAATTCCGAGCGAGCGACAAAGTGTAAACATACTAAAAACTGTCAAACGGAAACGTTCGCCCCGCCTGACGCCAAACCCTTGTTAGCGGTTCGTTGTTTTCTTTGTCGTCAGACTGTTTCAAATTCATTAGGATATTTTACAAGACCGTTTGTATTATTAAGTCCGTCTGTTACTAATTCAAGTGCCATAAAAACATTTGTCGGAAGGTCATAAGGTGATTTGATATTCCACTTGTCCGCTGGCACAAAACCAAATTTAGGATAATAATGTTCGTGTCCTAACACAATAACTGATTTATATTGTAGTTCTTTTGCTTTGTCAAGTCCACGTCTGATTAGTTGTTCGCCAATTCCTTTATTTTGAAATTCTGGTCTAACCGCCATTGGTGCAAGTGCTAAACTTTCAACTTCATTTTTGTCGTTATTTATGATTTTGATTTTTGTAAACAAAATGTGCCCAACGATTTTGTTGTCAAATGTTGCGACTAATGAAAGTTCAGGAATAAAAGCGTTACTATTTCGCAAAAGGTCAACAAGGTTCGCTTCGTTTTCTTGTCCAAAAGCAAGTTTATTCACTTCAAAAACTGTGTTAAAGTCGTCCTTATTTTCTTGTCTAATTTTCACTTCCATTTTTTTATCGTTCGTCGTTTTACAATGACCTTGTTAGCGGTTCTTTGTTGGTTTTTTAATCGTTTTTGGGTTGATAATACAAAATTATAGCTCCGCTATTAAAGATTTTAGTTTTAACAAGTTTAAAAATAATCCTGTCGTCTATGTCTTTAAATAGTGACAAACCTTTTCCCTCGACCATTGGATATATGCAAAGTTGCAATTCATCAACCAAATTGAGTTTCAATAGTTGTATGATTAAACTACGACTACCAATAAAAATATTTTTCCCTGTTTGTTGTTTTAGTTCTAAAACTGTTTCTTTTAAATCACTATTAGCTATGCTTGCACTTTGCCAATCTACGTTTTTAAGCGTATGAGAGAAAACAATTTTGGGTATTCTGTCAATTGTCGTGGCGAAGTCATTCATTGATTTTTCTTCGGAAGGATTTTCCAAAAATGTCCGCCAATATTCCATAAGCTGATACGTGGTTCTGCCGTATAAAATGGCGTCACCTTGTCCCAATAATTCTGTATAATGTTGATGTATTTCTACGTCTGGAATTCCTGCTGTATGGTCGCAAATTCCGTCAACTGTCATATTGAGTGCTGCAATTATTCTTCTCATAGAATTTTATTTTTTGTCGTCTGTTCGATGTTTGCACAGTGTCTGTTACAATGACCGCTAACGAACAGGGCTTGCTGCTGTGCTGTAATTTATATTCGTCTGCCTGGAACTGAAGTTGATAATTGCAATATTGCTGATATTATGTTCATAAGCCAAATTTATAACGTTCTGCTGGAACTGAAGCCGAATAGCGAACAAAAGATGGGGACTTATCCGTCAGCCAGCATAGCAGCAAACCCCATGTTGTAGGCAGGCATTTTCTGTCACACTTTTAAAAGCAGAATAATTATTATGATGCAAATAATTATTGCTGCAAATAAAGTATATTTTTTCCAAGCTGAAATTTCACTTTTTAGTTCTTTGGTCTGTTGCTGTAAGCCGTTGATTGTATTTTGAGAGTTTTCAAGTCTAATTTTATTTTCAGAATTCGTTTGATTTAGTGATGAAACTATTTCCTTTTGCTTAGAAGCGTCTTTCTTTAAAGTTTGAATACTCACCGCTAGTCTTTTATTTTCTTGTTCTAAATCATCAGCTTTCTTTTGGATTATTGCAACTTCATCAAGTTTGCCTGCAAGTTCATTTGTCAAATCTGCAAGTCTTCTGTCTTTTGTATTGTTGTTACTTGTTAACTGCTCAATGCCAGTTTGTAAAATTGCTATTTCCTTTTCAAGCTCTTTGTATTTCTCATTTTTACTTTTTAATTGGTTTAATTTGAATGACAAAAATCTTTTGAAATATGGCTTTGTCAAGTCATTGCGAAATTCAAATGCTTTCAATAGGGTGTCGAAAGCAGAAGTAAATTTATTATTATCGAAATCTTTTAAACTTTCATTGTAATAGTAATTAGCTTGTCCATTCGCCAATTCATCGGTTATTATTTGCTCATTGTTTGCTGTTTGTGATAAGCGAATTACTTCATCTCTAACGATTATATCACTTGGCTTAATTGGGGTTTTTAATTTAATTCCTTCAAATGTCTTGCACCTACTTAACGCAACATATGTGTGTCCTGCTGAAAATGCCCCATCACCCATATCGATAATTACATTGTCAAATGTTAGCCCTTGACTTTTATGAATTGTAATTGCCCAAGCAAGTTTGATAGGATACTGCGTAAAAGTGCCAATTACCTTTTCAACAATTTTTCCAGTTTTTTCATCTATCTCGTACTTTATATTTTCCCAAGTTGCTTTCTCCAGTTTGTAAGTGTTTGCGATGCCATTTTTTGATAGAGCGACTACTATTTGCTCTTCGTCCAATTCTGTTATTTTCCCAATTGTTCCATTTACCCATCTGCCGCCTCTATCGTTTTTGACAAACATTACTTGGGCATTAACTTTTGAATCCAGTATTTTATTGGTAGGTAGCAAGTCATCATTATTGCTGTTTTCTTTTCCAAATTTTCCTTCGATTTTTCCTTCAAAAGAATATTGCTGTCCTGGCAGTTGTTGTAGTTTTCGCAAGTTGGTAGCGTCAACAATATCTCTTTTTGTCGCAAGTGTTATAAAATTTTCATTCTCGTTTGGTGAAAAATTTGGTGCATAGCTTTTGTTTAATTCTTGTAAATCTTGGATTTGAGCTTGCTTAGTACGGACTTTGTTTAGAAGAGATATAAATTTTTCATCCTTTTGTCGATATACTTTTTTTAATTCTATATTTAAAAAATTAACTTTCTGAAATGTTCTTGCACTAAAAAAATATGGGGAAGCATAAAAGCCTTTTACAATATTCCATTCTTCTGGTTTAGCAATAGGCTCTAATTGAAAAGTATCTCCTACAAATAGAACTTGCTTTCCTCCAAAAGGCAGGTTTCTTTTTCCTCCAAAGTTTCTTAATCGAAAATCTATTGCGTCAATAGTATCTGCTCTTACCATTGAAATCTCATCAATAATTATTAGGTCGGCTTTCTCAATAATTTCTCTTTTCTCTTTACTGAAGTTGTAGAAATTTTGTTTTTGAGCGTCATTAAACAGTTCCCAAGCAAAGGGTGTAAAAGGTAGCTGAAAGAATGAATTAATTGTCACACCGCCAGCATTAATTGCAGCAATACCTGTTGGGGCAACAATTATATAGTTTTTGGTTGTATTTTTTGCTATGTAACGAAGGAAGGTAGATTTACCAGTGCCCGCTTTACCTGTAAGATAAATTGAGCGATTGGAATACAGAATTAGCTGCTCTGCAAACTTGAATTCTTTATTGTCAAGGTCAAAATTTTCGGGAAACTCATTCATAATTAGAGTGTGTCAATATGCTTCTGACTAACGTTTTTGTATTATTTTCATAATCAATTATTTATAAATCCAATTTCTTCTTTAGTCAATTCAAATTTACTAATTTGTTTTTTGATTCTTGCTACCAATTTCATTTTTCTTTTTTCGTCTAAGAATAGGTAATTTGTTGGAGGATTGTAATTGGTTCCTTTTACCAGCATGTTCCAGATGATTACTGCGAGTTTTCGTGCGAGTGCTGTAACGGCAGTGGCTTTGTGTTTCACGGGAATAAGAAGCCGAAACTTCGACAAAACCCGAACGCAACAAAAACCGTTTTTCTGCAACTAAGTTAATTAAAAAAGTGAAAGAAAACGGTTTTGTGTGAATTTTTCCGAATGTACGCCTGTGTAACACAAAGCCGGATTATTTAGAAAAATTTATTTTTTTACACAGTTCATCCTATTTTATCAATCCGATCTCTCTCAGCCGCTGTGTCAGAAACTCGCCTGCAGTGATGTCTTCAAACTGTTTTGGATTTTCATCATCGACACAATTTTCCAAAACAGACAAATCCATTTCGCTGATCGGATGCATAAAGAAAGGAATCGAAAATCTCGGTTTTCCCCATTCTTCACGCGGCGGATTTATCACCCGGTGAATTGTCGATTTCAGTTTGTTATTGGTATGTCTTGAGAGCATATCGCCCACATTGATTACCAGTTCGTCGGGTTGGGGGAGTGCATCCACCCAAACACCGTCTTTTCTCAAAACCTGCAGACCGCCGGCCGAAGCGCCCATCAGCAGAGTAATCAGATTGATGTCTCCGTGTTCAGCAGATCTTACCGCTCCTTTGGGTTCTTCTTTGATCGGCGGATAATGAATCGGTCTCAAAATCGAATTTCCGTTTTTCACCTTGTCATCAAAATAAAATTCATCCAAACCCAAATACAAAGCCAATGCACGAAGTACACAGATTCCGGTTTTTTCAAGTTGCTGATAGGCTTCTTTTCCGGCGGTATTGAACTGCGGAACTTCAGTGACTTGAACATTTTCGGGATAATTGAATTTTTGTTTGTCCGATTCGTCAACGTATTGGCCAAAATGCCAGAATTCTTTCAAATCGCCTTCCTTTTTATCCTTTGCATGTTCTTTTCCGAATGAAGTATAACCACGCTGTCCGCCGATGCCTTCAATCTCATATTTTTCTTTGATTTCGACCGGAAGTGCAAAGAATTCTTTGACGCTTTTGTACAGCTGATCGACCAGTTCATCCGAAAGAAAGTGACCTTTCAGCGCAACAAAACCGATGTCTTCGTATGCACGACCTATTTCATTTACAAACTTTTGTTTTCTTTCCGAATCATCTGAAAGGAAATCGTTCAAATCAACCGACGGAATTCCGTTTTGTTTCATCTTTAATTGAATTAATATTGGTTAAATGTGAATTGAATTGCAATCAAATCCCAACAAAGTTACAAATTATTTTTACCGTCAGTCTTTGTTCATCAAACAAAACAGTTAAAACAAAAGCTTTGAATGCGATTGAGAAATTTGTTTTTAAATTGCAGACTGAAATCAGAATTCCGGATGAATTTAAAATTAAAAAACAAACCGCTGACCCGATCAATTTTAGTCTTTGTACTGATTGTGCTGATTGTCAGGCTGATTGGCAGCACATCTTTTTCTGATAAAGTTTTTCCGGGCATACAGCTGTTCTTTTCAAAAATTCTTTACAGCATCAGTTCAGCTTTTTCATTTTCGATTGGAGACTTGTTTTATACGATTTTGATTCTTTTGGCTGTAATTTTTGTGATTCTGATGATTTACCGGTTGATCAAAAAGGATTATTTGAAATTTAGAAAAACACTGGCAACCGTGTTCAATATTCTTTCCGGATTTTATCTGATACTGTATCTGTTTTGGGGATTCAATTATTATCGGACACCGATCAAAGACAGTTACAATGTTGAACTCGACACGGTTGACGAACTGAAACATCTGGCCGAATATTATTATTCAAAGGCAATGATGTATCGGGCGCTTGTAAATGAAAATGAAAGGGGAGTGTTTGAAGCCAAAATTACAGAATCCGAATTGGAAGCAGAAATTCTGAAATCAAAAAAACTGCTGTCGGCTTATCCTGAATTGAGATTCAGCGGTTATCCGAAACCAAATCTAAAAAAGTCGATTTACAGCAAAATGTCGAGCTATCTTGGAATTTCGGGTTATTACAATCCGTTTACCAATGAATCACAATACAATTCGATCAGTCCCGATTCGAGGAAATTGTTTGCAAAACTTCATGAAACCGGTCATCAGTTTGGTTTTGCTACCGAGAGCGAAGCAAATTTTGCCGGTTTTCTTTTTGGTGCAAAAAGTGAAAATATTGATCTGCTTTATGCAGTTAATTTCAGAGCAATGAGAAGTCTGCTGAATCGGATTTTGTGGCATGATCCCGAATATGTCAGGGATTTTATTGAAAACAAATACAGTCCCGGAATGAAAAGGGACAGGGAATTTGAGATTGAGATGGATGCTGAATACAACAACGGTTCAGATGACGCATTTGCATTAATGAACGAAGCCTTCCTGAGACTGAACAATCAGGAAGGCTTGGAATCCTATGGTCGTTTTGTTGAACTTCTTGTTGGTTTTCACCGGAAGTACGGTGTATCAGAATGATACCGGTCTTTCAAAATATTTTCCGGATCTGACAACCTGCTCACCGTTTTCGTCGGTCGCAGAAATGGTCAGCAGTATATGGTAAGTTCCGCTTCTCGGAATATTGATCATGCTTGCTTTTACCTGGGTGCCGCTGAATTTTTTGAACGAGCCTATCTCACCAATATTGGCAGAAGCAATTCTGATACCGCTAAAATCATTGTCAACGACATCCATTATTTCGTCGGTGAGAAATACATCAAGTGTCAGATTTTCAACGTCCTTGTCAGTCAGATTTGAGATGTCTCCGCCTTTGATGTTCACCAGGAAGTCTTTTGGAAGAATTTCAACCTGCCATTGCTGGTCGAGCGTGATGGAATGATCATCGGCTACAGTGATTTTTACTACAGAATCAGGATTGAGATTGATTTTTTGCTGTGTTTCGGAGGTTGATTTGGTGGCTTCGGTCTTTTCGGATGCCAATTCTGCAATGTTTGTTTCACTGTCTGTTTCTATTTTTGCAGGTGCTTCGGTTACAAAAAGAACTCCGTCTTCAGATTTCACAGCATCATCCAAAACTCTCATACTCATAATCTTACCACTTATGTTGGTCATAATCAGTACGGGATTGTAAATGCCGTTGGGCGGTGTCTGATTGACTTCGCTTTGGATTTTAATTCCCACAAGACTGGAATTGCTGTCCAAAACTTTGAAATTTGCTTCGGTCATACGGTAGCCGTTAAAACTTCCGGAATCAAAACTGGTTCCGACAGGAATGAGGTAAAGTTTCAATATAAGCCCTCTGTAATTTTTATTCGATTTGTTCTTTATATTCCCATTGGTAACGAGTATGGTGTTATAAACCAATTCGGTTTTCCAATTCTCGGAAAGGCTTATCCCACTCAGGTAAAGATCTGAATTCTCGTAACTCAGGTTTTGTAATTCCTGAGAGTATAGAAACGACTGAAATCCAATAAGAAAAGTAAAAATGAATATAAATCTTCTCATGGTGCAGGATGGTTTAAATTAATTATGGGTAAAGATAAATATTATTTTCAAACTCCAAAGAGGTATGCGCCAAAATATTGCAAATATTTTAACAAATTTTCCTGTGTTTTGAGGAATCTGACCTGATTTTTAGAGTCACTGATCAGAGTTGTTTTTGCTCAAGATGAATTGATTTTCCAAAAATTTTTTTTGCAAGCATGATGAAATTATCTGTATAATCAGACAGGTAAAAATGATAGGAAGGCTGGCCTGATTTTGACAGCAGATTGTCTTTTTCAAGCCGGTGAATCAGTTCGTTTACCACAATCAGAGGTGAATTCACGATTTTTACTTTTCCTTTAAATGCTGCGTCTATTTCTTTTTCAATCAACGGATAATGAGTGCAGCCGAGTATAATGGTTTCAATGTCTTCAAACTTTTTGTATGATAGATAAATTTCAATTGCATTTTTGGATACTGCGGTATTTCTGAATCCTTCTTCAATGATCGGGACAAGCAACGGAGTCGCAAGTTCGACTACTTTAATGTGTTTGTTCAGCTTTTTGATTGATTTTTTGTAAGCATGAGAATTGACAGTTGCCTTGGTTGCAATCAGTCCGATTTTCTGATGAAGTTCAAAAGCTACTTTATTTGCAACCGGCGAAATTACATCAATCACCGGAATTTTTCCGGCAGCCTTTCTGATTTCATCAATTGAATTGGATGTGGCAGTGTTACAGGCGACTACGATCGCCTTGCATTTGCTCTTTACCAGAAATTTTGTGATTTTAACCGAGTATCTGGTAATGGTTTCTTTTGATTTATCACCGTAGGGAAGATGTTCGGTATCGCCAAAATAGATAATGCTTTCATTGGGCAGCAGTCTTTTAATTTCCTTTGCCACGGTCAGTCCGCCTACACCCGAATCGAATACACCAATGGGTCTGTCATCTTTCATTTCGCAAATTTATTTAAATTTCGGTACAGGCTTAAAAAATCCAAATAAAAAATGGATGCCGAAAGCATCCATTTGTATGGTATTATTCAAATATTGATTATAATTCGAGTGCTCTTTGCGCATCTCCGTCCATCAGCAGACTGATTGGATCTTCCAAACCTTCTTTGACAGCCACGAGGAATCCGACAGACTCGCGTCCGTCAATGATTCTGTGGTCATAAGAAAGCGCAAGATACATCATCGGATGGATTTCGACTTTTCCGTCAACTGCAATTGGCCTCTCGATGATGTTGTGCATTCCGAGAATTCCGGATTGCGGCGGATTGATGATCGGTGTGCTCAACATCGAACCGAATACTCCACCGTTTGAAATGGTAAAGGTTCCGCCGGTCATTTCATCAACCGTGATTTTCCCGTCTCTTGCTCTCAAAGCGAGTCTTTTGATTTCTTCCTCAATTCCTCTGAAAGAAAGTGTTTCAGCGTTTCTCACCACCGGAACCATCAGGCCTTTTGGTCCTGAAACTGCAATTGAAATATCGCAGAAATCATAAGAGATTTTATAATCTCCGTCGATCATTGAATTGACATCCGGAAACAGGTACAGCGCTCTGACAACAGCTTTGGTGAAGAAGGACATGAAGCCGAGGCTCACACCGTGTTTTGCTTTGAATTCATCTTTGTACTGATTTCTCAGATTGAAGATTGGTGTCATATTCGCTTCGTTAAAAGTAGTCAGCATTGCAGTCTGATTTTTTGCTGCAACCAGTCTTTCCGCTACTTTTCTTCTCAGCATTGAAAGTTTTGAAGTCGTTGAATTTCTTGAGCCTCCGGTTGGTGTTCCCATTGAAACTGTCTGAGCATTCATCGCATCTTCTTTGGTAATCCTTCCGTCTTTTCCGGTTCCGCTTACGGTTGAAGCGGAAATTCCTTTTTCGTCAAGGATTTTTCTTGCTGCAGGCGAAGGTGTGCCGGAAGCATAAGTTGCTGCAGGAGCTGCGGGTTTTTGTGCTTCAGCCGGTTTTTCCTGAGCTTTCGCTGCTTCTTTGTTTGGTGTTTCATCAGCTTTTGGAGCTTCGGCAGGTTCTGACGCACCGCTCGGTTTTGCTCCGGAAGTATCGATCAGGCAGACGACCTGACCGACTGCAACCGTATCTCCTTCTTCTGCTTTCAGCGTGATTATTCCGCTTTCCTCTGCCGGAAGTTCAAGCGTTGCCTTGTCAGAATCAACTTCTGCGATTGCCTGATCTTTTTCTACATAATCACCATCTTTGACAAGCCAGGTGGCTATTTCGACTTCTGTGATTGATTCTCCCGGTGAAGGGACTTTCATTTCTAATACCATAGCTGTTTAGAATTTTATTGTAAAATTATTCAAAAACTTTATTAATTATTTCATTGTACTGAATTTCAAAAGTCAAATGCGAACCTGAAGCAGGCGATGCACTTTCTCTTGGTGAAATCAGTTCAAATTTAACCTCATTGAGTTTCAGGAGCAGATGAGTCCATGCACCCATATTCTCAGGTTCTTCCTGTACCCAAATCAGTCTTTTTCTTTTGTTGTACTTTTTCAGTATCTGTTCAATCTTTTCTTTGTCCAGTGGATAAAGCTGTTCCAGTCTTACGATTGCAACATTGTCTGCTTTTGTTTCCTGTTTTTTCTTGAGCAGATCATAATAAATCTTGCCCTGACAGAATACCAGTTTGTCCACTTTTGCCGCTTTTGCCTCCGGATCATCAATCAGTGTTTGGAATTCACCTTCTGCAAGTTCATCCATAGTGGAAACAGCCATCGGATGACGGAGAAGACTTTTTGGTGTAAATACGATCAATGGTTTTCTGAAATTTGTTTTCAGCTGTCTTCTCAATACGTGGAAGAAGTTCGCGGGTGTGGTGCAATTCACTGCAAACATATTTCCTTCTGCACAAAGTTGAAGATATCTTTCCATTCTTGCAGACGAATGTTCCGATCCCTGTCCTTCATAACCGTGCGGAAGCAGCATGACCAAACCGTTTTGCGCCATCCATTTGTCTTCGGCAGCTGAAATATATTGGTCAATGATGATCTGTGCGCCGTTTGAAAAGTCTCCAAACTGAGCTTCCCATATCGTCAGACTGTTTGGTGATGCCATTGAATATCCGTAATCAAATCCGCAAACTCCATATTCTGACAGCAACGAATTGTAAACCGTGAATTTCCCCTGTTTTTCAGAGATATGATTCAGCAGTATGATTTCCTCTTCGGCATCAGCAGTGATGATCACCGCATGACGGTGCGAGAAAGTTCCTCTTTCAACATCTTCACCCGACAGTCTTGCTGTATATCCTTCGTTTAGCAGCGAACCGTAGGCGAGAAGTTCACCCATTGCCCAGTCAAGATTGTTTTTTTCAACCATCTTTTTGCGTTGGTCAAGCAGTCTTGCTGTTTTTTTTATGATGACTTTTCCTTCGGGTGCAGTTGTAATTACATTCGCAACTTCTTTGAGTTTTGCTATCGGATATTTTGTATCAACCGCTTTCAGCATTTCCTGCTCGGAAGCATTTTTGAAATTTTTCCATTTGTCGGGAAGAATCGGACTGATTGCATTTTTTTTGATTTTCTTTGAAGCTTCAAATTCTTTTTCAAGTATTGTTTTGTAGTCTGCTTCTATTTTTGCCAGTGCATCGGTGGTCATCACACCTTTTTCTGTCAATTGTTTTTTGTAAATATCTCTCTGATTCGGGTGTTTTGAAATTGCTTCGTACAGTTTTGGTTGTGTAAATCTCGGTTCGTCACCTTCGTTGTGTCCGTATTTTCTGAATCCGAGTATATCCACATATACATCTTCTCCAAACTGCATTCTGTATTCTGCCGCAAAACGAACGGCGTGAACCACAGCCTCAGTATCATCTGCATTGACATGAAGTACGGGCGAAGAAGTGATTTTTGCCAAATCGGTACAGTAAAGCCCTGAGCGTGCATCCAGATAATTGGTTGTGAACCCGATCTGGTTGTTGACCACAATATGAATGCTTCCGCCGGTTTTGTAGCCGTCGAGTTTCATCATCTGAATTACTTCATAGACAATACCCTGACCAGCAATTGCAGCATCACCATGAATGATGATTGGCAGCACTTTTTTGAAATTCCAGTCAAAATCATGTTCGATTTTCGCTCTTGCAATTCCTTCGGCAACCGCATCAACTGCTTCCAAATGAGAAGGATTTGGCACCAGATTGACTTTTACGGATTTGTTTGAAATCGTATCGATTTTTGAAGAATAACCGAGATGGTATTTCACATCACCTGCAAAAATATCGCCTTCAAAATCCTTTCCTTCAAATTCACTGAATATTTTGGAATAAGGTTTTTTCATGTAATTGGCAAGCACATTCAGGCGACCGCGGTGTGCCATCCCGACGATGATTTCTTCCACACCTTTATTGACCACAGAATCGGTCAGAAATTCAAGTGCAGGAATCAGGCTTTCGTTTCCTTCAAGCGAAAAACGTTTCTGCCCCACAAATTTTGTATTCAAAAAACTTTCAAACGATGATGCTTCATTCAGCTTTCTGAAAATGATTTCTTTTTCCCGAACATTCAGATTCGGCTGATTCAGGTTGACATTGATCCAATTCTGAATCCACTGGACTTTTTCGGGATTGACTATGTGCATATATTCAACACCAATCGACTCGCAATACATCAACTGCAGTTTCTCGATGATGGTTTTCAGCGTATTTGATTTTCCGATACCTATGATTTCACCGGACGAGAAAGTTTCGTTCAAATCATTCTCGGTCAGTCCGAAATTCACCAAATCCAAAGTCGGGTAGTGGTGTCTTCTTTCCCTGACCGGATTGGTTCGGGTAAACATGTGCCCTCTTTTTCTGTAACCGTCGATCAGATTGATAACCTTGAATTCTTTCTCAATCTTACCGGCCATATCGGGTGAAATTTCAACCGTACCGGTGTTTTCTTCGGTTTGTGAAAGTCCGTTATAACTTGAATTTGCAAAGTCAAAACCCTGGAAAAAAGCTCTCCAGCTGGGTTCTACTGCGTCGGGATATTTTAAATATTGTTCGTATAATTCGCCAATGTATTCAGAATCTATGGCGTTTAAAAATGAAAATCTTTCCATTATATCAGATCTCTTGTGAGAATTTGAGCGCAAATTTACGGCATTTGTGCCGGTTAAAAAAAAGTTGGGCGGATGATTTAATTTGGTTTTTCAAAAGCCGGCCATTTTTACAACAGCCAAAATCAAATCATCATTTAGGTGTGATTTTTCCTTTCGGAACGACCAGCAGCGGAACAGGTGAACGTTTGATAACCTCTGTGGCAACGCTTCCGATAAATACATTGTAAAGCATATTATGACCCAGCGAACCGATGACAATCAGGTCGATGTTCAAATCGACTGCTTCCTGTATGATGACCTCTGACGGAATGCCCTGTCTGACAATCAGTTTGCATGGAATACCGTCCTTTTCAATCATTGATTTCAATTCTTCAACTGCCTGAGTTTCTTCTTTTAACGTGTTTTCTTCAAGCTCCGGCAGATAAGTGAAACCGGTTTCGCTGACGATCACACCAATGTCGAGTGTCACCACATGAATCAGATAAATCTCGCTGTCGGGCACCAGTTTTGCCTGGGCGATTGCAATTGAAATTACTTTTTTGTTGAATTCAGAAAGATCAACCGGTACAAGTATTTTTTGGGTCATGGCTGCTCATTTGTTTTTCAGCCTAAAGTTAGTTTATTTTATTGAAACATCAAATATTTTTTGGTCTTCAATAAAACCCGAAAGCACATCACCTGCGCTGACAGAACCGACGCCGGCAGGCGTTCCCGTCATAATCAGATCGCCGGTTTTCAGTGTGAAATATTTTGATGATTCCGATATGATTTTTGAAAAATCATGAATCATCAGCGAAGTATTTCCATGTTGAACAACTTCTCCATTCTTTTGGAGACTGAAATTGAGATGTGACATATCAAAATCATTTTTGTCCAAAAAATCCCCGACCACAGCCGCTCCGTCAAATCCCTTTGCAATCTCCCACGGATAACCGTTTTTCTTTAATTCAGACTGAAGATCGCGCGCAGTGAAATCAATTCCAACTGAAATCTGTTCAAAATATTTGTGTGCAAATTCAGGCTGTATATATTTTCCGGCTTTTGAAATCTTCAGTACGATTTCGACTTCAAAATGAATGTCGCTGCTGAATTCAGGTATATAAAAGTCGCGCTGCTTTTGCAGCAGTGCGGTATCGGGTTTAATAAAAAACACAGGTGCTTTTGGAATTGAATTGTTCAGTTCTTTTGCGTGTTCAACGTAATTTCGGGCGATACAGATGATTTTCATAAATCGGTTTTTAAACTCCAAAAGTACATAAATTTGAATTCAAAAATTTCAACCGGAACGGACAGAATTAAATCTCAATCGGATTGTGTGCTAAATTTTGTATTCGTAAATTTGTATTCTCTTATTAAATAATCCACTTCAAAAACCTGAGATTTCAACTCGCAAAAGAAAGTTCAAATTATTTTCAGACTATGACAAATCAATATATTTCAATTGAAGAAGCATTCCAAAAACTGGAACTTGCTCATCAGGTGTTTCAAAACAATAAAAATAATTTTCAAAACAGACCAAAGGACAAAATCAGAAAAATCGCTGAAATTCTGCTGAAAAATGAAAATAAATTCGCTGAAATCATCTCGGGAGAAATGGGAAAACCGGTCAAAGAGTCGGTAGCCGAAATTGAAAAGTCGGCTTTAAACTGTAATTTCTATGCCGATCATTGTGATGAATTTCTGAAAGACAGAAATTATTCGACCGCAAATTATGATGCCATCGTCCGCTGTGAACCTTACGGCGTAATTCTTGGCGTGATGCCCTGGAATTTTCCGTTCTGGCAGGTATTCAGATTTGCAATTCCTACGATTTTGGCCGGAAATACAGTGGTGGTCAAACATGCGAGCAATGTACCCAAGTCGGCACAGGCAATTGAAAACATATTTCTTGAAGCCGGTTTTGAGCCCGGAACTTATCAGAATCTTTCGCTCGAAAGCAAAAATGTGGCACAGCTCATCGAGCATCCCTATATAAAAGCGGTGTCGCTGACCGGAAGTGAAAAGGCAGGTTCGTCGGTTGCTTCTGCTGCCGGAAAGGAAATTAAAAAATCGGTTTTGGAGCTCGGCGGAAGCAATGCGTTTATTGTTCTCGATGATGCTGATCTGGATGACACCATTGAAAAAGCGATGAATGCAAGATTCAGAAATGCGGGTCAGAGCTGTATTGCAGCCAAAAGATTTTTGGTTCAGGAAGGAATTTATGATCGTTTTCTTGAGAAATTCAAACAAAAGGCTGAAGCGCTGAAAATGGGAGATCCTTTTGATCCGTCCACCGATATTGGACCGCTTGCAAGAGTGGATTTGGCTGAAGATCTTGAAAAACAGGTCAACAAATCAATTGAAATGGGCGCAAAACTGATACTCGGCGGAAAGAGAGACGGAGCCTTTTATCAGCCTTCAATTCTGGTGGACGTAAAACCCGGAATGCCGGTTTTTGATGAGGAGACCTTTGGTCCGCTTGCGGCAATCATCAAATTCAAAGATTTTGAAGAAGCTGTGGAATTGAGCAACGGTACGACTTTCGGCTTGGGAGTTTCAATTTGCACCTCAAATGTGAAAGAAGTTTTGAAAAAGTCCCATTTGTTCGAAGAAGGTTCAGTTTTTTTCAATCAGTTGGTTCGTTCCGATCCGAAACTGCCTTTTGGCGGAGTGAAACATTCGGGATTTGGCCGTGAGCTGTCTGAAGACGGAATCAGAGAATTTGTGAATGTAAAAACGATTGTGGTTGCAAAATAGGTATTTAGATTAGCTCAAACCGAGTACATCTTTCATTGTGAAATAACCTTTTTTGCCGCAGATCCATTCGGCGGCAAGTACTGCACCCAGCGCAAAACCTTTTCGGCTGTGAGCTGTATGCCTGATTTCTATGTCATCAATTTCAGATCGATAAGCAATCGTGTGTGTGCCGGGAACATTGTCGGTTCTGACCGAATAAATCGGAAGAATTTCTTCCGACGATTTCTGATCGGATTCCCAGTTTTTCAGTTTGGAATTTTCGATAATCTGATTGCCGAGCGTAATTGCCGTTCCGCTGGGTTTATCGAGTTTTCGGATATGATGAATTTCTTCAATTTCAGCTTTGTATTCCGGATATTTTGCCATCAGTTTTGACAGGTAATCATTGAGTTCAAAAAAGAGATTGACCCCCAGACTGAAATTTGAAGCATAAAGAAATGCACTGTCTTTTTCTGAATTTAAACTGATGATTTCGTCCAGACGGTCAATCCAGCCGGTGGTTCCCGAAATCACAGGAATTTGGTTTTCAACCAGAGTTCTGATGTTTTCAAATGCAACTTCGGGTTTTGAAAATTCAATGGCAACTTCAGCAGCCTCCATATCCTCAGTTTCGGGGCTGTGATTGATTTTCCCGACCACTGTATGACCTCTTTCAATCAGAATTTCTTCGATTGCTTTGCCCATTTTTCCATATCCGACTATCAAAACTTTCATTTTGAATTAAAATTTAAGATTAAAACCAAGCCCCATTACATATTCATAAGAATTCTGATTTTGAATGATGATTGGCTTCATCGAAAGATCGGGGTCTTTTTTGATTCCGTACAGATGTGCGTCAACAGTTGCATCCAATATATTGAGCAGATAACCGAGCGCAGTCAGCGCGATTGCATAATCGCGTGTTCTTTTCCGGTCGTCCTGAATATTCGCCAATTGTTCGACGGTCAGATTGTTCAATGCCGGCGTGTCAAGTTCATAACCGTATAATTTTTTGAGATAATAACCTCTGAATTCTTTGTATTGATTGTTGTAATTGATGATGAATCCGACACCAGTCCCCAGAATTCCCCAGACAATCGGTGCTTTCCACCATTTTCCGTTGTAAATCTGACCGGCGCCGGGAAGAATTGCAGAATAAAGTGATGCCCTCATCGGGTTTTTAACCAAAAGATAATCATTGGTTTCAAGCAGTTCTTCACCGTCAACCCTGACAATTTCCGAAGTCTGAAGACTGTCCGTTTTTTCATCCTGCGAAAACCCCAAAAAGGGGATGAGCAGTACGATCAGATATGGAATCGGGTTTTTCATTCAAAGAATTTTCTGAGTCTTTCAAAATCTTTGTCAGAATCAAAAGCGATGATCAGTTTTCCTTTTCCTGATTTAGATCTTTTGACTTCAACATTTGAACGGGTTTGGTCCGAAATCAGTTTGATTGCTTTTTTAAAATCATTTGGAAGTTCGGCTCTTGCAATTTTTCTTGCAGCCGGTTTTTTGATTGAACGGATCAGATTCTCTGTTTCTCTCACCGACAGGTTTTCTGCAATCACTTTTTCATAAATTTCAAGCTGCAGATTGATGTCGTCAATTGCAATGATTGCCCGTCCGTGCCCCATGCTGATCATTCCGTCTCGAATTCCGGTTTGGATAATCGGGTCAAGTTTGAGCAGTCTGAGATAATTGGCAATCGAAGCCCTGTCTTTTCCGACTCTGTGGCTGAGCTGTTCCTGTGTCAGATGGATTTCGTCGAGCAGCCGCTGATATGAAAGTGCAACCTCAATTGCATCCAGATCCTGACGCTGTATATTTTCGACCAAAGCCATTTCAAGCATTTCCTGATCGTTTGCCAGACGGATGTAGGCCGGAATGGTTTCCAGACCGACAATCTGTGAGGCACGCATTCTTCTTTCACCCGAAATTAATTCATAACCTCCGTCTGTTTTTCTGACCGTAATCGGTTGAATCACACCCAATACCGAAATTGACTTCACCAATTCGTCAAGTGCGGCTTTGTCAAAATTCGTTCTTGGCTGATATGGATTGGTTTTGATTTTTTTCAGATCAATTTCAACAATGCTGCCCACCAGTCGTTCTGCACCTTTGTCTTCCGCAGATTTGACTTCAGGTTCATCTTTCAGCAGGGCCGAAAGGCCTCTTCCCAATCGGTTGTTTCCGGTCTTTGCCATATTTTTGAATTATTCCTGAACGGAAATTTAATTTTCTAAATTAATAAATATTTTAAAACTGCCAAGCCGATTTAAACCGCGTCATTGTTTTTGATCAGCAGTTCTCTGGCAAGATTCAGGTAATTTTCTGCGCCTTTGCTTCCTGCGTCATAATCGATGATTGCTTCTCCAAAACTCGGCGCTTCGGACAGTCTTACATTTCGCTGAATAACAGTGTCAAACACCATTTGCGGAAAATGACTGTTGACCTCGTCCACTACCTGATTGGAAAGTCTCAGTCGGGAGTCGTGCATGGTGAGCAGCAGACCTTCAATATCCAAATTTTTGTTGTGATGCTGCTGTACGCCTTTGATGGTGTTGAGCAATTTCCCCAAGCCTTCCAAAGCAAAATATTCGCACTGTATCGGAATAATGACCGAATCGGCTGCAGTCAGCGCATTCAGTGTAATCAGCCCCAGCGAAGGAGCGCAGTCAATGATGATATAATCATAGCTGTCTTTGATTTCTTTCAAAGCTTCTTTGAGCATATATTCTCGATTTTCAAAATCGACAATTTCAATCTCTGCCGCAACCAAATCCACATGTGCCGGAATCAGGTCCAGGCCGGGCGTCTGAGTATTTATCACCGCTTCTTCTGCTTTGATCTGCTGTTCAAGCACTTCATAGGTTCCTTTTTCAACTTCATTTACGTCAATCCCCAAACCCGAAGTCGCATTTGCCTGCGGATCAGCATCGATTAGCAAAGTCTTTTTTTCGAGTACACCCAAAGACGCCGCCAGATTCACCGCAGTGGTGGTTTTCCCGACGCCTCCTTTCTGATTGGCTATTGCAATTATTTTACCCATAATTTTTAATCGAAACCTTGCAAAACTACAATTTTAAAGCGTGAAGAAAGAATTCGAAGATTGAATTTTATAAACAAAAAACAATCAAAATTGTTAGTGACTCAAACTGAACCGATTTGAAATACGAGCTTTGATAAACTACCCGATTCGTCAGAGATTTTCGAGTTTACTGTTGATCAGCTCACTGATGAGTTTTGCTCTTCTCATAATCATCACATGTGTCCCGTTCTCAATTTCGACTGCATCATGGATTTTTGAGAACGGAAAAATCATGTCTTTGTTTCCGTGAAAATGAATGAAATTTTTCATCTCCACATTGTTCTGCCAATTCACGATTCTGTCCATCGACCATTTCAAATAATAATGGTCTCTGAATTCAAAAAATTCTTTCAGATCGGGTAGTTTTGTGCTGTACATTTTTCTGAAAACCGAGTAAGACAGAAAATTATCTGAAGTCAGAAATCCTGCGGGAACGATTTTGTGCAAACCTGTGTGTGAAGAAAATCGCATATAGTCGGGCATTTCAGAACGGCCTTTTATGGTTGAAATCAGAAAATTAAATTTCGGATTCAAAAAACGGTTCATTTCCTTGACGATTATTCCGCCAAACGAAACGCCCATCAGCAGAAAATCATCGTTCGGATTGATTTTCTCTGCCATTCTTTCGGTATAATGCTGAAGCGATTCATCTTTTTCGGGCTGAAGCCAGGGAATATTGACTGTCTCAAAATCCGGCAGCATCCTCAGATTTTTAAAAACCTTTTCATTTGCACCCAAACCGCTGATTTGATATATTTTCATTTTTTTGCAGCAGATGATTAAATCAAAAACAGTATCTCATTTGAATTCTATCCTAATATCTTGGAAATCAATTGATGAAATTTAACTCAAAAAATTAATTAAAATTTCACCAGATATTCGGGAATTTCAAGCCTATTGACTTCAACCACACCGGCATTGTTCAATTCGGTCAGTTCGACCAATTCGCTTCGATTAATCAGCGATTCGTCATAATCGGTCTCAACTTTCACATAATTTTCTGTAAAACCGTGCATTTTCCCATTTTTGTTGTCTGATTCCCAAATCACTCTGTGCGTCTTGCCCAATTGGGTTCTGTAAAAAGCCATTCTTTTTTTCTCTGAAAGAATTCTGAGCATTTTGTTTCTTTTCTTTCTGACATCTTTTGGGACGATTCCTTCAAATTCGGCGGCTTCGGTTCCCGGTCTTTCGGAATAGGTGAAGACATGCAGATAAGAAATCGGCAGATTGTTCAGCAAATCATAAGTTTCAAGAAAATGTTCATCGGTTTCACCCGGAAATCCTACAATCACATCCACACCGATGCAGCAGTCGGGCATCAGTTCTTTGATTTTTTCGACCCGATCATGATACAGTCCGCTCAGATATCGTCTCTTCATCATTTTCAAAACCTCATCGCTGCCCGACTGGAGCGGAATATGGAAATGAGGTACAAATCGGTTGCTTTGGGCAACAAATTCGATGATTTCATTTTTGAGCAGATTCGGTTCGATGGACGAAATTCTGAATCTTTCTATATTTTCAACTTTATCAAGTTCACTGATCAGTTCCAGAAAAGTATGATCGTGTTTTTTGTTTCCGAATTCACCTTTTCCGTAATCGCCTACATTCACGCCTGTCAGCACGATTTCTCTGATTCCTTTTTCACCGATTTCGTATGCGTTTTTTACAATGTTTTCGACCGTATCAGATCTTGAAATTCCTCTTGCTTTTGGAATTGTGCAGTAAGTGCATTTGTAATCGCAGCCGTCCTGAACCTTCATAAATGCACGGGTTCTGTCGCCCAGCGAATAAGAACCGACATAGAAATTGGCATCATCGATTTCGCAGGAATGAACGATTGCGTCGCTCTGTTTGTTCAAATCGTCGAGATAATCGATGATGTTGAATTTTTCGGTCGCACCCAAGACCAGATCCACGCCTTCCATCTCTGCAATTTCATGTGGTTTCAGCTGTGCATAACAGCCGATTACCACCACAAAACCATCAGGATTTGCACGCAAAGCATTTTTGACAATCGCCTTGCATTCCTTATCCGCATTGGCTGTGACCGAACAGGTATTGATTACATATACATCCGAAGGCTGATCAAATTCAACCCGTTTGTATCCGTTTCCTGTCAGATTTCTTGCAATGGTGGAAGTTTCCGTAAAATTAAGTTTGCAGCCAAGCGTATGAAAGGCTACTGTTTTTGAATTTGGTGACATGCTGCAAAATTAGTGATTTTTGAAACAATCGATAAAAACAGTCGTTGAATTATTTGGTGTAAAGCTTGAGTGAGATTTTTCAAAATTTTAAAGCTAACTTTGAGTCATGAAATCCGATTATTCAAAACTGATTGAACAGATAGAGCAGAGGACAGGTCTGAAATTTCAGCCGGAAATTGAAGAAGGGAATCTCTGTTACCGGAACAACAATGAAGATTTGCGGGATGATTTCAAAGAAGTTTTTTCAAATGAAGATTTGAAAGCTTACATCCGTTTTTTCAACGGAAAAGAAATTCAGTTACCGATTGACAATTTTGATTTCTGGAAAAAAGTGAAAGCTTCAAGAAGCTGATTATTCTTCAAAACTTTTGTTAGCAAGTTGACCACAGGCAGCATCGATATCTTTTCCCCGGCTTCTTCTGACTTTGACCACAATTCCGTTTTTTTCGAGTGCTTCGGTATAAGCTTCAATCACACCTGGGGCAGCCTGCTCAAATTCGCCGTCATCAATCGGGTTGTATTCAATCAGATTAATTTTTGAAGGGACTTTTTTTGCGTATTTCACCAATGCATCAATATCGGCTTGGGTATCATTGATGTTTTTCCAGATTAAATATTCAAAGGTAATCCTGCTTTTGGTTTTATCGTACCAGTACTGGAGACTTTCGAGCAGATCGTTGAGCGGAAATTTGGTTGAAAAAGGCATAATCCGGTTTCTGATTTCTTCTCTTGCCGAATGAAGCGAAACAGCAAGTTTGACTTTCAATTCCTCATCTGCAAGCATTTTGATCATTTTTGGAATTCCGGAAGTTGAAACCGTAATTCTCTTGGGCGACATACCCAAACCTTCGGGCGAAGTGATCATTCGGATTGATTTTACCACTTCGTTGTAATTCATCATCGGTTCGCCCATTCCCATATACACGATATTGCTCAGCGGACGGTCAAAGAATTCTCGGCTTTCACGGTCAATGACAACCACCTGATCAACAATTTCTGCTGCGGTCAGGTTTCTCATCCGTTTGAGTTTTGCAGTTGCACAGAATTCGCAGTTCAGACTGCATCCGACCTGACAGGAAACACAGGCGGTGGTACGGCTGTTGGTGGGGATTAGCACTGATTCGACGATGTTTCCGTCAAAAAGTTTAACCGCATTTTTGATGGTTCCGTCATCGCTTTTCTGCATCAGATCCACTTTTATGTTTTGGATCGAAAATACTTCTGAAAGCTTTGCTCTAAATTCTTTTGACAGATTGGTCATATCATCAAAACTGTGTGCGTTTTTCTTCCAGAGCCATTCATAGATTTGTCTGGCTCTGAAAGATTTTTCGCCGATCGAGGAAATGTATTCTTCCAATTCCCCAATGTTCAGTTTTCTGATGTCCTTTTTTTCTGTGCTCATTGGCTGCGCATCTTACAGGATCAGCATTGCATCGCCGTAAGAATAGAATTTGTATTTTTCTTTGATTGCTTCCTTATATGCTTTCATCAGGAATTCATGGCCCGTAAATGCACTGATCATCATAATCAAAGTTGATTTTGGCGTATGAAAATTTGTCACCATACAGTTTGCGATGCTGAAATCATAAGGCGGATGGATAAATTTGTTTGTCCAGCCGTCATAAGGATTCAGATGTGCATCTGCAGAAACCGAACTTTCGATTGCTCTCATACAGGTTGTACCGACAGCGCACACTTTTTTCTTGTTGTCAATTGCAGCATTCACAATTTTTGCGGCACTTTCGGGAATGACCACCTGTTCGGATTCCATTTTGTGTTTTGAAAGGTCTTCTACCTCAACCGGTGCAAAAGTTCCCAAACCAACGTGAAGTGTCAGTTCAGCAAAGTTAACGCCTTTGATTTCAAGTCTTTTCAGCAAATGTTTTGAAAAGTGTAGTCCGGCAGTCGGAGCTGCAACCGCACCTTCATATTTTGCATAGATGGTCTGGTATCTTTCGGCATCTTCGGGTTCAATTTTTCTTTTGATATATTTTGGAAGCGGCGTTTCGCCCAGTTCTTTCAGTTTTTTTCTGAATTCTTCATAACTGCCGTCAAAAAGAAATCTGAGTGTCCTTCCTCTTGAAGTGGTATTGTCAACAACTTCGGCCACCAGACTGTCGTCATCGCCAAAGAACAATTTGTTTCCGATTCTGATTTTTCTGGCCGGATCAACCAACACGTCCCAGAGACGGGTTTCGGCATCAAGTTCCCTCAGCAGGAATACTTCGATTTTTGCGCCGGTTTTCTCTTTGTTTCCCATCAGCCTTGCAGGAAATACTTTGGTGTTGTTCAGAATCATCGCATCGCCGTCATCGAAATAATCGATCATATCTTTAAAAAGTTTGTGCTCAATTGTTTTGGTCTTTCTGTCGAGGACCATCAATCTGGCTTCGTCACGATGTTCTGACGGATGTTCTGCCAATAATTCTTCCGGAAGTTTAAAATTAAAGTCGGAGGTTTTCATTTTCATTTTTAAAAATTTGGGCAAATATACGATTTGGGGTCTGCCGATGTCAAGTATTTAAGTGAATTAGTTTGATTCGTCAATTGAAAAAGGCTTTGAAACCATTCAGGTCAGTCATTTTGATTCATTACAATTTGTATCTTTGTAAACTTTGAAAATAAAATTTATGAAACTGAAATTTATTTTTGTTTTTTCATTGGGGCTGCTGATGCTTGGCTGTGGAAAAGAAGAAAAAGTTGAAATTGGAGAGGTGACCGAAAGAGCGCCCGGAGAGCAGGTGGAAGCAGGTTCAAATCTTGCTCCCGAATTTGCATTCAATTCGATTGATGGCAGCAGAGTAGCACTCGAAGATTTGAGAGGAAAAATCGTGTATGTGGATATTTGGGCTACCTGGTGCCGGCCTTGTCTCATGCAGATTCCGGCGCTCAAAGAAGTTGAGGAAATGTACAAAGACAAAGATGTTCAGTTTGTCAGCGTTTCGGTTGACAACGAAAGGCAGAAAGATAAATGGAGCAATATGGTGAAGGAAAAAGAGTTGGGCGGTATTCAGCTTTTTGCCGGCAGTGATAAGAAATTTCACAACGATTACAGAATCAGCACCATTCCCAAATTTCTTCTGATAGGAAAAGAAGGAGAACTGATCAGCGGTGATGCACCAAGACCATTGAATCATCAGACAAATGAAGTCAATCAGGAACTGATTTCGGTTTTGGATCAATTATTAAATGAATAAAAAATGGACAATCAAAAACTGGATGAATTTTATGAGAAATTCAAAGAAAGACTTGACGACACCACTGAGTTTCCGTCAAAATTCATATATAAATTCATTATTCCGACTACACACAAAGGGATTGCTGAGGTTCACAGGATTTTTGACGGTGCAGATCCTCAGTTTCAGCTGAAAGAATCGAGAACCGGCAAATATACTTCGGTAACCGTTACTGCTTTTGTGATTGATGCAGATCAGGTGATTCATTATTATCGCGAAGCAGCTGCAATCCAGGACATCATCATGCTTTAAAATTTTTCGTTTTAGAATTTCGGTTTCAAAACTTTATCTTTGCAGCCGCAAATTTTTGATATGGCATTTGAAAAGGAAATTGGAAAAAGAAAGACTTTTGGAATCATTGCACACCCCGACGCAGGTAAGACAACACTGACAGAGAAACTACTGTTGTTTGGAGGTGCAATCCAGGAGGCGGGCGCTGTGAAAAGCAACAAAATCAAAAAAGGGGCAACTTCCGATTTTATGGAAATTGAACGCCAGAGGGGAATCTCTGTTGCGACTTCGGTTTTGGCATTTGAATACAAAGAAAAAAAAATAAATATACTCGATACGCCCGGCCATAAGGATTTTGCAGAAGACACCTTCAGAACGCTGACTGCAGTTGATTCTGTAATCGTGGTTGTGGACGTGGCAAAAGGGGTGGAGGAACAGACTGAAAAACTGGTTGAAGTCTGTCGGATGAGAAATATTCCGATGCTGGTTTTTGTCAACAAGATGGATCGTGAAGGAAAAGATGCTTTTGATCTGATGGATGAGATAGAGCTGAAACTCGGTCTGAGAGTGAGCCCCTTAAGCTGGCCAATCGGTATCGGTTCCACCTTCAAAGGTATTTATGACATCCGTCAAAAAAATATTGGTCTGTTTTCGTCAGACAACAAACAAAAGATTTCAGAACCGGTTTCTTTCAGTGATCCGGATCAGCCCGAACTGGAGGAAATCATCGGGTCAGATTATGCCAAAAACCTCAGAGAAGAAATTAATATCGTCAATGAGGTCTATCCCGAATTTTCAAGAGAGGAATATTTGAACGGCAATCTGCAGCCTATATTCTTCGGCTCTGCGCTGAACAATTTCGGTGTCAGAGAGCTTTTGGATGCATTTGTTGAAATTGCGCCGGAACCTCAGCCAAAAGAAACAGATTCCAGAACCGTTTATCCGAATGAAAACAAATTCAGCGGTTTTGTTTTTAAAATCCATGCCAATATGGATCCCAAACACAGGGACAGACTTGCATTTGTCAAAGTGGTATCGGGAAAATTTGAGCGAAACAAAAATTATCTCCACGTCAGAGCAGGCAGACAGATGAAATTCAGCAGTCCGAATGCGTTTTTTGCGGATAAAAAAGAAGTGGTGGAAGAAAGTTTTGCGGGTGACATCATCGGTTTGCACGATACCGGGAATTTCAGGATTGGTGATACGCTGACCGAAGGTGAGAATATGTCTTTCAAAGGAATTCCGTCATTTTCGCCCGAGTTTTTCAGATATGTCAACAATGCGGATCCAATGAAGGCAAAACAGCTTGAAAAAGGAATCGATCAGCTGATGGATGAGGGTGTGGCACAGTTGTTTACACTTGAATACAACAACCGAAAAATAATCGGAACGGTCGGCGCACTGCAGTATGAAGTCATTCAATACCGTTTGGAACATGAATACGGCGCAAAAGTAAATTATGAAAATTTCCCGGTTTACAAAGCCTGCTGGGTGGAAGCTGAAGATGAAAAATCAGAAGAATTTAAAGAATTCAAAAGAATCAAACAAAAGTATCTGGCAAGGGACAAATTTAACCAACTCGTATTTTTGGCCGATTCATCCTTTACGATTCAGATGAGCCTTGAAAAATACCCTTCCGTAAAACTGCACTATGTGAGTGAATTCTAATCCAGGAAATCGCTGATGATATTTCCTTTTTTTGAATCAAAAAAGTTCTCACAAATCAGGAAGAAAACCAGAAAGCAGTAGAAAAAAATGAAAATAAGTTTTTGCATGGCAAACGAATTTAATTAATTGATGACAAAAAACTTTAAGGGTTGCGTGATTTTTGACCCTTTCAGCAATTATTTTTACAAAAAAAAACAGGCAGTCTGGCACATTCAATACAGAATCAATCAAATAGCAGGATTGTTGATTTGAAAAATGTGATGAATTAATTTGCCGAAAAAGTTTCGGTTTCGACCAAATTCTTTTTCTTGTATTCGTTTGGTGTTTGCGAAGTGAATTTTTTGAATGCCGAATTGAAGGCGCTTTTTGAATTAAAACCGACTTCCAGCCCGATGGCGTGCAGCGTGTAATTTGAGAATTCGGCGTCTTCCAGATATTTTTTCGCTTCCTCAACTCTGAGCCGGTTAACGTAATCTGTGAAATTCACACCCAACTCTGAATTTAAAATCCTTGACAGATAGCTTTTGTTCAGTTTCAGATGGTCGGCAACCACATCAAGCGAAAGATTGCTGTTGAGGAAATTCTTTTCGACCATGATGAAATTTCTGAATTTGTCCAGATTGTCATTTCCGGTTTTAAAAGCTTTGACTTTCTCGGTACTGACTTTGGATTTTATTCTTTTTGATTTAATCTCTTTTTGTTCTTCCATTATCCCGAATTTGTACAAACCGATATGTCCGAGAATATAAATGGTAAACGACATTCCGATCCAAAGCGTATAGTAAAATAAATTTGAATCCGCAGTGCCCCAAAGTTCCACAACCAAAGCCAACAGCCATAAAATACAGAGAACAAAACCGATGTAGGAAAGTATGACAAGCCAGCTCAGATTTCGGTTGAACAGCCCTGAATTACCTTTCTTTAATTCTTTCTGATAATTTCTAATGCTTCTGAATGTGATATACAGCAGACCAAGCGAGAAAATCAGACTGAATACTTCGTGGAAAAACAGCAGATCAACAAAGAAATCTTCAATTTTACTGTTCATCATTCCCAATGCATTGATTCCCTTGTACAAAGTGCTCATTGTAAAGAAAAACAAAAACGGAACGAACAGCAGTTTTTCTTTGGAGCCGATTTGGCTCGTCGGATACAGAAAGGTCTTTACATAAAAATAATAAAACACCATATTGACCGAAGCATAAGGAAGATAGATCAGATTGAAAAAGAATTTGTAGCTGATCAGGTCTGCCATCAGAAAATAATATTGAAAATTATTGAGCGAAAAACCGAGAATCAGCAGACCCAGAAAAAAATTACTTTTTGATTTGAATCTTTTTGAAAATGAAATAATCATGGTGAACAGCAAACCCTGAACAGCACCGATCAGAAGCAATACATTTAAAAGGTCGTAATACATGTTTACAGTTTGTTGTTTTTCAGTTTCTTCAATCTATTCCGTTCGTTTCCTGTTGTAAACATCCGGATTCAGTGCTTCGGGCGACCAGTTTTGAAAAAATTCAAGAACTTTCTTTTTGCTGTGTCCTTTTCCTTCTTCGAGATATGCCGAATTCTGGGTATGAATCCGTTTTCCTTCAGCATTCAGGATGACAAATACGGGAAATCCAAACCGCTGCGGATAATCCAATTGCGCCAAAACCTCATCGTTTGTATTTTCTTTGCTGTAATTGACATGAACCGTTACGAAGTTTTTGTTCATATAATCTTTGATTTCCTCATCATTCGTTACCAGATCATTGAACAGTTTACACCAGCCGCACCAGTTACCGCCAACTTCGATAAAGACATTTTTGTTTTCTGATTTTGCTTTTTGAACCGCTTCACCTATTTCTTTTTGGGCATCGGCGTCCGGCCGGTACAGGCTGAATGCCTGCTGGCAGTGCGCCTGGATTGAAAACAAAATTAGGGTTACAGTCAGTATTCCGGATTTCATTGATTTTTATTTTGAACCAAAAATAATAGAAATTTTACAGCATCCAAAAACAAAGCTGAAAATTGACATTTTGGAAATCAAAACGAGATTGGGGATTAATCGATGATTTTAACTTTCGGAACTGAATTTTTCACTAACTTTGCTCCCTGTTTTTTTTAAATTTGTTGAATTAAAAATTAATTGGTTGACTTGAATGTTTTTCTTTTGAATAATTTCAGTCCGATCGACTGGATTATTCGTAAGTTCAGGTGTTCATTAAAGGTTTGAAGAAAGTTCTTTATCGATTTGACGCTGTTTTTTAACTTTTAATTTTTTACAAAAATGAACACAAGATATTTAGACCTTATTGAACAATCTTTTTATTTTCCACAGGAGGAATTCACACTTCAGGACGGAAATCTTCAATTTCACGGAATTGATCTGATGAAACTGATTGAAGAACACGGAACCCCGCTGAAACTGACCTATCTGCCGAAAATCTCAGAAAATATCCATAAATCAAAAACCTGGTTTGCAAACGCAAGAAAGAAAATCGGTTACAAAGGCAAGTACCATTACTGTTACTGCACCAAAAGCTCACATTTTCATCATGTGCTTGAGGAAGCATTGAAGAACGATATCCATATCGAAACTTCGTCTGCTTATGACATCAACATCATTGAGAATCTGATGCAGGAAGGACTGCTGACAACTGATAATTATGTGATTTGCAACGGTTTCAAAAGAGGTCAGTACATTGACAATATCGGCAGGCTGATTAATAACGGTCACAAAAAGGTAATTCCAATTCTTGACAATTACGAAGAATTGCAACTGCTGCTCGATGCAACCGACAAGAATTTTGAAATCGGAATCAGAATCGCATCGGAAGAAGAACCAAAATTTGAATTTTATACCTCAAGATTGGGAATCGGATACAAGGACATCGTACCTTTTTATGTGAATCAGATCAAGGATGAAAAAAGAGTAAAACTCAAAATGCTTCATTTTTTTATCAACACCGGCATCAAAGACAATTCATATTATTGGAACGAATTGAACAAATGTCTTCAGGTGTATGTAAAACTCAAAGCGGTTTGTCCGTCATTGGATTCACTGAACATCGGCGGCGGTTTTCCGGTGAAGAATTCGCCCGGTTTTGAATTTGATTATGCCTATATGATTGAGGAAATACTGAATCAGATCAAAATTATCTGTGATGACTGGGAAGTCCCGGTTCCCCATATATTTACCGAATTCGGTTCATTTACGGTGGGTGAGAGCGGTGCTGTACTTTATAAAATTCAGCAGCAAAAAAAACAAAACGACCGTGAATCATGGAATATGATTGATTCTTCGTTTATGACTACACTGCCCGATGCATGGGCAATCAGCAAACGATTTGTGCTGTTCCCGATCAACCGCTGGATGGATCGTTACGAAAGAGTGCTGCTCGGCGGTCTGACCTGCGACAGCGACGATTATTACAATTCCGAACAGCATGTCAATGCAATTTATCTGCCCAAATTCAATCCGAACAAACCGCTGTATATCGGTTTTTTCAACACAGGAGCCTATCAGGACAATGTCAGCGGATTTGGCGGCGTACACCACTGTCTGATGCCTCAGCCCAAATATCTGCTGATCGACAAAGACAAAAATGTGGAAGTGTTTTCGGAAGAACAGACTTATATGGAAGTTCTGGATATACTGGGTTACAACAATTATCACAAAAGCGTAAAAAATAAAAAGAATCTAACAGAAAATATAGAATCAAAATGAGCAAAGGACCAATTAGTCAGTTTATAGAGCACAATTACAGACATTTCAATGCAGCTGCGCTGATGGATGCCGCAAAAGGATATGAAGCACATCTGAACGGCGGAGGAAAAATGCTGATTTCTATGGCGGGCGCAATGAGTACTGCCGAACTCGGAATTTCACTTGCAGAAATGATCCGTCAGGGAAAAGTGGATATCATTTCCTGTACCGGTGCAAATCTTGAAGAAGATGTGATGAATCTGGTGGCGCATTCCCATTACAAAAGGGTTCCTCATTATCGCGATCTGACACCCGAACAGGAAAAAGAACTGGTTGACAGCCATTACAATCGGGTGACAGACACCTGTATTCCCGAAGAAGAAGCTTTCCGACGTCTTCAGAAACACTTGGAAGATGTGTGGCAGGCTGCCGAGGAAAAAGGTGAACGGTATTTTCCGCACGAATTCCTTTATCAGGTGGTGAAATCGGGAGTATTGGAGCAGTATTATGAAATTGATCCGAAAGATTCGTGGATCATTGCTGCTGCCGAAAGAAATCTGCCAATTGTAGTTCCCGGCTGGGAAGATTCAACCACCGGAAATATTTTCACATCAAATGTGATCAAAGGAAATTTAAAAGCCTCGACCGTCAAAACCGGAATCGAATACATGATCTATCTGACCGAATGGTACAGAGCAAATTCGGGCGGAAAGGGCGTCGGATTCTTTCAGATCGGAGGCGGTATCGCAGGTGATTTCCCAATCTGTGTGGTGCCGATGATGTATCAGGATTTGGAATGGGAAGACGTTCCGTTTTGGGCGTATTTCTGTCAGATTTCTGATTCAACCACTTCATACGGATCATACTCGGGGGCGGTTCCAAACGAAAAAATTACTTGGGGAAAATTAGATGTGGACACACCTAAATTCATCGTCGAATCAGATGCGACCATCGTTGCTCCGCTGATTTTTGCATGGGTTTTGGGACAGTAAAATCAACTCAATAAATAATACTGTTCAATCGTATTCCTTTTTTTCAGATGAAAATCCCAAAAATAATAGCACACCGCGGTTATTGGAATACGGGCGACTGTATTGAAAATACGATCAAAGCGCTCAAACAGGCACAGCAGCTTAATATCTACGGCAGCGAATTTGATGTCAGAATGAGTCGCGATGGTGTTCCGTTGATTTTTCATGATGAATTTCTGGAAGGAAACGAAATTTCAAAATCTGATTTCAAAACACTGTTTTCAGCGTTCAGAACAGCCGGACACGGTTTTTTGCCGACGCTTGAAAATTATCTGACGCACGGAATGAAAGTTCCTGCCCACAGGCTGGTCATGGAAATCAAGAATGTTAACAGTATTGAAGAAGAATCCAATCTTTTTCAAAGCGTGATTTATCTGATTGAAAAACTGAGAATGCAGGATCGGCTCGAATACATTTCATTCAGCCTGAACATCTGCAGACTGCTCAAAGAATGGTCAGAATCAGCGGTTGTCAGCTATCTGGGCGGAGATTTATCACCAAAAGAAATTGATGAATACGGTTTGGACGGATTGAATTATGAGTTTGAAATCTGGCAGCAAAATCCCGACTGGATTTCCGAATCAAAGCAACTCGGGCTCAGCACAGGCTGCTGGACAGTCAACGGTGTCAAAGAGTTTTTTGAGCTTGCCGAAATGGAAATTGATTTTGTAACCACCGACAGACCCGATCTGCTTTTGGATTTCAGCACTCAGCCTGAGTAAAACCAGATTACATCATCAAAAAGGTGAGAATCGTAAAGCCGAGCAACACAAAGAGAAACAACCAGATATTGACAACAAGGATTATGAATGCTTTGAGTCTTGAAACCAGTTTTGATTCTTTGTAAATCCGACTGTGTGATCTGAAAAAATAGAATATTGAATACAAAATTCCGGCAATCACCAGCAGAGTGGTCACAAAATTTGAGACTTTTATAAATCCGGGGAACCATATTCCCGGAATTGAAAACAGTCTGTCAACCAGTACCCAAAGCGAAATCAGCATCAGCAGGAACGAAAAGAAATAGAGCGTAAAAATCCCGTGATCATAAAACTGCCATTTCTTTTTTCCGTGGAAAACCCACAATACAAAGGCGAAAACCGGCAAATAAAAGATCAGCACCCTCGGGAAATTATGAGCAAATGATTCCTTAAATTTTGATGCAAATTCATCATTTGTCATTTCTTTGTCCTCATTCAGCTCGATTCCCTTTTTGTAAAAAGGACGCATCATCCAGTTCATTCTTTTTGATTTTGGAAGACTGTTGTGAATAGAATCGAACTCATGAATTGTTTTTGCATTTTTGTATTCGGGATAATTATTGAAATACATCAGACTTTTTGAAACCTCAAAATCTTTTACATCCCCGGCGGCAAATTCTTTGTCGAGCGAATCCTTTTTTATAGGGAGACTAATCCGTTTGTTGATGTACTCAATTGTTTTCGGATCAATTTTTTTGTCAGCCGGAAGCACATTTTGAATTGAATCAAGCAAAGCAAGCGTTTCTATATCTTTTGGATTAAGGTTTTTAATTTGATTCAAATCCGAAGGTTTTCCAATCTCTACCAAATAGTCTCCATTTTCATCCGATGAATCTGAAATGCCTGGGATTGAGGGCAAAAGAAAGGCGACAAGACTGACAAAAATATACAGTTTTACGGGAGGAACAAAAGATTTTCGTTTTCCTTCCAAATAATGATTAACCAGAAAACCGGGTTTGAACAGCAAAACGCGAATGGTAGTCCAAAAATGGCTGTCAAAATGAACAAGACTGCTAAAAAATTCTTTGAAAAGATAGCTGAATGAAGGACGATTAATGATGTTTTCCTGACCGCAATGCGGACAGAATCTGTCGGTTACTTCGGTGCCGCAGTTCAGGCAATTCTTTTCTTCACGGAGCATGCGTTTTGGCATATCGGTTTTGTTTAATGCACTAAATTTAGAAATTTTTAAATTCAAATTTCAAAAAACAAAAGTCGGATTTTTCTTTCAATTCCAAACATAATCATATTTTGGCGTTTGATTCCGGTCAAATTTCATTATCATTGGCATAAAATTTTCACATCGAAAAAACTATTTAAATTGATTTCAAATAAATTTTTATGAAGAATTTGTCATTTTTTCTTTTCGGATTGCTGTTCAATTTTGGCTTTGCGCAACAAATTTCACCGCTTTATTCAAATGATACGGTGCAGCAATTCAAATGGGTAAATGAAAAATACAATTCAATGACGCTCGATGAAAAAGTAGGGCAGCTGTTTGTGGTTGCAGCCTATTCAAATCGTGATGCTGCGCATGAAAACGAGATAGAGAATCTGGTAAAAAATGAAGCCATCGGCGGATTGATTTTTATGCAGGATGATGCTGTCCGTCAGGCCGAACTGACCAACCGTTACAACAAATCAGCCAAAATTCCGCTGCTTATCGGAATGGATGCAGAATGGGGACTTGCCATGAGAATCAAAGATGTGGAAAGATTTCCGTGGGCCATGACCGTCGGTGCAATTACTGACAACAATATAGTCAGACAGATGGGAAACAATATAGGCGAGCAGTCAGCAAGACTTGGTGTCCATTTTAATTTCGCACCGGTTTCTGATATCAATACCAATCCCCAAAATCCGATTATCGGCAACCGTTCTTACGGTTCTGATGTTGACAATGCTTCTGCAAAAGGAATTGCATATATGAACGGAATGAGGGAAATGAACGTACTGGCTTCGGCCAAACATTTTCCGGGGCACGGCGACACCAACCAGGACTCCCACAAAACCACACCCGTGGTTCCTCACGATCTGCAGCGGTTGGAATCGGTTGAACTTGCTCCTTTTCGAAAACTGATTGATGCGGGCGTACCTGCAGTTATGGTTGCACATTTGAGTGTGCCGGCGCTGGATGCAAGCGAACAGCCGGCTTCAATCTCAAAAAAAATCATAACCGATCTGCTGAAAAATGAAATGCACTTCAAAGGACTAGTCATCACAGATGCGCTGAATATGGCAGGTGTTGCAAACGCATATCCGCCGGGCGTAGTTGATCTGCTGGCTTTTGAGGCTGGAAATGATATTTTGCTTTTCAGTCAGGATGTGAAAACTGCAAAACAAAAAATCATTGAAAAAATCAACTCGGGAGAAATTACAGAAGAAAGACTTGAAGAAAGCGTCAAAAAGATACTGATGGCAAAATATCTGGTCGGTCTGAATAATCCAAAACCGATTGAAACTAAGAATCTGATGGAGGATCTGAACAAAGTTAAATATTCGCAAACCATTTACAGTCTGTATGAAAATGCAATGACTTTAGTGAAAAACGATGACAATCTGATTCCTTTTGAAAAACTTGCGGATTTGAAATTTGCGTATGTTCCGCTGGAAGAAGCAGAATCAGGAGATTTTAACGAATCTCTGAATTTTCATGTTCCGACAGATGAAATTAAAATCCAATCAAATGCGGATGTTTCAAAACTGAAAGATTACGATTATGTAATCATCGGTGTACACAAATCAAATGAGTCCGCTTACAAAAGTTTTAAAATTTCAGCAAATTCAAAACAGCTGATCAAAGCCATCTCCGATCAGAATCAGACGGTTTTGGTGCTGTTTGGAAGTCCTTACGGACTGATTGATTTGGATATTTCAGACACCAAAGCTGTTCTGGTAATGTATCAGAATCTCAAAGATACTCAGGACATTGCGGCGGGAGCGCTGTTTGGTGCGTCTGAAATCAAAGGAAGGCTGCCCGTGGATGTAAATTCAAATTTAATGTTTGGAACATCGGTCAAAACCAAATCATTGGGCAGACTGGGATTTGCAAGACCGGCGGCTGTGGGAATGAATCCGATACTGATTGGTCAGATCGACGATCTTGCCTGGGAGGCGATCAATACCAATGCAACGCCCGGAATGCAGATTGTGGCTGCAAAGGATGGTCGGGTCATCTACAACAAAGCTTTGGGTTATAAAAATTATGAGAAATTTGAAAAAGTTTCAAAAGACGATTTGTACGATCTGGCTTCGGTAACCAAAGTTGCTGCGACCATTCCGCTGCTGATGGAAGAGGTGGATAAAGGAAAAATTAATTTGGATCAGAATCTTTCGTCTCTGATTCCCGAAAGTTCAAAAACCGACAAAGGAAATTTGAAATTAAGAGAAATTTTGGCGCATCAGTCGGGTTTGCCGCCCTGGATTGGTTTTTACAAAGAATCGGTCAATGTACAGAATGCAAGACTGTATCTCGATTATTATTCAAGAAAACAAGATGAAGAGCATCCGATCAAAGTGACCGATAATATTTACATCATTGGTTCGATCAAAGATACCATTATGACCGATATACTGTATGCGCCTTTGGGCAAAAAGTCTTATGAATACAGTGATTTGGGGTATTATCTTTTTCAAAAATATCTTGAAGAAAATTACAAAACCACACTTGATTCACTTGTTGATTCAAAGATTTACAAACCGATGAATATGTGGACAACCACTTATCTGCCAAGAAAAAAATTCAAACTCGACCAAATCATTCCGACTGCAAAAGATAAATTGTACAGAAATCAGCTGTTGCAGGGTTTTGTACAGGATGAAGGTGCTGCAATGATGGGCGGAGTTGCCGGTCATGCCGGTTTGTTTTCAAATGCCGAAGATCTCGCCAAACTGATGCAGATGTATCTGAATGGCGGCAGCTACGGCGGAGTAACTTTTTTCAGACCCGAAACCGTTTCAGAATTCACAAAAACGCAATACAGCGGTGGCAGGAGGGGAGCCGGTTTTGACAAAATCCCGAGTCCGGCAAAGAACGGTCCCTCGGCAAACAGTTACGGACATTTTGGTTTCACCGGGACAATGGTATGGAACGACCCCGACCATCAGCTTGTATTTGTGATTTTGACCAATCGGCTCAATCCGGATGTGAACAACAAAAAACTGCAAAGCCAAAAAGTTAGGGAAAACATCAGACAGAAGTTTTATGAGGCGATTGTGAAATAAGGACTGAAACAATGTTAAAATAACTGAATTGCGGTAGCTTATTTGCTTTATTGGAATTTAAATCAATGAACCAATTTGAGTTCGGTCAGAATTTTTCTGTTGCTCTTTGAACCCGGCATTCATTTATCAAATAAAAGTCCAGTGATAATTTAGCGGGCAATTTTGAACGTTATTCGGTGCTGCCGATTTTTTTAAAGCTGTTTTTGTAAACGATTTCGGAAACTATTTCATCTTTGAACTTCAGGATGATGTATTTTTTCCTTCCAAACCAATTTTTGCCAATCAGATAAGTCCAAATGTTGTGAGGAAAATAATTGAATTCATGCCCCATTTCTTCTATGATTTCCTTTTTTGTCCTGCCTTTCAGTTTGCTTAAGTTTATTTTTTTCATTAATACCCCCGGATTTTGGGCTTCAAATTTTAATTCAAAGCCAATTTAATTTTAATGCCCCCAAAATTTTGTTTTATAAGCTGTCTTATTTTTTTTGATTTTGTAAATTTAATTAACTTATTGAAATTAAGCACCCTGAATTACAAAAAAAACAAAAATCATCAAAACCCGACAATGAACTCAGAAATCTCTTTATACAACAAATAAGAGTAATTTCACATATTTGACTTCCTTAACTTCCGACAACAAAATTCATCAACAATTTCTCCCGTCAGAGGGATATTGGTTTATTTGAATCTTTCACCCCAAATTCAATCCTGTAAAGACTAAATTCCGGTTGAAATTTGAATTGTCAATCGGATTTTCCTTCGTATTTATAGCCATAGCCCTAAAATTTCGTAACTTTAAAGGTCAAAAAAATAAAAATGCAGACAACAGCTGATATTCCGGTTTCATTATTTCTCGAAACCAGAAATAAATCCGAGGAAATTTGCAAGCCGCTTGAAATTGAGGATTATGTAGTGCAGCCTATCGATTTTGTGTCTCCACCCAAATGGCATCTTGCGCATGTAAGCTGGTTTTTTGAGGAATTTATACTGAAGAAATACAAAAAGAATTATCGGGTTTTTCACAATGATTTCTCGTTTCTGTTCAACAGTTATTACAACAATGTCGGCAGTATGTGGCTCAGACCGATGCGCGGAAATTTGACACGCCCAACTGTCCATCAGATTTATGATTACCGGCATTATGTAACCGATCAGGTCAGAGAACTGTTTGAAGATGATGTTTCAAAAGAAGCCGAAGAACTGCTGACCATCGGGATTCATCACGAGAAACAGCATCAGGAACTGCTGCTGACCGATATCAAATACATACTCGGGCACAATCCGATGTTTCCAAAATATGATGAATCATTTGTTGAAAACCCGATTCAGAATTTTGACCGGCAATGGATTCGGATCGCTGAAGGACTGTATGAAATCGGACATGAGGATTTGGACGAATTTTGTTATGACAACGAATTGAAAAGACACAAAGTCTGGTTGGATAATTATGAAATTTCAAATAAACTTGTTACCAATGGCGAATACATTGAATTCATCAATTCGGGCGGATATCGCGATTTCAATCTTTGGCATTCCGATGGCTGGGCATGGCTGAACCACGAAAACATTTCGAAACCGCTCTATTGGCATTTTGAAGACGGTGAATGGATTCAGTACACATTTGGCGGTCTAAAGAAAATCAATCCAAATGAGCCATTATCTCATATATCTTATTACGAAGCATTTGCATTTGCACAATGGAAAGGTTTGAGGCTTCCGACCGAGTTTGAATGGGAAGCTGCACAGCATCGGTTCAAATGGGGCAGCCGCTGGGAATGGACAGAGAGCGCATATCTTCCTTATCCGGGATTTCAGAAAGCTGACGGTGCAATCGGCGAATACAACGGTAAATTTATGGTCGGTCAGAAAGTGCTGAGGGGTGCATCGGTCGCAACACCTGCCAAACACAGCCGACCGACTTACAGAAATTTTTTTCAGCCCTGTCACAGATGGCAATTTACGGGAATAAGGCTGGCAAAATAAAATTAAAGAATTCATGAGCAAACAAAATAAAAATACAATCGACCCGAATTTTGAAAATGAAGTCAGAACGGGTTTGGGTAATTTTCCAAAAAGACTTTCATCCAAATTTATTTATGACAAAAAAGGTGATCGGCTTTTTCAGCAGATTATGGAAATGCCGACCTATTATCCGTATAATTCTGAATATGAAATACTTGAAAAATATTCAAAACAGCTTTCAGAATTGTTTTGTAAAAAAGGAGAAACTGTCAATCTGATTGATCTGGGTGCCGGCGACGGCAAAAAAACAAAGATACTGCTGAGATATATGGTTCAAAATCATTTTGAATTTGTTTATAAACCAATCGATATCAGTGAGACCATATTGGAAGAATTAAAAGATTCACTCAAAAAAGAACTGCCCACGCTGAAAGTCGAACCTGAAACAGGCGAATACTTTCAGGTATTGAACAAATTAAAGACTTATAACAAAACCAAAAAGGTGATACTGGTTTTGGGCAGCAACATCGGAAATCTGCTTCATCCAAAGGCGATTGAATTTATGTCTTCGCTCAAAGAAGCGCTCAATCCCGATGATTTGCTTTTTATGGGTTTTGACTTAAAGAAAAATCCGCAGACCATACTTGATGCTTATAACGACAGAGAAGGAATTACGGCAGCGTTCAATAAAAATATACTGTATCGGATCAACGGTGAACTCAATGCAGATTTTGAGCCCGAAAAATTTATTCACTGGGAAGTTTACAATCCCGAAACCGGAACAGCAAAGAGTTATCTTGTGGCAACCGAAGAAATGGATGTGAAAATCAGAAAACTCAATATGGACGTGCATTTTGAAAAATGGGAAACCATACATATTGAAATTTCACAAAAATACACAGATGCAGTTGTGAAATGGATTGCAGATGAATCGGGTCTTGAAATAATCAATTCATTTACAGACAGTAAAGAATATTATCGAAACTACATCTTTATATCAAAAAACTGATCGTTTTTTCAGTATTTCCAACAGTTTGTCCAAATCGTTTTCGTCATTGTAATAATGAAAACCAACTCTGATTCCGCCTCCTCTTGGTGAACAGCTGATTTGATTTTGATTTAATGTTTCAAACAGTGATTTGTCGCCTTTCAGATTAAAAATATTTGAATGAAGTTTACGATTGACAACCGCTTCCTGCAAAAAACCAAGTTTTGTCAATTCTGATTTCGCATCTTCTGAAAGCTGTCTGATGTGCGAATAACATTCTTCAACGCCCATTGATTTCACAAATTCAATTGATTGCAAAATGGAGCCGATGTTTGTTGAATCCTGATGACCGGGTTCAAAACGATTCATATAAGGCAAATCAAAAAGCCCCGATTCAAAACCCGGTGCAGAATTAAAACCTGCAGTATAAGTCTTTATTTTTTGTCTTGCGCTTTCTTTAATCATCAGAAAACCGTTGCCAAAACCTGCAGTCAGCCATTTGTAACCGCTTGAAGCCATAACATCCAGTGCGCTCTTGTCAAAACTAAAAATTTCGGTTCCCAGATATTGGGTGCCGTCACCAATAATCAGCAGTTCGGGATAATTTGACTTTAGCTTTTTTAAAAATTCAAAATCGATTTTGATTCCGCTCAGCCACTGCACCATACTGAAGAGAAATACATCCGGTTTGTGTTTTTCAACCGCTTCCTCTACATTTTTTTCAAGATTCTCGTCGATGACAGCAAAAAACACTTCAAAATCACGGGCTTCAACCGGCCAGTTAACCGACGGATAATCATCATTCAGCAAAAGTATTTTTTTTTCTTTGCCCAAACCTTCCAAAACCATATTGATTCCAAAAGAAAAATTTGGAATCATCGCAATATCTTCAAGACGTGAATCAAAAAATTCGGCAAGCAGCTGTTTGGTTTCATTGATTTTTTTCTTGTGATTCATTCTGAATTCATCCGGATGGCTCAGAAAATCAACATCCTGCTGTTTTCGCCATTCAAAAACCGGTTTGGGCAAAAGTCCGTTTGCTGGCGAGTTGAGATAAGTCGAGTGGGAGAGTGCCGGAAAGAATTTTCTGATTTCGTTCATGATCTGAATTTGATTCAGCAATTTATAAAAAAATTAAACAGGTTTTTATTTGTTTTCGTCCAAAGTCGGAAACTTTGCAGGCGTAATCATCAAAACAATTACAGTGATTAAACCGGTCAGCATCATTCCCAAAAATACCATTTCCATTGCATCAAAAAACCCGTATTGCAGATAGTTATTGACATCCGGCGAAAGTTTGTGGGACTGCAGATCGCTGACCACATCGTTGACAGCGGGCAGTTTTGATTCCAGCTCAGCAGGCGGATTTTGAATTTTTGAGGTCAGTACAGAATTGAATACAGCCGCAAAAATCGCCGCACCCAAACTCTGTCCAAAATATCTCGAAAACATATTTGCTCCGGTTACAACACCGCGCTGCCCCCATCTGACGGTAGACTGTACGCCGACCATCAGCGGTGTGCCCGTAAGTCCAAAACCTGCACCGAGTACCAGTTGAATCAGCACCAGAATCCAAATCGGCCCCTGAAACGGAAGAAAATGAAAAATTGATGCACCTATGATGACTATAATCGTACCCAAAAGTGCTGTGTTTCTGAAACCTATTCTCAGATAAAGATTTCCCGACAATGATGAAAAAATCGGCCAGGTGATGCTCATTGCAGCCAGTATAAATCCGGCTTCTGTCGCAGAAACCATATGAACCGACTGTGCATAAACAGGGATAAACATATTGACACCCATTGTGGTGATTCCCATGCCTATGGTTCCGAGATTTGAACCGAGCAGCACTCTTCTTTTCCAAACCCAGCCGGGCAATATTGGCTCTGCTGCCTGTCTTTCAATTTTCAATACCAGTATTCCGGCAACAATTGTAATGACCAAAATTATCAGACTCTGAACCGAAATCCAGGGCCATGACTGTCCGCCCTGCAGCAATCCGAAAAGAAGCGCCGAACCGGCGATCAAAACTGTAATTGCTCCCGGCCAGTCAATTTTATGAATATTGTGAATTTTTCTTTCCGACAAATGGATACTGATCAGTGAGATCGCCAGTATGCCCACCGGAAGATTGATCAGAAAAATCCATCTCCACGAAATGTTATCGACAATCGCACCGCCTATTGCCGGACCGATTACTGCTGAAATCCCCCAAACACTGGAAAGCCAGCCCTGAATTTTTGCTCTCTCTTTTACGGTGTATATATCTCCTGCAATTGTGTTGACAGTCGCCATAATTGCACCCGCTCCAATTGCCTGAATCCCTCTGAACACAATCAGTACATGCATATTCCATGAAGTTGCACAGGCAACGGAACCGAATAAGAAAACGATGATTCCGATAATCAGTATCGGTTTTCTACCATAGATATCTGCAAGTTTTCCATAAATCGGAATGGTTACTGTCTGAACCAGCAGATAGATTGAAAACAACCAGCTGAACAGTGAAAATCCGCCGAGATCACCTACAATCTGAGGTATTGCAGTAGCCACAATGGTGCCATCCATAGCAGCGAGCATCATTGTAATCATTAACGCAAGCAAGACCCAATTGCGTTGACTTTTTTTCATTAAATTTCCCGTAATTCTAATGTTTAGAAGTCGACAAAGTTAGAAATTCAGCAAACAATTCGAATGATATAAACACAAAAAAAGAAGAGCGGAGGGTTGGGATTTGTTCCGCTCTTCTGATGAGAAAGTTATTATAGTTAAGTTAGTAAAGACAAATTGAGTCTGTGTGTTACAACTTGCTTTTATTTGGTGTAAAGGTAACTTTGAAATCATATTCCAAACAAGGGGAAACCCCCCTTTTTTTTGATAAAACATCGAGATTCTTTACAAGCAGCTGATTAACAGTGTGATTTAATTTCTTTTATTGGCTTTTTCAAAAAATCAAACCGCTTATTTTGGCTTACATTCTAAAATTTCTAATTTTATACAAAAATATTCTGTAATGAATTATTACAAAATCAAAAACCTTGAACAGTATATTAAGGCTTATAAAAAATCTGTAAATGCCCCGGAAGAATTCTGGGGAGATATAGCCGACAAAAATTTCATCTGGTATCAGAAATGGGATAAAGTTCTCCACAATGATATGCTGAACGGTGATGTCAAATGGTTTGTCAACGGAAAACTAAATATGTCCAGAAACTGTCTGGACAGGCATTTGAATAAAAGAGGAGACAAAACCGCCATCATTTTTGAACCCAATGATCCAAACGAAGAGGCGCAGCACATCACTTACAGAGAATTACACAAAAAGGTGTGCAAAATGGCAAATGTGCTGAGAGACAACGGAATCAAAAAGGGAGATCGGGTTTGCATCTATCTGCCGATGATTCCCGAACTTCCGATTGCATTGCTTGCCTGTGCAAGGGTAGGAGCCATTCATTCGGTGGTGTTCGCTGGTTTTTCTGCCAACTCGCTTTCTTCAAGAATTCAGGATTCGGACTGTAAAATGCTGATTACAGCCGACGGCGGATATCGAGGCAATAAAACCATTGATTTGAAAGGTATCGCAGATGAAGCACTCAAAAACTGCCCGTCGATTGATACTGTATTGGTTGCAAAGAGAATCGAATCTGAAATCCACATGAAAGAGGGACGTGACAAGTGGCTTCAGCCATTGATGGATGATGCGGCAGAAGACAATGTTTCCGAAATTATGGATGCTGAAGATCCGCTGTTTATACTTTATACATCCGGTTCGACCGGAAAACCCAAAGGAATGGTTCATACCACAGCCGGTTATATGGTTTTTACCGCCTACACCTTCACCAATGTATTCAATTACAAAGAAGATGACGTCTATTGGTGCACTGCGGATATTGGCTGGATTACCGGACATTCCTATATCGTTTACGGACCTTTGCTCAATGGAGCGACCACTGTTCTGTTTGAAGGAATTCCGTCTTATCCTGATTTTGGAAGATTTTGGGCTGTAATCGAAAAACACAAAGTTACCCAACTGTACACCGCACCGACTGCAATTCGCGCATTGGCAAAAGAAAATCTGAGTTATGTGGAAGCACATGATTTGTCTTCATTAAGAGTACTCGGTTCGGTGGGTGAGCCGATCAACGAAGAAGCCTGGCATTGGTACAACAACAATATCGGCAAACAAAAATGTCCGATCGTTGATACCTGGTGGCAGACCGAAAACGGCGGAATCATGATTTCACCACTGCCGTTTATCACACCGACCAAACCGACCTATGCCACTATGCCGCTGCCGGGAATTCAGCCGGTACTGATGAATTCAAAACGAAATGAAATTGAAAATCACCACGAAGAAGGAAGCCTGTGCATCAAATTTCCCTGGCCGGGAATGGCAAGAACGATTTGGGGAAATCACGAGAGGTACAAAGAAACTTATTATTCGGCATTCAGAGGAAAATATTTTTCGGGCGACGGTGCACTCAAAGATGAAGTCGGATATTACAGAATCATCGGTCGGATCGATGATGTGATTATAGTTTCGGGGCACAATCTTGGAACCGCACCGATTGAAAATGCAATCAATGAACATCCGGCAGTTGCCGAATCTGCGATTGTCGGCTATCCGCACGATATCAAAGGAAACGGACTTTACGGATATATTACGCTCAAAGAAACCGGCGAAGTCAGAGACCGGGACAATCTGAGACGCGAAATCAACGAACACATTGCAAATCATATCGGTCCGATTGCAAAACTCGACAAAATCCAGTTTGTGGATGCACTTCCAAAAACCCGTTCGGGTAAAATCATGAGAAGAATACTCAGAAAAATTGCAGCCGGAGATTTTGACAGTTTTGGTGATATTTCAACTTTGCTGAATCCTGAATCGGTTGAGGAAATTAAAAACGGAAGAATTTCATAGCAGAATGGAACATAGATTGACCGGCAGTTACAGAATTTGAAAAAATGAAATCTTATTTTGTTTTAATTTTTGGCTGGCTGCTGATTTCGGGTATCAGAACCGATGCCCAGGAAGCTGTTCACTATTTTCCGAAAATCGAAACCCATGTGACCGTTCCGGTTTCAATCCCACTCAGTGAAATCAGTTCGCTGATCAATAAATCGGTTACAGGGCTGATTTATGAAGACGATTCATTTACTGACAACGACAATGATCAGTTCAAAGTCAAAGTTTTTAAAAACGGAAACATCAAACTGACCGCTCTGAAAGACAATCGACTGCTGATTGAAATTCCGTTGAATATTTATGCAGAAAAGGGTTACGGCGCTTTGGGACACTATGTGTATCAGCAGACCGAATTTGGTGTCATCATGAAATTTATTACGGTAATCAGATTCAACACCAATTGGACGGTTATCACCCAAACTGCTGCAAACGGCTTTGAATGGACAGACAAACCGACACTGACATTTGGCGGAGTCAAAATACCGATTACTCCTTTGGTTGAATCTTCGCTGAAGGAACAGCAAAAAGAATTCAGTTCAATGATTGATCAAAAAATTGCTGAAAGTTTTGATTTGAAACCTTATCTGCTCGGCATTTGGAATCAGTTCGCAATGCCGATTCAAATTTCGGAAGAATATGACACCTGGCTGAAACTTACCCCCAAATCACTGAGTATGACGCCGGTAAAGATTTATTCGGATCTGGTCAAAACTGATATCGGAATCAATCTGAATTCGGAAACCTATATCGGTCAGATTCCAAATCCATCTCCCATGGTTTTGAAATTTCCCGATTTTTCACCTCAGCAGAATCTTGCCCAGGATTTTAATCTGAAGACAACAGCCAATATTACATACGAAAAAGCGACTGTACTGGCAAGAAATCAGTTTTTGGGCTACGAATTTGAAATGACCGACAAAAAGAAAGTGAAAGTCGAAGATATCAGTGTTTATTCCGCAAAACAGGCAGTTGGTCTGGAAATCGTCACCAGCGGCGCAGTCAAAGGAACAATGGAAATCAAAGGTTTTCCTTATTATGATCCGGTTCAGCGAAAAATCAGACTGAAAGACACTGAATTCAAATTCAAAACAAAAAATTTGCTGCACAAAACCGCTTTGCTGTTTTTCAAAGGAAAAATCAGAAGAATGATTGAGGAAGAATATGGGATTCCGCTCAAAGACATTGAGGACAGCTCCAAAAAGAGTCTGCTCGAAAGTTTCAACAAAGAATATTATCCGGGAATCTTTCTGAAAGGAAGGGTCATCGACCTGAGCCCTTCGCAGATACTGCTGTTCAACGGGTTCATTACAGTTGTAATCGACACCAAAGCAAATCTGAAACTCGAAATCAAAGAATTGAATTTTTAAAAAACTATACAGTTTAATTTTAACCAATTGTACAGTTTTGACCGAAACTGAGCAGTCTTTTTTATCTTTGCTTCAAACTGTAGGGTTTGAAATTTAAAATCACTGTTTTCATACTGATTCTGCTGATTGCCGCAGCTTTCCTGATCAACCTGAATCTGGGAAGTTCGGATATCAGACTTTCTGACTGGTCTTCGGATGAAAATGCCAGACAGCTGATTTTTGATTTTCGTCTGCCCAGAACGATTGCAGCAGTTTTGACTGGAATTGCACTGCCAATCAGCGGTTTGATTCTTCAGGAACTGTTCAGAAATCCGTTGGCTGATCCTTCGGTTTTGGGCATCACATCAGCCTCGGGACTCGGTGTGGCACTGGTCATATTTTTATCGGCCGTGCTTGGTTTTACCGATTGGATCAACAATTCATGGCTGATCTGTATTGCATCTTTTTTGGGTGCAATTTTGGCTTTGGCAATCATTGTGTTTTTTTCTGCAAGATTAAATTCAACCACTGCACTGATTATCATCGGAATCATGATTGCCGGTTTTGCGGCTGCGATCATCGGCGTGCTTCAGTTTTTTGCACCATCCGAAAAAATTAAAACCTATTTGATGTGGACTTTTGGTTCGGTCAGCGGTCTTTCGTGGTCACAAATCTTTGTGTTTTCAATGACAACTTTGTTTGGACTGATGATTTCAATTTTCACGCTCAAAGGAATTTCAGGATTGAGACTGGGTGAAAATTACGCCCACAGCATGGGCATCAATGTCAAAAAAACGAGATGGCTGATTTTGGTTTCTTCGGCTGTTTTAACCGCATCCGCCACTGCATTTGTCGGCCCGATTGCATTCATCGGACTTGCGATTCCGCATATCTGCCAGATTGCTTTCAGACAGACTGAAGTTGTAAAACTTTATATTCTGGTAATTCTGCTCGGAATTTTTTCAATGTTGCTTTTTTCATGGATTTCACAGATTTTTCCCAAAGGAAGTCTGCCGATCAACATCATCACTTCGCTCATCGGCGCACCGATTGTGATGAGCATATTGCTCAACCGTAACCAATACAGCTGGAATGACTGACGAACTGCTCAAAATAGAAAATTTATCCATCGGTTATTCAAAACCGGTTTGCAGTCAGATCAATGCAATGGTCGGCAAAGGAGAACTGATTGGCCTGACCGGAAAAAACGGATCGGGAAAAAGCACACTGATCAGAAGCATTTTGGGGCTTCAGCCGATATTGTCGGGGCATATCAAATTTCTTTCAGAAGACATGGGGAATTGGAATTTAACCAAAAGAGCCCATAAAATTTCGGTGGTTTTTTCAAGACTCAGTCAGTTGCCCGCATTGACTGTTTTTGATTTGGCGGCATTGGGCAGACTGCCGTATTCAAACGGTTTTTCAAAATTGAAACCAACTGAAATTGAGTTGATTGATGAATCTTTGGAAAGAGTAGGAATTGCTGATTTGAAAAATCGTTTTGTAAATCGATTGAGCGACGGACAGCTGCAGATGGTGATGATTGCCAGATCTTTGGTTCAGGACACCGATCTGATTATTATGGACGAACCGACTTCTCATCTCGACATTGAAAATCAGTTTAAGATTTTTGAACTGATTTATAAATTATCAAAAGAAACCCATAAAACATTTATTGTTGCAACCCATCAGATTGAACTGATTCTTCAGAATGCAAGTCGTCTTTGGTGGATTGACAACGGCAGTTTCTATGAAGGATTTCCGGAACAGCTGGCTTACGAACAGCAGATTTATGAAAAACTGGCACAAAAAAGAATCAGATTTGATTATGAAACCGGAAGTTTTCAGTTTCAGCATCCCAAAACAAAAAAAGTTCAATTATCGGGTGACGGAAGTGATTTGGCTTATTGGGTGAGACATGTGCTGGAAAGGAATGGGTTTGAGGTTTCTGAAGAATCACAAAACAGAATTGAAATTAAAAATCAAACAGTATCTTTGAATAATGCCAGTTTTCAATCAATTGATGAATTAATGAGAAATTTGAATAATGAAAATTAAGCTGTTTTTTGTTTTAATGATTTTCTGAACATTATAAAGGAAGTATTTGAAGCTTTAAAAAATTAAAACATCATTACCACCGCAAGCTTTAGAAATTGGATTTAATTCGTAAATTTGATAAAATTAATTTGAAATGGAAAATCTATCTGTAAAACCGCCATTAAGCAACCTGCAGGCGGAATTGTTAAAGCTTTTTTCAATGGATTTACCCGAAGAGGAATTGATTGAACTAAAAAAAGTAATTGCTGTTTTTCTTCTTGAAAGAGCCAGAGACAAGGCAGATGCGATTTGGGATGAGAAACAGTTTACTGATGAGAAATTAAAAGAATTACTGGACGAAACAACTTAAAATATGTTGAAAGTAGTCCTTGACACAAATGCTATTCTTCGAACGATTTCTCGTAAATCTGAGTTTTCAAATATTTGGAATCAGTTGTATCAGGGTTCAATAGAAGTTTGGGTTACGAATGATATTCTGCTTGAATATGAAGAGAAAATTTCGACTATTTTTTCTCCTGAGACCGCTGAATTGATATTGAGCGCCTTTACGTTGCTTCCAAATGTCAAAAAAACAGATATTCATTACAATTTAGAACTTATTGAAACAGATATTGACGATAATAAATTTGTGGACTGTGCTTTTGCCGGAAATGTTCATTATCTGGTAACTAATGACAAACATTTTAATAAACTTAAAACAATTGATTTTCCATCAATTAATGTAATTACTTTGGAAGAATTTTGGGAAATTCTTTAATGTATCATAACATTTTTAATAATGCAAAAAAACATCATCATCACCGGCGCCAGTCGCGGAATCGGCAGAGAATTGGCGAAAATCCATCTTCAGAACGGAAACAATGTGTTTGCGGTTTCGAGAAATATGGAAAAACTGAAAGAACTGAAACAATTTGAAAACAATTCGGAATTCAGATTTCTTGCCTTGGATTTGGCTGATTTCAAAAGTTTGAATCAAATTCGGGAACAGATTTCGGATTGGAGCAGGGTGGATGTGCTGTACAACAATGCGGGATTTCTGGTCAACAAACCGTTTCCCGAAATTACAGAAAAAGACATTGATAATTCAATTTCAGTCAATTACAAAGCGCCTTTCAGAATGATTCAACTGCTGTTGGATAAAATGGATTCCGGTTCTCATATCGTCAATATCACCACCATGGGCGCGGTTCAGGGATCTGTGAAATTTCCGGGTCTTGCCGCTTATTCTTCTTCAAAATCCGGAATCATCACTTTGACAGAACTGCTAGCCGAAGAATTTGACGAAAATCAGCCAAAAATCAATTGCGTGGCTCTGGGTGCGGTTCAGACCGAAATGCTCGAAGAAGCTTTTCCGGGTTACAAGGCACCGCTTACCGCCACAGAAATGGCTGAATATCTGTATGATTTCGGTTTGAGGGGGCATTATTTTCAAAACGGAAAAACAATACAACTTTCGGTTTCTACGCCCTGACGATTTAAAGAATTCCGGCAAAATTCTTTGTGACATACTTTCAAATCGGGTAACTTTGGACTGAATTAATCCAATCAAAATGAAATTGACAGAAGACCAATATCCGCGATTTTTTATTGGTAACTGATTTTCAGAATTTTGAGCCCGGTCATTTTTCCGCCGAGTATAAAATTGACTGTATCACCTTCTTTTGCGCCGGTAATCGCTTTTGCAATCGGTGCGGTAAAAGCGATTTTTTGTTTTTTGACATCTGCTTCGTCTATGCCTGTGATTTGAAATTTCATCCGATTTGATTCGTTTTGAATTTCAACCGTTGCTCCAAATCTGACTTTATCCTGCGGCTGATCTTTCAGTTCGATGATCCGGGCATCTGCAATCCTTTCTTCGAGCAGTGCAAGCTTTCCGTTGATCAGTGTCATCGTTCTGCGGTGTTCGGTATCATTGTCTTTTGGGATATTCGCAAGTTCGGCGAGCAGTTCTTCTTTCTCATCGGTCAACTGACGATAACCGACTGCGGTCACATAATTGACAACGCCCGGTGGCAGCGGTGCACGCCGGGGTATGATGACAGCTTCTTCCTGATCTCCTTCTTTTACAAATCCGCGACTCATCTGTATCTGATTTTGATTTTTTTGATTTAACTTATGTTTTTTTATTTCAGCAGTTTATAAAGTTAATGAAAAGTTTGTACATTTAATCAGTTCAAAAAGAAGAGGAGCCTATATAATTTGGAAGTGATGAGAATAACAATCTGTTTTTTCTTGGTTCTTTATGCAATAGTATCTTGTGTGCCTCAAACTGAGAATGAAAAGAGGATAGTGGGTAATGTTTATATCTCAGAAGATATGAATTCTTATATAAAAGGGGTTCGCATCGATGAAATAAAGGCTGATTCAGTTTATATAAGATATGCATTTGACAAAGAGTTGTTCCTTGGAATTTCTATGTTTAAAGTTAATAAAAATGAATATAAAACAAACAAAGCATTTCATTTTTATTCACCGGTCGAGTTTCAATCGCAAATCAATTTGGAAATTATTGATGGTAACAGAATTTATCTTCGTTTTAGGGATGAAAACGGAGATATGAAACGGCAAAAATATTCGTTCTTATATAAAGATACAATTATAAAAGCCAAGATAAGAAACCCGTACTATTCTGAAGATGGATTTATATTAAAATAAGATAGTGTTTCACATTGGGCATTTTTCGGAAGTCAAAATATAAGAGGCTCATTTTCAGTGCATTTTAAAAATGGTTTTAGAGTAAAGAATGAAATATGTTAAGTGGTGGACTAAGCGCAGAGCTTACGGGCGGCAACTTCTGGCAGGGAGCTGCAACGGGGCTTACGGTGAGTGAGTTGAATCATGTGGCGCATAAAATGCAGGAAAAATCTACTGCAAATGTCTATATTGAAACAGATGGAGTGGGGCATGTTTATGTTGAGATTGACGGTGTAGTATATTCATATGGAAGATATAACGGAAGCTATTCTCCTGCTTCAGGTAGTTTAGGTCCTTTAGGAGATGGTGTTTTATTAAAACTTGATGGAGAAAATGCTACAAATTTTATTGCCGAAAGAAACGCTAAATAATTAGAATATATTAAACAAGGGTATAATCCCTCTCAACATATTTGGGGCCTAAATAAACAATTATGAAAATTAAAACAATTTTAATGACGATATTATTAGCTTTGATAATTGGTTCCACACTAAAATATCTTGATTTATGTGTTTCTGAAAAATACGAAACGCAGTTAGAAGGTTTAAATCCAACCAAAAAGGAAATCGAATCTGCAATAGAACTACAAAGTAAAATCAATAAACAAAAAGAAATTGCACTTTTCACAATTGCATTATCACTATTCGGAATATATTTTGTATCTCTTAAAAAGAAATGATAATAAATATGTAAGCTCTACGTCAGGGATGACAAAAGCAGAAGTGGAAGTTTTGGCTTCGAGCAAGGCAATGTCATTGATTTCAACAATGGATGAATTATCCAATTTGTATAATATGGCAGGAAATCCGACTATTAGTATTGACCATTCTCGTGGAAATGTTGCCGGGCATACTACAGGAATAGGTGAGATATTTTTGACGCATAAGGCATTTAGAAATTATAGAACTCTATTCCTCTCTATTGGGCATGAATTATATCATTCTGCATTAGTATATACAGGTCATTGGAATAAATGGAAAGGATTTACCAAGTCTTATGGCATGTTGAAAAATTATTCGGAATATCTTTCCTGGTCTTGGGATGATTATTGGGGAGGAACGGGTAATGCCGGTCAGTACAAAGACTCTCGAATGATTAATAAATTCGGGGATTGGAGTCCATTTTATTTAAAATAAGTTACGATGAAAGCTATAAAATTTCTTATTCCAATTATATGTTCACTAACATGGGCACAAGAACTAAAAATTAACAACGAATATGTCTTTTCGAGTACAGATTCAATTTTGATTGAAAAAGTCATTGAGATTGAAATTATAGATACCACTTATTATAAAAATGAATGGGAGCGAATTAGTATAGACAATAAGTTAAATATTACACTTACCAATAATCAAGATAAGCCATTGTTGTTTTACCTTGACCCATTAAATATAAACACCGAAAATATGGATAGTATGTTTATTTATGAAAATAACATTCCCAATTTTGAGATTTCTATTTTCAATAAACAAAACAAAAAAGTGAATTCTACGTTTTTAGCTTATAATGTTTTGGAAAGAATTGAATATTATGGAAATTCAATGGAAAAGAATTCATTTCTGAATAAAGGAAATTGGCAATCAATTGATAATAAATACGAAGATCCGGATTTCTATTTATATGTATTAAAACCTGGTGAAAAAGTGCTTTTATTCATAGATTTGAGATTGCCTGCCGATAATACTTTAACAAGACCATATACTTATGATTTTTCAAATTTTGATTTGGATACTATGAAAATAATTTTTTGTCAAGATGCAGAAAAATTAAAGAACATATTAACCAAACAAACCTTAGAGAAATTGAAAAAAGATAAAATTGAAATATTTGATGGAGTCTTGGAATCCAATAATGTGAAGATTATTGAATTAAGAAGGTAATTATTACAAACGTGGATTTTTTTCCGGCAACAAAGTATCGTTGAAGATGAAATAATATCATGAACAGTTACCTAACAGCTGTTTGACGGTAAGTGGGTTGAATCATGTGGCGCATAAAATTAAACTTACCAGTACAGCTGAAAAGTGCAGAAAATAAATGATGAAAAACTGTAAGTGAGTATAAAGGATATTTAGACTTATTTAGACAATTAAGTCCTAAATTTATAAGAACATTTGGATACTAATGAAGAAAATAATTACAATTGGTTTTGCATTATTTGTATGGATTGATTTACATTCTCAAGATGTAAAATTAAAAAGCATGGATTATGAAATGTACTTTGGAGGATATGAAATTGAGCAGCCTTTGGATCAAATTATTGCTGTGAACATTGATAATACAGTTAGGTTTCGTATTGAAAACAAGACGAATGATTCTTATGCCTTTTTTTTAGATGATTCTTATTTCAGGTTTTTTCCTGACGATCAATTCACAGAAGAGAAATATGGATTTTATAATGATTATTTTAGAATACAGCTTTCAATAGAAAAAGAAGGCAAGCCGATTGATTTTTTTGCCGGAACATACAGACCTGATGATACTTTTACATTGAAGGATCAATTAGCTGAAAGAGACAGTTTACTTTTTAAAAAATATGCAATTGAAGAATTTAAACAAAATAAGGATTCTTTGATGATTAGTCATTTTTTGGAAAATCATTATTTTATATTAAAGCCCGGGGAAATTAGATATATAAAAACAGATATTTCTTTGCCTGAATATTTTTCTGATGAAAATACCAGTGCGATAACCTTTTTTTTGAAACCGAGGGAGCAATATGAAGTAAAACTCAGATATGTAATGAAAAAGGAAAAAGTTTTAAAGTATTTACCTAATCACATAACTGAGTATTTTAAAAAAGAAAGGATCAAGATTTTTGAAGGAGAACTTATCTCGGAAAAGATTCCTTTGTTATATGTGAAAACCGGTCGTGAAATTTTTGAAGAACTCTGAAATGATAAATTTTAGAAATATTGAATCTATTCTTTTACCGGAATTATTAAAACAAATAAAATTAAACTTAAGAATACAATTGAGAAGTGCAGAAAATAAATGATGAAAGGACCATTTTTTAAAATATCGACGGGATTATGTACCTTATTTATTATAGGGTATCTGTTAAATAAATATTCTATTGGAAATAATAGAGAAATAATGCTTATCGTGAAATCGGTTGATAATGAGACAACTCATCCAATAACCGGAGTTGATATCAAAGTCAGTGAAGAAAGAACACCTTTAAAAATACCTTTTCCCGGTACGATAATGAAAGAATACCATAGGGTTTATGATACGATTTCTGATAATTTGGGACAGGCGAAATTTATTTTGAAAAAAAAGAAAAAGTATTTAATTGAATTTGAAAGCAGAGATAAAAAGAGATACTATACATCAGAATTTACCGGAGCTAAATTAGAAGAAGACACGGTTATAATTGTAAAGAAAATATGAAAATTATTTTGCAGAATTAATTTATGAAAGTATTTGGTTAAACGACTATTCAAAGGAATATAAATTTTTGAATAGGAACGGCCTTTAGCCGTTTGCAAAAGATTATATCAATCAGGGACAAAATAGTTTTTTAATCAGCCGGACGAAAAAAATCTCCGCCCGATTCAGACCGGACGGAGATTTTATTTTTGGTTTTTTGAATTATTTCTTAATCATCTTTTTTGTAATGGTGCCTTCATCCGATTTGATGAAAACCATATACACACCCGGAGGTACAGTGCTCAAACCGATGGTTTCTGTCTTTGAAATATTGTCAAATTTACGGTCATAAACCACCTGACCCATTTCATTGAAAATCTTGATATGTGCATTTCTCAGATTTTTTCCGGTCTGGATGTTCAGATTTTCAACTACCGGATTCGGATAGACTGAAATCAGTCCGTTCAGATTCTGTTCTTCAGTTCCAAGCACAGAATTGACACCCGAAATCACCAATGCAAAATTTTGCCTTCCGCCAGCCAAACTTCCTTTGTGATTTACAGTCAGTGTGTAGATTTCTCCTGCTTCGGGAGATTCAATGACCACCTGCTCTGTATTGTCCACTTTGTTGTCTTCCTGGGTTGCAGCCGCCGACGGATTGTCAGGATCGAGTTTCCACGGATAAAAGGTATCCGAACCTTTTGTAATTCTCAAATCCAAATCGTTGACCAGCATCGGTGTTCTGTCGTTCAATACTATCTCCGGCAAGGGTTGTCCGCCCCGATCGAGCCATGATATCGTTGCCTTAATCGGTTCACCGCCAACTGCTTTGAAAGTCATGCTGAATGAGGAACCGTCTTGAAGCACCTGATCTGCTGTATAATATTTTCCGTCTGCATTGATAATGGTTCTGGCGGCTTCCAATGCATTAATCAGACCGTAACCGAATTTGTAATCAGGGCCATTGGTGGTTCCGGTTTCATTTGCAGAATTGACCAGCAGTGCCTTCATCATATCGCTTCTCAAATAGCCGCCGTCAAATTCATTTTTGATTTCTTCGAGCAAAATTCCTACACCTGCACCGGCGGGTGATGAGAAAGAAGTTCCGTTCCAGTTGGTATAAGCTGTATCTGAACCTTCGGTTGCAGATACTACACCTTCACCGATGGCAGAAACTTCGGGTTTGATTCTTCCGTCGTCAGTCGGCCCCCAGCTGCTGAAAGAAGTCATCTGAACGCTTGATGGGCCGTCGTAGCGGTTGTCACCGGTTATATTTTTTACAGCCGCCACACTGATGGTGTTTTTGGCAACCGAACCCGAAAATGCAAGACAGTCGTATCCGCCCTGAGCCATACAGTCTCTGGGTCTGTAAACCCCTGTTACAAGTACCCAGTCGCCGGCTTCATCAAATGCGTAATGATCCACGGTTCCGCTCGGCCCTTCGTTATGATTATTGCCTGCAGACCTGAACATAGAATGCTGGGGTGCACCGAAGAGAATATTGTCAAGGTTTCTGTCTGTCTTTGTATAAAGACCAAAAAGTGCAGATTCTGTTTCAGAAATATGCGGATAACCGTACCAGTACCACATCGACTGGCTGGAGTTGTAATACCAGCCGGTCAGAGAACCGTAGGAATGGTTTGAGACCATATAATCGCTGTTTTCAGGAAGTGCGGATTCGTCAGATATTTCTTCCAGTGTATTTCCGTTGGTGAAATTCAAACCTTTCAGATTCGCCTGAGGAGCCATTCCGATTGCTGCCGAATTGATTCCTTCTGCCATGATCACACCTGCCACACCGGTTGCATGATCTGAATTACTGCCCGAGGTTTCCACCTGGGTTACTCTGCCCGTAAATTCCTGATGAGTGGCACGGATTCTTCCGCCGTCCCATATATAAACCGTATATCCGTTTCCGGTTGCATCAACATCGGGAAGTGAGCCGTCGCTCAGAAAATCAACGTTCATTGAACGCTGCTGCGGCTGACTGTCCACATGATAATAAACCGGTATGCCGTTGTCAATCGACTGAAGCGCAGCTCCTTCACCCATCGGATGATCGGCATATTTGGCTGCTTCAATCGCTTTTGCCTCATTGTATGCTGCGTTGGTTTCAGCAGCTATCCTCTGCAATTCCTGACGGTTTACCGTTTCCTGTGCATAGGACACACTAACTGCCAAAACTGCAACCAGCATGGAGAAATTTTTCATAATTGTATTATTTAAATTTTTAGGATATCAAATATAGAAACTTTTGCGGTAAATTGACCATAATTAATCGTTACCTTTTTGTCTTCAATTTTTTCGATGGTGCCGATGCTGTTTGAATCCTTTAATTTTACACGGTCGCCGGTTTTCAGGTTTTTAATTTCGGTTTCCAGCAGTTTTTCTTTCTTTTCTTGGATTTCCCGTTGTTTTTCTTTGATGGTTTCCTGATTTTTCTTCAGTTCTTTTTTGATTTCTTTTTGAATGATTTTTTCCTTCTTTTTTTCGACGGTATTGATTTCGGTCTTTTTTGAATTTTCAATTTCAACCCATTTTAGAAAATTTGAAATCAGTTTTTTCTTGTTTTTTGATTTCAGATAATCATCTGCCCATTCATTCATTTTCCTTCCGGTCTGCAGCGTTTTAAGTTCATTGTCATACAATTGCTGAAAGTCAACCAGTTTTCCGCTGATTTTTTCCTGAATATTTTCAAGTTCTTTGTTTTGTTCGGCAGAAGTCTGTTTCAGCTCTTCAACCTCATCTCTTGTTTTTTGGATTTCAAATTTTTCCTGCTGAAGTTTTACAATTGTTTTGTCCAGTCGCACCTTATCTTTCTCAACTTTCTTTTTTGCACGGTTAATCAGCCGAAAAGGTATTTTGTTTTTTTCTGCCACTTCAAATGTAAATGAACTGCCCGACTGCCCGATTTCCAGCCGATAAAGTGGATTGAGGCTCTGTTTGTCAAACAGCATGCTCGCATTGATTGCCGCCGGAAGTTTTTCTGCCGCAATTTTGATATTGGTATAATGGGTGGTGAAAACACCAAAAGATTTTCTTTCATAAAATTCTTCAAAAAACACTTCCGCCAAAGCGCCGCCAAGCTCGGGGTCCGAACCGGTACCAAATTCATCGATCAGCAGCAAAGAGTTTTCATCCACATATCTGATAAAATATGCCATCTGTTTCAAACGGTAGCTGTAAGTACTCAATTGGTTTTCAATTGATTGGTTGTCTCCGATGTCGGTAAAAATGCGGTCAAAAAATCCGATTTTTGATTTTGGATTGACCGGAATCAGTATTCCGCTTTGGATCATCAGCTGATTCAGACCGATGGTTTTCAGTGTGATGCTTTTCCCGCCGGCATTGGGCCCCGAAATGATGATGATTCTTTGATTTTCATCCATTCTGAAGGTCTGCGGCCAGGTTTTCAATTTTTTTTCTTTGTTTGACAGATAGAGCAGCGGGTGATAGGCTTCTTTGTAATCAAGAATTTTTTTGTCGCTCAACTCTGGCAGACAGCCGTTGATTTCAATTGCGAACATTGCTTTTGATCTGGTGAAATCAAGATATTCGAGCAACTGTTCATAATCTTCAAGTGTGGTTCTGTGAACAGAAATTACTGCAGTCAGCGCTTTCAGTATTTTGATGATTTCTTTTGATTCTTCTTCTTTCAGCTCATCGAGTTCCCGGTTGGGACGCTGTATGCTTTCGGGTTCTATAAATGAAATTGAGCCTGTTTTTGAGGTTCCGAGAAATCTTCCTTTGACTCTCTTCCTGACAGCTGAATTTACGGCAAGCACCCGGCGGTCATCGACGATTGATTCTTTGATGTCGTCAAGAAATTCAAGATTGTGAATGATTGCTTTTTTGAACAATTCTGAAATTCTCCCCGAGATATGTTTGATTTTCTTTCTGATTTCAAGCAGTTTAGGGCTTGCGTTGTCCTTGATTTCACCGTGTCGGTTAAACACTTTGTCGATTTCGTCAACGATTTCTTTCTGGTAAGTGATTTCTGATACCAATGAATTCAGTTCCGGGAAATATTCTTCAAATTTTTTAAAGAATTTGGTGATTTCTTTGATTTGAAGCGCATTTGATTTGATTTGAAAGAAATTCTCGACATCCAGATAATAATTCTCGATTTCAAGCTTTGGCAGAAATTCGCTCATATAATAAAACTCTGAAAACGGAATCTGATTTTCAGACTGATAGCCCGACAGATATTCGTTGACGGTTTTCAGATCCTGAATCAGATAAGCCGGATTGTCGTACGGAGTCAATTTGAGAATCCGTTCGGCAGTGCCTTCGTTAAAAGAAAATTCTGAAATTTTTTCGAGAATTTTTGGGAATTCAAGATCCTTTAGTGTCTGTTGTGAAACCTGCATTGGTGCAAAAATAATTTATATTTGTGAATTCAGATTTTATTTTATGGATGTAAAGATTGAAGATTCATGGAAATCGGTTTTAAAGGACGAGTTTGAGAAACCGTATTTTAAAAATCTTACTGATTTTGTGAAATCGGAATATGGCAGTCATACTGTTTTTCCGCCCGGCAGTCAGATTTTTTCTGCTTTTGCGCATACACCTTTTGATCGGGTCAAGGTTGTAATCATTGGTCAGGATCCTTATCACGGCAGGGGGCAGGCAAATGGTCTTTGTTTTTCGGTCTCGGACGGAATCCCATTTCCGCCCAGTCTTCAGAATATTTTCAAAGAACTGAATGACGATTTGAATATTGAAATTCCAAAATCCGGAAATCTTGAAAGATGGGCAGATCAGGGTGTGCTGCTGCTTAATGCCACGCTGACGGTTCGTGAATCAATTGCGGGTTCTCATCAGAACAGGGGCTGGGAACAGTTTACGGATGCCGTGATTCGGAAGCTTTCATCCGAAAAACAAAATCTTGTGTTTATTCTTTGGGGTTCGTATGCGCAAAAGAAAGGTGCGGTGATTGATCGGTCAAAACATTTCATCATCAAATCTGCACATCCTTCGCCATTGTCGTCTTACAGAGGATTCTTTGGCAGCAAACCTTTTTCAAAAACCAATCAGTTTCTTAATTCAATTGGGAAAGCTGAAATAAAATGGTGACAATTGTCGTAATTTCAGAGAAAAATGACTAAATTTGGAGAAATGTTTATGAGATGGAAGAAAGAATCAATATCGTAGAAGAAGCGGCAGTTGAACTTCAAAAGACAGGTCTGCTTTCTGCCTACCGCAGAGACAAGCTGATGAAACTGGTCAGAACAGGCATCAGTTATCCTGCATTTCAAAAAGTACTTGACGATTTTTCATTTACAATTGAAGAATGGTCAACTTTTCTCCATTTGTCAGAACGCACTCTGCAGCGTTACAAAAAGAACGACACTTCTTTTGATTCGCTGCAGTCAGAGCGGATTCTTCAGATTACTTTGTTTTATCAGAGGGGGATCGATGTCTTTGGCGATCGCGACAATTTTGACACCTGGCTCAACACGGTGAGCATTGCATTGGGCAATATCAAACCCAAAGAACTTCTTGACAATTCATTCGGGATTTCACTTCTTGACGAAGAGCTCACCCGGATCGAACACGGTGTTTTGGCATGATTGTGTACAGACTGAGTCGCAAGCGGTATTCTGAAGATCTTTCCGGTCGTGGCGCTGAACTTGCCGGCGGAAGATGGAATTCAAAAGGTACGGCGCTGGTTTATACCGGTCAGAATATTTCTTTGTGTATGGTGGAAGTGGCTGTTCACCTGCCTTTGGGCATCGTTCCAAAGGATTATGAACTGATTTCGATTGAAATTCCGGACGATGAAATTCAGGAGTTGGAGACCTATAATTTTGACTGGCAGTCTGCATTGACTTTTATTATTACCCGAGATTTGGGAGATGAATTTGTGAGGAAGTCAGAAAAATTGGTCTTGAAAGTTCCTTCTGCGGTGGTTCAGGGTGAATTCAATTATTTAATCAACCCGAAACATCCCAAAATCAAGAAAGTAAAAATTAAAAAGGTGGAAGCTTTTGCATTTGATGACCGTTTGTTCTTTCGTTAATCTGTAATATTCACCATGAATTGTATTTCTTTGGTTGTAATTAATTGAAATTACAAGTGTTACATATAAAATTAAAAGAAATTAAGAAATTCAAATTTGAACGATTAAAAAATGAATTGTTGGGTTTGTCTTGTGCGTCTGCTGTGTTTCAATTTTTTTGAGATGTTGTTTTCTGACGAGGTTTTCGCTTTGTATCCATCACAAGATAGACTCATGAATATTGCGGGTTAAATGATTTATCTGTATTTTTGGGTTTCAAAATTTTAAAACAATTATTTTATGAAATCTTTTATTCCATACGATTCGGATTCGGATTTTTCAATTTACAATATTCCGTTTGGAGTTGCTGTTTTTGAAGATGATACCATCGGCTGTGTGAGCCGGATAGGGGACACGGTCATCGATCTGACGGTGCTTTTTGAAAACGGATATTTTGACCGGTTTGAATTGGAAGAAAATATATTCAATGCTTTTACGTTGAATGAATTTATTGAACTTGGCAAATCGGTGACTGTTCCGATGCGGGAACATTTGCAGTTGCTGCTGACCGAAGGTTCCGAACTTTCAAAAGATGAAGAAACCCAAAAACAGGCGTTTCATCACATCAGCAAAGTTTCAATGCAGATGCCGGTTCATGTACCGAATTATACTGATTTTTATTCGAGCATAGAGCATGCGACCAATGTCGGTAAGATGTTTAGGGATCCGAACAATGCGCTTTTGCCCAACTGGAGACATATTCCGGTTGGTTATCACGGACGTGCATCTTCGATTGTGATTTCGGGCACTCCGATTTACAGACCAATCGGTCAGAGCAAGCCAAAAGATGCGGCGACACCCGAATTCGGACCAAGCAAAAGAATGGATTTTGAACTGGAAGTAGCATTCATCACCAATTCATTTACGGTGATGGGCGAGCGGGTTTCGGTTGATCAGGCGGAAGATCATATTTTTGGTCTGGTATTGTTCAACGACTGGAGTGCAAGAGATATTCAAAGTTGGGAATATGTTCCGTTGGGGCCGTTTTTGGGAAAGAATTTCGGTTCTTCAATTTCACCTTGGGTGGTTACACTCGAAGCTTTGGAACCGTTCAGAACAGAAGGACCCGAACAGGATCCGCCGGTTTTTCCTTATTTGAATTTTAGCGGAAAAAAGAATTTTGATGTCAGTCTTCAGGTGTTTCTTCAACCCGAGAATGGTGAAGAAAATCTCATCTGTAATTCAAATTTTAAGTATATGTATTGGAATATGGCGCAGCAATTGGCGCATCATACCGTGAACGGATGCAATCTGGAAGTGGGTGATATGTATGCAAGCGGTACCATCAGCGGAAAATCCGAAGATTCTTTCGGATCGATGCTTGAATTGAGCTGGAGCGGCACCAAACCGCTGAAGTTAAAGGACGGTTCGGAAAGAAAATTTATTGAAGACAACGACACCGTCATCATGCGCGGATGGGCTGAAAAAGAAGGAAAGAGAGTCGGTTTTGGCGAGGTCAAAGGAAAACTGCTTCCGGCGAAATTTTAAATAATTTAAAATTTTTTGTAACCAAATCTCAAAGTGCTTACTCCAATTAAGCAAAAATCAAAATTTTTAAAAAATATTAAAATGAATCTGATTGAAGAATTAAAACAAGATTTGACAAACGAATACAATATCACCAAAAAGTTTTTGAAACATTATCCGTCAGATAAAAATGAATGGCAGCCGCATCATAAAAGTACAAATATGCAGAGTCTGACCAATCATATCATTGAGTTGTTTGGCTGGCCGGTATCAGTTTTTGGTTCGGATCATTTTGATTTTGCCAAGTTGCCGAAAGATGAAAAAAAACCGGTCAACGGACAGGAATTCGAGTCAAAACTTGACCATTTGTACAAATACAGTATGGAGGCTTTGAGTCATTCAGATTTGGATGATTTGGATAAAAAGTGGCAGATGCGAAATGGTGAAACTGTAATCCATGAAATGACAAAATTTCAGGCTTTCAACCTGAATACGAGACATATCGGTCACCATAGAGCACAATTGGGAGTATATTACCGGCTGAACGATATTCCGGTTCCCGGAACCATCGGTCCGTCGGCAGATGAGAGATAGATTTTTTTATGTTTTAGTTTGAAGCACTTCGGAAGAAGTGCTTTTTTTGTTGAAATATTTTGATTGAATTTATAAGAATTTCTTCTGATGTTTTGTCGTAATTTTTGTTTTGCCCCGCGTCAAAAGCTCACCCAATCCGGCTCCATTCAACTTTTTCTTTGTGGTATTCGACAAAATGCTGTTTGATTTTCTGATTTTTGGGTTTTGACAGTTCCGGATCATCATTCAGTAATTTTTCGGCGATGTATCTTGCAGTGGTCATTGTTTTTTGATCTTTGACCAGGTTTGCGATTTTGAAATTCAGAATTCCGCTTTGCTGTGTGCCCATGATGTCGCCCGGGCCGCGCAGCTGCATATCGACTTCGGCGATTTCAAAACCGTCGTTGGTACGGCACATGGTCGAAATCCGGGTGTAGGCATCTTCGTTCAGATTGTCTTTTGTCATCAGCACACAAAAGCTCTGTTCTGCGCCTCTGCCCACACGACCGCGCAACTGATGCAACTGTGACAAACCAAATTTTTCGGCGCTCTCGATTACCATCACCGACGCATTCGGCACATTGACACCGACCTCGATAACTGTAGTTGCAACCAAAATTTGGGTTTCTCCTTTTGCAAAACGCTGCATTTCAAAATCCTTGTCCTCGGCTTTCATTCTGCCATGAACGATGCTGACCGCATAATCGGGCAGGGGAAAGGCGCGTGTGATGCTGTCGTAGCCGTCCATCAGGTCTTTGTAATCTAATTTTTCAGATTCTTCGATTAAAGGATACACGATATAAACCTGTCTTCCTTTTTTGATTTCGGTTTTGATAAATCCAAACAAACCGAGTCTGTCTTTGTCCTTTCGGTGAACGGTTATGATTGGTTTTCTTCCGGCCGGCAGTTCGTCAATGACCGAAATATCCAAATCTCCGTACAGACTCATGGCAAGTGTCCTCGGAATCGGGGTGGCGGTCATCACCAATGTATGCGGCGGAAATTTTCCTTTTCTGATAAATTTTGCTCTTTGTGCTACGCCAAATTTGTGCTGTTCGTCAATAATTGCAAATCCCAGATTTTTAAATCTGACATGATCTTCAATCAGGGCATGTGTTCCGACCAGTATATGGATTTCGCCCGAAGTCAGTTTTTCATCCAGTATTTTTCTGTCCTTTGTTTTGGACGATCCGGTGAGCAGTCCGATTTTGACATCCATTTCGGACAGATAGTTTTTCATCGATTCATAATGCTGCTGTGCAAGGATTTCTGTCGGTGCCATAAATGCAGTCTGAAAACCGTTGTCGGCGGCAATCAAAGCGGAAAGCAGGGCGACCATTGTTTTTCCGCTGCCCACATCGCCCTGCAGCAGACGGTTCATCTGGACAGGGCGCCCCATATCGGTTCTGATTTCTTTGACCACTCTTTTTTGTGCTCCGGTCAGTTCAAAGGGCAGATGGTTTTCATAAAATTCATTAAAATATTTGCCAATCACCGAAAATTCATTGCTCTTGTATTTTCGCTGGTGATTGATTTTTTTGATCAAAAGTCCCAGCTGAAGAAAAAAGAATTCTTCAAATTTGAGCCGGTCTTCCGCTTTTTTGAGTTCTTCAGGGCTTTTGGGAAAATGAATCTGTCGAAAAGTGGTCAGTCGATCCGAAAAGTTAAATTTTCGGATGATTTCTTCGGAAAGGTTTTCGTCAATTGTTTTGATTTCAGTCAGCAGCTGCATTTGCATTTTCTGCCAAACCCGGTTGTTGATACCTTTTTTGGTCAGTTTTTCGGTATTCGGATAGACCGGATACAAACCCTGAGGCGCTGATTTTTGATTTTCAAGTGTTTCAATTTCAGGATGGACAATGCTGAAAGTCCGGTTAAATTCATTTGGTTTTCCGTAAGCGACGATTGGAATATTGAGCATTTTTTCAAAATTCTCCTTCATCCATTTGGTGTATTTGAACCAGACCAGTTCCATCTGACCGGTTTCATCCGCAAAACGTGCCACCAGCCTTTTGCCACGATTCTGACCGATTTCATTCAGTCCGGTGATTTTTCCGATGATCTGAATTTCTGCCGAAGCCGAAATGATTTCATTGATTTTGTAATATTTTGAACGATCGACATATCTGAACGGAAAATGAGTCAGCAGATCCTCATAGCGGTAAATCCCCAATTCTGATTGCAGCAGCGAAACCCTTTCGGGACCAACGCCTTTCAGATAATCAATCGGGGTTTTGAGAAATTTGGACACTTTTAAATTGATTTCAACTTTTTGGGAAAGTTAAAAAATTTAGCATTATCCCCAAAACACTTCTGACAGCAATTCAAACGATTTAATTTTTGCCTCAATGTCATAAATATATGTCGTAAACATCAGTTCCTGTACCGGAATTTCTCCGATAAAAGCATTGATGTTTTCTTCCACTACGGCTTTGCTTCCCACAAAAGTACAGGCGGCGAAATTGTTGACCGCAGCTTCAACTTCCGGATGGTTGATCAGACCGTGAATTTCTCCCGGTTTTTTAAGTCCCTGTCTCAACTGACCACTGACCAGTTCAATCACCATATTGAAAAATGAACTCGACAGAAGCTGTGCTTCCTGGTCGGTGTCTGCCAGAATTGCATTCACGCAGGCTATCAGATAAGGTTCTTTCAATTGTTCTGAAGGCTTGAATTCATTTTTGTAAATTTCGGCAGCCATTGCAAATTGTGCCGGTGCGAAATGGGTGGCAAAAGCGTAGGGAAGGCCTTTTGCGGCGGCGAGTTGTGCGCTTGAAGTGCTGGAACCGAGAATATAGATTGGAATGTCCAGACCTTTGCCGGGATAAGCGTTAACTTTCTGAGAAGAATCTTTGGGCTGGAAATAATTTTGAAGTTCCGAAAGTTCATTCGGGAAATTCATTGCATTTTTGATGTGGTCTCTTCTCAGTGCATTGGCGGTGAGTTGATCGGTTCCGGGGGCACGTCCCAGCCCCAGATCAATTCTGCCCGGATGGAGCGTTTCCAACGTTCCGAATTGTTCAGCCACCACCAAGGGAGAATGATTGGGTAGCATGATGCCACCTGAGCCCACACGGATATTTTGGGTTTGTGCAGCCGCCATCTGAATCAGGAGTACGGTTGCAGAACTGGCGATGTGCGGCATATTGTGGTGCTCTGCAAACCAGATTCTTTTGTAACCTTTCTGATCGGCTGTTTTTGCAATTCGTAGGCTGTTCTCAATGGCTTCTCTCGGATTGGAACCTTCATTGACGGCAGCGAGTTCAAGCACAGAATATGGGAGTTGTATCATTTTTGTATTATTTTAAGTGTAGGTTAGAAATTTGGACACTTTTAAATTGATTTCAATATTTTGGAATTGAATTACGAAAACACATCAGGATCATCCTCAGACCGGGCATTTCTGCCTTTGTACGGTCTGATGATCAGTCTCACGCTCTTGTTGTATGTGAAATACTGTGTCACCCAATTGGTGAGTGCAATCATTTTGTTTCTGAAACCAATCAGCGAAAACAGATGGACAAACATCCATACAAACCAGGCAAACCAGCCTGAAAATTTCCAATGCGGCAGATCGACTACCGCCTTGTCCCGGCCAATGGTCGCCATTGAACCTTTGTCTTTGTATTTGAACGGTTCTGGCGTTTTGCCGTCTTTGATTGCAATCAGATTTTTTGCCAACAGTTTTCCCTGCTGAATCGCAACTTGTGCAACCATTGGGTCTCCTTTCGGATTGTCGGGTGTAATCATTAGTGAGACATCGCCCACTGCAAAAATATCTTCAAATCCTTTGACTCTGTTGAATTCATCCACCGTATAACGTCCGCCAACGATGACTTCCTCGCCTTCAATTCCGGGTATCAGAGTACCTTTTACACCGGCTGTCCAAATCATGGTAGCGGTTTCAAAAGAACGGTCGTTGGTGGTGATGATTTTTCCGTCATAATCTTTTACCAAAGTATTGAACCACACCTGAACACCCAGTTTTTCGAGATATTTTGCCGCTTTGTCAGAAGCGTTTTTTGACATGGGCGGAAGCAGCCGGTCAGCGCCCTGGATCAGATGCACATTCATTCTGCGGATATCCAGATCAGGATAATCGTTTGGCAGAACATGTTTTTTCAATTCGCCGAATGCGCCTGCGAGTTCAACACCGGTGGGGCCGCCGCCGACAATTACAAAATTCATCAGTCTTTGTCTTTCGTCCAGATTGTTTGTCAGCAGAGCAGCTTCCAGACTTTGAAGAACAAGACTTCTCAAATCAAGCGCTTCAGGAATGGTTTTCATCGGCATCGAATATTTTCTGATGTTTTCATTGCCGTAATAATTGGTTTCGGAACCGGTTGCTATGATCAGATAATCATAAAAAATGTTGCCGATCGGCGTTTTGATGATTTTGTCTTTGGTATCGATTTCTTTGACATCTGCAATTCTGAAATAAAAATTTTCCTTTTTGGTGAAAATCTGACGGATTGCGTGTGCAATCGAATCCGGCTCCAGTCCGGCGGTTGCCACCTGATAGAGCAGCGGCTGGAAAGTATGGTAATTGTGTTTGTCGAGCATAACAATCTGAAAATCTTTGCCCGACAGTTTTTTTGCGATATTCAAACCTGCAAATCCCCCGCCGATAATTACGACTCTTTTGAGATTGATCTCGGGTATGTTCATCGCAGGATTGCTCAAATCCGATACAATTGTTTTTGGCATCATTGTTTTGTTTTGTAAACCCTTGTCAAATCAAGCAGTTTGACCGGGCTCATATTAAAATTTTTTACATTCTTTCTCAGAAAGATACTGGTCTGATCGTAGAACAAAGGTACGATCGGCGCACTTTCCATCATCAGCCGATCCATTTCGGCATAAACCGCTTCACGTTTCTTTTCATCCGTAATTCTGAATGCGCTCAAATACAGTTCGTCAAATTCTGAATTGTGATAATGCGAATAATTGGGGCCTTCGGGTGCAAAGTTTTTGCTGTAATAGAGCGACAGGAAGTTTTCCGCATCGGGATAATCTGCGCCCCAGTTGGCTCTGAAAAATGAAAATTTCCCGGTTGCTTTTCCGTCTCTCATCGTCGGTCCGGGCACTACATTGATTGAAATATTCAAACCAATCTTTGCCAATTGGGACTGAATATATTCGCTGATATCCGCATATTCCTGAACCGTTGTCAGCTGGATTTCAGGCAGATTCCCAAATTCCTTCCGATAGTCCGAAATCAGTTCTCTTGCCAGTTCGGGCTTGTAGGTATAACCGGCTTTGGTGTTGTAACCCGGAAGGCCTTTTGGAATAAATCCGCCGTCTGCCACATTGGCTACACCGTTCATCATATATTTGACCATCTTCTGTTTGTCGATGCCGTAATTGATTGCTTTTCTCAGTCTCAGATCGATTGGCTGTGCATCATCGAGATAAAAACAAAGATAAACAGTGCTCAGATAATCGTATTTGTGAAGATCGAGTATATTTTCATATTTTGGATTCAGTTCACCTGCCGGTGTCAGGATTTCATTTTTATAGGAAGGATCCAAATCCGCCATCATATCGACATTTCCCTGAATCAGTTCAAGAAATTCGCTGTGTTTTTCGGGCAGAAAAGTCATTGCAACCGCTTCGAGATAGGGAAGTGATTCGCCTTTTTCGCTTTTTTCAAAATAAATTGGATTTTTTCTCAAAACCAGTTTGATGTTGTCTTCCCAAAGCTGAAAACGAAAAGGTCCGGTTCCGACCGGGTGTTTTCTGAAAGCATCCTGACCGTCTTTGAACAGTTCATTTGGAACCACAGAACAGTATTTCATGCTGAGCAGCCCCAGGAAAGGAGGGAAGGCCTGTTTGAGATTTATTTGAAAAACGGAATCGTTCAGCGCTTGAAAATTCTCAACATTGTTCATCACCCAGCTGCCCGAACCGCCGACTGCAGGGTCGATCAGTCTTTGAAAACTGAATTCAAAATCATGTGCATTTACCGTTCGGGTGGAATCCTTTCCAAAAGCAGCATCTTTATGAAAGAACACATCTTTTCTCAGTGTAAAAGTGTAGGTTTTTCCGTCTTCTGAAATTTTCCAGCTTTTTGAAATATCGGGAATGATTTCGAGTTGGTCGTTCAGTTTGACCAAACCGTTGTACATCAGATTACAAACCCAGTTGTTGGCCTGTGTTCTTGCAAAAACCGGATCAAGCGAAGAGATATTGTCATAGCGGTTCAGCCGGAAGATCTTTGAGTCATCAACCTCTGTTTTTTGTGAACAGCCAATATATAATATACTGACTAACAGCGAACTGATAAGATAAAGCTGATTTTGCTTCATTTTGCTAATATACTTTTTATTCGGTGATTTTAAAAGGATTGAGTTACTTGGAATTTGTAAGAAACAGGATGTGCAAAAATCATTTTGAGCTGTGTTTAAACTTTGTAAATTGCGGTCGTGAATATTTATGATGTAATCATTGTCGGAGGCGGCCCGATCGGGATGGCCTGCGCCATAGAAGCAAAGAAAAAGAATCTTGATTATCTGGTGATTGAGAAAGGTTCACTGGTCAACAGTCTGTACAATTATCCGTTGTATATGACCTTCTTTTCGACTTCCGAAAAACTCGAGATCGGAAATCTGCCTTTTGTGAATACTTCATTCAAACCCGGTAGAAAGGAAGCACTTGAATATTACAGACGGGTTTATCAGCATTACGAACTGAATATCAATTTTTACGAAAGAGTTTTCAGTGTTAATCCTGAAGATGAATTAAAGAACGTAATTACCAGTAAAACAGAGTATAAAACAAAAAATGTGATTATCGCAACCGGCTTTTATGACCTGCCGATGCTGCTGAATATTCCGGGCGAAAATCTTTCAAAAGTGACCCATTATTTCAAAGAAGCACATCCGTACACCGGAAAGAAAATCGTGGTTGTGGGTGCGAGTAATTCGTCGGTTGATGTTGCGTTGGAGTGCTGGCGGAAAGGAGCATCTGAAGTGAGTATGGTCATTCGTGGGGGCGAAATCAGCGATCATGTCAAATATTGGATCAAACCCGATATTGAAAACCGGATTGAGGAAGGCAGTATCAAGGCTTATTTTTATTCAAATCTGAAGGAAATCAAAGAAAAATCGGTTGTTATTGAAACCAGTGACCGAACAATAGAAATCGAAAATGATTTTGTGCTGGCAATGACCGGTTATCGTCCCGATATTGAATTTTTAAGTTCTGTTGGTATCGAATTTTCAAATGACGGAAAATTTATTCCGGTTTTCAATCCCGAAACCATGGAAACCAATGTTGACGGAGTTTATCTGGCAGGCGTGGTTTGTGGCGGATTGGAGACTCACAATTGGATCATTGAAAATTCAAGAGTTCATGCTGAGATGATTTTGGAGGATATCATTAAATAATCAAAATATTCTGCTCAAATTTTATTCTTTAATTCTAAGAAATTGATTGGTATATACAGGTATAGAATCGTTTTGCAGTTTTTAATGTTTCGGATAATGACTGCATTTGGTTTTTTCACAACCGACCGATCGTTTCAGAAAGGTTTCTTACAGTAAATTGCTCTAACACTAATTTTTTTCCTGCTTGTATTGGCGGACATTTCACTGTTCCGTAACTGCAATAAACACAACAGTCGCCTTGTTTTGGCTTTAAAACTTTTTTGCAGTTCTCACACTTGTAAAAATACAGACAAGCTTCTGTCGGCATTGTTTCTTCTTTCTTATGTCCGCATTCGGGACAGGTGATTGTTGATTGTACGGCTATATTCATTTTATTTCTTTCTTGCCCGTTACAGAATATCCTGTTTTTGGGGAAGCTTACAGAAGCTGAAACTTCGATAAAACCTGAACGCAACAAAACCGTTTTTCTGGAAAAGTGCAATGCACCAATTTTAGTCCGGTATTTTTATATGCGACCAGTTTTCTCCGCTTTTGATTCGCCAGACCTGCATTTCAGAAATATTGAATTGTCTGGCAATTTGTTTTACGGGTCTTTTTCTTCTTAACAGCAACTTTATGTGCATGACTTGGGTTGATGTCAGTTTCATTCCTTTTACACGAGGTTTTCTTGTGTACTTACGATATTTTTTTTCAGCAATTACATACGGGCTTTTGCTTTGATGAATTATATTTTCTTCGGGTGTCATCCATTTCAGATTTTCAGCTCTATTGTTGAGTTTGTCGAAATCCAAATGTCCGACAATGGTTTCTTCGGGTTTGGGTTCGGGAAGAAAATAAGTGGCAACCAATCTGTGTACTAAAAAGTGATGGTTTATTCTCCGCTTTTTTAAGTTTCGGTCGAGTTTTTTGCTTAATTCGCTTTTCTTCTTTTCGATGAGCTTGGTCAGTCGTTCAATACGTGATGACGAGTCTTTTTTTTGGATTTTTTCTCTACGTTTTTTGTAAAGGGCAGAAAGCTCCTTTTTCAGTTCGTCAAATTTTTGCTGGGATTTTTCATCTCTTGGTTTGTAAAGTGCCAATCGGATAACTTTGTAGCCCTCAGTCAAAGATCCGTTTAAAATTCGTCCGTCCGAAACTTTATTGAAACTTCTTACTCGCCCCCAATTTGAAACTTCAAATCTGCAATCGTTGGTAAATTCAAAGTCAAATTCAACCGGTTTCCATATTTCCTCCTCAAATCTGTTTCTGCTCATATTTTTAGTCGTAAATGTGTTAGTCGTTCCGTTTTTTTGCATATAGTCGCTCGGCGCTATTGATAACGCTAACGAACTGTGTATTGGCGAAGGAGAGGGAAAAGAAAGCGAAAACTTTCAGCTTAGTACCAATGTAAGCAAAACGATTTCTTATTTGCTAAATTACATTTTTATGGCGGATAAAAAATAGTTTTGTGTGAAATTTTTCTGAAGATCGGAGTTGTGGGGGCAGAATGGTTTTCGATGTTAGCTGCTGGGCTTTTCCCATTGTTTATTAAAAACATATTCAACTAATTCTTCATTGTTAACTATCTGTCTTGTTGAAGCATTCATACGAATGAAAAATTCTTTTTCAACAATATCATATTTTTTATTTCTAAGAAATACCGGTTTATTACTTTCCTTCACGACTATTATTAAAACATCTTTTTCGTCTATTTTTTTATAAATGAATTAACTAATAGTTTTATAGGCAACCCAAAAAAATGAACTAAAAGAGCGTCTAATTCTAATAAAATTTTGTCCTTTTTATTTTCTCCTTGAAATAATGAATAGTCATAATTTTCTAATCCTTGAATATTTCCATTATCATTCACGCCAATAAATAAAACACCACCATTTGAGTTGAGAAAGCCACATATGGTTTTGGAAATCATGTATTTAACGCCGATTCCACCTTCTTTTGTTTTAAAATTGTAAAGTAAGCAAGGTTTAAATTCAACTTGATTACTTTCTCCCTTTTTTATAATGTCCAACCAATTTATTCCTTGAATGGAACTATTTTCAACCTCATCCTCATCCGTGTTTCGGTTAGCATTTATAATTTCATTATATTTTTCTAAGGTATTCCAAACAAAAGGTGTTTTGAGAATTGTTCTTTTTGCTCCGCCCTCTTCGTCTTCTCCTGATTCTTCATAGTCCAATCCGTAATGATAAACAGTAGTTTTTAAGTTTTTAATGTCAATTTTAAAATATTCATAAAGAGGAATTTCATGGGCGTCTAGATTGTCAATCAAATCTTGTGGTTGGAAATCATAGTCAGAAGAAGAAACCCTGTGTATTTCAAACTCGGTCTGAACATCACCTTCATATTCAAAGGCGTTAATTACATTTTTAGCAATGTCAATGTCGTTTACAACTAAATAAACAGAAATTTCTTCTTTGTATTGATGATAAGTTTCTTGAAAATCAAAATAATTTTCTGATTTTTTCTTTTTATCAAGAAATTCAGATATAAAAAAAGGTTGTTTTATCCAAATGTTTCCATACTTGTCTTTTTCTAATCTGTCTTCTACATAAGATAAATATTCATTAAATTCATCAAAAGCATTTGTTCTATTCTCCAAAGGGACTTTATCATTAAATATTTTCACAAATGATTCATTTCGGACATTATTGTCTTTATCAAATGCTAATAGCTTTGCACGGATTTCATAATGAAAAGGGTAGTTATTAATCATTATTTAAAAAATCTTTTAATTCAGTGTATTTTTCAATCTTCGATTCTTTTGTGATTGTATTCCCGTGCGGGAATGCGATATTGTAAAATATGGCATCACAGTCTTTTATTAATTTCCCTAATTTTCCTGAGTTAGATTCAGGAACAACGTATCCTAAATGTCTGATAAATTTTTTTAAAACCTTGCTATGAAGTAATACTACAATTTTAGGATTATATTCTCTAATAACGTTTTCTAATTTAATTAAGTCAGTTTTTTTAGGTTTGACTTTACTACTATTACTTTCCGCAATTTCAGTAACTAAATCAGTTATTCCATAATTCAAATTTTTGTAATTGAATTCATTAGAACCAAAAACTAATTCGTCGGCATTTGATTTGTCAATAAATTTTGTAATCAATCCTGATTCGTAAAGTTGATTCCAGAATGCTTGATTTACGGAAAAATAGTGTCCTTTTTCACTTGACCCTTTTGCAGGGTTTAGTCCAACAAACAATATATCAAGGTTTTTTCTTAGAAATGGAATTAATGTCGAATTTTGCATAGTTCTGTCGTTTTTAGCCTTCTGACTAATGTTAATTTTTTTTACATTGATAATCAAATAATTATAAGCTGTTGTTTTTTGACTATTTGATTATCAAAAATAATCAAAAAAATTGTTAGCGACTTAAAAACAACTCCGTTTCGGAGTAGGGGAATTGCAGATAACATTGCACGGCTTTCTGTTTCACGAGAATAAAGAAGCCGAAACTTTAATAAAAGTTTCTTCGGAACTAAAATTAGCAATAAAAAGTGAAAGAAAACGGTTTTGTGTGTTAATTTCTGAAAAATCGAAGTTGTGCCCCATGCCGGAGCAGAACGGTTTTCGATGTTGTGTGCAGTGCTAATTTAGCAAGTCTATTTTTTGGTTAGTTTGTCAGAATGTCCGATTGACACCAAATTTTGTTAGCCGTTTATCCGTTAATTTCTGTCATAATTTGATGAAGTTTGCGAACAGTATTTACATTTCTAATGGTCATATTCCTGTATAACTCTGTCCCAACAAGTTTTGTCATTCCGCTTTTGCTGTGATTTTTTCTCTCCACGTTCCACAAAACGGCACCCGGTATATATTTTACATTATCGACAGGGTTGATTTTTAAATGCTCCATAACTTTTGGATTATCAAATTTTTCCCACAGAAACATAACATCTGTTTTCATTACGTCATTTTTCACCCAATTGTCAGGTAGCTTTTTGCAAACTGTTTCAATGTCATCAAAACTTCTTAGCAGCACTTTTATGTCTAACCCAAAATCTTTTTTAATGGCTTTTTCAATTTTGTCTGTAATGATATCCAGTTCCTCCGACACGCATTCAAAAACAATATTGCCTGAATTGATGTAAGTAACAACATTTGTAAAACCAAGCAATTCAAAAGTGGTTTTGAGTTTTTTCATTTCTACTTTGTTGTTCCCGCCAACATTTATTCCTCTTAGTAAAGCAACATAAATCATTCTTTCTGAAATTTTAAAGGTTTTTTAGTTTTATTTAAAAGGCGAATTCAATTCCCAAGTGGAAAATACTTTTCTTTGATAATGCCAAAATGATGGATTTGATGCCCGATTATGTTGAATCCCATTGCCAAAGTGGACATTTTGTTATTGTTGAAACTGCAGTCTGACTCAAGAATCTGCTGGTCGAATGAATCAAATAGGGCTTTGGTTGCTTTTCTTATTAAAGTAAGTTCATTGAGTAGTTGCTCAATGGGTAATTTATCCGCATTGCAGTTATCCGCCATGATATTGTGATCAAGTCCGGTGAGTGCAGTTCCTTCATTGCGTACTGAAATCAATGTGCGATAACACCAAATGCGTTCCCAATCTGCCAGGTGTTGTATGATTTTATTAATCGACCATTTTCCTTCTTTATATGCTTTAAGACCAATTCGTTTTAACTGCTCAATATCAAGCTCTTCAATCTGTTGTAAACTTTTATCAAAAGCATCAGCCAGTTCAATGTCTTCATTCAGGCTGATGTAATAGTCGTAATATTCTGGGAGTTCTTTAATGTCTGATTTTTTCATTTTATTGTATTTGTTTTTCACACAGTTCGTGTTGGTGGCAGTTTTTTTATTCGTTTAATCTGTTTTTCAAGTCCATTCTTTCGTGTAATATTCTCGTTATTTCAACATATTCTTCCGACGTTTTTCGATAGAAGATTATATGTCTATTTGTTTTAACTCCGAATAATTCCTTTTTTACTCCTTCATAATTTCTTCCCAAACTTGGATTGTCGGCAATGTTTTGGCAACTGTCAAGCAACAAGTTGTAATAATTGTCTGCTTGTTGTTCAGACCATTTGTAAATCGTGTATTCCCAAATTTGGTTCAAATCTTCAACCGCTTTGTTGGTTAGTTTGTACTTTGCCATTTGTGGTTTTTCTTGCTTTTAAATTTTCAAGATTTTTTTTCGGGTCAAAATCGTGGGCAATTCCACTATCTATTCCCTCTTGGATGGCATTTCTCAAAGCGATGGTTTTATTTTCTTCATCCTCCAAAAGGCGAAGTCCGGCACGAATAACTTCACTTACATTTTTGTAGCGTCCTGCTGATACTTGGCTACTTACAAACTGGTCAAAATAATTCCCAAGTGATATTGATGTATTTTTCATTTTTATATATTTTTTTCAAATTTACCAATTTTTGGTAAAAATCAAAAAAAATGCACAAAAAGTCTTTCAAATTATGTTTTTAAAAAATAGCCACTAACGAGCCGCGGCTTTGTGTTTCATGGGAATAAAGAAGCCGAAACCTCGGTAAAAACCCGAACGCAACAAAACCGTTTTTCTGCAACTAAGTTAAAATAAAAAGTGAAAGGAAGCGGTTTTGTGTGCAAATTTTCCGAATGCATGCCTGGTCTAACACAAAGCCGGATTATTTAGAAAAATTTGTCTGAGAAATTTGTTGTTTTACACAGTTCATGTTATGGGCTGGCAATTTAGCCCGCGCCTGAAATGCTTTCTAGATGTAACTTTCTTCCGTCAAATTTGAAAATCCACCATAAATTATGTTCACATATTTCACTCGAATTTTCTGGAATACCGTCTTCTGAAAGTATTTTGGATTGGTAACTTCTATTTGAATTCATATTCATTCTTAATGTGATAATGTCTTTATCTAATTCTATTTGGTAAGAATAAAAACAAGGTTCGGTGTTAATATAAGCGTCATATTCCAAAGTCTCTTTATAAGCTAAACTGTCAATAGTAATGTTATAAAACAGGTTTTTTAATTGGTCAAGCCAAATGCTTTCAGAAATTGAATTAAAATTTTCTAAAAACATTGCTCTTGTTATCTTGTTGCCGTTTGACTTTAATTGTTCGTTAAATAATTGGTCGTCTATGTAGATGCCGAATGATTCGTCAGAAATGGGAAACTCAAAAATTCCAACAATTTTTTCTTTGTCATTAGAAGTAATCGTTTGTTGTAGATTTTTTAATTCTATAATTAATGATTGAATTTTAGTTGTTTCGGCAATTTGATCTATTGCCTGTTTTCCGTTCGTGGTGTTCGTCTTTTCAGAATTATTGCAAGAAACCAAGATTACGAATGTCGTCAAAATGAAAATTGTCTTTCTCATTAGCTGTGTCTTTTTTGCTTGCCACCAACGTTGTTCGGCTTTGTGTTTCACGGGAATAAGAAGCCAAAACTTCGATAAAAAATCAAACGCAACAAAACCGTTTTTCTGGAACTAAATTAAACAAAAATTTATAATGTTTTCCAAAAATAGTATGATGGGTTAAGTTGAGA
>Ga0206116_1000106_pt1 | contig 123918 bp, 115 predicted proteins | sample 3A1Ametagenome_FD_178000 | JGI IMG/M metagenome (GOLD analysis project Ga0206116, IMG submission 178000) | Enriched microbial communities from leaf-cutter ant dump, University of Wisconsin, Madison, United States - 3A1A | ecosystem: Environmental > Terrestrial > Nest > Insects nest > Nest dump...
AGACCTTCTTCGAGGTCAGCGCCGACCCGACGCTGGCGGTGGTGCGCAAGGGTGTCGCTCTCGCCAATGCCTTCCAGCCCGACGTGATCCTGGCGCTGGGCGGCGGCTCGCCGATGGACGCGGCCAAGATCATCTGGGTGATGTACGAGGCGCCCGAGGTGGCCTTCGAGGATCTGGCGCTGCGCTTCATGGACATCCGCAAGCGCATCTACACCTTCCCCAAGCTCGGCGTAAAGGCGCAGCTGGTGGCGGTGCCGACCACGTCGGGGACGGGATCGGAGGTGACGCCGTTTGCGGTGGTGACCGACGAGCGCACCGGGACCAAATACCCGATCGCCGACTATGAACTGACGCCGAGCATGGCGATCGTCGATGCCAACCTGGTGATGGACATGCCCAAGGGCCTGACGGCGGCGGGCGGCATCGACGCGGTGACCCATGCGCTGGAGGCTTACGTCTCGGTGGTGGCGAACGAGTATTCCGACGGGCAGGCCTTGCAGGCGCTGAAGCTCCTGAAGGAGAACCTGCCCTCGGCCTACCGCAACGGGTGCCAGGATCCGAAGGCGCGGGAGCTGGTGCACAATGCGGCGACGCTGGCCGGCATCGCCTTTGCCAACGCCTTCCTCGGCGTGTGCCATTCGATGGCGCACAAGCTGGGGGCGGAGTTCCACATCCCGCACGGCATCGCCAACGCGCTGCTGATCGCCAACGTGATCCGCTACAACGCGGCGGACATCCCGACCAAGCAGACGGCGTTCAGCCAGTATGACCGTCCGAAGGGCGTGGCGCGCTATGCGCAGATCGCCCGGCATCTGGATCTCGGCGGCAGCCGCGACCATGAGCGGGTCGAGACGCTGATCGGCTGGGTGGAGGAGTTGAAGCGGGCGCTGGAGATCCCGGGCTCGATCCAGGCGGCGGGGGTGCCGGAGGCGGCCTTCCTGGCGCGGGTCGATGCGATTGCCGAAGCCGCCTTCGACGACCAGTGCACCGGCGCCAACCCGCGCTATCCGCTGGTCGCCGAGATAAGGCAGCTGCTGATCGACAGCTATTACGGGCGCGCCTATGTCGAGCCGGCAGGCGAGCACACCCCGGTCGGGCTGACCGTCGTCGGCCAGAAGACGGCCGCCGAGTAACCGGTCTCTCCCACATCGACCCCAAGCAACGGACACCCTCGGGCCGGGGCGAAAGCCTCCGGCCCGAGGGTTTTTCATTTGCGAAAACCGCTTGGCCAGGAGGACGGGGAACGACCGCTGTTACCACTCGCGAGCCACATGAATCAGGCCTGTGGCACTTGAGGCAGTCGCGGGAGGCGGTTATCCTGGCCGGGCAGAACTGGTGTTTGGCATGGAAACGACCGACGACCGAGTCAAGCTGATCTATCACCGTCTGGTGGCGCGCGAAATCAGGCGCTATCCGGACCTGATCGAGCGCGCGCGCGAGATCGTCGAAGAACTGTCGACCAAGCCGGACCAGCGTTCGCATGTTTTCGAATGGAAAGCCCTGCTGGCGCAGCCCAGCGAGAAGGTCCGCCATTTCATCGTCTCGCGGAACCAGGACGCCACCCGTTTGCGCATCACGTCTCCGTTCCCTATGCTGCCCGAGCTTTCGGTACAGGACGAGCAGACGCGGAGACGGATGTGGCGGAAGGCCAGGAAGCACGGACGCTCGACGACCTCGACCGCGCCGTCCGCGCTTTAGCACGCGCCGTGCGCAAGCAGCGTTTACCGCATAGGCTTTTCTCGGCCGTCATCCCCGCGGAGGCGGGGATCCAGGGTTTCCAGTGCGAGCACTTTTAAAATCTGGATTCCCGCCTTCGGAAATGACGACCGAGAGACGCTCCTAAAAGCTCACGGACCCGCTCAGCGATCCGATTGCAGGCCGCTCTCCGCCACCAGATCGGCGATGCTGACGATGGGCATCGACTGTTCCTCGGCGAAGGCGATCAGCTCCGGCAGGCGGGACATGCTGCCGTCCGGGTTCATCACCTCGCAGAGAACGCCCGCCGCCTTGCGGCCGGCCCGTGCCATCAGCTCGATGGTGGCCTCCGTGTGGCCGCGGCGGGCCGCCAGCCCTTGCGGATGGGCGCGGATCGGGAAGACATGGCCCGGCCGCGCCAGATCCTCCGGACGGCAGCCGTCGGCAATCGCGGTGCGGATCGTCGTCACCCGGTCGGCCGCCGAAACGCCGGTGGTGACGCCGTCCCGCGCCTCGATGGACACGGTGAAGGCCGTCCCGAAGCGCGAGCTGTTGGCCGGCACCATCGCCGGCAGTTCCAGCCGTTGCAGATGCTCGTCGGGCAGGATCAGGCAGACGATGCCGCTGCACGCACGGATCAGCAGGGCCATCTGCTCGACGGTGATGCTGTCGGCCGGGTAGATGATGTCGCCTTCATTCTCGCGGTCGTCGTCATCGACGACGATCACTCCCTGTCCCTGCCGCAGGCTGTCGAGGGCGCGGGCGACGCGTTCGCCCGGCGTGCCGAAGCGGGCGAGAAGGTCGTTCTGACGGTAAATCTGATTCATGGTTCTCACATCCACTGAAGGGTGAGCCTGAATCAGGGCGCAAAGAGACCTCCAGCGCGCCGGACCGGAACCCGACGCGTTGGCGCGAACCGACGGCGGCGGGCCTGCTCGCGGCAAGCCACCAGCGCGGTCTGCTCATTCTCTTCCATCCGGACTGTAACCGTCGGCCCCGGCCTCACACCGGGTCTGCTGACCTTGCCGCCTATTGGGACTGCCAGAGGCGGCAAGCGCTCGCGGGCTCCCCTTCTGTCGAAGGGATACCGCCGGTCGGGAGTTTCACCCTGCCCTGAGAACAAGCCTATATCGCCGACCGGGATCGGTCGACCCGCCCACCATTCCGCAACCGAACCGCCGCTGTCAAGGGAGCAGGACGGCCCTTTCCACCGGATGGCAGCGCCGCGCTCCCTCACTTCACCAGCTCCAGCGCGGTGTCGCCGTCGACGATCAGGGCGCGCGCCACCCCGCTGGCGAGGAAGGCGCGGGCGGCCTGGAGCTTGGTCCGGCCTGCCACCAGCGCCACCGTGTAGGTCTGCTTCAGCCCGTCGAGGCCGAGCGCCAGCGTGCGGCGGTTCAGCGGATGATCGACCGCCTTGCCGTCCTGGTCGAAGAACAGCCCGTTGGTGTCGCCGACCGCCCCGGCCGCCCGCAGCTCCGCCAGTTCCTCGGCGCTGATCATGCCCTGCGTCCGCAGCAGCGACGCCTCGCGCAGCTCGCCGATGGAGATGTAGGCCACCGTCGTCGAGCGGGCGAGCTGGAGCGCCGTCTGCACCGACTGCTGCGACAGCAGCACGTCGCGCGCCTCCAGGCTGTCGGCGATGAAGGGCACCGGCAGGAAATAGCCCTCCGCCCCGGTGGTCCGCGCCAGCGCATGCACCACGTCGAACGGGTTGTAGGCCGAGCGCGCGGTCAGCGATCCCATCAGGCTGATGAATTTCGCCCGCGGCGCGCTGACCCCCGCCATCTGCAAGGTCATCTGCTCCAGCGTCCGGCCCCAGCCGGTGCCGACCACCGCCTCCTCCGTCTCCGCCAGATGGCGGCGCAGATGGGCGGCGGCGGCGGCCCCCACCGCCCGGAAGGCGAAGGGGGTGAGCAGCGCGTCGTCGCGGTCGCCACCGGCATCCTGGGTCAGCGCCGGCGTGCAGATGCAGACATCGAGCCCGTAACGCTCGCGGATCGCCTCCTCCACCGGCAGCAGCCCGACATTCGCGGAATTGATGGTGATGCTGACCATCCCGCTGTCGCGGGCGTCGGACAGCAGCTTGTTGACCCGCGCCCGGGTGACGCCCAGCCGCCGCGCCGCCGCCTCCTGGTTCAGGCCGCCGACATAGTACAGCCAGGCCGCCCGCGCCATCAGCACCTCGTCCTCAGGCCCCTCGCTGGTCCCGTTCCGCATCGCGCCCATCCCCCTCTACCCCTGTCAGGTGACAAATGTATCTGGTGTTGACATTTGTCATGCCCCACCGCAAGCTCATCGTCGCCGGCGCAAGACCGGCATCGAGAATTCGCCAGCCAGATAGCTGGCAATGGGAGGAGAATGGAAATGAAAAACCGGCTTTCCGGAATGCTTGCGGCTGTCTCGATGGTCGCGATGATGACCGCCGCGGGTGCGGCGCAGGCCCTCGACATCGCCTGGGTTCATGCCAACGCCGCCGCGCAGTCCGAACAGCGGGTGAAGGCCGGCTTCGACGCCTGGGCCAAGCAGAGCGGCAAGACCGACTGGAAGATCAGCGTTCTCGACAGCGGCGGCTCGGGCGAGGCGACCGCGTCGAACATCCAGGACGCCGCCAACCGCGGCGTGAAGGCCATCGTCATCACCATGGCCGACCTGCGCGCCAGCCGCGCCGCCCTCGACGCCGCCAAGGCCGCCAAGATCCCGGTCTTCGCCGTCGATTCCGGCTATGTCGACGGGGTGCTGGTCGATGTGACCACCAACAACTGGGCGATGTCGGCCAACGTCTCGGTCTATCTGCTCGACCAGATGGGCGGGCAGGGCAACCTCGTCTTCCTGCGCATGGCGGAACACCACGGCACCCGCAAGCGCGGCGACGTGATGGCGACGGTGCTGAAGGAATATTCGGGCGTCAAGGTGCTGGCGGAGCACAACATCAACTACACCGCCTTCTTCGAGGACACCAGCCGCACGATGGAGGATTACGTCGCGCGCTTCGGCAACAGCATCAACGCCGTCTGGGCGCCGTGGGACGAGCCGGCGCAGGCCGCTGTCAACGTCATCAAGGGCGCCGGGCTGAAGAACGTCAAGGTGATCGGCATCGACGGCCACCCGCAGGCGGTCGCCGAGGTCTGCAAGCCCGACAGCCCGATGATCGCCACCGTGCGCCAGCCCTTCGAAGAGATGGGCAAGACCGTCGGCCAGTGGCTCGACGACGTGGTGGTGAAGGGCAAGCCCGCCGCCGAGGTGATCCCGACCAAGACCGTCTATCTCGACGCGCCGCTGATCACCAAGCAGAACTGCAAGCAGTTCATGTGACCGGAGGCCGCCGGCCCGCGGTAGCGGACCCCTCCGCATCCGGGCCGGCGGCGGCAGGCTTCATTCCCTGGAGGTCGCCATGGAAATCCATCTGGCCGACATCGTCATGCAGTTTCCGGGAACGCGGGCGCTGGACGGCGTGGACGTCGTCTTCCGCAGCGACGAGGTGCATGGCCTGATCGGCGAGAACGGCGCCGGCAAATCGACGCTGGTCAGCATCCTGGGCGGCAGCCTTCAGCCCAGCGGCGGCAGCATCGCCATCGACGGGCGCGCCGTCCGCTTCGGCTCGCCGCAGGACGCGCTGTCCCAGGGCATCGCCCATGTCAGCCAGGAGGGCAGCCTCGTCCCCGGCCTGACCGGGGCGGAGAACATCCTGCTCGGCGTCGAACCGCGCCGCATCGGCGGCATGATCCGCGCCTCGGCCCTGAAGGCCCAGGCCGCGGCGCTGCTGGCGAAATGGTTTCCGCAGGTCGACATCGACCTCGGCTGCCCGGTGGCCGAGCTGCCGATGGCCGACCGCAAGGTGATCGAGATCGTCCGCGCGCTGCGCGGCTCCGCCTGCATCGTCATCCTCGACGAGCCGACGGCGACGCTGCCCGCCCGGGAGAAGGAGCAGCTGTGGGCGATTATCCGCACGCTGCCGGCCCGCGGCGTCGGCGTGGTGCTGATCAGCCATTTCCTGTCGGAGATCAAGGCGCTGTCCCACCGCATCACCGTGCTGCGCGACGGCCGGCGCATCTGCACCGAATCCGCCGACGCGCTCGACGAGCAGATGCTGGTGGACATGATGCTGCGCCGCAGCGGTTCCGGCCCGCAGCGCAAGTCCGATGAGGCGGCGCGGGCAAGCCGCGGCGAGGTGGTGCTCGACATCCGCGACTGGCGGGTCGGGCGGCTGCATGTGCCGCGCTTCACCCTGCATGCCGGCGAGATCGTCGGGCTGATCGGCCTGACCGGTGCCGGCCATTTCGGCTTCGCCCGCTCGCTGCACAGCCCGTCGGGCGTGCGCTGCGCCGGGCTGGCGGTCGGCGGCCGGCCTGTGAAGCCGGGACCGCCCGCCCACATGCAGGCGGCCGGCATCGCGCTGGTCCCCGACCACCGCATGGAATATGCGCTGATCGGCGAATGGACGCTCCGCGAGAATCTGGCGATGGTCCATCCCGGCCATGGCGCCATCGCCGCCGGCATCCTGTCGCCCGGCCGGGAGGAGGCGGAATCCCGCCGCATCATGCGCCTTCTCAACGTGAAGGCCCATTCCTCCGGCCAGCTTCTGCGCACTTTGTCGGGCGGCAACAAGCAGAAGATCTCCATCGGCAAATGGCTCTACGGCGCCGAGGGCCGCTACCGCGTGATGATCTTCATCGAACCGACCGAGGGCGTCGACATCGGCGCCAAGGCCGAGATCTATGCCGAGATGCGGCGGCTCGCCGCCAGCGGCGTGGGGATCGTCATTGCGTCCTCCGACCTGCTGGAGATCGAGGCGCTGGCGCACCGGGTCATCCCCTTCCATCACCTGCGGCCCGGCCCGGAAATCCCCGGCACCGGCTTTTCCGAGAGCGCGTTCATCGCCGCCATCTCCGGAGCCGTCCCGGAGACTGCACAATCAGGAATTCCCGCATGACCGACACCGCCACCGGATCCCTTCCCAGCCATGACCGGCTGTTCGGGCTGCGCAAGGAGCATGTCCAGCGCTACAGCACGCTGGTCGTGCTGGTCGCCATGTTCCTGGTCTTCTCGCTCGGCGTCGACCGCTTCCTGACCGGGCAGAACCTGCTGAACATCGCGCAGCAGATCTCGATGCTGACCATCGTCGGCGCCGGCCTGACCTTCGGCTTCGCCGCGCGCGAGATGGATCTGTCGGTCGGCTACACCGTCGGGCTTGCCGGCGTGCTGGTGCCGCTGCTGCTGGTCAAGGGCGTGCCGCTTCCGCTCGCCCTGCTGGCCGGGCTCGGCGCCGGTCTCGCGGTCGGGGCGGCGAACGCGATCCTCGTCACGCTGGTCGGCATCCCGTCGCTGATCGCGACGCTGGCCGTCGGCTCCATCCTCTACGGCATCAACTTCCTGATGACCGGCGGCCGGGCGATCTATGGCGGGCTGGACGAGGTCTATCTCTGGCTCGGCCAGGGGCGCGTCGCCGGCATCCCGGTCCTCGCCTTCTTCATGCTGGCCGCCGTTCTGGTCGCCTGGTTCGTCATGGAGCGGACGATCTTCGGCCGCTACATCTACGCCGTCGGCGGCAACCAGAAGGCGGCCGAGCTGTCCGGCATCCGGGTGCGCAAGTACCGCGCCGCGGCGCTGGTCGTCTGTTCCCTCTTCGCGGTGATGGCCGGCACGCTGCTCGCCGCCCGGCTCGGCTCCGGCCAGCCGAACGCCGGCGAACGCTACCTGCTGGACGGGCTGGCGACGGTCTTCATCGGCATGACCATGTTCCGGCCGGGCACGGCCACCGTGCTCGGCACCTTCTTCGGCGCGCTCTTCATCGGGGTCATCAACAACGGCCTCAACCTGATGGGGATGGACACCTACATCCAGGCGATCGTGAAGGGCGTCATCATCCTTGCCGCCGTCGCCGTCGTCTCGCGCAGCACCAAACTCAACCTTCTTTGAAATCGGAGTCTTCGATGTACGAGGCTGACCTCCGGGCTACGGCCGGCCGCAACACGGCGGGCCGGGTCGGGGCGGGCGCCAACACGCGCCTTCCCGAACTCTACCGGACGATGCGCCGGATCCGCACCTTCGAGGAGCGCGTGGGCGAACTGTTCGTCCGCGGCCAGTCGGCCGGCTCCATGCTGCACCTGTCCATCGGCGAGGAGAGCGCCGCCGCCGGTGTCTGCGCACATTTGCGCGACGGCGACAGCTTCACCACCCACCACCGCGGCCACGGCATCTTCCTCGCCCGCGGCGCCGACCCGGCCCGCATGATGGCGGAGATCGGCGGCAAGGAAGCCGGCTATTGCCACGGCAAGGGCGGCTCGATGCACATCGCCGACATGGGGCTAGGCCATCTCGGCGCCAACGCCATCGTCGGCGGCGGCATCCCGGCGGTGGTCGGCGCCGGCCTGTCCGCCCGCCACCACAAGACGGGAGCCGTCAGCGTCGCCTTCTTCGGCGACGGCGCCACCGGCCAGGGCATCCTCTACGAGAGCATGAACATGGCCGCCCTGTGGGGCCTGCCCTGCGTCTTCGTCTGCATCAACAACCAGTACGGCATGGGCACCAACATCGCCCAGGCGACCGCCAACCCCAACCTGCACGAACGTGCCGCCGCCTTCGGCCTCGCGGCGGAGACGGTGGACGGCCTCGACGTCGAGGCGGTGGCCGAGGCCGCCGAACGGCTGGTCGAAGGGGCGCGGGCCGGCAAGCCCGCCTTCCTGGCGGTGTCCTGCTACCGCTTCTACGGCCATGCCCGCAAGGACAAGTCGCCCTACCGCGACCCGGCGGAGGAAGAGGCCGGCCGCCGCCAGGACCCGGTCGCCTTCGCCCGCGCCGCCTTGATCGACCGCGGTCTGGAATCGGAGGGCGAGCTGGACCGGCTCGACAGCGAGATCGGCGCCGAGATGGACGCGACCATCGACTTCACCGTGGCGCAGACGGAACCGCCGCTCGCCTCGATGTTCCGCGACGTCTATGCGCCCGAGGAACCCGAACCCGAACCGGTGCGCGCCCGCATCGACCGCGTTCTGGCGCGGGACTGAGGAGACCACCAATGGCACTTCAGGAACTGACCTATCGCGATGCCCTGCGCAAGGCGCTGGCCGACGCGATGACCGAAAACCCGGACGTGGTGATCCTCGGCGAGGAGGTCGGTCGCTATGGCGGCGCCTATGGCGTCACCAAGGATCTGATCAAGGAGTTCGGGGCGGAGCGGGTGATCGACACGCCGATCTCCGAACCGGCCATCGTCGGCGCAGCGGTCGGTGCGGCGATGACCGGCCTGCGCCCGGTGGCGGAGCTGATGTATGTCGATTTCATCGGCATGACGATGGACCAGCTCGCCAACCAGGCCGCCAAGATCCGCTACATGTTCGGCGGCCAGATCGGCGTGCCGATGGTTCTGCGCACCCAGGGCGGCACCGGCCGCTCGGCCGGCGCCCAGCACAGCCAGAGCCTGGAAGCCTATGTGATGCACACGCCGGGCCTGCGGCTGGCGATGCCCGCCACGGTGGCCGACGCCTACCACCTGCTGCGCATGGCGCTGACCAAGCCCGACCCGGTCGTCTTCATCGAGCACAAGGCGCTCTATACCATGAAGGAGACCGTCGATCTCGACGCCGAACCGCTGGCCTGGGGCAAGGCGGCGGTGCGGCGCGAGGGGCGCGATCTGGTGATCGTCACCTATTCCCGCCAGCTTCATTACTGCCTGGAGGCGGCGCGCCAGCTGTCGGCCCGGGGCGTCGAGGCGACGGTGATCGACATCCGCACGCTGAACCCGCTCGATTTCGACACCATCCGCGCCCATGTCGAGCGCACCGGCCGCGCCATGGTGGTCAGCGAAGGCGTGATGACGGCCGGCGTCGCGGCGGAGCTGTCGGCGCGCATCACCGAGGAATGCTTCGACTTCCTTGAGGATCCGGTGGTCCGCGTCGCCGGCGAGGACATCCCGATCTCGGTGTCCACCGCGCTGGAGGCCGGATCGGTCCCCGGCCCGCAGCTGATCGCCGACACCGCCCTCCGGATGCTGGCCGGACGGGTGCCGGCATGACATCTCAAAGCATGACGACCGCAAGTACCACGACCCTCACGCTGACCATGCCGCGTCTCGGCGAGACGATGGAGGAGGGCGTCATCGTCGGCTGGCTGGTCGAGCCGGGACAGCAGTTCCGCCGCGGCGACGCCATTCTGGAGCTGGAGACCGACAAGACCGTCGTCGAATATCCCGCCCTTGGCGACGGCCGTCTCGACGAAACGCTGGTGTCGGCCGGCGACCGCGTGCCGGTCGGCGCCCCGATTGCCCGCGCCGCGGTCCTGTCGGCCGAGGACTGGGCCGCCGCCCTGCCCGACAGCGCCGAACCCGCCGCCGCGACGGAGCAGGTGCCGGCGAAAGCCGACGCCCCCTCCGACAGCGGCGGCACGCCGGCTCCGGAACGCTCCTCCGACGACCGGCTGCGCGCCACCCCGACCGCAAGGCGGCTGGCCCGCCAGCACGGCGTCGCGCTGGAGACGCTCCATGGCAGCGGGCGCCGTGGCCGGATCGAACGGGCCGATGTCGAGAATGCCGCCGGTTCGAACGGCCCTGCGCCGGCCGACCTGCGCTGGCTCGACACGCCCACAGGCCGGCTGGCCTATGCGCAGGCCGGAAGCACGGGGCCGGTGCATCTGCTGGTCCATGGTTTCGCCGGCGACCGCACCGCCTGGGCCAATCTGGCCTCCGGTCTCGCCCGCTCGGGCAAGCGCGTGGTGATGCCGGATCTCCCCGGCCATGGTGCAACCGCCATCGAGGCGTCTGACGTGGACGGGCTCGCCGCCGCGGTGACGGCGCTGGCGGAAAGCCTGCCCGGACCGCTGGTTCTGGTCGGCCATTCTCTGGGTGCCGCGGTTGCCGTCCACGCCGCCCGCCGGCTCGGCGGCCGGGTGTCGCGCCTCGTCCTGCTCACCCCCGCCGGCTGCGGGCCGAGGATCGGCGCCGACTTCGTCCATGGCATGGCCGCAGCGGAAACCACCGGCGAGGTGTCGCATCTGCTGCGCCTGCTGGGGCCGCGCGGCGGCCAGCTGTCCGACGCCGCGCTCGCCGCCATGGCGCGCGAGATGGGCCGGGGACGCCTGCGCACGCTGGCCACGGCGCTCGCCACGCCCGACGGCCGGCAGCGCATCGACCTGCTGCGCCCGCTGGCCGAACTGGCCGAGCGCATCCCCGTCCGCGCCGTCTTCGGCCTGGACGACCGCATCGTGTCCGCGACCGACGCACTCAACCTGCCGCCGCGCGTGGCGGCCCATTTCCTGCCGTCCGGCCACATGCCGCAGTGGGACGCGCCGCGCGAGGTCGCGGCCCTGATCGACGAGGAGACCCAGCATGGATGACGCAAAGACCGGTCTGGCGGCGGCGAAGGCGCGGCTCGGCGCCTTCGCCAAGGCGTCCCCCGCCCTGATGAAGGGCTTCGCCGAGGTCAGCCGGACGGCCAGCGCCGCCGGCTCCTTCACACCCGCCCAGAAGGAGTTGATGGCAGTGGCGATCTCCGTCGCCACCCGCTGTGAGGACTGCATCCTCTACCATGTCGACGGCGCCCGCCGGCACGGCGCTGGCGAAGCCGAGCTTGTCGAGGCGCTGGAGGTCGCGGTCGAGATGGGCGGCGGTCCCGCCGTGATGTATGCCGGCAAGGCGCTGGCGGCGTTCCGCTCGCTCGGCTGAGGGGAGCTTCCCCCTCCCCCGGCAAGTCCCCCTCTCCCCAGGGGGAGAGGGGATCTCCGCAATCATAAGGCGGTCCGCAAAGGGCTGCGTGTCTTCAGGGAGGATAAGGGAATGTATTACCTGACCGCCGATGGCGGCACCGAAAGCCTGCGGGCGCGCATCTACGACCTGACCGGACGCTGCCTCGGCCAGAAGGCCGTCGCCTACGACACGCGGTTCGGTCCCGGCGCCAAGGCGGAGCAGGATCCGGGGGACTGGTGGCGGGCGCTGGCCGACGCCACCCGCGGCGCCGTCGCCGACGCCGGCATCGACGCGGCCGACATCGAGGCGATGTGCTTCGCCACCACCTGCTGCACCGTCGTGGCGCTCGACGCCGACGGCCGCGCGCTGCGCCCGGCGCTGCTGTGGATGGACGTGCGCGCCCATGCCGAGGCGGAGGCGGTGCTCGCCACCGGCGACCCGGCGCTGAAGATCAACGGCGCCGGGCGCGGCCCGGTCTCCGCGGAATGGATGATCCCCAAGGCGCTGTGGCTGAAGCGGAACGAGCCGGCGGTCTTCGCCGCCGCCCACACCATCTGCGAATACCAGGATTTCCTCACCCTGCGCCTGACCGGCGAGCGGGCCGCCAGCCTCGACAATGCCGGCCTGCGCTGGCACTACTCCAGCCGCGACGGCGGCTGGGCGCGCGGCATCCTCAAGGCGCTCGACCTCGAAGAGCTTGAGGGCAAATGGCCGGCCCGCGTGCTGGCCCCCGGCGAGGTGGTCGGCACGCTGAGGCCTGAGGCCGCCGCCACCCTCGGGCTGCGGCCGTCGGTCAAGCTGGTGCAGGGCGGGGCGGATGCGCTGATCGGCATGATCGGGCTCGGCGTCGCCCAGCCGGGGCAGCTCGCGCTGATCACCGGATCCTCGCATTTGCAGTTCGGCGTCACCGAGGCGCCGCTGCATGCCCCCGGCGTCTGGGGCAGCTATCCCGACATCGTCTATCCCGGCCGCTGGATCGTCGAGGGCGGCCAGACCTCCACCGGCTCCATCGTCAACTGGCTGCGCCGCTTCAGCGGCGGCACGCTCGACCTCGCCGCCCTGAACGCCAAGGCGGCGGCGCTGGAGCCGGGATCGGACGGGCTGCTGGTGCTCGACCATTTCCAGGGCAACCGCACCCCCTACACCGACCCGCTCAGCCGCGGCGCCATCGTCGGCTTGACGCTGGCCCACGAACCGCACCATGTCTTCCGCGCCATCGTCGAGGGCATCGGCTTCGGCACCCGCGCCATCCTCGACGCCTTCAAGGCAGGCGGCTACAGCTCGACCGAAATCACGGTCGGCGGCGGCGCCACCGCCTCGCAGCTGTGGATGCAGATCCACGCCGACACCGCCGGCCTGCCGGTGCGCATCCCGGCCTCCGCCGACGCGCCGTCCACCGGTTCGGCAGTGCTGGCCGCCCATGGCGCCGGCCGCTTCGCCAGCATCGACGAGGGCATCGCCGCGATGGTCCGCCCCGGCACCAGCATCGAACCGCGCCCCCGCGAATCCGCCCTCTACGAAGAGATCTACCAGCGCTATCTCGCCCTCTATCCGGCGCTGAAGGGCGTGCTGAACGGGCCGGTGCCGGCTTCGGCCGCAACTCCCGTCAAGGAGACGGCGGCATGAAGGAGTTCGACCTCACCGGCCGGCTCGCCGTCGTCACCGGCGGGGCCGCCGGCATCGGCCAGTCCATCGCCCGTGTCCTGACCGAGGCCGGCGCCCGCGTCGCCATCCTCGACCGCGACGGCGATGCCGCCCGCCGGCTGGCGGACGAGATCGGCGGGCTGGCCTACACCCTCGACGTCACCGACGCCGGGGCCACCGAGGAGACCGCCGCCCGTCTGGTCGCCGAGGCCGGCGTGCCGCACATCCTCGTGAACAATGCCGGCATCGTCCACAACGGGCCGGCGCTGGAGGTCGATCCGGCCGACTGGCGCCGGGTGATCGACGTCAATCTGCACGGCGTCTTCCACACCGCCCGCGCCTTCGGCCGCCCGATGGTCGAGGCGGGCAGGGGATCGGTCGTCAACATAAGCTCGATGTGCGGCGAGATCGTCGTCCACCCGCAGCCCCAGGCCGCCTACAACGCCGCCAAGGCGGGCGTCAATCTGCTGACCAAGTCGCTGGCGGTGGAATGGGCCGGCCGGGTGCGCGTCAACGCCGTCGCTCCCGGCTACATCGCCACCGAACTGACGCTGGCGGGCCGCTCCCGCCCGGACTGGTTCGAGCGCTGGCTCGCCGCCACGCCGATGGGCCGTCTGGGCGAGCCGCGCGAGGTGGCGCTGGCCGTCGCCTTCCTCGCCTCCGACGCGGCGAGCTTCATCACCGGAACCGTCCTGGCCGTCGATGGCGGCTACACCGCTTTTTGAAGGGGAACACCGATATGGCACAGGGCAACAGGGCAGAGGGAAAGATCGCGCTGGTCACCGGCGCCAGCCGCGGCATCGGCCGCGCCATCGCTCTCGGACTGGCGGCGCGCGGCTTCGACCTCGCGCTGAACGACATCGCCCGGCAGGCCGGCGCGCTGGCCGAGACGGCGGGGAAGGCACGGGCGCAAGGCGTCCGGGTGGTCGAGCTGCACGCCGACGTGTCGGCGAAGGACGAGGTGCAGGCGATGGTGGACCGCGCCGTGGCGGAGCTCGGCACCATCCACGCGCTGGTCAACAATGCCGGCATCCTCATCGCCGCCACCGTGGAGTCCTGCCCGGAAACCGCCTGGGACCAGGTGATGGACGTGAACGCCAAGGGCACCTTCCTCGTCACCCAGGCGGTGCTGCCGCTGATGAAGGCGCAGGGCTATGGCCGCATCTGCAACATCGCCTCCATCGGCGGCAAGCACGGCGCGCCGGAACAGGCGCATTACTCGGCGTCGAAGGCGGCGGTGATGGGCTTCACCCGCGTGCTGGCGCAGGAGGTCGGGCCGCTCGGCATTACCGCCAACTGCGTCTGTCCCGGCATCATCCTGACCGACATGGGCCGCGTGAACCTCGACGATCCGGCCATCCGCGACGGCTGGAAGGCGAAGACCGCCATGGCGCGGATCGGCGCGCCGGAGGATGTCGCCGGGCCGGTGGCCTTCTTCTGCTCCGACGACAGCGCCTTCGTCACCGGCCAGACGCTGAACGTCGATGGCGGCATCGTCCTGTCCTGACGGAGCCCAAGCGGAGCTACACCTTGGTGCAAGGCGCTTTTCCGCGGGCCATCGCGTAGGGTCGACCGTCTCGTCAGGCCGATTCCGATGGAGAGCCCCGCATGAGCGATGCCGCAGCACCACCCCAGCCAGTGGGCCAGCAAGCGGTCCAGCAACCGCCACCGGCGTCTCCACCCCCGGCCGCCCCGCCGCCGGTGGCCTGGAGCCCCTGGCTGGTGCGGCTGGCGGTGCTGGGGCTGGCGGTGGTCCTGCTGGTGGCCTTCGCCACGCGCTGGGACCGCTGGCTCGGCTCCGCCGCGCGCCAGACCACCAACGACGCCTATCTCCAGGCCGACATCACCCCGCTGTCGGCCCAGGTGGCGGGCGTCGTCCGCGACATGCCGGTCGGCGACTTCCAGCGGGTGAAGGCCGGCGACCCGGTGGCGACCATCGTCGACGACGACTACCGTGCCCGCGTCCAGCAGGCCGACGCCGCGCTTGAGGCCGCCGACGCCGCCATCGCCCAGCTCGACATCCAGAAGCGCACCCAGCGCGCCCTGGTCGATCAGGCCGAGGCGAACGTCCATGGGCTGGAGGCCGAGGCGTGGCGGGCGCGGCTGGAGGAGGCGCGCCAGCGCTCCCTGACCGAGCAGGGCGTCGCCGGCACGCTCCAGGCGCTGCAACAGGCGCAGGCGACCTCCCGCCGCGCCCAGGCGGCGCTGGAGGCGGGGCAGGCCCAGGTCGACCAGCAGAAGGCGGCGCTCGACGGCATCGACGTGCAGGTGCGCCAGGCCAGGGCGACCCGGCTGCAACGGCAGGCCGACCTCGACCTCGCCCGCATCACGCTCGACCGCACGACGATCCGCGCGCCGGCCGACGGCATGGTCGGGCAGCGGCAGGTCCGCCCCGGCCAGTATGTCGGGCAGGGCAGCCAGATCGTCACGCTGGTGCCGCTGCCGGCGGTGTGGGTGATCGCCAACTACAAGGAAACCCAGATGACGCGGATCCGGTCCGGCCTGCCGGCGACGGTCCGCGTCGACAGCTTCCCCGACGTGACGCTGACCGGCCGGGTCGCCGCCCAGTCGCCGGCCAGCGGCAGCCAGTTCGCCCTGCTTCCCCCCGACAACGCCACCGGCAACTTCACCAAGATCGTCCAGCGCATCCCGGTGAAGATCGTGCTGGACGGCCCCCACCCCTTGCAGGACCGGCTGCGTCCCGGCATGTCCGTCGTCGTCACCGTCGATACCGATGGCGAAATCCGGGAGAACGGCCAGGAGGGCGGATCATGAGCGTCGGCCTGGCCGGCGGGCGGCTGTCCCGCATCCTGCTGCGCCCGGCCCAGCCGATCCTGACCCACCATCCCATCGTCGGGCTGCTCGGCGTCATGCTGGGGGCGCTGATCTCCACCCTGACCTCGCGCATCACCACCTTCGGGCTGGCCGACATCCGCGGCGCCATCGGCGCCGGCTTCGACGAAGGCGCCTGGATCACCACCGCCTATACGGTGGCGCAGATGCTGGTCGCCCCGGCCGCCGCCTTCCTCGGCGTGGTGTTCGGGCCGCGCCGCGTCCTGCTGGTGTCGTCCCTCACCTACGGGCTGGCGATGCTGGCCCTGCCGCTGACCGGCACGCTGACCGGGGTGCTGACCTTCCAGCTGCTGGCCGGCCTGTCGTCGGGCACCTTCATCCCGCTGACCATCGGCTTCATCGTCCGCAACCTGCCGCCGCGCTATGTCGTCTACGGCATCGCCGTCTATGCGATGAACGTCGAGCTGTCGCTGAACTTCGCCGCCTCGGTCGAAGGCTGGGTGATCGAGCATCTCGACTGGCGCTGGCTGTTCTGGGACACCGCCCTGTTGGCGCCGCTGATGGCGCTGTGCGTCCATTTCGGCATGCCGGCCGAGCCGGTCCGCCGCGACCTGCTGAAGGACGGCGACTGGTGGGGCATCGCCTATGCCAGCCTCGGTTTCGCCCTGCTCTATGCCGGGCTCGACCAGGGCAACCGGCTGGACTGGTTCAATTCCGGCCTCATCACCGGCCTCTTCCTGTCCGGCGGCCTGCTGGTCGGCGCCTTCGTCGTGCAGGAGCTGACCTGCCCGAAGCCCTGGATCACCTTCAGCGCGCTCTTCCGCGGCAACATCCCGCTTCTGTGCCTGCTCCTGGTGCTGCTGCGGCTGGTCATGCTGTCCACCGCCTATCTGGTGCCGCAGTTCATGATCACGGTGAACAATTACCGCGCGCTGGAGGTGGGCGACACGCTGCTGCTGATCGCCTTGCCGCAGTTCCTGCTGGCTCCGCTGGTCGGCACGCTGCTGCGCCATGCCGATCCGCGGGTGGTGATGGCGGCGGGCTTCGCCGCGGTGGGGCTCGCCTGCTGGCTCGCCTCGCATCTGACGGCGGACTGGGTCGGCGCCGATTTCCTGCCGTCGCAGATGCTCCAAGCCTTCGGGCAGTCCTTCGCCATGACCTCGCTGATCTACTTCAACATCAAGAACCTGTCCCAGGCCCACATCCTGGCGCTGGGCGCCCTGTTGCAGACCTCGCGCCTGCTGGGCGGCGAACTGGGCGCCGCCTTCATGCAGACCTTCGTCCGCGTGCGCGAGCAGTTCCACAGCTTCCGGCTGGTGTCCGACGTGGTGGCCGGCGGCACCGACACCGTCCACCGGCTGGCCGGCGGCATGGCGCGGCTCGCCGCCCGCTCCACCGGGGCCGAGGAGACGACAGACCGCGCCCTGTCGCTGCTGGCGGCGGCGGTGCGCAAGCAGGCCTATGTGCTGGCCTACATCGACGGCTTCGTCGTCATCGCCTGGTTCATCGTCGGCGGCCTGCTGCTGATCGCCCTGCTGCGCCCGGCCCCGAAACAGTAGAAGCCCCGAAACAGTAGGGGTGGTCAGACTCCGACCACTCCTCTCACCCCCTCACGGCCGCAGCGACTTCAGCACCAGCTCCACCATATGGTCCAGCCGTTCGTCCTTCGCCGGGTCTGCCAGCAGGTCGCGGCCGAAGATGACCGACAGGGTGTGGACGTTGGACAGGTAGAAGTAGGACAGCCCGGCGATGGAGATGTAGAGCTGCACCGCATCGACCCCGGTGCGGAACACCCCCTGCTTCACCCCGCGCGCCAGCACGTCGCCGATCATCTGCACGAAGGGGGAGTGCATCGACTGCACCTGCCCCGAGGTCTTCAGCAGCTCGGCCCGGTGCAGGTTCTCGATGTTCAGCAGGGCCATGAATTCGGGATGGTCGATGAAATACTGCCAGGTGAAGCCGATCAGCCGCGCGATGGCCTCGGGTGGCGCCAGCTTGTCCAGGTTCAGCGTGCGTTCGGTGTCGCGGATGTGGGCATAGGCATCCTCCAGCACCGCCAGATACAGCTCTTCCTTGTTGCCGACATGGTAATAGAGCATGCGCTTGTTGGTGCCGGCCTGCTCGGCGATGCGGTCGACGCGGGCACCGCCCAGCCCGTAGCGGGCGAACTCCTCCGTCGCCGCGGCCATGATGCGGGCCCGCGTCCCTTCCGGGTCGCGGGTCGCCTTGACCGGCGCTGCAGCGCCTCCGGCGGGTGCGGAGGCGGGCGGCGCCGGGTCGGGGGTGTCGGTCAGGCTGTCCATGCGGGAAGCCGGCTCCTGCGGTCCGGGGGAGGGGGCTGGTTCTCCCCCATGGTAGAAGCGTCTGCCAGCGATTTCAAACCACGCTCATTTCAAACCACGCTGCGGTGCCGCTCGATGCAGGTGTCCAGCACCTCGCCCATCGGCTTTTCCCACCAGTTGGCCTGCGAAAAGATCTCGACCTCCGAATAGCCGGCGAAGCCGCATTCCTCGACCCAGCCGCGGATGCGCGGGATGTCGATGACGCCGTCGCCCATCATGCCGCGGTCGAGCAGCAGGTCGCTGGTCGGCACCAGCCAGTCGCAGACATGGAAGGCCATCAGCCGCTCACGACCGGCGCGGCGGATCTGCGCCTCCAGGTCCGGGTCCCACCAGACATGATAGACGTCGACCGCCACCCCCAGCGCCCCCGACTTCTCCGGATCCAGCCGGTCGCAGAGGTCGAGCGCGTGGGCCATGGTGTTCACGCAGGCGCGGTCGGCGGCATACATCGGGTGCAGCGGTTCGATGGCCAGCGGCATCCCCGCCTTGCGGGCATAGTCTAGCAGCTCGGCGATGCCGTCCTCCACCTGCGAACGGGCCAGCGCGATGTCCTTGCTGGCCGGCGATCCGGGCCGGGAGAATTGCGGCAGCCCGCCGACCACCAGCACCAGGCAGGCGGCACCCAGTGCTGCCGCCTCGTCCACCGCGCGGCGGTTGTCGTCGCGCACCTCCGCCGCCTTGGACGGATCGGCCGGGAACATGCCGCCGCGGCAATAGCCGGACAGCGCCAGTTCGCCGCTGCGCACCGCCCGCACCGCGGCGTCGAGCCCGACCGCCGCCACCTGATCGCGCCAGGGCGCCACGCCGCGGATGCCGCGGCGGGCGCAGGCGTCGAGGATCTCGACCAGATTGCCCTGCTTGCGCACCGTGGCCGTGTTGATCGACAGCCAGCGATGGTCCGTGGAGAAGTCCCGCATCACGAAATCCCCCGCACTGCCAGAACCGCCGCCATCCGCTGGGCCGCGCGGTCCGGATCGGACAGCAGCCCGGCCTTGTCGGCCAGCCGGAACAGCTCGGCCAGATGCAGGGTGGAGCGCGTGCTCTCCTGCCCGCCGACCATGGTGAAATGGTCCTGATGGCCGTTCAGATAGGCCATGAAGACGACGCCGGTCTTGTAGAAGCGGGTCGGCGCCTTGAAGATGTGGCGCGACAGCGGCACGGTCGGCGCCAGGATGTCGTGGAACCCGGCCTCGTCGCCGTCTGCCAGATGGGCCAGCGCCGCGGCGGCGGCCGGTGCGATGGCGTCGAAGATGCCGAGCAGCGCGTCGGAATGATGCTGCCCGTCGCCGGCGATCAGCTCGGCGTAATTGAAGTCGTCACCGGTGTACATGCGCACGCCCTCAGGCAGGCGGCGGCGCATGACGATCTCCTTGTCCTTGTCGAGCAGCGAGATCTTGATGCCGTCCACCTTCGGCGCATAGTCGCCGATGATCGACAGCGCGGTGTCCATCGCCGCATCCACGTCGGCCGTGCCCCAATAGCCGGCCAGCGCCGGATCGAACATGTCGCCCAGCCAGTGCAGGATCACCGGACGGCGAACCTGCGACAGGATGCGGCCATAGACGCGGACGTAATCCTCCGGCCCCGTGGCGACGCGGGCCAGCGCGCGCGACGCCATCAGGATGATGCGGCCGTCGAGCGCCTCGATGGCCTCGATCTGCTCCTCATAGGCGCGGATCACGTCATCGACGCTGCGGGCGTTCTCCGGCGGCAGATGGTCGGTGCCGGCGCCGCAGGCGATCACCCCGCCGCGCGCCTTGGCCGCCGACTGCGAGCGCCGGATCAGCTCCAGCGAGGTCGCCCAGTCCAGCCCCATGCCGCGCTGCGCCGTGTCCATCGCCTCGGCGACGCCGAGGCCGAGGTCCCACAGATGCTCGCGGAAGGCGATGGTCCGGTCCCAGTCGATGGCAGGCGCCAGCCACGGATCGCCCTCGGCCAGCGGATCGGCGACCATATGGGCGGCGGCGAAGGCGATGCGGGTCAGCGGCCGCTCGGTGCGGGCGGGAAAGCCGCGCGGCGGGGCCAGCGTGTAGCTTTCGATGCTGCGGTCGGCGCGGGGGAGACGGATGGTCGGCATGGGCGGTATTCCTGGGATAAGTCGCGGCAGAGGGGGTGGGGGAGGGGGCGGTCGGCACCCCTCCCCGGCGAACGCCTCAGCCCTCGATGGCCGGCACGTCGACCCAGCGGCGTTCGCGCCAGCTCTGCATGGCGCATTCCACCAGCTGGACGCCCTTGGCGCCTTCGATCAGGCCGTGATTGTAGGGGGTGTCCTCGACCACATGGCGGATGAAGGACTCCCACTGCACCTTGAAGCCGTTGTCGAACACGGCGTTGTCGGGCACCGGCTGCCAGGTGTCGTAGAAGTCGATGGTCTGCTTCTGGTCGGGGTTCCACACCGGGCGCGGCGTGCCCTGGCGCGGCTGGATCACGCAGTCGGTCAATCCTGCGACCGCCGAGCCGTTGGTGCCGTCGACATGGAAGGTCACCAGATCGTCGCGGTAGACGCGCGTGCACCAGGACGAGTTGATGGTGGCGATCACCCCGCCCTCAAGCTCGAACATCGCATAGGCGGCGTCGTCGGCGGTGGCCTTGTAGGGCTTGCCCTTCTCGTCCCAGCGCTCCGGAATGTGGGTGGCGCCCAGGCAGGAGATGCTCTTCACCGTGCCGAACAGGTTGTCGAGCACATAGCGCCAGTGGCAGATCATGTCGAGGATGATGCCGCCGCCATCCTCCTCGCGGTAGTTCCAGGAGGGACGCTGCGCCGCCTGCCAGTCGCCCTCGAACACCCAGTAGCCGAACTCGCCGCGCACCGACAGCATGCGGCCGAAGAAGCCGCTGTCGCGCAGCATGCGCAGCTTCTCCAGGCCCGGCAGGAACAGCTTGTCCTGCACCGTGCCGTTCTTCACCCCGGCCTCGGCGGCCAGCCGGACGACGCGCAGCGCCTCGTCCAGGTTGGTGGCGATGGGCTTCTCGCAATAGACGTGCTTGCCGGCGCGGATCGCCTTCTCCAGCAGCGTCGGGCGCATCTGGGTGGTGCCGGCGTCGAAGAAGATCACGTCGTCCGGGTTTTCCAGTGCTGCGTCGAGGTTGTCGCTCCAGCGCTCGATGCCGTGGCGGCGGGCCAGCTCCTGCATCTTCTCGGCGTTGCGGCCGACGATGATCGGGTCGGGCATGACGCGCGAGCCGTCGGACAGGGTGACGCCCCCCTGGGCGCGGATCGCCAGGATCGAGCGGATCAGGTGCTGGTTCATGCCCATCCGCCCGGTGACACCGTGCATGATGAGGCCAAGGCGCTTGGTGCTCATGGGAGGACTCCTTCGGAAAACGCTGATGTCGGGTTTGAAAGGGGGGAAAGCGTGGCCCGGTCGGGACCCGCTGAGGACGCGAAACCGGGGCCGCGCAGCGGCGCGGTCGGCAGCCGGCCGGAGCCGGTGGCGAGCCTGACCGTGCCGTCGGCGCGGCGCTCGTAGAAACCGGGATGGGCGCCGAGGAAGGCGTCGGCCTCGACGGCGCTGCCGAAGCCCCCGCCATACTGGTGCCCGTTGCGCTCGGCATGCGGGATGCCGAGGAAGGCGACGAGCGCGGTGTCCTGCTGCACCGACAGCCCGGCCTGGCAGGTCAGATCCTCTGCGGAGATGAAGTGCGGCGGCCCCCACGCCGCGCAGCGCGCGCGGTTGACCATCGCCTTGTACAGGCCCTTGCAGGATTTCGACGACACGCCGCGATAGCCCATGGTGCGGGCGCGCGGAAAGGCGTCGTAGCCGTCGTCGGACTCGTCGATGATCATCGGCACCCGCTCCGCCACCGACCCCAGCGGTTGGGCGAGCGCCGCCTCCCGCGCGATCGGCTGCTCCAGATAGGCGAGGGCTTTGCGGAAGCCGGCCAGCGCCGGGGAGGTGTCGATGCGGTCGAGCAGCTCCGCGACATGGGCGGCGTCACGATACTGTTCGTTGCCGTCCAGCGTGGCGCGGTAGCCGGGGGCGGCGCTTTCCAGCACGCCGGCCAGCTCCGCCAGCCGCTCGGCGTCGGCGGCGGCATCGCCGCCCAGCTTGATCTTGAACCAGCGCAGCGGCGCCTGTTCCAGCAGGGCGCGCAGGTCTTCCGCCTTGTCGAGCAGCCCGACGGTGTGGCGCAGCTCGACCTCGTCGAGCGGCGACAGCCCGCGCAGGAACCCGTCGAGATCGAAGCCGGCGAGGTCGGGCGCCAGCCGCGCATCCAGCCCGGCGGCATTGCCGCCCAGCCCGTCGAATGCGTTGAGATTCAGCACCCGCAGCAGCCCGTCGAACACCGCCTTGTCGATCTGCGCCGGCCCGAAGGCGGCGGCCAGCTTCGGCTCCAGCGCCGGGCTGTAGGCGGCGTGATGGCCGAAGGCGGTGTCGAGCCGGTCGTCGGACAGATAGGCGTCGCGGGCTTCGATCAGCGAGCGGCGCAGGCCGTCCACCGTCTGGGCCGGGCTGCGGTCCGGGCTCTTGTCGAACCATTTCGGCATCATCATCTCGGCCGTCGCCCCCCAGGCCTCCCCCTGTCCCTCGACCGCGACCAGGGCGCGGACGAAGGATTGCGGGGCGGCCTCCACCGTCACCGCGCCGAAGCGGAACGGCTTCACGAAACGGACGGGCCGCTCGTACAGCTCGATGGCGCGGATGCGGAGACGGGGGGCGGACATGGCGAGTGTCTTTCAGTACGTCTTCGGCCGTCTTTCCCGCGGATGCGGGACTCCAGCCTGCGCAGCGGGTCGGCTGCGAAGTTGTCCGGTTCCCCGCCTTCGCGGGGATGACGCACGATTTCTGCGGAGGGGCGTCCGGCGCTTAGTCCAGATGCCCCTGCGCCGCGAAATGCTTGCGGATGGTCTGGGTCAGCTGGATGAACACCGGGTCGCCCATCACGTCCAGCGTCCGCGGGCGCGGCAGCGGGACCTCGTAGGTGGCGGCGATGGTGCCGGGACGCTCCGACATCACCATCACCCGGTCGGCCAGGAACACCGCCTCGGGGATGGAGTGGGTGATCAGGATCACCGTCTTGCCGGTCTCATGCTGGATGCGTTGCAGCTCGACATTCATCCGTTCCCGCGTCATGGCGTCGAGCGCGCCGAACGGCTCGTCCATCAGCAGGATCTTCGGGTCGTGCACCAGCGCCCGGCACAGGGCGGCGCGCTGCTGCATGCCGCCCGACAGCTGCCAGGGATATTTCTGCTCGAACCCCTTCAGCCCGGTCATCTCGACCAGCTTGTGGGCGCGCTCCAGATAGCGCTCGCGCGGCAGCCGGCGGATCTCCACCGGCAGCATGATGTTGCGCAGGACCGACCGCCAGGCCAGCAGCGTCGGGCTCTGGAAGACGATGCCGGTGTCGTCGTGCGGCTCGGTGACGGTGTCGCCTTCGATTTTGATGGTGCCGCTGCTGACCGGCAGCAGGCCGGCCAGCATCTTCAGCAGGGTGGACTTGCCGCAGCCCGACGGACCGACGATCACCAGGAACTCGCCCGGCCGCACGTCGAAGGTGATGGGGCGGAGCGACGGCACCTCGCCGTCGCGGGTGCGGTAGGTCTTGGTCACGCCGTCGATGCGGATCAGCGGCTCGCCGGACAGGCGCTGCGTCGCCGCGTCGCCGACCAGTTTCAACTGAGGCTGTGCCATGCTCTCCTCGTCGCTCCCTGCTGTGGGCTGGGCGGTGGGCCGTGCGGTGGGCCGGTCGGTCACGTCTGGCTCGCGATCACTTGGCGGCGGCGTTCACGGCGGCGGCAGCCGGGTCGGGCGGCAGGAACTCGCGGGTGTAGAAGCGCTTCGGATTCTCCTTGGCCGCCGCGTCCAGCCCGCCATACTCGACCAGCAGATCGACCGTCTCCTTCATGTTGGCGTCGGTCACCTGGAAGGGCCGCAGCTTCTCCGTCTCCTTGGTGCGGTAGAGCGGGATGGTCAGCTCGAAGCCTTCCTGCAGCGTGTCCGGCTTGCCGCCCTTCGGGTTGGCCTTCAGGATCGCCGCAGCGGCGTCCTTCGGCGCCTTCTCCGCCTCTTCCACCGCCTTGGTGGTGGCGGCCATGAAGCGGCGGACGAGGTCCGGATTGCTCTTCATCATGTCGGTGTTGGCGATGATGCCCGACGAGACCATGTTGACGCCGTAATCGGCGAAGCGGATCGGCGTCACCGACTTGCCGGTGGCGTCCTTGATCTTCATGCTCTGGTCCATGACATAGCCCAGCAGCAGGTCGGCCTGTCCGTTGATGACGGCGTTCAGCTTGGTCTGCGCGTCGCCCGACACCACCTCGAAGTCACGCTCCTTCAGGCCGGTCTTCTTCAGGAACAGCGGCCAGATCTGGGACATGCTGTCGCCCGGCGTCATGGCGACGATGCGGTTCTTGATGTCTTCCGGCTTGCGGATGTTCTTCTCGGTGAAGCCCATCGCCGACATCGGGCTGGTCTGCAGCAGCACGCCCGGCGAGGTCACCGGCGCGCCCTTCATGGCGGCCTTGATCATCGTCGGCACGTCGACATAGCCGAAGGTGACGCCCTTGCTGGCGACCAGCTGCGTCGTCACCGCCGAGCCGCGGCCTTCCTGGATTTCCAGGTCGATGCCCTCGGCCTCGTACAGCCCCTTGTCCTTGCCGTAATAGAAGGGCGCGTGCTCGCCGTAGACATACCAGTTCAGCATCAGCGTCACCTTGTCGGCAGCCTGCGCCGGCAAGGTGGAGGCGGCGAAGGCGCAGAGCGCTGCGACGATGGTTTTCTTCATCACGACCGGTGTCCTCCCATGGGTGGTGGATCGCCCCGTCGGCCTGCATTGTGCGGCGTCGGGGTTCTTGTCGATGAACCGAGGGTTCGAAGTGCCGTCAGGCGCCGAGATTGGCCTTGTGGCGCTGGCTGGAGTGCCAGGGAATGGAGAAGCGCTCGACCACGTCGATGACCCAGAACAGCACGACGCCCATCAGCGCCAGCACGGTCAGCGCCGCGAACATCAGCGGCAGCTCGAAGTTGCCGATGGAGCGTTGCAGGACGAAGCCGATGCCGGAGTTGGAGCCGACGAATTCGCCGACCACCGCGCCCACCACGGCCAGCGTGATCGAGACCTTCAACCCGGCGAAGATCGCCGGCAGGGCGTGCGGCAGGCTGACCATCTGGAAGGTCTGGAGGCGCGATGCCTTCATCGAGCGGGCGAGATCCATCATCTCGTTGTCGACCGACTTGAAGCCCTGCACCGCCGACACCACGACCGGGAAGAAGCCCAGCAGGAAGGCGGCGATCACCTTGGGCATCAGGCCGAAGCCGAACCACACCACGAACAGCGGCGCGATGGCGACCTTGGGGATCGACTGCGAGAAGACCAGCAGCGGGTAGACATAGGCCTCGACCACGCGCGATCCGGCGATCAGCATCGCGATGGGAATGCCGAACAGCACCGACAGCGCGAAGCCGCCGAGCGTGGCTGTGAAGGTCGGGACGGATTCGGCCAGCAGGCGCGGCCATTCGTCGATCATCGCAAGCACGACGTCGCCGGGCTTCGGCACGAGATAGGCGGGAACGCCGAACACCCGGACCGACAGATCCCACAGAACCAGCAGGATGACCATCAGCAGGATGGGGCGGACCCAGTCGGAATTGAGCAGGCGCAACGCTGCGCCCGAGCGAGAGCGGGGTTCCATGCGTCTCCTCCGGCCGGCGGGCTCGGGGCGACCAGTGTGGCGGTCGCTATGTTTTAACCGGCTGGTTAAAAGTACGTCCGCATGCCCCCTGCGGTCAACACAGAAAATGGCGTGAACCGATAGTTTCATATGTGAACGATGGGTCGTGCCTCTGAACACCGAAGAGCCGCGTTTCCGGAGGAACGCGGCTCTTCGGTTTCGCGGCAGGGTACGGACGCGCTATGCGACCTTGCGTGGCCGGCCGCGTTTCTGCACGGGCTTATAATGGGCCTGGAAAAGCACGGGGTCCCTCTCGATTGCCCGGCACGCGATCTTGATGACCGACGGGATCGGCGCAACGCCGTTCTTATAGGTGTGGAAGGTGCTTACTCCCACGCCGAGCAGAGCGGCGGCGGCTTGGTTGGACAGGCCCATCCTCGATTGCCACGCAACAAGCTCGCTTGGTCCGAATGGCTTTTGCTCGGCGGCGATCAAGCGGAGGTGATGGTGGTCGATGCCGATGTCCCCGGCCTCGTCCCACGCGACCACGGTTCCCCAATGGGCGACTTGCGGTTTCGCCAGCACTTCCGGGTCCTTCAGGATGTCGGCCTCCGCGGGGGCAGGGGTGGCGAGCCAACCGGCGATGTCGATGTCGTCGACGGTGCCGTCCTGCCATCCGACCGTCAGCACGGTGCCATCGATGGACACCGATTCGATCCGGGGTGGGCTAGCCATTCGAGTCCTCCTGTGCCTTGAGACTGTACTGGTGAGCCGGATTGCACCTGTTCCATTCGGCGACCATGGTGTGGCGGTTTGCTTGCGCCCACATCATGACTTCCCTCTCCACGGCTCGGGGCATTTCGCCGACGATGATCTCCAGGGTCTCGACATCGACCTGCGCCTCGAAATCCTTGCCGATCACATGGAAATGACACGGAAAATGCTCCCGGATGCGCACTTCGAGAAACCAGTTGGACCCCGTCAGCAGCTTTCCCATCGTCGCTCCCCAGTGCCCATGAAATATATCCAGTTTCTGGATGATGGGCGACAGAAAAGCATCCAGTTTCTGGATGGAATAAAAAATACCCCGCACCGGGCAGGTGCGGGGCAGTCAGGGAGGAAAGTTTGAGGAGGTGCCGCCGTCAGTCGCGGCCCTTGCCGACCAGCAGCCTCTCCAGCCCATAGACGCGGTCGAGCACCAGCATGGCCGCCACCGTCAGGAAGATCAGCACCGCCGACACCGCTGCGACCAGCGGATCGATGTTGTCCTGGATGTAGAGGAACAGGCGGACGGGCAGGGTGGTGGTCTCCGGCGAGGCGATGAAGACGGTCATCGTCACCTCGTCGAAGCTGTTGATGAAGGCCAGCACCCAGCCGCTGGCGACACCCGGCAGGATCAGCGGCAGCGTCACCCGGCGGAAGCAGGTCCAGGACGAGGCACCCAGCGACGCCGCCGCGTTCTCCACCGCCCGGTCCATGCCGGTCGAGGCCGCCAGGATCAGCCGCAGCGCGAAGGGCAGGATGATGATGACGTGGCTCAGCACCAGCCCGGCGAAGGTGCCGCCCAGCCCGATCATGGTGAAGAAGCGCAGGAAGGCGATGCCGAGCACGATGTGCGGCACCATCAGCGGCGACAGGAACAGCGCCTGGATCGCCTCGCGCCCGAAGAACTGGTGGCGGGCGATGGCGAGTGCCGCCGGTACCGCCACCAGGATCGCCAGGGTCGACGACACCGCCCCCAGCAGCAGGCTGTCCTTGAAGGCGCGGATGAATTCCGGATTGTCGCCGATGGCGCGGAACCAGCGCAGCGACAGCCCCTCGGTCGGCAGCGACAGGTAGCCCTGCGAGGTGAAGGCCACCGCGCAGACGATCAGGATCGGCGCCAGCAGGAAGCCCAGGAACAGGACATGGAAGATCAGCGCGAGCGGGCCGTTGCGGTTCATTCGAACACCTGTTTGTAGCGACGTTCGACCAGCCGGTTGCAGCCGACGATGATGACGACGTTGGCGATCAGCAGCAGCACCGCCACCGTGGCGCCCAGCGGCCAGTTCAGCGTGTTCAGGAACTCGTCATAGGCCAGCGTCGCCGCCACCTTCAGCCGCCGCCCGCCGATGATCGCCGGGGTGGCGAAGGCGCTGGCCGCCAGCGCGAAGACGATGATCGACCCCGACAGGATGCCCGGCACGATCTGCGGCAGCACCACCCGGCGCATCACCGTCAGCGGTCCCGCACCCAGCGACAGCGCCGCATTCTCCACCTGCGGGTCGAGCCGCTGGAGCGACGCCCACACCGACAGCACCATGAAGGGCACCAGCACATGGGTCAGCGCGATGATGACGCCGGTCTCGGTGTACATGAACTCGATGGGCGTCGCGATCAGCCCCAGCCCCATCAGCCCTTGGTTGACCAGCCCGGTCGAGCCGAACAGCAGCGCCCAGCCCAGCGTGCGCGACACCACCGAGATCAGCAGCGGCCCCAGCACGATCAGCAGGCACAGGCCCCGCCACGGCGACTTCATCCGGCGCAGGATGTAGGCCTCCGGCGCGCCGAACAGCGCGCACAGCAGCGTCACCACCGCGGCGATGCGGAAGGTGCGCAGGAAGACCTCATGAAAATAGCTGTCCGCGATGATGTCGGCGTAGTTGCCGATCTGCCAGACATTTTCGATGCCGCCATAGAAGCTGAAGCTGTTCAGCGACAAGAGGAAGGTCATGACCAGCGGCACCAGCAGCAGCACCGCGAACAGGGCCAGCCCCGGCGCGCTCAGCAGATAGGGTGTCCAGGGCCAGCGGCGCGGACGGCGCGGCGGGGGTGCCGTGGCCGGGGCATTCGCCTGCACTTGGCTTTCGGTGGATGCCGCCATGCTCATGCCGCCTCCCGTGCGCCGGAGGCGGTATCCGGATCTGCAGGCATCACCGCCATGTCGTCCGCCCGCCAGCCGACCATCACCCGCTCGCGCTCCGCCGGCAGGGGAGAGCCGTCATGCTGGCGGATCACCATCAGTTTACCGGCGGCGGTCTCGATCTCGAACAGCCACTGCGTGCCCTGGAAGACGCGGGCCAGCACGGTGCCGCTGAGGCCGCCGGCATCGACGAAGCCGATCTTCTCCGGCCGCACCGCCAGCGCCCCCGGACCCGCCGCCATCGGCTGCGCCACCGGCCAGACGCTGTCCGCCACCGTGATGACGGTCCCGCCCGCACTGCCGCCGACCATGCCCGGCAGCAGGTTGGTGCGGCCGAGGAAGTTGGCGACGAAGGCGTTGGCCGGGCGGTCGTAGGCCTCCTGCGGGGTGGCGACCTGCTGGATGCGCCCCTTGTTCATCACCACCACGCGGTCGGACAGCGCCATCGCCTCCGACTGGTCGTGGGTGACGAGGATCATGGTGGTGCCGACGGTGCGCTGGATGCGGCGCAGCTCGATCTGCATCTCCTCGCGCATCTTGGCGTCCAGGTTCGACAGCGGCTCGTCCAGCAGCAGCAGGCTCGGCTTGATGACGAGCGCGCGCGCCAGGGCGACGCGCTGCTGCTGGCCGCCCGACATCCGGCGCGGGTGGCGGTCGCCATACTGCTCCAGCCCGACCAGCTTCAGCGCGTCGGCGACCATGCGGTCGCGGTCGGCACGATTGATCCTGCGCATCTCCAGCCCGAAGGCGACGTTTTCCGCGGCGGTCATGTGCGGGAACAGGGCATAGCTCTGGAAGACGATGCCGAGCCCGCGCTCGTTCGGCTTCTTCGCCAGCAGATCCTGGCCGTCCAGCATCACCCGCCCGCCGTCGGCGTCGAGGAAGCCGGCGATCATCTGCAAGGTGGTGGTCTTGCCGCAGCCCGACGGCCCCAGCAGCGAAATCAGTTCACCCTTCTCAACGGTCAGCGAGACGTTGTCGACCGCCGTCCAGTTTCCGAAGCGCTTGGTCAGTTGGTCGAGAACCAGATAAGCCATGCCGTCGTCTCCCTTTCCCTTGGCAGTGGACCCGCCCGCCGCCGGCCAAGGCCGGCGGCGGGCGGGTGTCCACACCCTCAGCGCTCGATCTCGCGGGTCCAGCGCTTGTTCCAGACCTCGCGATTCTTGTTGATGGTGTCCCAATCCACCACCAGCAGCTTGCCGACCTGTTCCGGACCGTAGGGGATGCCGGCCTGCTTCTCTGCGGGCAGCTCCACCGTCTTGTTCACCGGGCCGAAGCCGGCGCTGACGGCGAGCGCGGTCTGCGCCTCCACCCCCAGCATGTGCTGGATGAACTTCTGCGCTTCGGCCGCATTCTTGCTGCCGGCGACCTGACAGGCGGCGGAGCCCAGCACGATGCCGCCTTCCTTGGGATAGACGAAGGTGGCGGGGAAGCCGGTGTCGGCCAGCGCCTTGGCGCGGCCCGAACCCCAGACGGCGATGACGGCCTGGTTGCTCTGGAACAGCTCGGTCATCTTGCCCGGCGACGGCTCGTAGGCCAGCACGTTCGGGTTGATCTTGTCCTTGAACTCCTTGAATCCCGGCTCGATGTTGGTCTCGCCGCCGCCGTTCAGGCGGGCCATCATCACCAGGGCGTGCAGGCCGTAGCTGTTGTTGATCGGCGGGATCGCCAGCTTCTTCTTGAAGCGCGGATCCTCTATGTCCTTCCACGAGGTCGGGGCCGGGATCTTGTTCTCGTCGAAATAGGCCTTGTTGTAGAGGATACCGGTGCCGACTGCGCCAAAGTTGACCGCCTTGCCCGACGGCATCTTCGCCAGATCGTAGAGCTGGTCGTAGACCGGCGCCTTCTCCAGGTCGGCGCAGAAGTTCAGCGCCACCGCCTGGTACATCGGGCCGTCGTCGAGGATGACGACGTCGATCTGCTGGTTGCCCTTCTGCGCCTGCAGCTTGGCGAGGTTGTCGGTGGAGTTGCCGGCGACATACTCGACCTTCACCCCGTTCGCCTTCTCGAAGGCCGGAATGATGTCCTTGCGCATGGTCTGCTCGAACGACCCGCCATAGGCGGCGACATAGAGCGTCTTTTCCTGAGCCTCAGCCGTCTGCACCGCGGCCATGCCGCACCACAGGGCCGCCGTCGCCATCAACCCGCACATCACGGAGCGCATCGTCATTCTCCTCTAGAGCCTGTGTCCCTGTTTACGATCCCGGATTCATCGGAGCCTGATCTGCGGACCGCATTTCGATTGCGCTCCGGAGCACCGCTTTTACCGCATTTGACCTTGCCCACCGTCTTTTGCGGGCCGTCTGCTGCGTGCTGTTCTTCTTGAGGCTTCGCGCCCAGGACATGGATCAAGGGTGATGGCGCGGTCACATAACCGTCAAATCGAATTCCCGCCATCATTCATCCGGAAATGTTATAATTCCGTGCTGCGAACGAGTTGAACGTGGTTTCCAGCGTTGCCGGTTCCGAAAAAATTGTCGCGGAAGCGGGTCGCCTCCTCCAGGAAGCCGGCCAGGAAGTCCTCGGCGATCATCGACAGCGGCACCTGGGCGGAGCGCAGGATGGCGATGTCGAAACCGATGCGCGGCTCGAACGGCCGGACGACCAGCCCGTGCGGGACATAATCCTGGGCGGTGAAGGGGTCGACGATCGACATGCCGTGCCCCGCCGCCACCATGGCGCAGGCATTCATGGTCAGCTGGGTTTCCACGCGCATCACGCGCGACACGTCATGGTCGGCGAAGATGGTGTCGATGCGGTAGCGCAGCAGCGTCGGCGGCGTGGTGGAGATGAAGCTCTCCCCCTCGAAATCCTTCGGCACCAGCACGTCCTTGGCGGCCAGCGGATGGCCCGGCGGCAGGATGGCGACGGCGGGAAGGCCGTGGATCTTCTCGGTCAGCACCGCCGCATGCTCGATGGGGGTGTGGGCGAAGCCCAGTTCGCACTGGCCGGTCGCCACCCAGTCCAGGATGATCGGCGAGGTGCTGCCGCGCAACGCGATGTCCACCCGCGGCCGTTCGCCGAGGAAGCGCGCGACGTAGCGCGGCAGGAATCCCACGCCAAGCGCCGGCATCGCCGCCACCCGCAGGGTGCCGCTGCGCCGCGAGGTCAGGTCGCGCGCCGTCTGCTCGATCAGCTCCAGCCCGACGAAGGCGCGGTCGACCACCTGATAGAGCGAGATCGCCTCGCTGGTCGGCGCGATGCGCGGCCCGCGCCGCTCGAACAGGGTCAGCTTCAGCGCATATTGCAGGTCGCCGATCAGGCGGCTGACCGCCGGCTGCGAGATGTTCAGCAACTCCGCCGCCGCGGTGATGCCGCCGGTCAGCATGACGGCGCGGAAGGCCTCGATCTGGCGCGGATTGATCATCGCGCCACCCCCGCTTCGCACCGCGGGCTTAATCCCCTCTCCCCGCTTTCGGCGGACCAAAGGTCCGCCTGTCGCGTCAGCGCAAACGAAGTTTGCGCGTGAGCGGGGGGGAGAGGGAGACCACCCCCCACCGAATCATAACATTCAGTCATGAAACACCCCTTCGATCTGATTTGACAGTTATAGGTTGGCTGCCGATGCTGTCGCAAGGATCACGGGAACTCGGGGGAGCGGTCGGGTGTCGCCGGGCAGAATCCTGCGGCGCTCCTGCAAAGAAAACCCTGCGGTTTGCAATACATCCATGTGTAACGCCGGCAGATCCGGCGCGATCTCAAAGATTTACGGCGTATCGTCAAATATTCGACACTGTATGCGGGTGCCGGATGCGGCGATGCGCGCCACACGATAACGGCGGCGGCCGATGCGCACGGGAAACGGTGCGCTGGCGGCGGGAGTGGAGACAATGACGCAGCCCAGTCGGGGCGGAGAATACGACGTCGCCGTGATCGGCGGCGGGCTGGTCGGATCGGCGCTGGCCTGGGGCCTCGCCCGTGCCGGCCAGAAAGTCGCCATGCTGGACGAGGGCGACATCGCCGTCCGTCCGTCGCGCGGCAACTTCGCCCTGGTCTGGGTGCAGGGCAAGGGTCTCGGCATGCCGGAATATGCCGGCTGGACCAAGAAGTCCTCTGACGACTGGAGCGGCTTCGCCGATCTTCTGCGCGAGCAGACCGGGCTGGATGTCGCCTACCGCCGCCCCGGCGGCTTCATGCCGATGCTGTCGGAAGAGGATTTGCAGGCCCGCGCCAACACCATGATGCGGCTGCACAACCAGCCGGACATGATCCGTTACCCCTACGAGGTGATGGACCGCGAGACGCTGCGCAAGGAATTGCCCTTCATCGGACCCGACGTGGTCGGCGGCACCTATTGCCCGCTGGACGGCCATTGCAACTCGCTGCGGCTGCTGCGCACCCTGCACAAGGGCATCGGCCTGCTGGGTGTCGATTACCGGCCCAACCACCGTGTCGAGCGGATCGAGCATCGCGACGGCGGTTTCCGCATGACCACCGCAGGCGGCGAAGTCCGCGCCGGCAAGATCGTGCTGGCCGCCGGCCATGACAGCGCGCGGCTGGCGCCGATGGTCGGGCTGTCGGCCCCCGTCCGCCCGCAGCGCGGCCATGTCATCGTCACCGAGAAGACCGCCCCCTTCCTGCACCACCCCACCGTCTATGTCCGCCAGACCGACGAGGGCGGGGTGATGATCGGCGACAGCTTCGAGGAGGCCGGCTTCGACACCACGCTCCAGCCCGGCGTGTCGTCGGCCATCGCAGAGCGCGCCATCCGCTTCTTCCCGCTGCTGGGCAAGCTGAACGTGGTGCGGAGCTGGGCGGCGCTGCGCGTGCTGACGCCGGACGGCTTCCCGATCTACGAGGAATCGAAGACGGCACCCGGCGCCTTCGTCGCCACCTGCCACAGCGGCGTCACCCTCGCCGCCAACCATGCGCTGACGCTGGCGCCGCTGATCGCGGCCGGCGGCCTCGGCGACAGCTTCGCGCCCTTCAGCGCCGGGAGGTTCCATGTTCCGCAGGCTGCCTGAGATCGAGACCGCGACCGCTGCCCAAGCGGTCTCCTTCACCATCGACGGCCGTCCGGCCAGCGCACGCGCGGGCGACAGCGTCACCGCCGCCCTGCTGGCGAATGGCGTCACCGCCTGCCGCACCACAGCCGTGAGCGGGGCGGCGCGCGGTCCCTACTGCATGATGGGCGTCTGCTACGACTGCCTCGTCACCATCGACGGCACCGGCAACCGCCAGGGCTGTCAGGTCCGCGTGGCCCCCGGCATGGCGGTGGAAACCCAGAACGGCAAGCGCGAGGTGGAGCGATGAGCACCCCCAACCCCAGGTTCGACTTCGACATCGCCGTCGTCGGCTCCGGCCCGGCCGGCCTCGCCGCCGCGGCACTCGCCGCGTCGAAGGGCGCGTCGGTCGTTCTGCTCGACGAGCAGGCGGAACCCGGCGGCCAGATCTACCGCGCCGTCACCGAAACCCCGGTGCGCGACCGCAAGGTGCTCGGCCCCGACTACTGGCATGGCGCCGAGCTGCTGGGGCCGCTGCGCGACAGCGGCGCCGTCCACTGGCCCGGCACCATCGTGTGGAGCGTCGCCCGCCCGCGCGAAGATGCGGGCGACGGGCACCGCCCGATCCAGATCGGCCTGTCGCGCAACGGTTTGGCGGCGATGCTGACCGTGCGCCACGTCATCCTGGCGACCGGCGCCCTGGAGCGTCCCTTCCCGATCCCCGGCTGGACCCTGCCGGGCGTGCTGGGCGCCGGTGCGGCGCAGGTGTTGCTGAAGACCTCCGGCCTCGTGCCGTCGGGCGCCACGGTGATGGCGGGCAGCGGCCCGCTGCTCTGGCTGCTGGCCTGGCAGTATCTCCAGGCCGGCGCGCGGATCGACGCCATCCTCGACACCACGCCGAAGGAGAACTGGCGCGCCGCCCTGCCGCTGCTGCCGGGCTTCCTGCGCTCGCCCTATTGGGCCAAGGGCATGAAGCTGATGCTGGAGGTCCGGCGCAAGCTGACCGTCATCGGCAACGTCACGGCACTCCGTGCCGAAGGTGCCATCGGCGGGGACAGCGCCTTGAAGAGCGTCGTCTACACCCGCAACGGCACCGAGCACCGGCTGCCCGCCGACACGCTGCTGCTGCATCACGGCGTGATCCCAAACCTGAACCTCGCCAACGCCACCGGCTGCGCCCAGCGCTGGGACGAGCAGCAGCGCTGCTGGCGTCCGACCACCGACGACTGGGGCGCCACCTCGGTCGAGGGCGTGTCGCTGGCCGGCGACGGTGCCGGCATCGGCGGCGCCCGCGCGGCGGAGGAGGCGGGCCGCTTGGCGGCGCTCGACGCCCTGCACCGGCTCGGCCGCATCGGGCGCGAGCAGCGCGACCAGTTGGCGACCCCATTCCGCGCGGCGCTCGACCGCGCGCTGACCGGCCGCGCCTTCCTCGACACGCTCTACACCCCGGCGGAAGCCTTCCGCGCGCCGGCCGACGACACCATCGTCTGCCGCTGCGAGGAGATCACCGCCGGTGCGGTGCGCGAGGCGGTGCGGCTCGGCTGTTCCGGTCCCAACCAAGCCAAGAGCTTCCTGCGCTGCGGCATGGGTCCGTGCCAGGGCCGGCTCTGCGGCCCGACGGTGACCGAGGTCATCGCGGCGGAGCGCGGCGTCTCCCCGGCGGAGGTCGGCTATTACCGGCTGCGCCCGCCGGTGAAACCGATCACGCTGGCCGAGCTGGCGGCCCTGCCGAAGACCGACGCCGACATCGACGCCGTGTTCAAGCACTGACCGGAGGCGCCCGATGACCGCGACCGCCTCCTCCAAACCGGCCTCCTTCTGCCCCGACGTCATCGTCATCGGCGGCGGCCTGCACGGCTGCTCCGCGGCGCTGCACCTGTCGATGCGCGGCGTGCGCGTGCTGGTTCTGGAGAAGGACCATGTCGCCCGCCACGCCTCCGGCGTCAATGCGGGCGGCGTGCGCCAGCTCGGCCGCCATGTCGCCGAGGTGCCGCTGTCGGTCGCCTCGATGGCGCTGTGGCACCGCATCCGGGATCTGGTGGACGACGATTGCGGCTTCGAGAGCCACGGCCAGATCAAGGTGGCGGAGAGCGAGGCGGAGCTGGCGACCTCGCACGCCCGCGTCGCCGAACTCAACGCGCTGGGCTTCACCCACGAGGAGGTGGTCGGGCAGGACGAGCTGCGGTCGCTGGTGCCGGCCATCGCCGACCACTGCGTCGGCGCGCTGGTGTCGCGCGGCGACGGCGCGGCGATCCCCTTCCGCACCACCTTCGCTTTCCGCCGCAAGGCCATGGCACTCGGCGCCCGTTTCCAGGAGGGCGGGGCGGTGACGCGGCTGTCCCGCCAGGGTGGCCTGTGGACCGTCGAGACCGCGGACGGTGCCCGCTTCGAGGCCCCGGTGGTGGTGAACGCCGCCGGGGCCTGGGCCGACCGCATCGCGGCGCAGGTGGGAGAGCCGGTGCCGCTGGAGGTCATAGCACCCATGCTGATGATCACCGCCCGCGTCGCCCCCTTCATCAAGCCGGTGGTGGGGGCGACCGGCCGCACCCTGTCCTTCAAGCAGTTCCCCAACGGCACCGTTCTGATCGGCGGCGGGCTGCTCGGCCGGGCGGTGCGCGACGAGAACCGGACGGAACTGGACTTCTCGCAGGTGTCGGTCAACGCCCGCACGGTGTGGGATCTGTTTCCGTGCATGCGCGGCGCCACCATCGTCCGCTCCTGGGCGGGGATCGAGGCGCGGATGCCGGACCAGATCCCGGTGATCGGCCCCAGCGGCACCGAGCCGGATCTCTACCATTCCTTCGGTTTCTCCGCGCACGGCTTCCAGCTTGGCCCTATTGTCGGGCGCATCACCGCCGACCTGATCGCGGGCGGGTCCACCGACCTGCCCATCGCCCCTTTCAGCATCGGCCGCTTCGCCGCCTGACCCTTTGGAGCATCGAAACAGTGACGATCCAGCGCTTCCACCTGACCCCGCGCCTCTGCGACATGGTCATCCACAAGGACACCGTCTATCTCGCCGGTCAGATCGTCGATGACGGTTCCACCACGGTCGAGGCGCAGACCCGCGACGTGCTGCGCCAGATCGACACCCTGCTGGCCGAGGCCGGCACGTCGAAGAGCAACCTCCTGACCGCCACGGTCTATCTCGCCGACATCGCGACCTTCCCCGAGATGAACGCCGCCTGGGACGCCTGGGTCGACAAGGCCAACCCGCCCGCCCGCGCGACGGTCGAGGCCCGGCTTGCCGACCCGTCGATCCTGGTCGAGATCGTGGTCGTCGCGGGGCTTTGACCCGAAGTGCGATCGACGCTTCAAGCGGACCCGCCTGAAGCGCCGATCGCACGGAAAACCAGAAGCCAGGAGCCCGTCCGGTAATCTTGCCAACACCGGACGGGCTCCTATCCACCTTCGCCACTTCCGGAGCCTGCCATGAAGCGCCTCGTCACGGGCGTTGCCGCCCTCCTCTTGCTTGCGTCCGGCGGTGCCGCCGCCGCGCAGGAGATCCGCATCGCCACCGAGGGCGCCTACCCGCCCTTCAACTTCACCCAGCCCGACGGCAAGGTGGCGGGGCTGGAGGTCGATCTCGCCAATGCGCTGTGCGAGCGGATGAAGCGCCCCTGCACCGTCGTGGCGCAGGAATGGGACGGCATCATTCCGGGTCTGCTGGCGAAGAAGTACGACGCCATCATGGCGACGATGAACATCACGCCGGAACGGGCGAAGGCCATCGGCTTCTCCACCCCCTACATGGTGGTGCCGGCCTATTTCGTGGCGCCGGCCAACTCGACCATCGACGGTTCGCCGGCCAGCCTGCGCGGCAAGACCATCGGCGCCCAGGTCTCCACCACCCATTCCCGCTATGTCGAGAAGCATCTCGGCAGCGAGGCGACGCTGAAGACCTACGACACCGCCTCCAACCTGCTGGCCGACCTGAAGGCCGGGCGGCTCGACGCCGCCATCACCACCGGCGCCACCGCGTCGGACTGGGTGAAGGGCGACGGCGGCAAGTCGGTCAAGCTGGTCGGCCAGCCGGTGATCGACGCCGAGGTGTTCGGCCCCGGCATCGGCGTCGGGCTGCGCAAGGAGGACACAAGCCTGAAGCAGTCCTTCGACGAGGCGATCCGCGCGGTCGTGCAGGACGGCACGCTGGCGCGCATCGCCGCCCGCTACGTCGATTTCTCCATCACCCCCTGAGTCTTTTTTAAAAAACCAAGGAGCAGTTCCCGTGATCAAGCGCATCGAGAAGACCAAGATCATGCACCGCGTCGTCGTCAACAACGGCACGGCCTATCTCGGCGGCATCATCGCCGACGATGTCAGCGTCGGGATGGGAGGCCAGGTCACGCAGATCTGCGGCAAGCTCGACCAGGTGCTGGCGCTGGCCGGCAGCGACAAGACCAAGCTGCTGTCCGCCCAGCTGTTCATCACGAACATGGGCCTGAAGGACGAGATGAACGACGCGTGGCTGTCCTGGCTCGACGGCAACGACCTCCCGGCCCGCGCCACCATCGGCGTCGCCGATCTCGGCAAGCCGGAAATCCTGATCGAAGTGGTCGTCACCGCCGCGGTTTGACAGACTGAGCGACGCTGAAATCTCCCTCTCCCGTCCCGGGAGAGGGCTCACCCCAGCAACCGCTCGAACAGATCCTCGCCGCCCATCTGCCCGCCCTTCAGCATCAGCTCCAGCCCATCGACCGCCGGGTCGTCGGCATGGGTGCGGCTGACGGTGACGCCCGGCGCCAGCGTGCAGCGGTAGGACAGGCCCCAGCAGCCCAGCGCCCGCACCGCGAGGCTGGACGTATCGCCGCCGGCGATGCCGACCCGGCGCAGAGCCACCCGCCGCAGCACCGCCGCGACGAACTCCGCCGTCGCCGCCGCGACCCGCCCGGCCTGGGCGGTGTCCGCCGTCCCGGCCTCCGCCGGAGCCGTCCACACCAGCGTGTGGCGCCCGGCCGCAAGCGAGGCCGCCACCTCTCCCAGCAGCGCTTCCGCATAGCCGGGATCGCCGCACAGCGCCGCCGCATCGGCCTGGAACCTTGCGTAGGACCCCGCCGCCTCGATCTGCCGCCGCGTCACCGGCGACAGGCTGCCCGCCATCAGGAACACCGGCCTGTCCGCCTTGGCCAGCGGCGTTTCCGCCACCATGCGGTCGGAAGAACCGCCGTTCCAATGCGCAACCAGCGCCTGGGCCACGCTGCTCGGCCCGACAGCCAGCAACGGCTCGCGCCCGGCCCGCTCCCAGATCAGCCGCCCGACGGTGGGCAGATCCTCGGCCCTCGCCACATCCAGCAGCAGCGCCGACGGCCCCTCCGCCACCAGACTGTCCAGCCGCCCGTCCAACCCATCGCCGGCCAGCGCATCGCCGTCCAGCCCGTACTCCGGGAAATGCAGCGCCGCCATGCCCCACAGCCCCTGTGCTGCGAGATGCCGGCGCAGGTCGGCCTCCGCCATCGGGGTGACGGGATGGACGCTCATCGTCGGGTGGCGGTCGATGCGGTGGACCGTCCCGCCGGTGCCCGCCGCGGCGAACAGGGTGCTGAACAGGCAATAGCGCCCGATGTTGGGCTGCCCGCCCACCACAGGGCGGAAGCGGTTGGGGAAATGCGGGGCCAGCGTGCGCACCGCCTCGCCGATGCTGCCGACATCGGCCGCGCTGTCGAAGGTGGAGCAGCATTTGTAATGCATCACCGCCACGCCGAGTGCGGCGAAGAAGCGGCCGACCGGCTCCAGCTCCGCCCGCATGGCGTCCGGCGCCATGCTGCGCGCCGCCCCGGCGATGCCGACGGCGTCGAGCGGCCCGGCTTTCCCCAACCGGGCGACGTCCGGCACGTCGAGGAACAGCAGCGCCCGCTGCCCGGCCTTCGCCAGTGCGGCCAGCGTGTCGGTTGCCCCGGTGAAGTCGTCGCCGTACCAGCCCAGTCGGGGAGTCGCCGCCATCGCCCTCAGCCCTTCTTTCCGAAGAAGTCGAGCGACCGCCGCAGCTCCGGCTGCCCTGCCGCCGCCTCGTCCAGCGTGCGCCCGGCCCGCACGGCGTCCCAGGCCTGCCGGATGCTCTGTACGCCGGCCGCCGGACCGTCGGGATGGGCCATGATGCCGCCGCCGGACATGAACATCAGGTCGGCGGTCCCCACCGCCTCCCAGGTGACCGGCACCGTGCCGGCCCATTGCCCGGAGGAGAAGGCCGGCATCACGGCATCCGACGCGTCCGATGCATCCGCCGCCAGCCGCGCCAGACAGGCCCGCGCCCCCTCGATCACCTCGGCGTCGGGCTGGGCGAACTTGCCGTTCAGCCCATGGACATGCATGTGGTCCACCCCCGTCAGCCGCCACAGCGCCTGATAGGCGTCGAAGCCGATGCCGAGCAGCGGATGGCGCGACAGCGCACCGAAGCCGTTGCGGTGGCCGTGCAGCGCCAGCCCGCTGTGCCGGCGCAAGGTCTGCACCGCCGAATAGCCGCACCAGTTCAGGCTGACCATGATGCAGGACCCGCCCTCGCGCTCCACCAGATCGGCGTGGCGGCGCATGGCGTCGGTCTCGTCGGTGATGTTGAAGGCGACCATCACATGCTTGCCGGTGCGGTCCTGGTGGCGGCGCACCCGGTCCATCACCGCCGGGATGCGCTGGGCCAGCGGCGCATGGGCCGGATCGGCGCAGATCTCGTCGTCCTTGATGAAGTCCAGCCCGGCGGCGCACAGCGTGCCGACCAGCTCGCCGGTCTCTTCGGCCGACAGCCCGACATTCGGCTTGATGATGGAGCCGACCAGCGGCCCGTCCGCCACCCCGGTCAGCCGCCTTGTGCCGGCGACGCCGTGGCGCGGCAGGTCGAACTGCGCGCGGTAGGCCTGCGGCAGGCGCAAGCTCTCCAGCCGCAGCCCCGTCACCTCGCCCAGATCATAGAGGTTGCCGGCGACCGTCGCCGCCAGCGTCGGCAGATTGGCGCCGATGTTGGCGGTGGGGAAGGAGATGGTGACGCGCGCCCGCTGCCAGGGCCCTGGATTGCGCTGCCGCTCCAGCCAGGTGTTCGGCAGGGCAGGGGTCTCGGCGACGTCCAGCTTCTCCACCGATTCGACGATGGCGCGGGCACGGGCCCGCAGATCGTCGGTCTCGCCATGGACGCGGGTGAAGGTGCCGCAGGACTGCTCCCCCGCCATCACCTCGGCCACCTTGGCCGGGGCGAGGGGGGTTTCGATCAGATATGTCGCTTCGATGCGGTCGGCGTGCATGTCGGCCGCCCCTTACAGCTTGCTCAGGTCCGGGAAGGGCCGCACCGGGTCGCTGCCGTCCCAGCCCATCGACGCCTCGCGGATCAGGTCGAACATCTTGCCCTTCGGCCCGGCGACCTCCGACAGCTCGATCACCGTGCCGGGATGGTATTCGGTATCGAAATAGATGAAGCGGCCCTTCTCGCCGACCTCGCCGCTCATCACCGGCTTGAAGCCCTGCGACAGCAGGCGCTCCAGATCGGCGTCGTAATCCTCGGTCCAGTAGGCGACATGCTGCAAACCGGTGTTCCCGGCCTGGAGGAAGTCGCGGTACATCGACGGCGCGTCGTTGCGGGTCTGGATCAGCTCCATCTGCAACGGGCCGGAGTTGGCCAGCGCCACCGAATTGTGAACCTCGTAGGATTCGCCGCGGTAGCTGTAGTTCCGGATCGGAACCCGCTCGTTGTAGAACCACGGCCCGATGCCGAGCGTGCGGCTCCAGTAATCCATGGCGGCTTCGATATCGCGCACGACGTAGCCAGCCTGACGGATCTGGCCGAAGAATCGGCTCATTGAGGGAACTCCGGATAAGAGGGAAACGAGTTGAGCCGGCGGCCCTTACCGGGCCCTGAAACCTGGCCCGCTTGTCAGCGGGCGAGGAAGCCGGTCGAAATCCAGGGAATGGCGGCGACGATCACCAGCCCGACCAGCAGAGCGCCGACATAGCCCCAGATGTGCTTCAGGCCGTCGTCGGGGTTGACCTTGCTGATGGCGCAGGCGCCGTAATAGCCGACGCCGAAGGGCGGGGCGAACAGGCCGATGCCCATGGCGAAGATGACGACCATCGCATAGTGGACCTCATGCACCCCGGCCGCACGGGCGATGGGGAACAGCAGCGGTCCGAACAGCACGATGGCGGGGATGCCCTCCAGCACGCTGCCCAGGATGATGAAGGCGACGATGGAGATGGCGAGGAAGCCGTAGGCGCCGCCGGGAATGCCGGCCATGAAGCGCGCGAGGTCGGACGAGAAGCCGGACTGGGTCAGGCCCCAGGCCATCGAGGTGGCGCAGCCGACGATGAAGATGATGGCCCCGGTCAGCGACGCCGTCTCGATCAGCATCGGCTTCAGCCGGCGCCAGTCGAACTGGCGGTAGATCAGCAGCCCGACGACGGTGGAATAGGCGATGCCGATGGTCGACACCTCGGTCGCCGTCGCGATGCCCTCGACCACCGCGGCGCGGATGACGAAGGGCAGGGCGATGGCGGGCAGCGCCACCATGGCGAGCCGGGCGATCTCGCGCCCTGCGGTGCGCTCGACGTGGCTCAGATCCTCGTTGCGGTAACGCCGCCAGACCACGAAGCACAGGCAGGCGCCCAGCACCACGCCCGGCAGCATGCCGCCGGTGAAGAGTGCTGCGATGGACACGCCGGTGACCGAGCCGATGGTGATCAGCACGATGCTGGGCGGGATGGTCTCGGTCTGCGCGCCGGTCGCCGACAGCAGCGCCACCAGATCGCCCGGAGGGGCGCCGCGCTTCTTCATCTCCGGGAACAGCACCGGGGCGATGGCCGCCATGTCGGCGATCTTCGAACCGGAGATGCCCGACACCAGATACATGGCACCGATCAAGACATAGGACAGGCCGCCGCGCACATGGCCGAGCAGGCTGGCGAGGAACTGGATCATGGCGCGGGCCATGCCGGTCATCTCGATCAGCAGGCCCAGGAAGACGAACAGCGGCACCGCCAGCAGGATCAGGTGGCTCATCCCCTCGTCCAGCCGGCCGACCATCACCAGCAGCGGCGTCGAGGTGGTCAGCGCCAGATAGGAGAAGGTGGCGAGCGCGAAGGAGAAGGCGATGGGCACGCCTGCGAAGACGTTGGCGGCGACCAGCCCGACGAAGAAGATGACGAGGTTCAGCTGCCCCAGCGGCTTCAGCATCGGCCCGGCGACCCAGAAGCCGGCGACGATGGCGCCGGTCACCAGCGCCGCCGCCAGCACCGTCAGGGGCCTGGCGACGCGCAGCAGCCGGAACAGCGCCGCCACCAGCATCAGCCCCAGCCCGACCGGCAGGGCGGACGCCCGCCAGGCGTTGGAGATTTCCATCGCCGGGGTGGTGATGAACTGCTCCTCCATCGCGTAATCGACGGCGTGGTAGAGCACCAGCGACAGGAAGGCGATAGGGGCGGTGATGGCGATGCATTCCAAAAGGCTGCGCGCCTGCGGGCCGACGCGGCTGACCAGCCCGGTCATCCGCATATGCTCGCCCCGGCGCAGCGCCACCACGGCACCCAGCATCGACAGCCACAGGAACAGGATGGAGGCCAGCTCGTCCGACCACACCAGCGGGGTGTGGAACAGATAGCGGGCGGTGACGCCGGCCAGCAGGACGACGATCTCGACCAGCACCAGAAGGCCCGCCACGACCTCGACCCCGACGGACAGGCCATGGTCGATCCTGCGCAGCAGCGAGGCGCCGCCGCCGGCACCCAGGGTGCCGGGAGGCTCGGCAAAGCCGTGGACCGGCTCGGACATGTGGGACATGGCGGGATGTTCCTTCATGGGAAAGGACCTGAATGGACTGCTGCGACGGTCAGGCGAGCTTGCCGACCGCCTCTTCCAGCAGGCCCCAGGCCTCGTCGCCGAAGCGGCCCTTCCATTCGCCGTAGAAACCGGCATCGCGCAGCTTGGCGCGGAAGCTGTCGGGCGAGGGCTGGTTGAAGGTCAGGCCCTTCGATTCCAGATCGGCCTTGACCGACTGGTTCAGCGCCTTGATGTCGCCGCGCTGGGCCACGCCGGCGTCGTTGATGGCGTTGGCGACGATGGTCTGCATGTCCGCCGGCAGGCCCTTCCAGGCGCGGCCGTTGGCGATGAACCAGAAGCCGTCCCAGATGTGGTTCGACAGCGAGCAGTACTTCTGCACCTCGTACAGCTTGGCGACCTGGATGATCGGCAGCGGGTTCTCCTGCGCGTCGACGATCCGGGTCTGCAGCGACGAATAGACCTCGCTGAACTGCAGGCTGGCCGGGGCGGCCCCCAGACCCTTGAACATGGCGATGCTGAGCGGGCTGACCGGAACGCGGATCTTCAGCCCGTTCATGTCGGCGGCGGACGTGATCGCCTTGTCGCCGCTGGTCATCTGGCGGAAGCCGTTGTCCCACATCTTGTCGAAGGCATAGAGCCCGACCTTGGAGATGGCGTTGCGGACATGGGCGCCCAGCTTGCCGTCCATCGCCTTCCAGACCTGATCGTAGTCGGAGAAGGCGAAGCCGACCGCGTTGATCGCGGCGACCGGCACCAGCGTGGCGATCACCAGCGCCGAGGGCGTGAAGAAGGTCAAGCCGCCGCTGCGCACTTGGCTCAGCATGTCGGTGTCGCCGCCAAGCTGGTTGTTCGGGAAGATCTTGATCTCGACCTTGCCGTTCGATTCCTTGGCGATGCGCTCCGCCGCCTGCTGGGCGCGGACGTTCAGCGGATGGCTCAGCGGCAGGTTGTTGCCGTATTTCAGCTCGAACTCGGCGGCGCGCGCGATGTGCGGCATGCCGATGACGGCACCGGCGGCACCGATGGCGGGAATGGCCGCGGGGGTGGCGGCGATGGCCTTCAGCATCGTGCGGCGGCTCAGACTGGTCATTTCAAACCTCCCATGGATTACCGGCCGACGTTGCTGTTTCCGGCCTTGCGTTTCTGATGTGATCTGATGTCAATTGATGATTGTTGGATGGACGGTATGTCCAGCGCCGACAAGTGTCAAACACCGAAATTGATGGTTTTTGATGGTTTCAGTGAAGGATGACCCGGAAATTGCCGCCGGACCCCGCGGGCTGCCGCGGGTGGTCGACATCGCGCAGGCGGCGGGGGTCTCCACCGCCACGGTGGACCGCGTGCTGAACAACCGGCCGGGGGTGCGCGCCGCCACCGTGCAGCGGGTGCTGAAGGCTGCGGCGGAACTCGACTACCTGCCGGACTCCGACCTCTACGCCGCGGCGGGGCAGAAGCCGATGCGGCTGTCCTTCCTGCTGCCTGCCGGCAACAACCGCTTCCTGACCGGGCTGGGCGAGATGATCCGCCGCGCCGACTCCATGCTCGCCCCGCATGGGGTGAAGGCGCAGGTGGAGTTCATCAAGAGCTTCAATCCGGACCTGCTGGCGCGCAGCCTGTTCCAGCATGGCCGCCGCGCCGACGGCGTCGCCTTCATGGCGCTGGAGCATCCGGCGGTGCGCGAGGCGGTGGACGCGCTGGCCGACCGCAACGTGCCGAGCGTGACCTTGATCTCCGACATCCTGAACTGCCGGCGCGCCGGTTATGTCGGGCTGGACAACCGCGCGGCCGGCCGCACCGCCGGCTATCTGATCGCGCGCTTTTTGAAACACCGCCCGGCCAAGGTGGCGATGATCGCCGGCAGCCTCAGCTACCGCGCGCATGAGGACCGCGAGATGGGCTTCCTCCACGTCCTAAAGGAGATCGCCCCCGACATCGAGGTGGTGGGCCTGCGCGAAGGCCATGACGACGAAGGGAAGAGCTACCGCCAGACCCGCATGCTGCTGGGCCTGCACCCCGACCTTGCCGGGGTCTACAACATCGGCGGCGGGGCGGAGGGGGTGGCCCGCGCGCTGAAGGAGACGCGGCGCGAGCGCGAGATGGTCTTCATCGGCCACGGCCTGACCACGGAGACCAGGGGCCTGCTGATCGACGGGGCGCTGGACGCGGTGATCACCCAGGATCCGCGCAACACCCTGTCGGCCTGCGTCGGCATCTTCACCAACCTGCGTGCCGGCCGCCCGGCGATGCAGGCGGTGGAAACGCCGCGGGCGGAAGTGATCTTCCGCGAAAACCTGCCGAAGAACATGCTGCCCGACGAATGATACCGTCGAGCGTAAGTCGGAACTTACGCTCGACGGTGAGGGCTGCGACTGCGGCCCCGCAGGCTCCCCTCTCGCCCATGGGGGAGAAGGTCACCGGTCGGTCGCGGATGGGAATGGGATGCCGGTGATGTCCGCGCAGCGGCTCAGAAGCAGTTCCTGAAGCGCGGGATCGCGGGTGTCCGGATTGGGGCTCCGGCGCTCCATATGATAGAAATAGTCACCCGACACCCGACCGGCGGCCTCGTCTGCGGCAAGCCAGGCCTGGGTAAGGTGGGCCTGCCTCATGTCGTCGGTGGCGGTTGGGCCGCCCATCCGCGTCTGCACCCAACCGGGCTCAAGCGCGTTCGAGAGAACGCCGGGCCAGTGGCGGGCGACGGCGAAGGCGAACATCGCATTATAGAGCTTGCTCTCGGAATAGGCCTCCGTGCCGTCCCAGCGGCGGGTTTCCCAGAGCAGATCGTCGAAGCGGGCCCGGGCGTGGTGATGCAGCGCGGAACTCAGATAGACCAGCCGCGCAGGACGCTCGACCAGCGCCGTGAGGATGTAGGGCGCGATGACATTGACGGCGAAGACATGGGGCAGGCCATCTTCGGTTTCGATACGACGCGGCTCGCGGTAGCCGACGGCGACGTTGTGGATGACCGCGTCGAAACGGCCGAGCCTGTTGGCTTCCGCGGCCACGGATCTGGCGCCCGCAATCGTGGCGACATCCCCGGTGACGACGGCCTCCGCAGCCGGCAGCGCTGCCTTCGCGTCGCGTGCGCGCGCCGGATTGCGGGCATGGAGAACGACGGAGTGGCCCTGCTCCACAAGGAGTTGCCCGGCCATCAGGCCGAGACCTTCGGATGATCCGGTGATGAAGATGCGGTGCATATCGGTTCCTGTTCCAAGCTGACGATGTGCGGCGGCGCGACGCACGAACGGGTTTGGGTTGTCGGGACAGTGCGGACCATGCTCAGCCCTTGGCGATCAGCTCGCCAAGCACCGTCTCGAAGGTGACGGTTCCGCTGCGTTGCTCCGCGCCTTGCCGCTCGAAGTCGATCCAGCCCTCGTTGAAGCCATCGAGCATGCGGATGCGGCCCTGTGGATTCTGCATGCCCTGCGCGCGGAATATCGTGTCCCAGTTCTCGCGCGGTACGGCGACGGCTTCGACAGGGTGGCCCAGCGCAGCGGCGAAGCCTGCCGCTTCGTCCCTGGCGCTGTACAGGCGCGGACCGGAAAGCTCGATGGTCCGGACACCGGTCCAATCCTCCCGGAGCAGATCGGCGGCCGTACGGCCGATGTCGCGGACGCTGACCATCTGGATCGCATGATCGAGCGGCTGAAGGTAGCTGTCGAACCGGCCTTTGCGTGCGGCGGCGACATCCCATGCGGCATTCTCCATGAACCAGGCTGCGCGGAGCAGGGCGACCGGAACGCCCGTGGCGGCCAGCGCGGGCTCGTAAAACCGCGCCCAGTTGAGCAGATTGAACTCCGTCGCCTGCGCGCCGACCGTCGAGAGCAGCACGACGCGACCGGGCTTTGCATCGGCAATTGCCTTTGCCGATGCCTCCGCTCTGCGGCGGGTGTCGGGGAAGGTCGGTGCGGAATCGTAATTGGGCGGGTTCATCAGGAAGACCCCGTCCGTACCGGCGAAGGCGCGCGCGAGAGCCGCGGAATCGTCCGCTTCCGCAACGACCGCGACCTCACAGCCCCGGGCCCGCCAGGGAGCCCCCTTCTCCTCGCTCCGCACGACAGCGCGGACCTGCCGGCCGGCGTCGAGCAGCATGCCGGCGGCGATTGCGCCAACTTTTCCGGTGATTCCCGTGATCGCGAACATCATGGCCTCCGTCGCCATTCCGGCGTTTCGATTCCGATGGCCGCAAGCTATCCACTCCAGCACCTTTGCATTAGAGTGCGGAGAGGCAAACCAGACTTGAATAAAGATAGGGAATGCGAAATGGCTTTCGACAGCCGGCTGCTCGCCGGCGTCAGCGTGCTGGCCAGCGTCGTGGAGAGCGGGAGCTTCACCCGCGCCGGTGCGATCCTGGGTCTCACGGCATCGGGGGTCAGCCGGTCGGTCTCGCGGCTCGAAGAGCGCATCGGTGTGCGGCTTCTCGATCGGAGCACGCGATCGTTGAGGCTCACCAACGAGGGCGCGCGGCTTTACGAGCTTGCCGCTCCCCATCTGTCCGGGATCGAAGAGGCGGCAGGTCTCGCGGCGGGGGCGGTGGGGCAGGCCCAGGGCTTGCTCCGGGCAAGCGTGAATCCGATCTTTGCGCGCAACGTGCTGGCGCCCCGCCTGCCGGAATTGGCGGCGCGCCATCCGGCGCTTCGGCTTATCCTCGTCCAGCAGCCGGACGCGGGCGATCTGGTCGCCGAGGGCGTGGATGTGGCGATCCGGTTCGGTCCCCAGCCCGATTCCACCCTGTCGTCACGGCTGCTGCTGGAAACGCGGGTGCTGACCGTCGCCTCTCCGGCCTATCTGGCGGCGATGGGCCGTCCCGAAACACCGATGGACCTCATGGGCCACGAATGCATCCAGTTCATGGATCCGCAGCGCGGCAGGCCTTTCGAATGGGAGTTCCGGCGTTCGCACGAGACGGTCATGGTGAAGGCGGGCGGCCGGTTCACCTTCACGGACGCGGATATGATGGTGGAGGCATGTCTGGCGGGGTTGGGGATAGCCCAGGTCCTCGCCTTCGCGGTCGGAGGTCATCTGGCCGCCGGGGCACTGGTCGAACTTTTCCCGAATTGGCCGGACGAGACTTTCCCTCTCTATGCCGTCCGGCCGTCCCGGAGGCTGTCACCCGCCAAGGTCGAGGCCTTCCTTGCATTCTGCGAGGAGATCGCAACGCCGCGAACCCCTTAGAGTGTGATCGTTTCAAGCGGTATCGCTTGAAACGTGAATCACACGGAAAACCAAAAGCCTAGAGTCCGTCTGGCGCGTCAATAAGCACCAGACGGACTCTAGGGCCGGGGGCTCATTCACCTCCGTCCGCAAAAAAGGCGGCGGGGGCGAGGGTTTCCAAGACCCCGCCCCGCGCACGCCCTTCACCGCGGCTCCTCACCCCGGGCCCTCCGCCTCCCGCTCACGCGCGAACCGCTTGCGCGTGAGCGGGGGAGATATCAGCCCATCTTCCACTCGGCCGGCGGCACCCCGCCTTCCGCCGGCGCGTCCACCCGACGCTCCGCTCCGGCCAGCTTGCGCAGCAGCACATAGAACACCGGGGTCAGCACCAGGCCGAACAGCGTCACGCCGATCATGCCGGCGAACACCGCCACACCCATGGCGTGCCGCATCTCCGAACCGGCCCCGCTGGAGGTCACCAGCGGCACCACGCCCATGATGAAGGCGATGGAGGTCATCAGGATCGGCCGCAGCCGCAGCCGGCTCGCCTCGATGGCCGCCTGCACCACGCCGCGCCCCTCATGCTCCAGCTCGCGGGCGAACTCGACGATCAGGATGGCGTTCTTCGCCGACAGGCCGACCAGCACCATGAAGCCGATCTGCGTGAAGATGTTGTTGTCGCCCCCCGTCAGCCACACCCCGAACAGGGCGGACAGCACGCTCATCGGCACGATCAGCAGGATGGCGAGCGGCAGGGTCAGGCTCTCGTACTGCGCCGCCAGCACCAGGAACACCAGCAGCACGCTGATCGGGAACACCCACAGCCCGGCATTGCCGACCAGGATCTTCTGGAAGGTCAGGTCGGTCCACTCCAGCTTGACGCCGCGCGGCAGCACTTCGGCCGCGATGCGCTCCGCCGCCGCTTCCGCCTGTCCCGAGGAATAGCCCGGCGCCGGCCCGCCATTGACGTCGGCGGCGGTGAAGCCGTTGTAGCGCACCACCATCTCCGGCCCGTAGCCCGGCTGCACCGTGACCAGCGAGGACAGCGGCACCATGGTCCCCGCCGCGTTGCGGGTCTTCAGCACGCCGATGTCGTCGGCGGTGTCGCGGAAGGGCGCGTCGGCCTGCACCCGCACCTGGTAGACGCGGCCGAAGGCGTTGAAGTCGTTGACGTAGAGCGAGCCCAGATAGATCTGCATGGTGTCGAACACGTCGGCGACGTTGACGCCCAGCTGCTTGGCCTTCACCCGGTCGAGATCGACGTCCAGCTGCGGCACGTTGATCTGGTAGGCGGAGAAGGTCGGCCCCAGCTCCGGCGTCTGCGCGGCGCGCTTGACGAAGGCGTTCACCGCGTCGCTCAGCGCCTCGTAGCCGAGGTTGCCGCGGTCCTCCAGCTGCATCTTGAAGCCGCCGAGCTGACCCAGACCCATCACCGGCGGCGGCGGGAAGATGGCGACGAAGGCCTCCTTCAGCCCGGCATAGCGCTGCTGCAAATCCATGGCGATGGCGCCGGCCGACAGCGACGGGTCGTGGCGTTCGGCAAAGGGCTTCAGCGTGACGAAGACGATGCCGGCGCTGGACGAGTTGGTGAAGCCGTTCACCGACAGCCCTGGGAAGGCCACGGCACTCTGCACGCCAGGGCGCTTCAGGGCGATATCGGTCATCTCGCGGATAACCGCCTCCGTCCGGTCGAGCGACGCGCCGTTGGGAAGCTGGGCGAAGCTGATCAGATACTCCTTGTCCTGCATCGGCACGAAGCCCGACGGCACCGTGCGGCCGAGCAGCACCGTGGCGCCGATCAGCAGCGCATAGACCGCCAGCATCACGCCCTTGCGCCGCACCACCCCGCCGACGCCGCGGCCATAGCCCTCCGACGCCCGGTGGAAGACCCGGTTGAACAGCCGGAAGAAGCCGCCGAACACCGTGTTCATCGCGCGGGTCAGCCAGTCCTGCGGCTGGTCGTGGCCGCGCAGCAGCACCGCCGCCAGGGCCGGCGACAGCGTCAGCGAGTTGAAGGCGGAGATCACGGTGGAGATCGCGATGGTCATCGCGAACTGCTTGTAGAACTCGCCGCTGAGGCCGGTCATCGCCGCCAGCGGCACGAAGACGGCGACCAGCGTCAGCGCAATCGCGATGATCGGGCCGCTCACCTCCTGCATGGCGCGGATGGTGGCGTCGCGGGCCGACAGGCCGGATGCGATGTTGCGCTCGACATTCTCGACCACGACGATGGCGTCGTCGACGACGATGCCGATGGCCAGCACCATGCCGAACAGCGACAGCGCGTTGATCGAGAAGCCGAAGGCCAGCAGCAGCGAGAAGGTGCCGACGATGGAGATCGGCACCGCCAGCAGCGGGATGATCGACGCCCGCCAGGTCTGCAGGAAGACGATCACCACCAGCACGACCAGCGCCACCGCCTCCAAGAGCGTGTGGATGACGGCCTCGATGGAGGAGCGGACGAACTGCGTCGGGTCGTAGACGATGGAGTAGTCGACGCCTTCCGGCATTTCGCCCTTCAGCTCCGCCATCACCTTGCGCACCTCGTCGGAGATGGCGAGCGCGTTGGCGTCCGGCGTCTGGGTGATGGCCATCGCCACCGCCGGCTTGTTGTCGAGCAGCGAGCGCAGCCCATACTGCGCCGCCGCCAGCTCCACCCGCGCCACGTCGCGCAGGCGGGTGACGCCGCCCTCCTCGCCGGTCTTCAGCACGATGTCGCCGAACTCGTCGGCGGTCTTCAGCCGGCCGCGCGCGTTGATCGACAGCTGCATCGGCACGTCGGGCAGCGAGGGGGAGGCGCCGATCACGCCGGCCGCCACCTGGACATTCTGCTCGCGGATGGCGTTGACCACGTCGGTCGCGGTCATCCCGCGCTGCGCCACCTTGCCGGGGTCGAGCCACACCCGCATGGCATAGTCGCCGGCCCCCCACACCTGCACCTCGCCGACGCCGGCGATGCGGGTCAGCCGGTCCTTGACGTTCAGCACCGCGTAGTTGCGCAGGTACGTCATGTCATAGCGGTCGTTGGGCGACAGCAGATGCACGACCATGGTCAGCGTCGGCGAGCTTTTCACCGTGGCGACGCCCAGCCGCTGCACGTCCGACGGCAGCCGCGGCATCGCCTGGGCCACGCGGTTCTGCACCAGCTGCTGCGCCTTGTCCGGGTCGGTGCCCAGCTTGAAGGTCACCGTCAGCGCCAGGTTGCCGTCGCTGTTGGCCTGCGACTGCATGTAGAGCATGCCTTCGACGCCGTTGATCTGCTCCTCCAGCGGGGAGGCGACGGTCTCGGCGATGACCTTGGGGTTGGCGCCGGGGAACTGCGCGCGCACCACGACGGACGGCGGCACCACCTCCGGATATTCGGAAATCGGCAGGCGGAAGACCGCGATGGCCCCCGCCAGGAACAGAGCCACCGACAGCACGCCGGCGAAGATCGGCCTGTCGATGAAGAATTTCGAGATGTTCATCTGGGGTCTCCCAGGCTGCACGCTCCCCATCCCTCCCCGCATTTCGCGAGGAGGGTTAGGAAAGGCGCACACCCGTCTTGTTCGTGTCTTAGCGGGCCGCCGTCTGGGTTTTCTCCGTCCCCATGGCGACCGTCTTCGGCGTCACCGCCATGCCCGGCCGGGCGTGCTGCATGCCGTTGACCACCACCTGCTCGCCGGCCGACAGCCCCGCCGTCACCACGCGCAGCCCGTTCTGCAAGGTGCCGAGCTTCACCGGCCGGTATTCCACCTTGTTCTCCGCCGTCACCACCAGGACGAATTTCTTGTCCTGGTCGGTGCCGATGGCGCGGTCGTCGACCAGCAGCGCGTCATAGGGCTTGGTGCCCCCCACCTTCACCCGCGCATAGAGCCCCGGCACCAGCGTGCCGTCGCCGTTGTCGAAGCGGGCGCGCACGCGGATGGTGCCGGACACGCTGTCCAGCCGGTTGTCGACATGCTCCACCGTGCCCGACCGCGAATACTCCTCCTCGTTGGCGAGGCCGAGCCGGACCGGGATGGTGCCGGAATCGCGCATCGGCGCGATGTGGCGCAGATAGGTCTGCTCATCGACGTCGAAGGAGGCGTAGATCGGCGACTGCGACACCAGCGTCGTCAGCGGCTCCGCCGCCGCACCGGCGGCCACCACGTTGCCGACCGTCCGTTCCGCCCGCGACACCCGGCCCGAAACCGGCGCCGTCACCCGCGTGTAGCCGAGATTGAGCCGCGCGATGTCCAGCGCCGCCTGCGCCGCCTTCAGGTTGGCGGCGGCCTCGCGGGCGGCGTTGTCGCGCTGGTCCATGGTGCTGCGCGAGATGGTGTCGTCGCGCACCAGCTTCTGCGCGCGGTCGAGGTCGGCGACGGTGAAGCGCACCCGCGCCTGCGCCGCCGCGACCTGCGCCTCGGCCCGCGCCACCTCCGCCTCATAGGGGCGGGGGTCGATGGTGAACAGCACGTCGCCCTGTTTCACCAGCGCGCCGTTGCGGAAATGCACGGCCACGATGGTACCGGGCACCTGCGGCCGGATGTCGACGCGGTCGACCGCCTCCAGCCGGCCGGAATAGGACTGCCAGTCCGTCACCGGCCGGGCCAGCACGGTGGCGACATCGACCTCGGCCGGCGGCGGGGCGGGGGAGGCCGTTTGCGCTTCGGCCGGGCTTCGCAGGGTGACGGCGCCGGTCAGCGCCGCCACGGAAACACCGGCCGCGATCAGAAGGGAAAGTGTCTTGCGGGCCATGACTTTTACCTGTTGCTCGAAGGATGGGGATGGGCGCCGGTCAGGCGGCGCCGGAAGAAATCGGCCGCGGCGGCCAGCGCCGGCGGGTGGTTGGCGAGGCCGGCATGGCTGACCCCGGCAAAGCGTGTGACCTCGGTCGGCACCCCGGCGTCGATCAGCCGGGCGGCATAGCTTTCCGCCTCCGGCCGCAGCACGTCGTTCTGCGCCGTGGCGATCAGGATCGGCGGCAGCCGGCCGAGCCGGCGCGATTCCAGGGGTGCGGCATAGGGATGCAGGCGCAGCGCCGCCTCCGGCAGATAGGCGCGGTAACAGCGCGCGCAGTCGGTCACGCTGTTCTCGCCATCCCCGACGCGGGTCAGGCTGGGATCGAGCATCGGCCCGAACAGCGCCTGCGCCGCGATCTCCGGCCCGCCGCGGTCGCGGGCGAGCAGGGTGAGCGACACCGCGACATGCCCGCCGGCATCGTGGCCGGCGACGCCGAGCGGTCCGGCCCGCTCCGCCAGCCACACGGCGGCGGCATGGGCGTCCTCGATGGCGGCGGGGAAAGGGTTGGCGGGGGCCAGCGCATAGCCGACGGCGACCACCAGCGCCGGAATGCTCTCCGCCAGCGCCATCGCGGTGATCTCCACCTCCTCGACGGAGCCGGAGGTGAAGCCGCCGCCATGGAAATACAGCAGTCCGGGCAGCGGCCCGGCAACCGCGGGCCTGAACAGGCACAGCGGAACCTTGCGACCCTCCACCGTCAGCGACGTGCGTGAACGTTCCATCCCGATCCGGCGACCAGCGCCCCTCCTGCAATGCGGCAAGAGCGATAATGTGCAGGTGCACGGGTGGGATAAAGCCGCTGCGGCTGGGAACAGAATTCAGCCGGGACGAACAATCGCGGCGGGGTGGCGGTGGTCGTTCGCGAGGGATGGGCTATTCGGGCGAGGTTGGAGGAGGACCAAATCACTCCGTAGCTGAAGCGGGATAATCGGCTCCGTTGCAAAGTTTGCGGGTTGGCGGAGATCGGGTAAAACCCAGCCTTTTCGGCGTTGAGGTGACACGGTGATGCGCAGCAGGAAGAGCCTGTTCAAAGGGCGGCAGTTCACGGCAGAGGTGATCCTGTGGGCGGTGCGCTGGTATCTGCAATTCCCGATCAGCTATCGCGATCTTTGCAACAGAGCCGCTCCGGTGGCCGGTGAGAGGCGACTGATCATCGCGCCGCCAAAAAAATGGCTGGCTCTCGCATCGCCAATCTCATGACCGCCTGATTCCATAAACGATAGCCGCCACGGAAACCGCGACGGGCGCCCAGAAATGGATGAGGCCGATCTGGCTCCAGACACTGAACTCTTCGCGACAACCAGTGGTATTCATCTCGCATCCAAGTGGAACGAAATAGAAGAACCATAAAAATGTTGCGATTAGGAGCAAGATGCCAAACAGAAGGGATAATATTTTCACGGGGCTTCCTATTTACCGTCGACCGTCCAGCCGCTTGATCATTCGCTTGAGTGTCTCCCGGCCGACGATTGCCGATCTCGATATCCGAAAATGACCGTTTCGACTTGCCTATAATCATGTCGCGGGCAATCCGCTTCTTGCGTCAGCCGTTATCCCGCGAATTCCGTGGCGCGATGGTACATCTTTACCAGACGGCGGCGGAACGCCTGCCGCTGATCGAAGTCGACAACAGAGGCGGCACGGCTCAGCTCCCCGCATTGTCCGGCAAACCCAACGGCTTCGACATCCTCCGCGCAACGGCCGAGCCAGCTCGCCGATAGCGCCGCCGCCCGGCTGTAAATTGCCAGCGCCCGATCGCAAAGTCCGGGCATATCGTCACTGCAGCCCATCGCAAAGGCGAGATAGGCGATATACTCGGGCTGCCATACGTGTTCGTCGACGCCCATCTCGTCCGCGTCGGGAATGCTGTCGGCGAGGACTTCGCACCCGTTTCCGTCGATGAACGGCGCGGGATTGTGCAGGAAGCATGCGCGCGAGAGTTCCGCAAAGGCCCGGTCGATCCGCCGCTCTCCGGTGAGGCCTTTGCGATGGATGATGCCCAGATATTTGCAGGCATAGGGGCCGATCCCGACGTCATCCGAACCACAAACGATTTCCATCCTCTTCTGTGCCGCTGCATAGTCGCGGAGATCGACTTTCAGGAAATAGATCTTGCCGGCCTCGTAGCAGCCGCCCACCTGAAAGCCCGCATCGCAGGACGCTTGGTAAGCCACGAGCGCCGCCTTCGCATCCCCGCGTTTTTCCGCCGCAACGCCGGCTTCCCAGCAACTGTCCACATTGGAGACTGGCGTGCAGCCGCCAAAGGTCTGTTCGCCCATCGATGGTTCCGTGCTCTGCATCGGCTCGGCGGTCGCAGAGCCCGACACTGCCGCCATGCCCATCATCAGGACAAAGGCCGCCAGGATTGATCGCATGTTTCTCCCCCAACGCTGGCGAATTCTCTCCCGAGACCCGGCACCTTGAGCCACGCCGCGTTGTGGTTCGGGGGCGGGCTTCTATAGTTTCTCATATCGTGTTTGAATCGGAAACGTAAGCCATCTCAGGGTGAAACGCTGCGGTCTATCTCTTGGTTAGGTAAACCACGTCCTTCCCTCAGTGTCGCCGGTCGTGCCACACGGGGTGGTGTAGGAGTTGTGGGGAACCGGCCCGCCGGCATGGGCAGACGATCGACTTTCTGCTCAGCGCCGAACGCGATGCAATCGAAGGTCCGCTCCCCTGCATCCACTCCACTCCGCACAAAAATGTGGCGCAACGCCTCAGCAAGCGCCAAAAAGCGGGCGACGTTCACCCCCCGGCCGCAACGCCGTTCCACCCCTCTTCGGACAAACCCTCTATGGCAGATTTCTTCCCGCGCTGGCCGCTCGCGACCGGCCCCGTCGTCCAGCCGGACGAGCGGCTTCCCTGGGGCTCGACCCTGACGCTCGGCGTCCAGCATCTCGTCGCCATGTCCGGCTCGACCATCCTCGGGCCGCTGCTGATGGGGTTCGATCCGAACCTCGCGGTGCTGTTCTCCGGCATCGGCACCCTGCTGTTCCTCGTGCTCACCGCCGGGCGGGTGCCGAGCTATCTGGGATCCTCCTTCTCCTTCATCGCCGTGGTCATCGCGGTCACCGGCTACAGCGGCCATGGGCCGAACCCGAACATCGGGCCGGCGCTCGGCGGCATCGTCGCGGCCGGTGTCGTCTATGTCCTGATTGGCCTGCTGGTCAGCTACACCAGCACCAGTTGGATCGAGCGGCTGATGCCGCCGGCGGTCACCGGCGCGGTCGGGGCGGCCATCGGCCTCAACCTGTCGCCGGTCGCGGTCAAGGGCATCGAGGGGACGGGGCCGCACATCCTCGTCGCCCTGTTCACGCTGCTCGCCACCGCCGTCATCGCGGTCTACGCCCCGCTCGCCATCCGCCGGGTGTCGATCCTCGTCGGCATCGCCGCCGGCTATCTCTTCTATCTCGTGCTCGCCAACGGCATGGGCCTGCTGCCGCCGGTCAGCTTCGCCGAGCTGGACGCCGCCCCCTGGTTCGGCATGCCGGCCTTCCGCACGCCGACCTTCGATGCCGGCGCCATGGCGCTGGTCGCCCCCATCGCCTTCATCCTCGTCGCCGAGAATCTCGGCCACATCAAGGCCATCGGCGCCATGACCGGGCGCAACCTCGACCGCTTCATCGGCCGCGGCTTCATCGGCGACGGCATCGCCACCATCGTGTCCGGCAGCGGCGGCGGCACCGGCGTCACCACCTATGTCGAGAACATGGGCGTGATGGCGGTCACCCGCGTCTTCTCCACCCTGATCTTCGTCGTCGCCGCCATCGCCGCCATCCTGCTGGGCTTCTCGCCGAAGTTCGGCGCGCTGCTGCGGACCATCCCGGCCCCGGTTCTGGGCGGGCTGGCGACCGTGGTCTTCGGCCTGATCGCCGCGGCGATGGTGCGGCTGTGGGTGGACAACCGCGTCGATTTCTCCGATCCGCGCAACCTCATCACCGTCGGCGTGACGCTGGTGCTCGGCGCCGGCAACTTCACCGTCACCGCCGGCGGCTTCTCCATCGGCGGCATCGGCACCGCCACCATCGCCGCGCTGGGCCTCTACCAGCTGCTCGGCATCGGACGGGCGCGCGAGGCCGTCCGCACCGGCTCCCAGCCGGAAGGCGCAACGCTCCACTGACGGCGACACGCCCCGCGCCGCCGCCCTCCCGGCACTTGCCGGCGACGGCGGCGGCGCGCCCGTCCTCAAGCTTTTCGCAAAAACTCTCCATTAAAGGACTAAAGTCCCATACCCTCTCCGCAATTGTCCTTTCATCTTGCGGAGCCCAGCCATGCCTCTCGATCCCCGCAGCTTCACCATCGACAACTTTCCCCGCTGGGCCGAAGAGCCGCCGACGCCGTCCGAAGGCGCTCTGGTCCCCGGCTCCCAGTTCCACGAGGAACAATGGATCATGGCCGCCGGCATGCTGGCCCGCGGCAACAGCTTCCTCCAGGTCTCGCGCGCCATGGGATGCAGCCGGACGACGCTGTGGCGGGCTTACTACGGGTCCCAGGATTTCCGTCACAGGGTGTGGTGGGAACGGCAGGCGCTGAACCGCGAGGCCACACTGCGCCTGTCCTCGCTGCGGGTGCTGGTGGCCGAGCAGATCGAGCGGCTGGTCACCTCGGGCGATCCCGCCACCGTCCGCTGGCTGGCCGAGCGGCTCGGCCTCGTCCCCGGCCTTGGGTCCGCCCGCAATGCCTCGCGGGACAGCCGGGAGATCGGGGCGGAGGAGGAGCCGGATGAAGCGCCGAGGGCGCCCCGCCCGGAAGACCCGCCCGCCGTCACCGTCCCCGAACTCGACGACGACATTCCCGGTTCCATCCGCGAGCGCTGCCCGCCCAGCCCGGCCCTGGTCGCCGCCGTCGTCGCCCAGCCGGAATCGGTGGGGCCGAAGGGCGTCTTCCCCTGGACGGTCAACCAGTATGAGGACTACCCCAACCTCAACCCCGGCCCGGTGCCCCGCCGCGGTGCCGGCCCGTTCTCCGGGCGCCGGTAGCATGGAACAGGCGCCGGAAAGCGTTCCACGCCGTTCCATCCCATCGCGACATACCCCCCACCCCCCTTGAACAGCGCCCGCCCGATTGCTATTCGCCAGTGTTCGGCGGACACTCCTCCCGGGAGCCGCGATTGAAAGGACGGGGTCCGTATGGACAAGCTGCATGCGATGCGCGTCTTCATCCGGGTGGTCGAGGCGAACAGCTTCTCGAAGGCGGCGGAAACGCTTGGCCTGCCGCGCGCCTCGGTGACGACGACCATCCAGAATCTGGAGGCGGCGCTGGGCGTGCGCCTGCTCCAGCGCACCACGCGCAAGCTCAACCTGACGCTGGACGGCGCCGCCTATCTGGAGGGGGCCAGCCGCATCCTGTCGGAAATCGACGAGATCGAATCCACCTTCACCAGCGCCCGCAAGACGCCGCGCGGCCGGTTGCGGGTGGACATGCCGGGCTCCATCGGCCGGCTGGTCATCATCCCCTCGATCCATGAATTCCACGCCAAATATCCCGACATCGAGCTGATGCTGGGTCTGGGCGACCGGCCCATCGATCTGGTGCAGGAGGGGGTGGACTGCGTCGTCCGCATCGGCGAGCTGGCCGATTCCAGCCTGCTCGCCCGGCGGATCGGCGCCATCCAGCAGGTCACCTGCGCCAGCCCGGCCTATCTCGCCGAGCATGGCGTGCCGAAGACCATCGAGGATCTGGAGCGCCACATCGCGGTCAATTATTTCAGCAACCGCACCGGGCGCAACCTGGAGCTCAGCTTCCGCCGCGACGACGAGGTGGTCGACATCGCCATGAAGGGCGTCATCTCGGTCAACGACGCCGACGCCTATGTCACCTGCGGGCTGGAAGGGCAGGGCATCCTGCAGCCCGGCCGCTTCATGGTTCTGCCCCACCTGCGCAGCGGCGCCCTGCGCGAGATCCTGCCGGACTGGCGGCCGCCGCGGATGCCGATCTCCGCCGTCTACCCGCAGAACCGCCACCTGTCGCCGAAGGTGCGGGTCTTCGTCGACTGGCTGGCCGAGCTGTTCGAGCGCTGCCCCCTGCTCCAGGGCGAGGATCTGCCGGGCGACCTGTGCGAGCAGCAGATGGCGCCGATGGAACGGGAGGGGGTGAGCGAGTGCGTGATGATGTGAGGTCTAGCGGGCATTCTCCATCCCCATCTCCATCAGCGCCCGGTAGGCCATCTGGTCCTCGTGCATCCGCAGGAACACGGCGTATTTGGCGTCGTGGTAGGCCCGCATCGGCCCCTCGGCCGGCATGATGCTGCGGCCGGCGCGGCTCATCCCGGCCATGCCGGCGGCGATGTCGGGGAAGGCGCCGCCCGCCACCGCACCCAGCACCGCGGCCCCCAGCAGCACCGCCTCCGGCTCCTCCGGCAGGACCAGGGTGCAGCCGGTGGCATCGGCATGCGCCTCCAGGAACACCGGGTTCCTGGTGCCGCCGCCGCAGGCGAGGATGGTGTCGATGGCATAGCCGCGGTCGTTCATCGCCGCGACGATGTGCCGGGTGCCGTAGGCCACCGCCTGCACCGTCGCCAGATAGAGCAGCGCCAGATCCTCCAGCCCGTCCGACAGGCGCAGCCCGGCGATGGCGCCGCGCAAACTGGCATCGGCCCGCGGCGAGCGGTTGCCGTGGAAATCGGGCAGCACATGCAGGTCGCGGGTCAGCATCGCCACCGGCCCGCCGCTCCGCTCCGCCAGACGCGCCAGCTCTTCGTTCAGCAGCTGATAGACCGTGGCGCCGCGCCGCTGGGCCTCGAGGGCAAGCTCGCCATGGCGGGGGTGGCCCTGCACCACATGGTCGATCAGCGCCCCGGTCGCCGACTGCCCGCCCTCGTTCAGCCACAGCCCCGGCAGCATGGCCGAATGGTAGGGGCCCCAGACGCCGGGGATGAAGCGTGGGGCGCCGGGGCTCATCACCATATGGCAGCTCGACGTGCCGCCGATCAGCGCCAGCCGCCGGTCGAAATCGACTCCGTCCGACCCGTCGAGCGGCACCCCGATCACCCCGATCCCGCCGGCATGGGCGTCGATCATCGAGGTGCCGACCGCGATGCCCGGCGTCAGCCCTAGCTCGCGCGCCGCCTCCGCGGTCAGCCCGCCTGCAATGGCGCTGCCGACCTCGCCGACCTCGGTGCCGATGCGGGCATGCCCCTCCTCGACCAGATCGCCCAGCCCGATGGCGCGGAGATAGCCGTCGTCCCACCGCCCCTCATGCCCCAGATAGGTCCATTTGCACACCAGCGAGCACAAGGAGCGCCGCGCCGACCCGGTCGCCCGCCAGGACAGGAAGTCCGGCAGGTCGAAGAAATGGGCGGCCCGGCTCCAGCTTTGCGGAAGCCTCTCCTTCAGCCACAGCAGCTTCGGCGTCTGCATCTCCGGCGACAGCCGCCCGCCGACATGGCGCAGCACCTCGTGACCGCCGGCATTGATGCGGTCGGTCTGGTCGATGGCGCGGTGGTCCATCCAGACGATGACGTTGCGGGTGTCGACACCCTCCGGATCGACCGTCACCGGCCGCCCGGCGGCGTCCAGCACCACCAGCGAGCAGGTGGCGTCGAAGCCGATGCCGACCACCTCCGGCCTCTCGCCGCAGGCCGCCAGCGCCTCTTGGACCGCGGCGCAGACCGCGGCCCAGATGTCGTCGGAGGACTGCTCCGCCCATTCCGGATCGGGCTTCCACATCCGGATCGGGCGGGAGGCGGCGGCCAGCCGGCGGCCGGCAAGGTCGAAGATGCCGGCCCGCGCGCTGCCGGTCCCCACATCGACTCCGATCACGGCGCGTGTCATGGCATGTCCCCTTTACAGGCTGGCGCAGAAGGCCTCGAACGCCTCGCGGCCGGCATAGGATTTCTGGGTGCCCGGCCGGGTGATGCTGTCGGCGGCATAGCGCACCGCCTTGTGGAGCGCCGCATCCAGATCGCGGTTCTCGACATAATAGCGCGCGAAGCTGCCGATGAAGGCATCGCCGGCCCCGGTGGTGTCGACCGGCGTCACCCGCACCGGCTCGATCCGCCGCGTCTCCTCGCCCTCGCTCACCAGAAGCGCGCCGCGGGCGCCCAGCGTGACGATCACCGTGCGGATGCCGCGCCCGATCAGCGCCCGCGCCGCCGTCTCGGCCTCCGCCTCCGAATTCACCGGCAGACCGGAGATGGTCGCCAGCTCGGTCTGGTTCGGCACCAGGAAGGTGACCTGCTCGATCCGCTTCGCATCCAGATCGGTGGGCGCCGGGGCCGGGTTCAGCAGCGTCTCGATGCCGTGCCGCGCCCCGAACTCGATGGTGTGGTAGATCGTCTCCAGCGGGACTTCCAGCTGCATGACGATCAGGTCGCAGCCCTTCAGATCCTCCGCCGCGCGGTCGATGTCGGCCGGCGACAGCAGGGCGTTGGCGCCCTTGATGATCAGGATGCTGTTCTCGCCCGACGGCTCGACGAAGATGGGGGCGACGCCGCTGGAGGTGCCGGGCACCCGCTCGACATAGCGGGTGTCGATGCCGGACTCCTTGAGGTTGCGGATGGTGTTGTCGGCGAAGACGTCGTCGCCGACCTTGGTGACCATCATCACCTCGGCCCCCAGCCGGGCGGCGGCGATGGCCTGGTTGGCACCCTTGCCGCCGCAGCCCATCTCGAAGCGCGGCGCCTCGATGGTCTCGCCGGGGCCGGGCATGCGGGCGGTGTAGGTGATCAGGTCGACCATGTTGCTGCCGACCACGGCGATCTTGTCCATCTTCGGTTACTCCTCTCACAGCGCCCGGATGGCGCATTCCTCGGCTTCGGCCTCGTCGGCGGTCAGATAGCCCAGCCGCACCGAGAAGCGCCGGGTCTCGCCGCCCGGCAGCGTCTGGACATTGCCCTTGGCGCTCTCCGCGCTGTAGCCCTCCGGCTCGCAGGTGGAGGGCAGGGCGAAGGCGCAGACCTTCTGGTCGCTGTTGACCAGCACCCAGCGCACCGTCTTGGGAAACTCCCGTGTGCTGTAGGCGATGTGAAAGGCGTCGCCCTCGCGCCGCCGCATCATCACCGCAGTGCCGCCCTCCTCGTCGGTGCGCAGGCCGCGGATGTAGAAAACCTGTTCCGGGTCGTAGCGCCCAGGCTCGTCCAGCACCTCCATCACCGCCGGATCGCGGGCGAGGTCGGACAACAGCGCGTCATAGGCCGGGCTGCGCGGCACATGGGCCGGCACCGCCGTGCGCACCGCCGTCGCCTCCGGCGTGAAGGGCGCGGGTTGGACGATGCGCGCACCCTCGGCGAAGGCGAAATTGACGTGGCACATGTACATCAGGTCCATGGCGGCACCCGACAGGTTCTCGACCTCCATGCCGATGTCGAACAGGGCGGCGCCGGGGCGCAGCACGACGCGCGGGCGGGCGACGTAATGGGCGCCGAAGCCCATCACATACTCGCGCCGCCCGGTGACGGCCATGTAGGGGCCTTCGTCATCCTCCCCCACCTCCAGCCCGGCGGCATCCATCGGCGCGCAGGGCATCTCGCCATGCAGGAGATGGCTGTCCTGCGGGCCGGGGCAGCCGTTGCGCAGCAGCCCGGAATGGAAGGCGAAGCAGCCATAGGTGCCGACGATCTCGGCTGCCGGACGCGGCATGTCGAACATGTTCGCCATCGTCAGGTCGACGCCGTCGAACACCGCATCCCACACCATCTGACCGTAATAGGGCAGCACCACCAGATGGCCGCGCCGGTTGGACAGCCGCACCGCCTCGATCCCGCTGTCATAGCGGAACAGGCTGGCCGTCATGCCATGCGCCTCGGCGACCGGACGCTCGGCCTCGCCGAAGAAGCTTTTGCGGAAATGGATCGCGGTTCGGACGCTCATGGGATTTCCTCCCTATCGAAAGCCGGCCTGGAAACCGGCTATCGGGTGCGGTTCTTGTAGGCGTTGATGGCGATGACCAGCAGAAGGAACGCGCCCCAGATGAAGTCGATCAGGTGGTTGGAGAAGCGCAGGATCTGGAAGCCGCTCGACAGCAACATCAGCGCCGCCACCGCGATGGTGATGCCCAGAACGGTGCCGCGTCCGCCCGCCGGGTTGGTGCCGCCCAGCACCGCGATCAGCACCGCCTGCAACAGGTAGGAGTTGCCATAATCCGACTTCGCCGCGTTGGTCCGCCCCGACAGGATGATCCCGGCGACCGAGGCCAGAACGCCGGTCAGCATGTAGCTGTACAGCACCATCCGTTCCCGCTTCAGCCCGGCGAACAGGGCCGCCTTCGGGTTGGTGCCGATCAGCATCAGGTTGATGCCCAGCGCGGTGCGGCTCAACACGAAGGCGATCAGCGCGGCGATCACCGCGAACAGAACGAAGGGAGTCGCCAGCCCCAGGATCTTGCCGTTGCCGAGGAAGGCCCAGGCGGTGGGGAAACCGACGATGGCCGGCCCGCCGGTCAGCACGATGGCCAGCCCGGTGAAGACCTGTCCCGTCCCCAGCGTCGCCAGGATCGGCGTGATGCCGAGCCGGGTAATCAGCAGCCCGTTGACCGTACCCGCCACCAGCCCGGTGCCGAGCGCGATCACCCCGCCGAGCAGGACGGTCAGGATGCCGGCGTCGGCGATGCCGGCGGCTCCGGCCATCTTGTGGAACAGCACGCCGGCCAGGATGCCCGACAGATTTGCGACCCCCACCACCGACAAATCGATGCCGCCGGTCAGCATGGCGATCATCATCGCGATGGAGAGCAGCCCCAGTTCGGGGAAGATGTAGGTGATCGATTCGAAATTGTAGTAGCGCAGGAACTTGTCCGGGCTGAGCGCCGTCATCACGGCGAAGATCAGCACCGTCATCACCAGCAGCTGGACGATGTTGTTGTCGCGGTTGATCAGGCTGCGGATGTTCATTTGTGCCTTCATGCTCCCGCCTCCTCAGGCCGCCCGGCGGCGGTCGCGCCACGCCGACAGGGCGGTCGCGGCGATGACGATCAGACCCACGACGACGAGCTGCCAGGTGGTGTCCACGCGCATGATGATCAGGCTGTTCTTGACCATCACCAGCATGAAGACGCCGAGCATGGTGCCGAGCACGCTGCCCCGCCCGCCGAAGATCGACGCCCCGCCCAGCACCACCGCGGCGATGACGTCCAACTCGAGACCGACGAAGTCGCGCGGGTTGGCCAGCCAGATCATGCCGCTGTGCAGAAGCCCGGCGAAACCGGCCAAGGCACCGGCGACGCAATAGATGAAGAAGATGGTCTTGCGCAGATCGAAGCCGGCACGCCGCGCCGCCTCCGGATCGCCGCCCAGCGCATAGGCGCTGCGGCCGATCATGGTGTAGCGAAGCACCAGATGCATGGCGAGCGCCAGCCCGAGATAGATCAGCACCATCGCCGTCAGGCCGTAGGTGGTGCCGTCGGCCTTGGTAACGCTGACCACGTCGGTGCGGGCGAAGTCGATCAGCGCGGTCGGCATCTTGTTGATGTTGATCATGCTGGTGCCGACGACGCCCAGCAGGAAGCCGCGCACCATGGCGCTGGTGCCCAGCGTCACGATCAGCGGGATCATGCGGAACTTGTAGACGAAGAAGCCGTTCACCGCGCCGAACGCCAGCCCCATCAGGGTGGCGGCCAGCAGCGGCAGGACGACGCCGTTGTAGCCCAGTGCCAGCATGCCCTTGATCGTCAGGTACATGGCGGCGACGGCGAAGGCCGGGAACGACACGTCGATGCCGCCGGAGATCAGCACCAGCAGCACGCCCATCGCCATGATGCCGATGATGACGTTGCTGCGCATCAGGCTGAACAAATTGTCGAGCTGCCAGAAGGCGGGGTTGATCGTGCCGATGAGGACCATGGCGAGCAGCAGGATGCCCGCGATGACCGTTTCCGACCGGCGGAGCAGGGCCATCGGTTCCTCCCTCAGGTAAAGGTCTTGAGCCGGTCGCTGACCGTCTCTTCGGTGACAGCGGCGGCGGGCAGATCCTCGATGAAGCGCCCGCGATGCATCAGCACGATGCGGTTGCAGTTCTGCACCAGCTCCAGCACGTCGTCGGAGATCATCAGGACGGCGAGGCCGTGATGCTGCGCCAGCTCCCGGATCTTGGCGTGGATTTCCGCCTTCGAACCGACATCGACCCCGACCGTCGGGCCGTTCAGGATCAGCACGCGGGCGTCGGTCAGCAGCCAGCGGGCCAGCACCACGCGCTGCTGGTTGCCGCCCGACAGCTGCATCACCGGCTTCTCGGCGGTCGGCGTGGCGATCTGCATGGCGCGGACCATGCCCTGCGTCATCTCCTCCGCCCGTTCACGGTCGATCACCAGCTTGGGCGCCAGCCGTTCGTAGGAGGTGGCGAGCATGTTGCGCTTGATGCTCTGCGGCAGGAACAGCCCCTCGGTCAGCCGGTCCTCCGGCACATAGGCGATGCCGGCGGCGATGGCCTCCTGGGTCGTGCGCAGCCGGACCGGCGCGCCGTCGATCAGGATTTCGCCCTTATAGCCGGGGACCATCCCGAACAGGGCCAGCGCCAGATCGGTGCGGCCGGAACCGAGCAGGCCCGACAGCCCGACGATCTCGCCCGGCCGGATGGCAAGGCTCAGATCCTCGCATTTGCCGGGCACGGTCAGGCCGCGGATCTCCAGCCGGGGCGCCGGCGGCGGGCCGGGCGGCGGAGTCCAGACATAAGGTTGGTTCAGGATGTCGCCGCCGGTCATGTGGCGGGTGATCAGCGCCTCGTCGAAGTCGCCGGTCGGCCCCTCAGCCACCTTGCGGCCGTTGCGGATCACGGTGATGCGTTCGCTGATCTCCAGCATCTCGCGCATCTTGTGGCTGACGAACAGGATGGCGATGCCGCGCGCCTGGATGTCGCGGACGATGCGGAACAGGGTCTCAACCTCCTTGCGGGTCAAGGCTGTCGTCGGCTCGTCCATGATGATCAGGCGGGCATCCGACATCAGCGCGCGGGCGATGGCGACCAGCTGCTTGCCAGCGGTCGGCAGCGACGCGACCTCGGCATCGAGGTCAAGCTCCACGCCCAGCCGTGCCACCGCCTCGCGGGCGATGGCGCGGGTGCGCCGCCAGTTCATCAGCCGCCGCTTCTCGCCGAGATGGACGTTCATCGCCAGATTCTCGGCGACGGTCAGGTTCCCGAACAGGGAGAAGTCCTGGTAGATGACCTGGATGCCGTGGGCGATGGCCTCGATCGGCGACATGCCGGGCATCGTCCTGCCGTCGATCAGGATCTCGCCGCCGTCCGGCTGATAGACGCCGGACATGATCTTGATGACGGTGGATTTGCCCGATCCGTTCTCGCCGGCCAGGCAATGAATTTCGCCGGGTTTGATGACCAGCGACATGGCGTCCAGCGCCACGACGCCGGCAAACACCTTCCGGATGTTCCGGAGTTCGATGAAACCGTCCGACATGTCTTCCGCCCGGCGGTTCGAGGAAAGGGTGAAGATGCGGGCGCCGGCCGCCGTTTCCGGCCGCCGGCGCCCGCCCTTGGGTCGTCAGAAGTCGTAGGAGCCCATGTTCTCCTTGGTGACGCCGACCCAGCCCTGGCCGTACAGCAGGTTGGCCTTGGCCCCCTGCGGCGTGGTCAGGGCGGTGTAGCCGGGCAGGCCAAGGTTCAGGCCGGCCTTGATCTGGTCCTTCTTGCCGTCCAGCGCCATCACCGCCAGCATGTTCATGGCATAGCCGGCGACCGCCGGATCCCAGAACTGGATGTACTGGATGTCGCCCTGGGTCAGATACTGGCCGGCCACCGAGACCAGACCCGTGCCGGAGAAGAACAGCTTGTTCTTCAGGCCGCGTTCCGCCACCAGACGGCCGGCGCCGGCCGAGGTCGGCATCGGACCGCCGACGATGCCCTTCAGGTCCGGATATGTCGTCAGGACTTCCTTCAGCTTGTTGTAGTCGGTGTTGGCGTCGTCATAGGTCTCCAGACGGTTGGTCACCATCTGCATCTTCGGGAAATGTTCCTTCTGATAGGCGATGGCGCCGTCGATCCATTCGTTCTGCGACTTCGAGGTCAGGCTGCCGACGGTGCAGACATACTTGCCCTCGCCGCCCATCGCCTTGCCCAGCACTTCCATCAGCTTGGCGCCGTAGGCGAAGTTGTCGAAGGCCTCCAGCACATAGTCGGCGTTCTGGATGTTCGAGGCCTCATGCGCGATCACCACGATGCCACGGTCGCGCGCCTTCTTCAGCACCGGTTCCACCGCCTCGACCGAGAAGGGGACGATGGCGATGGCGTCGACGCCCTGGGCGATCAGGTTCTCGACCAGCTGGACTTGCGCCGCCGCGTCGGCCTGGCTCGGTCCCACCATCCAGGTGTCGTGGCCGGTGTCGCTGGCGAACTGCTTCACGCCATCGCGCATGCGGTCGAACCAGGCGATGCCGTCCACCTTCACCACGGTGGCGATGGAGTATTTCTTCTTGGTGGCGTCGGACTTCAGCGTCTTGACGGCATCCGGGGTTGGAACCGGATCGGCGGCCATCGCCGGCCCGGCGACCAGCGACGCGGCGACGATGAGCGAGGACAGCAACTTCTTCATGTCGGCGTGACTCCCATGAGAGGCGATGAGCGCCATGCGGTGAGAGAAATCCTCGACCCACCGCCGGCGCCGGGGTGTTTGCCACCCGCTGCGCGTTCCGTTTTTGGTGATGCCGTGCCGGGTGGGACGGACGGAACTCCCGCCCGACCGGCACGCTGTACGGCGTGTGCGCCGTCGGCGGAATCAGCCGCCGATGATCGACACGCTGGCGCTGGCACCGATGCGCGAAGCGCCGGCCGCGATCATGCGGCGGGCATCCTCGGTTGTCCGCACGCCGCCCGACGCCTTGACGCCCATGCCGTCGCCGACGGTCCGGCGCATCAGCGCCACATCCTCGGCGGTGGCGCCGCCCCCGGCGAAGCCGGTGGAGGTCTTGACGAAATCGGCCCCGGCCTCCTGCGACAGGCGGCAGGCCAAGACCTTCTCCTCGTCGGTGAGCAGGCTGGTTTCGATGATGACCTTCAGCAGGGCGTCGCCGCAGGCCCGCTTGACCTGGGCGATGTCGTCGCGGACCTCGGTTGTCCGTCCGGCTTTCAGCAGGCCGATGGGGATCACCATGTCGACCTCGCGGGCGCCGTGGCGGACCACCCATTCGGCCTCGTCCGCCTTGATCGCCGTGGGATCGGCGCCGAAGGGGAAGCAGATGACGGCGCAGGGTGCCACCGGCGATCCGGCCAGCCGGTCTGTCACCAGCGGGATGAAGACCGGGTTGACGCAGACCGCCTTGAAGGCGTGCGCCCGTGCCTCGTCGCACAGCCGCTCGACCTCGGCGGGCTGGGCATCGGGGCGCAACAGGGTGTGGTCGATGAACGGAGCCAGACCGGCCGGCTCCGCCGGAACGCTGGGTATCGGCATCTTGGTCCTCCCGGGGAGCCCCTTGTCCTTGGGGGCTTTCCTCGATTGTCGCCGGGATGCCGACACCGCTTACAAATCCGTTGCGATGTTAACATCCTAACATTTTCTGAAAGGATAGTTTCATGCTGGCGCGCGCTGTGTCAAGATCAATGCACGCGATTGTGATCCTGACCACGGCCCTCCTGTTCAAGGCTTTGCGCCATTGGGATTAACTCCTCTGGATTGTAAGGTGCGGCCGCGGTCAGCAAGGGCGGAAACGGTGCGGAATGCGGACATGTCGTTGAGAAAGACCGAGCGTTTGAACAGGTTGCAGTCCGCCCTGGATGCCGGTGGCTACCTTCGGCTGAAGGATGCGGCGCGGCTGCTGGGCGTGTCGGAAATGACGGTGCGGCGCGACATCGCGTCCTGCGGCGGACGATTCGCCTATCTCGGCGGCTACATCGCCGGCGGGCTGGAGAGCGCAGGCGGCATGGGCTACATCCTGGATCGCGAGCGGGACGCCCATATCGAGATGAAGCGCACCGCCTGCGAGGCGGCGGCAAGCCTGCTGAAACCGGGTGAAACGGTCTTCATCGATTGCGGCACAACCACCACCCACCTCGCCAGCCGCATCCCGGCCGACAGCCAGATCACCGTGGTCTGCTATGCCATGAACATCGCGGAGATCGTCTGCAAGAAGCCCGGCGTGCGCGTGGTCATGCTGGGCGGCCTTTACCACGCTTCCTCCGCCTCCTTCTCCAGTCCGGAATCGCTGGAGATGCTGCGCGGCATCGGCATCAACACCGCCTTCATCTCGGCCGGCGGCGTCCATGAGTCCTTGGGGATCAGCTGCTCCAACTTCCATGAGGTGGAGATCAAGCAGACCGCCATCGCCAACGCGGTGACCAGGGCGCTGGTCATCGACAGCAGCAAGTTCGATCAGGTCAAGCCGGCCTTCTTCGCCAAGCTCGACAGTTTCGATTACCTCTGCTGCGACGACGGAATCGACGGCGCACGGGCTGACAGGCTCGCTGCCACCGGTGTGCGCATCGTTCCGGCCTGATCTGTCGGCCGGCCCGTCTCCAGACCCTCTCCGCCATTTCCCTCCGGTCATGGCTGAGGATAATTTAGTATGCTGACATTCAGATGAATCTGCGTTAACGTGGCATCTGGTATACGAAACGCCAGGAACTTGGGATCGCGACAACCAGAAGCGCGAACCACCCAGCAGAGGCCAGACCCGTCGTGACCGCATTCCCTCCGATCATCAGCGCGACGCCGCCCGGCGGCGTTCCCGCCCGCAGCATCCATCCCGGCTCCGGCCGCCGCAAGACGCGCGACCAGCAGAAGGGCCGTCAGGTCGATCCCCTCAGCCTTGACGAGATACGGGCGCTTCTCGGCGACCGGTCCCGTCAGCCGGATCTGCTGATCGAGCATCTTCACCTGCTTCAGGACCATTACGGCTGCCTGCATGCCCGCCATCTCGCCGCCTTGGCGAAGGAGATGAAGCTGGCGCTGGTCGAGGTGTTCGAGGTGGCATCCTTCTACGCCCATTTCGACATCGTGATGGACGGAGAGCCGGCTCCGCCGAAGCTGACCATCCGTGTGTGCGACTCCCTGAGCTGCGCGCTGGCCGGGGCCGAACAGCTGCACGAGGCGCTGAAGGCCGGTGTCGACGAGCGCGAGGTCCGCGTCGTGCGCGCACCCTGCATGGGCGGCTGCAACAATGCCCCGGTCGTGGCCATCGGCCATGCCCCGCACGAGAACGCGACGGTCGACAGCGTGCTCGATGCCGTGGCCCATGGCCATGTCCACCCGGACATTCCCGACTATCTGGGCTTCGACGACTACATCCGCGGCGGCGGCTACAAGATGCTGGCCGAATGCCTGAACGGTGCGCGCGACGTCGATGCGGTGCTGAAGGGGCTGGAGGATTCCAGCATCCGCGGCCTGGGCGGGGCCGGCTTCCCCACCGGCCTGAAATGGCGCTATGTCCGGGCGGAGCCGGGACCGCGCATGATGGCGATCAACGGTGACGAGGGTGAGCCCGGCACCTTCAAGGACCGCTTCCATCTGGAACGCGACCCGCACCGCTTTCTGGAAGGGATGCTGATCGGCGCCTGGACGGTCGAGGCGACAGACGTCTACATCTACCTGCGCGACGAATACCCGCAATGCCGGGAAATCCTGCTGCGCGAAATCCCGAAGGTCGAGGCTGCCGGATTCGCCCGCCACACCCGCATCCATCTCCGCCGCGGTGCCGGCGCCTACATCTGCGGCGAGGAATCGGCGATGCTGGAAAGCATCGAGGGCAAGCGCGGGCTGCCCCGGCACAAGCCGCCCTTCCCATCGGTGGTCGGCCTGTTCGGCCGCCCGACGCTGATCAACAACATCGAGACGGTGTTCTGGGTCCGCGAGATCCTGGAGAAGGGCGGAGCGTGGTTCGCCAGCCATGGCGTGAACGGCCGCAAGGGGCTGCGCACCTTCTCGGTCTCCGGCCGGGTCAAGGAACCGGGGGTCAAGCTGGCCCCGGCCGGCATCACCCTGCAGGAGCTGATCGACCGGTATTGTGGCGGCATGGCCGACGGTCACACGCTGAAGGGCTATCTGCCCGGCGGCCCGTCGGGGGGCATCCTGCCTGCGTCGATGGCGAACATTCCGCTCGATTTCGGTACGCTCGAGGCACATGGCTCCTTCATCGGTTCGGCTGCCGTCGTCGTGCTGTCCGACAAGGACAACATGCGCGACGTGGCACTCAACCTGCTGAAATTCTTCGAGGATGAAAGCTGCGGCCAATGCACCCCTTGCCGGGTCGGCACCGAGAAGGCGGTGCGCCTGATCGGCGAACCGGAATGGGACGAGGAGCTGCTGACGGCCCTCGCCACCGTGATGGGCGATGCCTCGATCTGCGGCCTGGGGCAGGCGGCGATGAATCCGATCAAGCTGGTGATGAAGCATTTCCGCGACGACTTCGTGTCGCGCCAGGGCACGGACCGGGGCAGGGCTCCGGGGGCCGCCCAGGGCGCAACCGGATCGCAGGGGTAAGGAGACCGACATGTCCAACGGCATCACGTTCACCCTGGACGGCACCGAGGTCGAGGCGCGGAACGGCGAGACGATCTGGCAGGTCGCGACCCGGCTCGGTACCGAGATCCCGCATCTCTGCCACCGACCGGAACCGGGATACCGCCCGGACGGCAACTGCCGCGCCTGCATGGTGGAGATCGAGGGGGAGCGCGTGCTCGCCGCCTCCTGCATCCGCAAGCCCAAGCCCGGCATGACGGTGCGCACCGCGTCGGAGCGGGCCAAGGCATCGCGCAAGCTGGTCTTCGAACTGCTGCTGGCCGACCAGCCGGAGCGGGAGAGCGCACACGACCCCAACTCCACCTTCTGGAACTGGGCCGACAAGGTCGAGATCGCCGGCAGCCGCTTTCCCGCCGTGGACCGTCCTACCAAGACGGATGACCTGTCGCATCCGGCGATGGCGGTCCAGCTCGACGCCTGCATCCACTGCAACCTGTGCGTCCGCGCCTGCCGCGAGGTGCAGGTCAACGACGTCATCGGCATGGCGGCGCGCGGGCATCTGGAAAAGATCGTCTTCGATTTCGACGACCCGATGGGCCAGTCCACCTGCGTCGCCTGTGGCGAGTGTGTACAGGCCTGCCCGACCGGTGCGTTGATGCCCGCGACCCTGGTGGACGAGAAGGGGGTCTACGCCAACGCACCCGATCGTGAAGTCGACTCCGTCTGCCCATACTGCGGTGTCGGCTGTCAGCTGACCTACAAGATCAAGGACAACAGGATCGTCGCCGTCGATGGCCGCGACGGGCCATCGAACCAGAACCGCCTGTGCGTGAAGGGCCGCTTCGGTTTCGATTACGCCCATCACGGCGACCGGTTGACCGTGCCGCTGATCCGCAAGGAGGGCGTGTCGAAGCACGACGTCGACATCGACCCGATGAACCCCTTCACCCATTTCCGCGAAGCGAGCTGGGACGAGGCGCTGGCGGTGGCCGCCGGCGGCCTGCGCAAGATCAGGGACGAGCGGGGCGGCAATGCGCTGGCCGGTTTCGGGTCGGCCAAGGGGTCGAACGAAGAGGCCTATCTTTTCCAGAAGCTGGTCCGCACCGGCTTCGGCACCAACAACGTCGATCACTGCACCCGGCTCTGTCATGCCTCCTCGGTGGCGGCACTGATCGAGGGCGTCGGGTCGGGGGCGGTGTCGGCGCCCTTCATGGCGGCGGAGGATGCCGAGGTCATTGTCATCATCGGCGCCAACCCGACGGAGAACCATCCGGTCGCCGCCACCTTCTTCAAGAACGCGGCGGAGCGCGGCGCCAAGCTGATCGTCATGGATCCGCGCGGTCTCGCCATGGCGCGTCACGCCACGCACATGCTGCAGTTCACGCCGGGCCGCGACGTGTCGATGCTGAACGCCATCCTCCACACCATCATCGCGGAGGGGCTGTACGACCGCCAGTATGTCCAGGCCAACACCGAGGATTTCGAGGCGCTGGCCGAGACGGTGAAGGACTACCCGCCCGAGGAGATGGAGAAGGTCTGCGGCATCCCGGCCGCCACCCTGCGCACGGTGGCCCGGCTGTTCGCACGGTCCAAGGCGTCGATCATCTTCTGGGGCATGGGCGTGTCGCAGCACATCCACGGCACCGACAACAGCCGCTGCCTGATCGCGCTGTCGCTGGTCACCGGTCAGATCGGCCGTCCCGGCACCGGCCTGCACCCGCTGCGCGGCCAGAACAACGTCCAGGGCGCGTCCGACGCCGGTCTGATCCCGATGTTCTACCCCGACTACAAGTCGGTCGAGGATCCGGAGGTCCAGTCCTTCTACGAAAATTATTGGGGCACCAAGCTGGACGGCAAGCGCGGCCTGACGGTGGTCGAGATCATGGACGCGATCCATGATGGCCGGATCAACGGCCTCTACATCGAGGGCGAGAATCCGGCGATGTCCGATCCGGATGTGACCCACGCCCGCGAGGCACTGGCGATGCTCGACCATCTGGTCGTGCAGGACATCTTCCTGACCGAGACGGCGAAATACGCCGACGTGGTGCTGCCGGCGTCGGCCTGGCCGGAGAAGGACGGGACCGTCATCAACACCAACCGTCAGGTCCAGATGGGCCGTGCGGCGGTCCCGCTGCCGGGCGAGGCGCGTCAGGATCTGTGGATCATCCAGGACATGGCACGCGGGCTGGGCCTCAACTGGAACTATACCCACGTGTCGGAGGTGTTCACGGAGATGGTCGGTGCCATGCCGTCGCTCGCCAACATCAGCTGGGAGCGGGTGGAGCGCGAAGGCTCCGTCACCTATCCGGTCGACGGTCCGGACCAGCCCGGTCACGACATCGTCTTCGGCAACGGCTTCCCGACGAAGACGGGGCGCGGTCGCTTCGTGCCGGCGCGGCCGATCAACCCGGCGGAGACGCCGGATCTCGACTACCCGCTGGTCCTCACCACCGGCCGCCAGCTGGAGCATTGGCACACCGGGTCGATGACCCGCCGGTCGAGCGTGCTGGACGCGGTGGAGCCGGAGGCGGTCGCCTATGTCTCCCCGCATGACCTCACCCGCGCCGGGATGAGGACCGGAGACTACATGCTGGTGTCGAGCCGCCGCGGCACGATCCGTTTGAAGGCACGAATCGACGACCGCATGCCGGTGGGGCTGGTCTTCATTCCCTTCGCCTACGCGGAAGCGGCGGCGAATGTGCTGACCAACCCGCAGCTCGATCCCTTTGGCAAGATCCCGGAGTTCAAATACTGCGCGATCAAGATCGAGAAGGCGCAGATGGCCGAGGCGGCGGAGTAGAACCGGCCATGGCGGCGGCAACCCGCGACACCGCTTGCGGGTCGATGCCGGCGGTGCGTTCCCCGCTGCAGAGCGCACCGCGGAAGCCGAGGTAATCGGGCGACAGGGCGATCAGGGCCGGGATGTCTGCAATCCGCAGCGACCCGGCCAGCCCGGCCAGCAGGCGGTGTGCTTTCGCGCAGGATATGAAGGCACCCAGCTGCGCATCCTGCCAATGATGGCGCAGGCCGTGGCGCTTGCCTGCGGTGTCCAGCATCGCTCCGCGAAAGCCGGTGGCGGCGAGCCTGTCGATGGGCAGGCAGCAGGGATCGCTTGGCCACAGATCGGCGAACAGCACAGCGATCAGGGCCGTCCCCTCCGCCGCCAGCGGGGCTAGAGCATCGATGCATTTCTCGGGCGCTCCCTCGGGTGCGAAGCCGATCTTGACGAAATCGACGCCGGTGGCGGCGATCCGGTGCACTGCAGGCACCAGAGCATCGGGCCGCATCGGATGGTCGCCGACGGTAGCGCTCAGCTTCGGCCGGACCGGCAGGTTTGTCATATTCTGCTTTGCCGCGGCGATGTCCCCGATATCCCAGGCGCCCAGCGCCCCCGCGCCTGGATTCTTCAAGTCCAGGATATCCGGCGCCGCCGGCAAGATAAGGGAGAGTTCCGTTGCATCGGCGACGCTGGCCAGCCATCCGGTCATGACACCTCCTATGCGGCTATCATTGATGCTCCCGTGCGCCGGTCAGCACCACGCCGTCCCCGGCAGCTTGCGGGACGATTTCCAGCTTTTCCACCTGCACCCTGGCGAAGACCGCCTGGGGCGACGACAGGCACAGCGCCAGCAGTTTCTCCGCCAGCACCTTTAGCAGTTGGATGTGCGGGCTTTGCGTGAAGGCTTCGACGCCCCCGATCAGATATTCGTTGGAGACTATGGCGTCGAGATCATCGACGAAGGGCCGGTTCGGCACCTTCACCGTGACGGTCAAGCTGACCTGCACGCGCTGGGTCCGGGCCTTCTCATGGTCCCAGACGCCGATGCGGAAATCGCCGACATAATCGCGCAGCACCAGGTCGTAGCGGCGCATCAGGGCCGCCGTGCGCGGCGGCGGTCGCAGGACGTTCATGATGCTGCTGTAGACGCTTTGAGATTGGTCCGGCATTCCTCGGTCCTCCCCGCCGTTCGCCTACCGCTTTTGCGGCGCATGCTCCGCCAGCCGATGATCGACCAGCCAGCCGACGCCGCGCGACCATGCGGTCTCGGTGTCTCCACGGATGTCGCCGCGCGCCGTTGTCACCGTCTGGCCGGTGCCGACATCCTCGACGACCAGCCCAATCCACAGGATCAGGCTGCTGACCTTGCGGACGATGCCGAAGACGACCAGATCGGCCCCGGCCGCCCGCGCGATGTCGCGCTCGCAGCCGTTGCAGGACCGGATCGCCGTTCCCGGCGGGACCAGCCCGTCGGTGGCCGCATCGCCGATCACGTCATACCCCTTGGCATCGAGGGCATGACGCAACTCCACGCTGACCCGTTTCAACCGCTCCGCATGCTCCGCGGACGGGGCTTCGCCGCTGCTGTCCTCCAGTTCGAGATCCAACACCAGCGTCCGCGCCGATGCCGGCAAAGCGACCATCGCAGTGGCGACGATAGCGGCTGCGGCCCACCTCCCCGCATGATCCATCGGCCTTCTCCTTTTGCGCAACGGTTCCGATTGCGCCGGATCGTTGGCGGAGCCATCATTTATGCCATGCAACGATATTCCTCCGTCCTCGGACCCGCCTTCGCTGCGGCTCTGGCCATCGCCGTGGGCGCCGGATTGCCCGCCGCTGCCATCGCGCAGGACCCGAAAAACCCTGACTGGCCCTGCCAGCAAATCCTCGTTCCCAGCCTGTCCCCGGCTTCGGTCTGGGATGGCCCGTCGCTCGACGGCCTGATGGACGAATGGCAACGAGACCCCACGGTCGCCGCCCTGGTCCGGCGCGCAGCCGACGACGGCGTCGATCCCGCGACGCTGGAACCGCAGGTTGAGGCGCTGGCGGGGCCGGTCAAGCAGGGCGCTGAACAGGAGCATGACCGAAGGCTCGCCCTGGTGTTCGCCGGAACTTTCCAGACGCTGGATCGTCAGCGCACCGCCGCCATCGCCTCCATCGAACGGTACGCCCAGCACCAGCGGGCCTTGCGCGAGCGCATCGCCGCCAGCCTTCGCGACCTCGATGCCGCATCGGGCGATGGGGCCCGCGTGAAGGAGATCAAGGATGCCATCGCCTGGGACCGCCGCATCCTCGACGACCGCCGCCGGTCGCAGACCGCGGTGTGCGAGCAGCCGGCACGGATCGAGCAGCGGCTCGGCCAGATCGCCCGGATGCTGACGGCGCTGCTGTCCTGAGCGGAGCACTCAGTTCGCAACCTTCGATGCAGGGTTTGAGAATACGGGGTTCGGCTCCGGTTCGACCGTGACCAACTCGTGTCCTGCCGCCGTCCAGCCTTCGGTTCCGTCCGGGAACCATTTGACCGACTGATAGCCCAGGGCTACAGCACGCTTGGCTGCATTCCAGCTCATCCAGCAATCGGGCTGGCAGAACAGTACCAACGGACGCTTGCGGTCCCCTGCGGTCAGCGTCTCAAGGCCGGTGCGAAAATAGGCCTCTTGTTCGTCCGACGGCGCTCCGTAGCCGACATTCGGCAGCCAATGGGCGCCGGGAAGGCTGCGATGCGGTGGCGGCACCCAACGGCTGTCCGCCGCCAAGCCCACCGGTTTCGGTGGCGTCGGCAGCACGTCGACCAGGACGGCGCCTGCCTTCGCCAGCCGCTCCACCTCCGTCGCTCCCACCGTTTCGGCACCGCGCAGGCCGGGCGGGGTTGGGGAGCGGTAATCGGCCATGCGATAGCCGTCAGGCTCCGCCACCTCTGCCCGGATGGTTCCGTCGGCATTGACCAGCGGGACATGGTATTCGGCGAGGATGCGGTCGATGTCGCCTTGACGGCGGTCGATGAAGTCGTTCAGCCAGTGCCGCCAGTCCGGCTCGTCCGGGCGGATGCCCATGGAGATCATGTACTGAAAGGGCGAAGCCCCCGGTTCGTCCATCAGCGGCACGACTGCCATGGGCACCTGTTGCCGGGCGGCGAAATAGCCGGCAATTGGCCCCCAGACGATGGCGGCATCGGTGCGTGCCGCCGCCACGTCCTCCACCGCCTGCTGGGCCGGATGGTGGGCGCGCGTGTCGGTGTCGAGCTGGTAGGGCTCCATGTTGATCAGCCCATGGCGCAGCATCACCGCCGAAGGCGGCGTGCGGGCGACGACGCCGATGCGCGCGCCCTGCAGCGACGGATCGGCCAGCGTCTTCGCCGTGATTCCGGAATCCTTCCGATAGATCAGCGCATAGGTCGACCGGTAGTAGGGATTGGTGTTCTGCATCAGCTCTTCGCCGACCGCCGTGCCCATCACCAGATCGCATTGGCGGGTGCGCAGCGTGTTGCGGACGAAGCCGATGGTCTGCGGCCACCATGTGAAGGTCAGCGGCACCTTCAGATCGTCGGCGATCAGCTGGGCGATCCGGTTCTCGAATCCCTCGCGACGATCATTGGAGAAGGGAAGCAGGCTGGCGTCCGCGCAGACGCGCAGCACCTCGGTGGGAATGCCCTCTGTCGCACTGGCGGCAGGTCGGCCAATGGACGCAGCCGCCGCGCAGAGCGCGACGGCCAGGTATAGGACACGCCTGGAAAAGGAGCGCTGGCGGGTCATGCCGGACTCACGACGGCGCTTTAAACCGCTCGGGTCGTCCGCGGCCGATCTTGTCGTCCGAACGCGCCTTCAGATAGCGGTAGATGTCGGCGAGATTGAGCATCACGTTGGGATCGGATCCGAAGGTCGGCATCACCTTGTCGCCGGTGGCGCCCATGTTCTTGCGGCCGTTGGTCACCACGTCGGTGAATTGCCAATAATCCATCCGCTTCAGTGAATCGGCCAGCGCCGGCGCGAAGGACGAACCGAGCCCGTCCGGCCCGTGACAGACATGGCAGGACGAGGCATAGCGCCGATAGCCGTTGTAGGTCCCCTGGTCCACCTTCCCGTCCCGCACCGCGTAGAGTGGCACGCCCTGATCGTCCACCAGTTCCTCCGGATCGGCGACCTTCGCTTCCTGTGCTGCGTTCCCGCCGGCTGGCGCCAGGGTGGTTGGAGCCTGGGCGGTTGGACTTTGCGTAGCCGGAGTTTGAGCGGTTTGCGTCTGGTTCGGCGGTGTCGGGTTCTGCTCCGGTTTCTGTGCTGCATCCTGCTGGCCGAATGCAGTGCCGAGGGTCACGGTGGCGGTGAACCCGACGGCGGCGCACAGCCCGATCAGGTATTTGGGCATCTTGCTTTCTCTCCCCACTGCCTTCATGCGTAGGCGCCATCAGCCTGGAAATTGTGCAGGCGCCGGCCCCCAGCCTTGGGAACCGGCGCCCGCTTGTTCGTCACTGATTGTCCGGCAAGGCGAAGACGGTCAGCGTGCCGCCCAGCTGGGTGTATTCGCCCAGCGCCTTGTGTGCGCCGACCGCACCCAGCCCTTCCTGCTCGCCGGTCAGCCCGGCGGCCAGCCCGATGCCGGCCCAGCCGCCGACACCCGACAGCACGGCGATATATTGCTTTCCCTTGTGCATGTAGGTGTTGACGTTGCCGATGATGCCGGATGACGTCTTGAAGTTGTACAGATCCTTGCCATCCTTGAGGTCGAACGCCTTCAGATAGCCTTCCAGCGTCCCGTAGAAGCCGACGCCGCCCTTGGTCGACAGGGCACCGCTCCACACCGCGAAGCGCTCGGGCTTCGACCAGACGATCTTGCCGCCGGACGGATCCCAGGCGATGAAGTTGCCCATGCCGCCATGGGAATCGGGCGCCGGATACATGCTGAGCGTCGCGCCGACATAAGGCTGGCCGGCGGAATACTCCACCTTGAACGGCTCGTAATCCATGCAGATGTGATTGGTCGGCACATAAATCAGGCCACTGTCGGGCGAGTAGCTGGCTGGCTGCTGATCCTTGGAGCCCAGCGCCGCCGGGCAGACGCCGGTGGTGTTGTGATCCTCGCCCTGGGCGAAGGTGCTGTACTTGTCGTTCACCTTCGGCCGGCCGGTCTTCATGTCGATCTCGCTCGCCCAGTTGACGGACGGATCGTATTTCTGTGCGACCAACAGCTCGCCATTGGTGCGGTCGATGGTGTAGGCGAAGCCGTTGCGGTCGAAATTGATCAGCGCCTTGCGCTTGGTCCCGCCGACGGTGACGTCGGCCAGGATGTTCTCGTTGACGCCGTCATAATCCCATTCGTCGAAGGGCGTCTTCTGGAACACCCATTTCGCCTGTCCGGTGTCGGCATCGCGGGCGAAGATGGTCATCGACCATTTGTTGTCGCTCTTGGCCCGGTCCTTGTCGACCGCGCGCTGCGCCGGGTTCCAGGTGCCCGGGTTGCCGGTGCCGTAATAGATCAGGTTCAGGTCGGGATCGTAGGTGTACCAGCCCCAGGTGGTGCCGCCGCCGATCTTCCACTGGTCGGCCGGCCAGGTCTTGATGCCGAGGTCGGGCTCGCCGATCGGCTTGCCGAGCATCATCGTCTTCTGCGGGTCGATCATCACGTCCTTGTCGGGACCTGTCGAATAGGCCCGCCACACCATCTTGCCGGAGTTGATATCGTAAGCGGTCAGGTGGCCGCGCACGCCGAACTCGCCGCCGCTGATGCCGACATAGACCTTGTCCTTCACCACCAGCGGCGCGGCGGTCAGCGTCTCGCCCTTGCTGGCGTCGCCGTTCTTGGCCGACCACAGCACCTTGCCGGTTTCAGTGTCCAGCGCCACCAGAGTATTGTCGGCCTGACCCAGGAACAGCTTGTTGCCGGCGACCGCCACACCGCGGGTGACGGTGTCGCAGCACATCACGGGGATGACGGACGAATCCTGTCTCGGCTCATACTTCCACTTGATGCGGCCGTTGTCGTTGAGATCGAGCGCATAGACATTGTTGGGGAAGGGCGTCGAAATGTACATCGTGTCGCCCACCACGATGGGACCGCCTTCGTGACCACGAAGCACGCCGGTGGAGAACTGCCACACCGGGCGCAGGTTCTTCACGTTGTCCCGGGTGATCTGGTCGAGCGTGCTGTAACGCTGGCCGGCATAGTTTCCGAGCTGCAATGCCCAGTTGGACGGGTCTTTCTGATTCTTCAGAATATCGTCGTTGGCGAAAGCACCAGTGGGAATGGCGGCGGTGGCCGCCTGGATCGCGGCGGTGACGAGCAGACAGCGCACAAAGGGGTTCATGTGTTTCCTCCCGTTTTTTCGGCGGTCGTCCGTGGTCCCAGAAACTCGTGCGGCGGCAGGCGGCGGCTTCCGTGAAAGGCGATCTTCAGAGAGGGCGTTCTCCCTCGATGATGGACGCGTGACGTCGAACTGAGAGACGTCGGGCGGTTCGGTTACCGGCGCTCAGATTTCGAACTGCTTTGGCATCGCAGGCGTGCCGGTCCTAAAATGCCGGGACACGACCGTTGGCGGGGTTCTAAACTGCCCCGCACTATGTTGGCGATACTGACAATCAGTTTGATCAAATAAAGATAGGCTGTGAAGGTTCTTTTCCGTCACAGTTCGAAAGTTTTCAAAAGAGGCGGAATAACGGGTAGCGAGGGACCGAAGGGTTAATCTGGAAGATCGCGAATGCCGAAGCTGATGCTCCAGATGTCACGCCTGTTCGGCCGGGCCACCCCGCCGCGCCCAGAAACCGCGCCCCGGATCGTAGGCAAGGACCGCCGCACCAAGGAACAGGGCGAGACAGCCGACCACCCACAGCAGGGCACCGACATCGACTCGGAGATACAGGCTGAAGCGGATCAACTCCACCGCCTGGGTGAAGGGGTTCCAGGCGGCGATCTGGTAGAGCGCCGGGCTGCCTTCCCTGATCCGCCAGAGCGGATAGAGGGCGGAAGAGGCGAAGAACATCGGGAAGATCACGAAGTTCATCACCCCGGCGAAATTCTCCAGCTGCCGGACGAAGGACGACAACAGCAGGCCGAGCGCCCCCAGCATCAGCCCGCTGAGCAGCAGCGCCGGCAGGGCCGCGAGATAGCCCAGCGGCGGTGGCTCCACTCCCCACAGCCATGCGATGCCGAGAAACACGTAGACTTGGGCGATCGACACCGCGACGCCCGCCAGCAGCTTGGCGACCAGCAGGTACCAGCGCGGCAGTGGGCTGACCAGCAGCGTCCGCATGCTGCCCATCTCGCGGTCATAGACCATCGACAGCGAATTCTGCATGCCGTTGAACAGCTGAATCATCGCGACCAGCCCCGGAACCACATACTCGTCGTAGAGGATGTAGGTTTCGTAAGGCGGGATGATCGACACACCCAATACGGCGCGGAAGCCGACGGCGAAGATCGCCAGCCAGACCAGCGGCCGGACCAGGGCGGCGAAAAAGCGCTCGCGCTGGTGCAGGAAACGCAGGCCTTCTCGTACGATGATGCTGCGCAGGCAGTACCAGTAGGTTGCGGCGCTCATGGCGGGCGTTCCCCTGTGGTCAGGGCGGCGAATGCGGCAGGCAGGCTTGCGGTGGCGGTCTCGGCGCAGACCGTCCGCACGGTGCCTGAGGCGCGCAGCCGACCCTGATGCAGCACGACGACGGAATCCTCGTCGGACGCTTCGTCCATCAAATGGGTGGCCCACAGGACTGCCAGCCCCTGTTCCCGGCACAGTGCGCGGATGTGGGTCAGAATGTGGCGGCGCGAGTCCGCATCCAGACCGACAGTCGGCTCATCGAGCAGCAGCAGGCTTGGCCGGTGCAGCAGCGCACGGGCGATCTCCACCCGTCTTCGCTGACCGCCGGACAAGGTGCGGACCTTGTCGTCGCCGCGGTCGGCAAGACCGATGCGCGCCAGTTCCTCCCGCGCGCGGGCTTCGCAGTCGGAGGGCGACATTCCGTGCAGGCCGCCGTGATAGCGCAGGTTCTGTCGGACGGTCAGATCGACGTCGAGCGTCGGCTGCTGGAAGACCACGCCGATCTGCTCCAGTGCGCGGGTCGGTTGGCGCCGCAGGTCGAAGCCGAAGATGTGGATGGCGCCGGTCCGGTTGGAATAGAGCCGGGTGATCAGCGAGAACAGCGTGGTCTTTCCCGCCCCGTTCAGGCCCAGCAGCATGGTAAAGCCACCGGGCGCCACGGCGAAGGACACGCGATCCAGCGCCACGCACTTGCCGAAACTGTGGCCCAACTCCTCGACCGCCAAGGCGGGAGGGCCATGGATCGCAGGTAGCGGCGGAGGCTCCGCAGGGATCGCGGTGTCGTACATCCTGTCTTCCCCAGGACACGCCCTGTTCGATACCGGAGTCAAATCCGGTGGGCGGCGGTCGCCATGCTTCGGAAGGGGCATTGCAAAGAGAGCGTTCGGGTCTGATTGTTGCCATTGCAAATGATTATTCAAGATGCTTTTCCGAGGGGGCGGAGCTTGGCCCCGACGGCAGTTCCGGAATTCGTCGTGGTTGCGCTGTCGGCACAGGCGCTGCCGGCCAGCGCCTGCCGCAGCGGGCGCAGCGGGCGCTGCGTCGCCGGCATCGATCTGTTCGCCGATGCGGATACGGCTGCCATGGTCAACACCTGCCTGAACCTGCCGACGCCACCTTCCGATGGAATGGGCGATCAGGCAACATTGCTACGGGAGCCCGATTGGAAACTGTCCCCTTGCATCCGCAAGTCGACCATTATTCCATTGAACATTATTTAAATAAGTTTGGCCGGGTTCGTTGCGTTAATGAAATAATTCAGGTGAATTTACTTATCATAATCTAGAAAAATCTACACTATACCCTTTTATTTTACATAGTGTTGAAAATAAATATCTTTCACTAAAAATATACAAGAAATGCCTGAGGCATTCCGAAATGTCGTTGCTTTCGATTTGCGGGTAGGAAGATATTTGGCGCATGGACGGTGTCTGGTCCTATCGCGCTGGCCCGGATGCGGCCGGTGGCGTACCCCATGACGGTGATCCGGACACCGCCATCCGGCAGGACGCCACCGGACCCGGCATCAGGCGGCGAAGGGATGCTTGGCCGAATCCTTCTGGTTCAGCAGATCCTTGAGGGTCGGATAGCCGGACACCGCGCGCTCGATGGCTTCCTTGGTGGCGCGGTAGTTGTAGTCCTGGATCTTGGCATTGTCCTTGGCTTCCCAATGGATGAAGACGCCGACGCAGATGAAGATGTTGTCTATCTCATCTTGCGGGATGGTGCCGGCGGCGACACAGTCGGCGACTGCCTTGGCAACGCCATGCTGGGCCGGCCCGAACATCTGCACCGCCTGTTCTGCCCCTTTGATCGTCACCTTGTTGAACAGGATGGTGGAAGGCTTGCATTGCAGGTTGGGGGCGATGACCGCCAGAAGGCTGGTGAAACCGTCCTTGTTGTTGGTCAGCGCGTTGCAGAAGGCGGTTTCCGCCGCGCTGCCGCGCGGTCCCATGATCAGGTCGATGTGGGCGACCTCGTTGCCGTCCCCGACCAGGGATTCGCCCACCAGCACGCGATTGATTTTCGGGGATGACCCCTGCCACATGCCCATTGCCGCTTTCTCCCATGCATTTTGAAGTCATTGGAGGACCGCCGCAGATCATGCGGAAACGCCGATTCGAGCCGCTCCGGCACCATCGATTGCTGGATAGCTGCGGCTAAGGCGTCGGTCATGGCCGGCATTATCGCATCTTGTTCGTTTTGCCAACAAACCATCAAAAGAGATCGGGAGTAGCTTGAAATCGCAACCGCCGCCGTCGCGCTGACCGTATAGGAACAGGATGGTGCCGCCTTTCGGGCAGTGCTACCCCATCTTCGGGAGGGCGGCGGTTGCCGGTCCGTCAGTCAGGAAACCGGAAACGGTCCCGGTCACTGGCTGTCCTGCTTACCGTTCGATTGGCCCGAGCCACCCTGGGTCACTGGGGAACCGCCGATCACACCCTGCCTTTCCTGTTGGAGGGAGCCGCCGGGAAGCTGTCCGGTCGGGGCGTTGGTGCCGTCGGTGGAACTACCGGAACTGCCCTGCGTAACCGGAGCGCCCCCAATGGCGCCCTGGCGCTTGCCGGGCAGGGAGCCGGGCGGCAATTGTCCGGTGGTGCCGGCCGGGGCGTTCTGTGTGCTGGTGCCGGTGGAGCCGTCAGTGGGATTGCCGCCGGATTGCGCCGAAGCCGGCAGCGCGGCGATCGCAAGGCCGGCGGCCAATGCAAGGCCCGGCAGGGGCGGGGTGGTGAAGCGTTTCATCGTGAGTCTCCGGGGATGGACAATCCTGGCGAGGCGGTTCAGGACCGTCCGGTCCTGCCGCGCGCCGCGTCGGGCCATCGTCGGCGGTTCGCCGACGCACCCGGCCATCCCCATCAACCGGACGGTCCGGCAAGGGGTTCCGTCCGCTCACGGCTTGACGACGATGCCCCAGGGCGCGCCGCCGACCGGAATGCTCTTGATCACCTTGTTGCGCTCCAGGTCGATCACCGACAGATCGTTGCTGATGCCGTTGGTGGTGTAGAGCCGCTTCTCGTCGGGGGAGAAGGCGAGGTTCCACACGCGCTGCCCGACCAGGAAATAGCGTTTCACCTCAAGGCTGCCGGTGTCGATCTCGGCGATGCGGTTTGCCGGACCCAGCGCCACGAAGGCGCGCTTGCCGTCCTTCGTCATCTGGATGCCCACAGCCTGGATGGCCTCCCGCCGGACGCCGGTGACCTCGAACCGGATCTTCTTGATCACCTTGTGGGCCGCCGCGTCGATCACGCTGACCGTGCCGCCGATCTCGCTCGACACCCAGACCTGCTTGCCGTCGTCCGTGAAACGGGCGACGCGCGGCCGGCTGTCGACCAGAACATTGCCGACGACGGTGTGCTTCTCCGTGTCGATGAAGTGCGCCATGTTGGTGGTTTCGGAGGTGTTGACCAGGATCTTGCCATCGGGGCTGATCCCCATCCCTTCCGGCTCAACGCCGACCTGGATGTTGCCGATGGCCTTGCGTTCGGCGACGTCGATCACCGTCACCATGTTGTCATTCTCGTTGGCGACGTAAAGCTTTGTCCCGTCGGGCGACAGCACGAACAGTTCCGGGTCGGGACCGGACGGCAGGGTATGGACGATCTTGCCGCTGGCGATGTCCACCACGTCGATGCGGTTGTCATCGCCGACGCACACGTAAAGCTGCGTCCCGTCGGCGCTCAGCGTGATGCCGCGCGGACGCCGGCCGACCTTGATCTTGGTCTTGATCTGAAGGCTGTCGCCGTCGACCACGGCGATCTGGTTGTCCTTCTCGTTGGATACGAAAATCGTTTCGGCGAGGAGGGGCTCGGCAACCAGGACCGGGCCGGCGAGAAGCAGCAGGGTGCAGGACAGCAGGAATCGCATGGTGTGGTCCGCCTTGTTGGGTCCGCCCTATCGGTTGAGACGGCATTTGCTTTCCGGCGCATCGTCGCCGAGCGTGTCGAGAGGTGTGACCGGGTGCAGGAACCCCTCCTGCGGCGACACCGAGACCAGCATCCGCGGCCCGGCGATCAGGATGGGCTGGCGCATCTGCCCGTCCCAGGCGCGGAAGGACAGCGCCTCGCCCTTGAAGCCCGCCAGCTCGAAATCGGGGCTGTGCAGATAGCCGGTCAAGCCGTCGAAGCCGGTTGCGCCGGTGCGGGCCGCCGCCTCCCCGACGCTGCGCACCGCCAGCCACGCGGCATAGTCGCGTGGTGTCATCCAGCGTCCGGCCAGCCTTTCGAACCGGCTTTGCAGCTGGGTGCCGCCCCACTGCTCGTTCACACGCGACCAGGCCGTTGCGGTCAGTCCCTGGGTACCGGCGACCGGGCGCGGATACCAAGTGCGTCCGTCGAGATAGTCGCCGAAATCGCCCGCTTCGTCGGCCACGACCAGCACGTCGTAGTCCGGCCCCTGGGTGGCGAGCGGGATGTCCGATTGGATGGTGGTGACGCCGGTGTCAGTGCGCCGGTTCCCGGTGTCGAAGGTCCAGGACTTCTCATCGACGATCCGGCCGCCGAAGCGCTTGGCCGCGCGGCGGACGGCCTCGGCGTAGAGCGCATCGCCCGGATCGCGACCGGTCAGCAGGCTCCACCGCGGCCATTTCTTCCAGGCGAGATACTGGGCCAGCGCATCGGCCAGCATGCGCCGGCTGGGGGCGGTGTGCAGGATGTTGGCGCGGCATTGCTCGTTGCGCAGCGCATCGTCGCTGGCGCGCGCGTTGAAGAGCACCATGGACTTGGCTTCCGGCCGGTCGGCGGCGGCGAGCAGCGCATCGGCCGGCAGATCGGCGACGACGAAGCGCACCCCCTCGTCGGCCAGCGCCTTCACTCCAGCGGAGATGTCGCCGTCCTGCGGCAGGACCTGTTCCACCAGCCGGTAGCTCTGCTTCAGGAAGACGCCGGTCGTGTTGTTGTCGGCAAGCGCCAGCCGGGCGCCCTGAATCCCTTCGTCGGTCGCGACCGGCTCCAGGAAACTCAGCGGCGTGCGCGGATCCTCCTGGCGTGCCAGATAGCCGATCAGAACCACCGTCGCACCGACGTCCTGCGGACCGTTCCCCTGCGCCGCCGCCGATGGTGCGAGGGCCAGCAGGCCAAGGAATGGCAAGGCGGCGGCAACCGACCGCCACGGTTTCGATAAGTCGGATCGTCGGTCAGACCATTGACAGAATCTCACCATGCCCTCCCTCCGCAAGGTCGCCGACGAACCGATGGGCGCGGGTGTTGCCCATGCGCTCGAACCAGCTTCCGGTTCCCTCCAGGGCACGTCGCAACAGGTGCAGGAACAGCCAGTCGCGCGTGCCGCCGTCGGCAAAGCCTTCGGGCGTTTTGCCCTGTGCGTTGCCCAGCAGGAGCGTGCCGCGCCGCATGCCGAACCCCGGATGCGGGCCGCAGCCGCCACCGGCGGCCAGCGTTCCGGCGACCATGAAGCCTGCGGCATAGGCGCCGACCGGACCGTCAACGACGATGATCCCGCGGCGCATGCGTTCGGCTGCCCGGTCACCGGCGCTGCCGCCGACGCTGATCAGTCCGCCGCGCATTCCCAGCGGCAGGCCGGGCAGGGCGCCGCCAAGGGACTCCCTGGCATTGCCGGCGATGCGCAGCAGCCCGCCGCTCATCCCGGCGCCGGCGTGGCTGCCGGCGTCGCCCTCAACCAGAATTCGTCCGGACGCCATGCCGGCGCCGACCCGATCCAGGACAGCCTGCCCCGGCCGGATCAGGAGACCCTCGGCCGCATCGCCCGCCGACACCTCGAACATCCTGCCGACGGTCACCACTTCACCGCCGCAGGGCAACGGCAGTCCGGCGACGTCCTCCGCCGTCAGGCCGGCCAGCCGTTCGGGCAGCAGGGCGGACATGTCCGCAATGGTTCCGGCATCGCCCCGGAAGGTCAGGGTCATGCCGCTCATGCCATCACCTCATGGAGGTGAAAATGGTGCGGCCCCAGCTTGCCGCCGTAATTTCCGGCGGTGACCGCCAGCACGCCGGCAGCCGTCCCACCGGCGGTGGCGGCGGCAATGCCGGCCCGCATGCCGATGCGGATCGCCGTCTCATCGATACCGTCCAGCACCAGTTCCAGCACCGCCTCGACATCCTGTGCCAGCAGCGTTTCCGGTTCGACCGCCCGCAAGGTCGGGCAGAAGCGCGTGTTGGTGGAGGCGATCAGCGCCTTGTATTTGGACCCCACCTTGGACCCCGACCGCACCACCCCGCCTGGGAAGGGCAGGATGACACCGGGCAAGGGCCGGATCGCTGCGACCGCCGCCTCTGCCGCGGCAAGGCACTGGCGGTGGCTGGCGGCCAGGATCAGGAAATTGCCGCCGCCGATCCCCTTGGCAACGGCGACGCTGTCCTCGCAGACGAACTCGCCATCCATCACCGGCAGCCGCCAGAAGCGGCGGTCGCCGAATTTCTTGGAAATCTGGTGCCCGTCGCCGAAATAGCGCAAGCCCCCGCCGAGCGGGATGCGCTTGGTCCCCTGCAGGAGTCCGGCATAGCAGGCCGACCCCGGCGAGGTCATGATGCACTGCCCGACCCGGTTGACCACCAGCTTGGCGAGGTCGCCGGTGGACATGCCGAAGATCAACACCGCAGCACCCGGCCGGCTGTCCGGCGTCTCCTCCGGCGTCAGCAGCCGTTCCACCGCCGCCTCGCAGCCGCAGCCGATGACGGAGGTGGCGAAGCCGGTCAGGCTGGATGTCGCCGCCTCCACCCAGGCGGGCGTGTCGGCGGTGATGACCAGCCGCGTGTAGGTCATCGGAAACGCCTCGGCGAACGTGTCCTCGATGCGCACGCCGTTGATCCGCATCTCCGCCATCACGGCACCTCCCGCCGTTGGCAGGGATGGAGCTGCGGGCCGGCGCCATGGCGGATCTCCGCGTCCTGGATGCGGAAATGCTTGATCGGCAGGCCGATCCGCTCGTCGAAATGGCGGGCGATGCGGCGCTCGATCAGCTCGTCGAAGCCGGGGCGGACGACATGGGTGCAGCCTTGCGCCGTCGCCACCAGCGTGCCGTCGCGCACCACCAGCCGTCCGCTCTTGAAGACCAGATCGGGTCGTTCGAACATCGCGCGGCGGTCGGCCAAGTCGCTGTAGACGGTGACGTCGGCCGAAGCGCCGGGCGCCAGATGGCCGCGGTCGGTAAGCCCCAGGATGCGGGCCGGCGCCGCGCGGGTCATGATGGCGATCTCGGCCAGCGTGTATTCGCGGGCGATGGAGCCCAGCGTGGTGTGGGCGGGCGCGTCGGGATGGATTTCGGCCAGCTTCGCCAGACGGTAGTCGCGGTCCATCAGCAGCCGGATCAGCTCCGGATAGAAGGTGAAGGGCGCGCCGTTGGGATGGTCGGTGGTCAGGAACACCCGCCAGGGATCGTCGAGCAGCAGGAACAGTTCCAGCCCGATTGCCCATTGCAGGGCGTTGACATAGGAGTTGTCGCGGTAGCGGAAGGGGACCACGCCGCAGCCGGCATCGCATTCGATGTCCATCGCCAGCCATTTGCGGGGGTGGGCCAGCGGGGCGGTGTGACGCTGCGCCATGGTGTCGGCCGACGCCGTTACCGTCTGTCCGAACATCACCTGTCCGATGTCCACCGACAGTGTCGGCGTCCGGTTCACCGCCTCGGCCAGCGCCGCGGCGCCGGAGGAGAATTTGCGGTCACCCGCCGTGTCGTAGCTGTGGAACTGGATGTGCGTCATGTGCATCGGCAGCCCCGATGCCGCCTGGATGGTGTCGAGCGTCGTCGCGACGTTCCCGGGAACTCCCAGATTGCAGCCATGGACGTGCAGGGGGTGGGGCAGTCCCAGCTCGTAGACCGCACGGGCCAGCACCGTCAGGACCGTGCGCGGGGTGACGCCGTAATACGGCCCGGCCTCGTCCAGGTCGAGCGAGCGGGCGTTGAACTTGAAGGCGTTGATGCCGCCGGGATTGACCACCTTGACGGCAAGGCTCTGGGTCGCCGTCAGCATCCAAGCGACATAGTCGTTGACCGCCGCCTGTCCGGCGTTGCTGGCGATCAGATCCAGCAGGAAATCGTCGTTCCCCAGCACCAGATAGCCGCCGGTGTCGATATAGGGGATATCGCTCATCTCCAGATGCGCATGCCGGGCGTTGGAGCCCAGCATCGCCGGCTCGAAGGCGGCGGTGAATCCCATCTCGATATAGCGGGCACCGGTGGAGTGGGTGGATGGCGTGGCGATGCCGCTGCCGCCCCCGATCCTGTCGCTCCCAACCCTGTCGTTGCCGCAGGCATGGCCGGCGAAGCGGTGTCGCTCGTGTTCCTCCCCCATCAGCAGGCGGGCGAGGTTCACCTTGCCGCCGGCAATGTGGCTGTGGATATCGATGGCCCCGGCCATAACCACCTTGCCGGTCACGTCATGCACCGCGTCCGGCGTGGCGCCCGGCCCGGGGTCGGCGGCGATGCGGTCGTCGTGCAGCCAGAGGTCGGCAGCCTCGCCATACCGCCCGTTCGCAGGGTCGAACAGCCGCCCGCCGGCAAGCTTCGTCAGCATCCGGCGGCCTCCCTGGTTTTGGCGTTTTGGCTGAGTGCCGCCAGAATCCGGCCGATGACCTCGGCGACGCTCGGCAACCCCCTGTCGATCAGGGCGCCGGCATGGAGAGCGACAACGTTGTCGGCGCGGAACACGTCGCCGGGATGGTCGATGCCCGGTGTACCGACCGGAATGAACAGTGCCGGCTCCGGCGCAACAATCGTCTCCGGCGGTGCCAGCATGATGACGCTGCCACCGGTGGCGAGGGCCGGTGTCTCCGGGCGGAAGGCGGAAATCCACAGCGTCACGTCCGCATCACGCAGGCGCCTGTGCCAGTCGAAGCGGTCCGGATCGTGCAGCGGCCCGCCGCCATCGAAACCGGTGCGCAAGGGAAAGCCGGTGCGCCAACTGCAGGCCTGGTTGGCGCCGACAAGGTTGTCGGCCCCGGACAGGGGAAGTCCGGCGCAGCGGGTGATGCCGTCCACCGTACGGATCAGGCGCACCAGCCCCTCGACGATCAGGTCCGGCTGCGGCCCGTCGAACAGTCCCGCCGCCCAGACCACCACCGCATAGCGGGCGGAGCGCAACCGGGCCGCCAAGGCCGCCATCGGATCGTCCGCCGCCAACCGTCCGGCCAATGCCGTCCTCAGCCTCCCGACCAGTGTCGCCAGATCGGTCTGCGTGTCGGTATCCAGGCCGCTGGTTTCGATCCTGGCACCAAGCCACCGCACCGTTTCCGGCAGCGGTTCCCCGCCCAGGAAGACGACACTCCGGCCATTGCCGGCAACGAAGGCCGGTTCCGGAACCACCCAGCGCTCCCACAGGCGCGGAAAGCCCTGGGCCGGATCCGGGCCCACGACCAGGACGAGGTCGCAACGGTTGCGCAGCTCCGCCAGCGTGGTCACCGACCAGCCGAAGCGGCGCAGGACCGCCAGATTGCGGAACAGGCCCTCCGACCGCTCATGGTCCACGGTCGCACCGATGCGTTCGGCGAGGCTGAGCGCTGTGAGCACACCTTCCACGTCGGCTGCCAAGCCGGCGATCAACGGTGCGCGGCTGGACTCCAGCAGCCGGACCGCCTCGGCGATGGCATCGTCCATGGGAATGGCGGCCCCGCCCAGACGGGCATCCGTTGGCACGGCCATGGACCGTTGGAACAGCCGGTCGGCTTGCGGACAGCCGCTCGGCCGCGCGGCGATGCCGGACGGGTCCAGGTCGATCCCGATGTCACCGCAGCCGAGCCCACAGAACGGACAGAGAGTGTCGCGGTGGAAGGTCATAGCCCCAATCGCCTGAGCGGGGTGAACGAAGTCAGACCGAAGAATTCAAGGATGCGGGCAATCTTCGCCACGATCCGTCCAAGAATCGGTTCCAAGATTGAGAAGCCGATTCATGGGCATGGTCGGTCCCCGACAGGCAAAGCATCCGCTTCATGCCCGGTTTCCTCCCTTGATATTTCTTGCCCCATTCGGGCTACCGCGCGTGGATACTCATTCGCGCTGCGGAAAATTTTGTTCGTAACGCTAACATTGTGCGGTGACCCGCGCAAAGGGAATGCAGATGAGCCACCAGCGCAATCGGATAGGGGAGGTTTGGGTCCGTGCGCCTGCGCGTCTGCACGCCGGCTTCGTCGATCTGAACGGTGGGTTGGGCCGCCGCTTCGGCAGTCTCGGGATCGCAATCGACCGCCCGGCCATCGCCCTGCGTGCCCGGCCCGCAGACAGGCTGACCGTCATCGGTCCATCGGCGGAGCGGGTCCGCCGCAGCATCGAACGGCTTGGGCGCGAAGCCGGATTGCCCGACGGCTTCGCGGTGACGGTGGAGGAGGCGATCCCGCCCCATGTAGGCCTGGGGTCCGGCACCCAGACGGACCTTGCCGTCGCCGCGGCATTGGTTTGCCTGGAGGGTCGCGGCACGGCTGCCCGCGATCTGGCCCGCGCGCTGGAGCGGGGGGCCCGGTCCGGCATAGGGTTGGCGGCTTTCGAGCAGGGCGGGGTGCTGCTTGACGGCGGCAGGGGCAGGCTCGATGCCGCGCCACCGCTGATCGCGCGGGCGCCGTTTCCGGAGGAATGGCGCATCCTGCTTCTGTTCCATCGCGGCGGCCATGGCCTGCACGGTGCGCCGGAGGCCGAGGCATTCCGCCGATTGCCGCCTTTTCCGCCCGACGCCGCAGCGCATCTGTGCCGGCTGATGCTGATGGTCGCCCTGCCGGCGCTGGCCGAGGGCGACGTCGACCGGTTCGGGCAGTCCATTGGCGAGCTTCAACGCACGGTCGGCGACCATTTCTCTCCCGTCCAGGGCGGCCGCTTCACCAGTCCCCTGGTGGCGGACGCGCTGGCTTGGCTGGAGGCGCAGGGGATCACCGGGGTCGGCCAGAGCAGCTGGGGGCCGACCGGCTTCGCCATCGTCGGCGATGCCCGACAGGCGGAACGGCTGGCCGGTGAGATGCGCGCGCGCTGGACCGGGTCGCTGCTGGAGGTGATGGTCTGCCGCGGGCGGAATGCCGGTGCGACGGTGCGGAACCTGTCCGCCGAGGCGGACTTCACCCCCGCGATACGGCGGGCAGCCGGAGAGTGATCCGGAAGATTGGCCAGGGAGACTAACCGGAGGGAGACAGGCATGGGCGTCCCTTATGTGCTGCACATGATCACGCCGCTGGCAAATGTCAGCCCGTTCGACGTCAATATGGCCGCCGATGCCGGTATCGACACGGTGGTGCCCTACACCGGCATCGAGACCGCGCAGGTCGAGGCGCTGACCCAGGACGCCATGTTCTCCCGCGATCCGAAGAACGCGGCGCGCACCGGCCTGTTCATCGGCGGGCGCGATGCGGCGATGGCGCTGGACATGCTGGAGGTGGCGCGCAAGGCGATGTTCCCGCCCTTCCGGATCTCGGTCTTCGCCGACCCGTCCGGCGCCTTCACCACCGCCGCCGCCATGGTCGCCGCGGTCGAGCGTGCCCTGCGGCGGCAGGGGGCGGAGGGACTGACCGGCCTGGATGTCCAGGTCTATGGCGCCACCGGCGTCGTCGGCGGCATCGCCGGTCTGATCGCCGCCCAGGCCGGCGGCAGCGTTACCCTGGTCAGCCACCGCGGCGTGTCGGCCGTGCAGGGCAAGGCGGAGGAGTTCGGCCGGCGTTATGGTGTCACGCTGTCCTGCGCCGACACATCGACCGGCGGCAAGGCGGCGCTGATGGAGCGGGCGGAGGTCGTGCTGGCCTGCGGCAAGGCGGGGGTGACCGTGCTGACGGCCGACGATCTGCGCGCGGCCAAGCGTCTGCGCGTCGTCGCCGACATCAACGCTGTGCCGCCGGCCGGGGTGGATGGGGTCGGCGTGCAGGACGACGGCGCCTCCTTGCCTGCCCAACCGAACGCCGTCGGCATCGGCGCGCTTGCCATCGGCAACATCAAGTTCAAGGTCCAGCACCATCTGCTGGAGCGGATGCAGACCGGTGGCACCGCCGTCGCCGTGGATTTCCAGGATGCGATGGACGCGGCGCGGACCATCGCCGGAAAGGGCAAATGATGACTGACCGTGCGACGACCGGGCGCCCCAGCCTGTCGGCTCTGTCCGCTCCCCTTGCCGCTGCTCTGGTCGCCGATGCGGTGCGGTTGCGGCTCGGCATCGAGCAGGTGGCCGGCGCCACCATCATCGACGGGGGAATCGCCCATCCCGGCGGGCTGGAAGCCGGGCGTCGCATCGCCGAGCTGTGCATGGGCGGTCTCGGTCGGGTGACGCTCCAGGCCGACACCTGGTCGGAACGCTGGCCCTTCCAGGTCGCGGTGCACAGCACCGACCCGGTGCTGGCCTGCCTCGGCAGCCAATATGCCGGTTGGAGCCTGTCGCACAAGGACGAGGGCGGCTCCTTTTTCGCGCTCGGTTCCGGTCCTGGCCGTGCACTCGCCCGCAAGGAGCCGCTGTTCGACGAGCTGGGCTATGCCGACAGAGGCGACAATGCGGTGCTGGTGCTGGAAAGCGGTACCGTTCCTCCGGGGCCGTTGGTCGAACGGATCGTTGCCGATTGCGGTGTGGTGGCGGAGCGGCTGACGCTGGTGCTGACGCCGACGGCCAGCCTTGCCGGTACGGTGCAGATCGTCGCCCGGGTGCTGGAAGTCGCCATGCACAAGGTGCACGCGCTGGGTTTCCCGCTCGACCATGTCGTCGATGGCATCGGCGTCGCTCCGCTGCCGCCGCCCGGCAAGGGTTTCGTCGAGGCGATGGGGCGGACCAACGATGCCATCCTGTTCGGCGGCACCGTCCAGCTTTTCGTCACCGGACCCGACGATTCCGCCGCCGATCTGGCGAAACGTCTGCCCAGCACGGAGTCCCGCGATTACGGCCGCCCTTTCGCCGAGGTGTTCGCGGCGGTGAACAAGGACTTCTACGCCATCGACCCGCTGCTGTTCGCCCCGGCGCGCGCGGTGGTCACCGCACTCGACAGCGGCCGCAGCTTCCACGGCGGGCATCTTGCGGCGGACATGCTCGACCGGTCCTTCGGTGGGGTGGACGGGGCTGGAATGGCGGGATGAACGCCACGACCGGCGGAACTGTTCATGGCCGTTTGTCGGGCGGAGGTGATGGTGCTGAAGCCCGGCAACGTCCATGTGCATGCCGCCGGCCATGGCATGACTGCGGAGGATTTCCTTTTGTCGGCTGAGGTCGCAGCCCCTGAGATCGCCCGCGGCACTGCTGCGTTCGCTTGGCCGGCCACGGCGGCTGCCGCGACGTTGTTCCTTTTCACGGCTGCTTTGCCTGCGTCGGCGCAACCGCTGGCCATGACGGAGGTCGCGCCCGGGATCTTCGTCCACCAGGGGGCCGTCGCCGAGCCGGCACCGGACAACGCTGGCGATACGGCCAACATGGGCTTCATCGTCGGCGACAGCTTTGTCGCGGTCATCGACACCGGCGGCACGCCGGAATTGGGAGTCCGTCTGCGCGAGGCCATTGCGGCGCGGACCGACAGGAAGCCGGTCATCGTCATCAACACCCACATGCACCCCGACCATGTCTTCGGCAACGCCGCCTTCGCCGGCGTTCCCATCGCCGGCCATGCCAACCTGCGCGACGCGCTGGCCGCCCGCCAGGAAATCTACCGCCAACGGCTGGCCGAAGAGCTGGGCGCCGAAGCTGCGGCCGGGATCGCCCCGGTCCGGGTGGACCGGCCGGTGGCGGAAGAGGTGCGGGTCGACCTGGGCAACCGCATCCTCGTGTTGACCGCCTATCCGACCGCGCACACCAACAACGACCTGACTGTCTTCGACCGCAAGACGGGCACGCTGTTCACGGGCGACCTGCTGTTCGTCGACCATATCCCGGCGGTCGATGGCAATGCCGTGGGCTGGCTTCGGGTGATCGAGCGGCTGGAGCGGGTGCCGGCGGTGCGCGCCGTCCCCGGCCATGGGCCGGCCCGCGTGGCTTGGCCGGGAGCACTGGATGCCCAGCGGCGCTACCTGACGGCACTGGTGGACGGTGTGCGCCGGGTGTTGAAGGCGGGCGGCGGCATCCAGGATGCCGTCGCCCATGTGGCGGAGGAGGAGCGGGACCGCTGGCTGTTGTTCGATGCATACAACCCGCGCAACGTCACGGCGACCTTCGCCGAACTGGAATGGGAATAGGAGCGGGAGCGATGATGCGATATCCGCCGATGGGGCTGCTCGCCGGCCTCCTGATCGTCCTGTCCATGCCGGGTCTCGCCGCCACCGATGCGGCGGAGGATGCGGCGCGCTGGGACATTCTGCAGGACATGTATTTCAAGGACCGCCCGGTCGACGACGCGGGCGCCCTCATCCGCATCGACGCGCCAGCCCGCGCGCATGACGCGGCCCTGGTCCCGGTGCGGATCGAGGTGGAGCCGTCCCTTCGTCTGAAATCGCTGTCCCTGCTGGTCGACAAGAACCCGGTGCCGCTGGCTGCGACTTTCCGCTTCGGCCCGGCCAGCGCCGGAAGCGGGATCGAGACCCGCGTCCGCGTCAATGAATACACGAACCTTCATGCCGTGGGCGAGACGCAGGATGGCCGGTTGCTGATGACGGCGGTTTATGTGAAGGCCGCCGGCGGCTGCTCAGCCCCTGCCGTCAAGGACCCGCAGGAGGCGATGGCGCGTCTCGGCCGCATCAAGGTGAAGCTTCCGGAAAGGCTGTCACCCGGCAGCCCTGCCACCGTCCAGGTCATGATCAGCCATCCCAACAGCAGCGGGCTTCAGTTCGATCAGGTCAGCCGCACCTACATCCCCGCCCATTACATCCAGTCGATCGTCATCCGCGCCGGAGGACAGACTGTGCTGGAGGCGGACACCGACATTTCCATCAGCGAGGACCCGAACCTGCGCTTCAGCGTCCTGCCCACCGCGGGTGGCAGCCTGGATGTCGTCGCGCAGGACACCAAGGGCGCCACCTTCACCCACAGCGTTCCCTTGACCGCCGGTAACGCGAAGGAGGGGCCGGCACTGTAGCCTTTGCCTTCAGAAGCACTGGCGGTCGGCGGCGACCTGGGCCTGGCGGAAGCGGTCCATCAGGTCCTTGGCCCATCCGGAACTGCGGAAGATTCCAGCGCGCTCGCCCGGCTGGTCTGCCATCACCTTCACCGTCTCGATGGCGGTGTAGTCGTCATAGGTGATGCGGTCGGCGATGGCGTCGATGCTGCATGCGCATTTCTCCATGACGATGTGCGACTGCCCGTTCGACGCCATGCAGGCGATCACGTAATCGGCCCGCGCTGCCGTGGGGTAGTCGTTGGCCGGGCTGGCGGCGGCCGAAGCAGCCGACAGCAGGGCCGCGGCAAGGATGAATGCGATGCGAACAGGCATGCCCAACCCTTTCCATCCCTATCCACGGGACCGTCCCCATGGAGCATCCATGATTGTCATATATAACAATCATGGATGCGGATGAGATTGGGCTGCTCAAAAGAGGAGGGCCTCTTTCGGAGGGACGTTATAACGCCGCCGAAGCCGATGAATCAAATCTGGCGCGGTTCGCACTTCCAGCGGCGCACGGTGTATTTCGGGTGCTGCTCCGCCCATTCGGCGGCCCGGAACAGGCCGGTGCGCGAGCAGGCCATCACATTGACGAACGGCTCCTGAAACTGCGGGCGTTCGACGGTGCAGCGGTCCGGGCTGGAAACAAGGCAAACCACAAAGATCAACTCGATCATGACAACTCCAGCCGTCATGGAGTGGGGGAGCGACCTCGGTTGGGCGCCTCGATCCGGCGGCGGCCGTCCAGGTTCATGAGCGGGGATTATGCTGCACTGCACACAAAATTCGTGCAGGAGTCAAGCATGGTTTATGGAAAACCAATTTTGCCTTAACAAGGCGAGGCATCCTATCGTCCCGGTGCGGCTCCTCACCTACCCCTGCATCGCCTTGGCCAGGAACCGGTCGACCACCAGCGCGACCGCTTCGCTGTCGAGATCGTCCAACCGGCAGCTCCGCACGTCCGTCGTTTTCACCGGCGTCAGGTAGTTTTCCGAAATGGAGGCTGTGCCGTCCTCCCCGACATGGATGGTCATGTAGGCGCGCGGCGCATCCTCGGCGCTGTCGATGGAGGTGAAATGGACGATGGCGCGCGGCATTTCGTGGACGAGGCCGATGTCCTCCTGAAACCACACGGTGCCGATGTCGCGGATGATCGGCTGCCGGGATTCGACTATCGGCCGGACGATGCGGCTGTGCAGGTCGCGGATGTTCGTCAGCACCGCGAGCTTGCAGCGATTGCCGTCGCCCTCGCCGAAATGCCCGACAGTGTTACGCCGTGCTGTTTCCAGAATGCGACGGGTGCGGACCACGGCATCGACAAGCCGGCTTGTGGCGTCCGAGTGCATGGCGTCTGACTCCTTGTTCCGCAAGCTTGTTCCCGCAATGCGCTCAGCGGCCACCCTGCTGGTATTCCCGGCCGGTCGGTGCCGACAGATCTCCTACGGGTTCGACCTTGCGTGTCAGATAATCGGTGGCCGACAGAGCGAACAGGACCGCCAGCCAGAACAGCCCTGCCGCCGCCGCGGCACGGGTCAGTGCCGGGGCGCGGAAAAGCTTCATGAACAGCGCCAGCACCAGAAGCGCCTTCGCCACCGAGATGCCCAGCGCCAGCACGAGGTTCAACGGACCCGGCATCGGCACATAGGCGAGGGCCAGCGTTGCCGCCAACAGCCCCACCAGAGCCGCCCAGGTGAACAGATAGGTGCGCGGAAGTCCTGTCGTCCCTGTCGTCATGGACCGCTCCGTCCAACCAGATAAATCAGCGGGTAAAGGAAGATCCAGACGATGTCGACGAAATGCCAGTACAGGCCCGTCACCTCCACCGGGGTGTAACAACGCGCCGAAAAGGCGCCGCGCCGTGCCCGCACCGTCAGCAGTGCGATCAGGACGATGCCGATGGTGACATGGATGCCGTGCAGCCCCGTCAGCAGGAAATAGAGGAAATAGAACAGCTCGATTGTTCGGGCATGCGGGCCGTCCTGATGGAAATTCAGACCTGGAACCAGATGTTCGGTCCACTCACCGTGATACTCGTAGCCCTTCAGCCCCAGGAACAGCAGCCCCAGCAGCGCGGTGGCCGCCAGCAGCCGCGTCAGCGCTTTTTGCCGGCCCTGCTCCGCCGCATGGACGGACCAGGCCATGGTCAAGCTGCTGGTCAGCAGCACCATCGTGTTGACCGATCCGATGACGACCTTGGTGTGGCGCCCGGCCTCCGCCACGCCGTCTGGATGGCTGGCGCGCAGCCATGTGTAGGCCAACAGCAAGCCGCCGAAGAACAGCACCTCCGTCGCCAGGAACACCCACATGCCGAAGGTGGCGGCTTCCGCCTGCTGGCCCGCCGTCGCATATTGCGGCTCCGGCCTCGGGATCGGGGCGGTGTCAGACATCCTGCGGCTCCGGTTCCGGCCGGTACTGGTAAGGCGGGCGGCTGACGGTTGGGGTCCGGTCGAAATTGTGGGTGGGGGGAGGGGAAGGGGTCTGCCATTCCAGCCCGGTCGCCGCCCACGGGTTGGCGCCTGCCCGCTTGCCACGGAACAGCGACCAGCCGAGATAGAAGAAGGGCAGGGCATAGCCAACCGCCAGCACCGACGCCCCGGCCGAGGAGAGGATGTTCCAGGCCTGGAATTCAGGCGGGTAGGAATAATAACGCCGCTCCATCCCCAGATAACCGAGGATGAATTGCGGGAAGAAGGTCAGGTTGAAGCCGAAGAAGATCAGCAATGCGGCGATGCGCGCCCACCATTCCGGATAGAGCCGCCCGGTCACCTTCGGCCACCAGTAATGCAGCCCGCCGAAATAGGCGCTGACCATGCCGCCGACCATGATGTAGTGGAAATGCGCCACCACGAAATAGGTATCGGTGACATGCACGTCGAAGGCGAGGTTGGCGACGAACAGCCCGGTCAGCCCGCCGATTGTGAACAGTCCGATGAATCCCAGGGCATACAGCATCGGCGCATCGAAGCTGATCCAGCCCTTGTGCAGCGTGGCGGTCCAGTTGAACACCTTGATCGCCGACGGCACCGCGATGACGTAGCTGAGCAGCGAGAAGACCAGCCCGGCATAGAGCGAGATGCCGGCGACGAACATGTGGTGCGCCCACACGAAAAAGCCGATGACCGAGATGGCGATGCTCGACCACACCACGAACTTGTAGCCGAACAGCGGCTTGCGGGCGAAACAGGGCACGATCTCGCTGATCACGCCGAAGCCCGGCAAAATCATGATGTAGACGGCGGGGTGCGAGTAGAACCAGAACAGGTGCTGGAACAGCAGCGGGTCGCCGCCCAGCGCCGGGTCGAAGATGCCCACCTTCAGCAACCGTTCCGCCGCCACCAGTATCAGCGTGATCGCCAGCACGGGCGTCGCCAGCACCATGATGACGGAGGTGGCATAGTTCGACCAGACGAACACCGGCAGCCGATACCATGTCATCCCCGGCGCCCGCATGCGGTGGGTGGTGACGATGAAGTTCAGCCCGGTCAGGATCGACGAGAATCCCACCGCGAGCACGGCGGCCAGCGCCAGCACCACATAGCCGTTGGAATAAAGCGATGAGAACGGCGTGTAGAAGGTCCAGCCGGTATCGACCCCGCCGATCACGATGGCGAACAGTGCCAGGAATCCGGCTCCGACATACAGATACCAGCTGAGCAGGTTCAGGCGCGGAAAGGCCAGGTCCTTGGCGCCGATCATCAGCGGGATCAGGAAATTCCCCATGGTGTTGGGGATCGACGGGATCAGGAAGAACCACACCATGATTACGCCGTGCAGCGTGAACAGCCGGTTGTAGATGTCCGGCGTGAAGATGCCCGAGGGCGTCACCAGATTGAGCCGGATCAGCGTTGCCGCCGCTCCTCCAACAAAAAAGAAGAGAGTGATCGACAGGGTGTAGAGGATGGCGATCCGCTTGTGGTCCCTGGTCAGCAGCCAGGAGCGCAGCGTGACGCCGCCTTCCGTCAGGTAATTCTTCGTCGCGACGACGGGCTCTTCCGGTTTGCCGGTCACGGTTGCGGTCGTCATGGAGCGGGCCTTTCCACGCTGTCGGCCGTTTTGTCGGCAAGCGATTTGATGTAGGCGACGAGCTTCAACAGATCGTCCTCGCCGATCTGCCCGGCGAAGGACGGCATGACCGGGGGATAGCCGGCGGCGATCTCAGCCTTCGGCATCAGGATCGAATCCCGGATATAGCGGTCGTCGGCGATGACGGTGCGCCCTCCCTCCAGCGGCACCGGGCGGCCGAACAGTCCCTCCAGCCTTGGCGCGTGGACAGTGCTGGAACCGCCATGGCAGCCGCTGCAGCCATAGCTGCGGAACAGCGCCTCGCCCTCCTGTGCCAGGCTGGGTCCGGGATCCTGGCTGTCCAGCCAGCGCTGGAAGTCGGAGGGCTCCATGACCACGACGGTACCGCCCATCCGCGCATGCCAGGTGCCGCAGAATTCCGCGCAGAACAGCCGGTATTCGCCAACCTCAGTCGGGGTGAACCACAGCGTCTCGTAACGGCCGGGAACGGCGTCCTGACGGATGCGGAAGGCGGGGATTGCGAAATCGTGGATCACGTCCTGGGAGGTCAGCACCAGACGCACCGGCCTGCCGACGGGCACATGCAGCGTGTCGATCTCTCGCTGGCCGCCGGGATGCTCGATCTTCCACATCCACTGCTTGCCGACGACATAAATGTCGGTGGCGTCGCCGGGCGGGCTGTGGATGCGGACATAGAGGTTCGCCCCCCAGAAATAGAGGACGAGGAAGGCGGCGAAGGTCAGGCCGGTCCAGGCGACCTCGACCCTCCAGGTGCGGCCCAGCCGGTTGCCGCGCTCCACCTTGCTGCCCTTCCGGTAGCGGATGCAGAACAGGATCATCAGCCCGAAGACCAGCAGCAGGATGAAGGCGCTGACCCCCAGCAGGGCGGCGAACAGCCAGTCCATGTCCGCGGCATGGGCCGACGCGCTGGGCGGGAGGAGTTGCAGGCTTCCCATCGCAGCCCTCACCCCCGTCCTGGCCGGCGCGCGGCGCGCCAGAGCAGCAGCCCGAGTGCCAGCACCGACAGGACCCCGGTCGCCTGGATCAGCCGGCCCACCTCGGCGTTGTAGCGGCCTTGCGTCGCGTCATAGCCGTAGCAGAGCAGCAGCAGATGGTCGGCCACCGACCCAACCGCCCCCTGGGAGGCATCGACCAGCCCCAACCTCAGGTCGGTCGGGTCGTAGCCCACCCCCAGGATGTAACGCGAGACCCTTCCCCCCGGCGACACCAGCACGACGCCCGCCGGGTGGGCATACTGCCCCGTCGCCTCGTCGAGGCGGTAGCGGAAGCCGGCGGCATCGGCGAGGCGGCGCACCTCGCGCCCTCGATCAGCGGAATCGCCGACCAGCGCGTGAATGGCGCCGGCCATTGCCGGATTGCGTTCGAAATGCTTGGCCTTCAGCGCCGCGGCGTCGGCCGGGCTGTCGCCGGGATCGAAGCTGACCGCCATCACCGCATAGTCCTTGCCCGGTGTCAGCGGCACCTGCGCCAGCGCCGCCGCCAGATCGCCCAGCACCACACCGCACAGCGTCGTGCAGCGGAAATAATCGAAGACCAGGATCAGCGGCTTGCCCCTGTCGAACAGGGAGGCGGTCGTGACCGGATGGCCGGCCTCGTCGCGCAGCCTGATGTCCTGCGGCAGTTGCACTCCCAGCCGCTGGTCGAAGGCGAACTCGGTGAAGCTTCCCGGCAGCAGGGTGGCGGGAGAGGCCTGCGCGCCGGCGGTCGGGCCCGACAGCAGGAAGAGCAGGGCAGCCATCGCGAACCTTGTCATCGCGGCACCTCCCGCCTCGCATCGGCCGGCCAGTCGGCGATGCCGCGCTCGGCAACACGGCGCATCGCTTCGTCGATGGGGATGTGGGCGATGCCATGCGCGCGGTCGGCCCAGCCATAGCCGTTCAGCCGTTCCATCGCCTGCGCCTTGTAGCGCTTGAGGTCGGCGACGGGATCGGTTTGCAGGCGCGGCTCCGGCATGGGCGTCGTCAGCGCATGGTTCTCGTCGCGGGCTGCGTTGGGGAAGATCAGCAGCAGCGACACCACGGCCGCCAAGATCAGGCCCGCCGCCAACCCGCCCAGCACCGGGAACAGCCAGGGAGGCGTGTCCCGCGTCTCGAACGTCGTGTCGGGGTTGCTGCCGTCCTGCTGCGGTTTCCGTATCGGTGGCCGGCGGCGTCCTTGCCGCAGCCATCCGAACAGCAGTGCTGCAGCAGCACCCGCAACGCCGGACCTGTCGATGCGGGTGATCTTAGCCATGACCGGCCTCCCCGATCAGCCGGCCGGCCGGCGGCGCGGCGGTGACGGTTGAGTGTCGCCACAGGAAAAGCGTCATGCAGGCCCCGCCCATCGCCAGCGCGGCCGCCGGGGCATACCAGGTGAAGCCGCCGGCCAGCCCCGGCAGGATCAGCCACCAGCATTCCAGCAGATGCGCCGCCAGCAGCAGCAGGCAGACGGCGGCCAACCCGCCCCGGCTGCGCTTCACCGGCCACCAGATCAGTGCGGCGAAGGGCAGAGCCCCTTGCACCAGCGCGCCCATTACCGCGGCCCAGCCCCAGCCGCCGGACAGGCGCGCGACGTACCACGTGATCTCGTGCGGCAGGTTCTCCTGCCAGACGATCAGGAACTGCATGAAGGACAGGTAGAACCAAAGCAGGATGGCGGCGGTGAGCAGGCTGCCCAAGTCCTGGCGCTGCCCGGCGTCCGTCCGTCCACCCAGCACGGCGGCCAGCGTCGCCAGCGCCAGGGCGCCCAGAAGCTGGCCGCCGACGATCATCATCCCGTAGATGCTGGAGCCCCACTCCGGCTCGATCGACATGAACCAGTCGAAGGATGCAAAGGTGACGGTCAGTCCCAGCAGGATCAGTCCTGGCGCCGCCAGTTGGTTGCGGTTCCGTCCCGACCACCGCAGTGCCACAAGCGCCGATCCCAGCCAGACCATGGCATAAACCGCCGTCCGGGCGTAGAAGAACGGAGCGTTCAGGTAAAAACGGTTCTTCAGATGCGCGGCATCGGCTGCCCGTGCCCAGGGATACAGCTCCGGCAGCAGGAGCAGCACCGGCACCAGCATCAGAAGCATCGGCGGCAGGAAAGCCACCATCGCCCTCAGCGCCGGCACGGCGGCGGTACCCCAACGCCCGCCTGTCAGGTCATGGGCGAACAGCAGCATCATGGCGCCCAGAGGCAGCCCGATCCAGAAGGCGAAGGAGGCCAGCCAGCCGCGCAACACCGCCTGCGGATCCGTCAGTGCACCAATGGCGCACAGGGCTGCTCCGAAAGATGCCGCGACGATGGAGGTGAAGAGCGGACGGCGGCTCATCGCAACGTCCCCCGCACCGTCTCCGGCAACTCCGCCGCTGCGGTGTCCTGGCTGGTCTGCAAGGCCCGGATATAGGCGGCAATGGCCCAGCGGTCGTCCGAATCGACCCGGTCGGCATAGGAATACATCGCCCCCCAGCCATTGGTGGCGACCTCGTAGAAATGCCGGGTCGGGGCATCGCGCAGCGCTTCTCCATGGAAGGAAGGCGGCTGCGGAAAGCCACGCCGGACGATCATGCCGTCGCCGTCGCCGAGATAGCCGTGGCAGGGCGTGCAATAGATCTCGTAGCGCTCCTTGCCACGGGCCAGCAGGGTGGGCGTCAGCGCGGGCGGCGCCTGCGGACGGTCTTCGCGGGCGATGGTGTTCGGTGCCGGCTGCGGCGGCCAGCCCTTGCGGTCCGGTCCGGCGTAGGCCGCGTTGGTGTTCCCCGGCGTCCATGTCTTGTCGCGCGGCTGCTTCGCCATGTTGTCGCAAGCCGTCAGCAGCGACACCCCGCACAGCAGGAGGACGAGGGGAGACCGCCGCATCATGCCGGCACCTCGTCGATCCGCACGCCTTCACCCTCGGGCAGCAGCCGTTGCAGAAGCTCGCTGTCGTCCCGCTTCTCCCGTTCGGCGATCCAGATCAGGAAACGGTCCTGCGAGGCCAGCTCGAACCCCGGCGCATCGAAGACCGGATCGTAGAGGCGCGGCAGCCGGCAGAATTTGCAGAAGGCCAGGAAACCCGCCAGCAGGATGGTCAGGGCCGCCAGCTCGAAGGTGCTGGGGCCGAAGGCCGGCCAGCTGTTCAGTGGCCGTCCGCCGATGTTCAGCGGATAGCTCAACACCATTCCCCAATATTGCAGGAGGAATCCGCCGACGGCCCCCAGCAGCCCGGCCGCCACGACGATCAGCGGCAGGGCGCGCGGCCTGCGGTCCAGCAACTCGTCCACCCCCTCCACCGCATAGGGGCTGTAGACCTCCAGCCGCGAGAAGCCCGCCTGCCGAAGGCGGCGCAGGGCGTCCAGCATTGCGTCCGGGTCGTCGAAGGCGGCCAGCCTGCCGCGGAGACTGTGGCCGGTGCCGCGCTGCACGCTCATCGCCCACCCTCCGTCTGTTTCTTGCGAAGGAGTTCACGCAGCTCGAACATCGACACCATCGGAATGAAGCGCAGCGCCAGGAAGAAGCCGGTCAGGAACAGCCCCACCGAGCCGGCCAGCGTCGCCCAGTCCCAGACCGTCGGTATGAAGACGAACCAGCTCGATTCCGAGTGGTTCCGGTGCAGGCTGCCGACGACGATGACGTAGCGCTCGATCCACATGCTGATCACCACGCCCAGCGCCACGAGGAACAGCAGCGGCCGGTTCAGCCGCGCCGCCCGGACCCACAGGATCTGTGGGACGATGCCGTTCAGGACGATCTTCGCCCAATACCAGGGGGCGTAATATCCGCCGAGCAGCGACATCGCCACGGTGATCTCGCTCTCCTCCCCCCGGTAGAAGGGCATGAAGATCTCGATCAGGTAGCAGTAAGACAGCAGCAGGCTGGCGGTCAGCATCAGCCGCGCCAGCACGTCGATGTGGCGCAGCGTGATGACGCCGGTCAGCTGCAGCGCCCGGCGCAGCGGAATGACCAGCATCAGCACCACGGCGAAGCCGGACAGCGCCGCGCCGAAGACGAAATAGGGCGGGAACTGCGTTTCGTGCCAGCCCGGCGTCAGGCCGCCGGCAAAATCCAGCCCGACGATGCTGTGGATGGAGCAGACCAGCGGCGTCATCAATGCTGCGAACAACCCGTACAGCATCTTGAACTGGCGCCAGTGCTGCGACGACCCCTGCCAGCCCAGTGCCAGCAGCCCGTACAGCACCCGCTGCCAGCGCCGCCGCGCCCGGTCGCGCAGGGTGGCGAGGTCGGGAAGCAGCCCGACATACCAGAACAGCAGCGACCCGGCGACATAGACCAGGATGGCGACGAAATCCCAATGCAGCGGGCTGCGGAACTGCGGCCACAGCGCCATGGTGTTGGGGTAGGGGAACAGCCAGTAGAAATACCACCAGCGCCCGAGATGGATGACCGGCATGATGCCGGCACAGGCGACGCAGAACACCGTCATGGTTTCGGCGATGCGGCTGGTGGCGCTGCGCCACTCCGAGCGGGTCAGGAAGAACAGGGCGGAGATCAGCGTCCCGCCGCTCGCCATGCCGACCCACCAGACGTAATTGCCGATGGCGAAGCCCCAGGCGATGGGCCAGTCGATGCCCCAGATGCCGACGCCGCGGATGAACAGCCAGCCGACCGCGACCAGGAACAGGACGAACAGCCCGAAAGACAGCCCGAAGCCGACCCACCACCACGAGGGCGTGCGGCGCTCCAGCACGAGGTCGCTGACATGTGCGGTCACCGCCGGGGCGGTCACTCCCGGTTCAACCACCCGTGTCAGGTCCCGTTCGCTTTCGGGCGATGCGCTCACCGGCTCATACCTCCCCGATCTCGGGATTCGGATTGCGCAGCCGCGCCTCGTAGGTCGTGCGCGGCCGGGTGTTCAGTTCGGTCAGGACGCCATAGTCCAGTGGGCTCGCCTTGCGCCGGCTGACCGCGCTGTCCGGGTCGTTCAGGTCGCCGAAGACGATGGCCTCGGCCGGGCAGGCCTGCTGGCAGGCGGTCTTCACCTCGCCGTCGCGGATCGGCCGGTCCTCGCGGTCGGCGGCGATGCGGGCGTTGCGGATGCGCTGGATGCAGTAGGTGCATTTCTCCATGACACCGCGGGCCCGGACCGAGACGTCGGGGTTCCACGACATCGAAAGCCGGTTGTCGTCCCCGGAATAGTTGAAGTAGTTGAAGCGCCGGACTTTGTAGGGGCAGTTGTTGGAGCAGAAGCGGGTGCCGACGCAGCGGTTGTAGACCATCACGTTCAGCCCGTCGGCGTCATGCATGGTTGCGGCCACCGGGCAGACCACCTCGCAGGGCGCGTTCTCGCAATGCATGCAGGTCATCGGCTGGAAAAGGGTCTGCTCCGGGGCCGCCGCCTCGCCCTCGTACCAAGTGTCGATGCGGATCCAATGCATCTGGCGGTTCCGCAGCACCTCATCCTTGCCGACCACGGCGATGTTATTTTCCCCCTGACAGGCGGCTGTGCAGGCGTTGCAGCCGATGCAGGCATTGAGATTGATCGCCATGCCCCAGGCGTTCCGCGGATACTCGTAATCCGGATAGAGCGAATGCTGCGGTTCCTTGCGTTTGGCGAAGCCCGGATCCCGGCGGAACTCGTCCAGCGTGGCGTGGCGGACCACATCGGGAGAGTCGATCATCTGGTGATGCTGGGTGGCGGCCAACCGGTGGGTTTTCCCGGTCTTGCGCAGTTCCACTCCCGGCAGTTGCCACAGATTGCCCGATGTCCGCAGCCGGAAGGCGTCGAATCCGACATCGCGCCCGACCCGACCGACGATCCGGCGCCCGAATCCGAAGGGCAGGGTGATGCAATCGGGGGCATGGCCGGGGAGCAGCCAGACCGGTGCCCGAAGCCGACCGCTGGCGGTGTGTACCTCCACCACGTCCTCGTTCTTGAGGTCCAGCCGCTGCGCGGTCGCCGGGGCGATCAGCAAGGCATTGTCCCAGGTCAGGGTGGTGAAGGGCCGCGGCAGTTCCTGCAGCCAGCCGAGATTGGCGTAGCGGCCGTCGCGCAGCCACGGATCCGGCCGGAACAGGACGGTCAGCGTGCCCTTTGGCTGTGCCGGCGCTGGGGGCAGGCGATCCGCCAGGGCGGGCGACAGCGAAATGGAGACCGGTGTGGCGGCGCTGTCCGGCACCACGCCCGTACGCAGCGCGTCTGCCCACAAATTCTCCGCATCGCCCTTGCCCTGGAATCTCTCCATCCAAGTTTGCCGGACGATGGCGTAGCCGTCGGGCCGCGTCTCTCCGTCGAGGACCGCAAGCAGTTCCTGCGGCGACCAGCCGCCCCACAGCGGCTGGACCTGCGGTTGCTGAATGGTGACCGTGCCGTCGAAGGCCCGCACATCGCCCCAGCGCTCGAGCTCATGCGCCTCCGGCAGATGCCATGTGCAGAGCATGGCGGTCTCGTCCACCGCGGTGCCAAGATGAATGGACAGCGGCACCTTCCCCAACGCTCCTGCAAGGTCGAGATCGGCAGGTGCGTTGAAAACCGGATTGGCGCCCAGGATCAGCAGCGTGTCGACGCTGCCGGCTGTCATATCGGCGACCAGCCCTCTGACTGACTGGGCATGATCGACTGGATCGGCTTCGACCGGCTCGATGTGGCTGACCGTCTGTCCGGGCGCGCCAAGGGCATCGTTGATGGCGTGCACCAGCGCATGGACGGCAGGCGGCTGTGCCGGCCCAGCATGGACCAGCGCTGCGCCGCGGTTGGCGGACAGGTCGCGGGCGACGGCAGCCAGCCAGCCGGGAGCACCCTGCCGCCACTCCGCCGGCCCGGCGCCAAGCTCGGCGGCCAGCGCCCGCACAACCGCCTCCACCTCGTCCGGGCGAACCGCGAAGCGGTGGTCGGCGCGGGCACCGGCAAGGGTGGGCGAGGTTTCAACCGCATAGAGGCGGCTCATTTCCTCCGGCCGGCCGTCCTCCGCCGCACGGCGGCGGCGGGCGAAGTCGCGGGCATAGCGCAGATGGCCGGGGGCGCTGTCGAGGAAATCGCTCTCCAGCGCCAGGATCACCCTTGCCCTGTCGAGGTGCAGCACGGTGTCCACCGGCCGTCCGAAAGCCAGCACCGCCCCGGCCCGCACCATGTCGCGCCCGTCGGCCTCCCAACGGTGCCATTGCATCGCCGGAAATCGCTGTTTCAGCGTCCCGATCTGCCGGGCCAGCGTGGGAGAGGTGACGGTGCCGGTCAGCAGCCGCAGCCCATCGCCTTCCTGCGCCGCCAGGGTTGGCAGGCGGTCGATCAGCGCCTTGACCATCCCATTGGTGCTCGCCGCCCGCCCGGCTTTCAGCACGGTCCGCGAGCGGTCGGGATCGTACAGGTCGAGGATGCTGGACTGGATGATCGGGTCGAGCGCGCCCAGGCTGGCGGGATGGTCCGGATTGCCCTCCAGCTGGACCGGACGCCCCATCTGGTGGATCGCCAGCACGCCGTCGGCATAACCGCCGCGGGTGACTGCCGTTGCGAAATGGCGGGCGACGCCGGGTACCAGCCCGGCCGGCATCGTCACATAGGGAATCGCCTCTTCCGACGCCTCCCCCGATCCGCAGCCCGACAGCCCGGCCAGAGCGAAGGAGGCGCCCATCAATTCCATCAGCCGGCGTCGGCCAACCCGTGCGTCGGCCAAGTCCGGCAGGCCGGGGAACTCGGCGCGCAGAATCTCCAGCACGGACGGCTCCTGCGACAGCTCGTCCAGGCTGCGCCACAGTGCCCGGCCGCTCTTTCCGGTCAGCAGGCCTTCGATGCGCCGCCCTAATTCCTCCCGAACCGTCATCGGTGGCACACCGAGCAGTCGGACAGGGTTTCGGTATGGATGTGATAGCGGGCCATCAACTGCTCGCCGGATGGAGTTGTTGCGGTCCGTTTCCAGTCGGTGTCGAAGACCGCCTCCTTCGGGCGCAGGTTCGGGGTTGGATCGCGATGACAGTCGAGGCACCAGCTCATCCGCAGGCTCGCTCCCTTCCAGGTCAGGGGCATGCTGCCCACCGGCCCGTGGCAGGTCGTGCAGGCAACACCCTTGGCGACATGGATGCTGTGGTTGAAAAAGACGTAGTCGGGCAGCGCATTGACCCGGTTCCAGTGGATCGGCGTTCCGGTCGCAAGGCTTTGGCGCACCGGGGCCAGCAAATCCGCATTGGTCCAGATCTGCGAATGGCAGGTCATGCAGGTGTGGGTCGGCGGCAGGCCGGCGGTCGCCGATACCTCAACCGACGTGTGGCAATAGCGGCAGTCCAGCCCCAGCCCGCCAACATGATGCTCGTGGCTGAAGGGAACCGGCTGCGGCTGCACGATGCCGACCCGCGTCGCATAAGTGGTGTTGGGAAAGAACCACGCGCCGCCGACCAGCGTGACCAGTCCCGCCAGCAGGGTGTAGAGCACCAGTTTGGTCAGGATGTTGGCGGTGGGGCTGAAGACACCCGGCACGGCTCAGGCCCCCCGTTACGCCGCCGGAGCGGCCGATTGGAGAGGTCGGCGTCGATCCATGGCTTGCGTCTCCCTGACTTGTCCGCCCCGGCAGACGCAAAGCTGCCCGGGTCGGTCGTCGGCGGGATTCAGGTGGAACCCGAACCCGGTGCGGCGGGTGTTGGTGGGGGCGGTCGTCTTGCGCGCCACCCCATCGCTACAAGCACCCGTTCGCAATCAGGTTCCATGCCGTGGTCGGGCTAGCCCAACTGCTCCCGCCTTTCCGGGCCAATCGGACAGTTTTCCGAAGCGCTGTGGACAGCGCTGATGGGCGACACTTTCGGTAAATGGACAGACTGGCCGGAAGAGGGGGACACAGGCGCCTTCCGGCGTCCGCTCGATGCGGAAAAATCGAAACATCGACCTGTGTTCATTCCGGTGGCCGCTGCCCTGTGTCGCAGGTGCCGCCTCTTCCCCTGCGATGCCGTCCGGCGCTAAAGCCATGCTTTCCAGGCTTCGTCCGGCAGATCGGGGGCGGACCGCCTTCTGGTGCGATTGATCGATGGCCTGTGCTTCATGCGACTGTGACGTTCTGGTGGTGGGCGGCGGCAGCGCGGCGCTCTGCGCCGCAATCGCCGCCCGCCGGGCCGGTGCGTCGGTCCTGTTGCTGGAGGCCGCACCGAAGCCGTTGCGTGGGGGAAATGCACGCCACTCCCGCAACATGCGGGTCATGCACGACGCACCGACACCGTGGGTGCGGGGGCGCTATCCGGCCGACGACTACCATGCCGACCTGCGGCAGGTGACCGGGGCTGCCTCGAACACCATCGATGATGGGCTGGCACGCCTGTTCATCGACGCCAGTGCCGACATTGTCGATTGGCTGGCCGGCAACGGCGTGCGGTTCCACAGTGGAACCGACGAGGTCCTGCCCTATTCCCGCAAGACCGCCTTCTTCCTGGGCGGGGGGAAGGCTCTGGTGAATGCGCTCTACGCCGCAGCCGAAGGGCTGGGCGTCGCCATCCGCTACGACAGCACCGTGCGCGCCCTGCATCTGCGGGACGGGCCGCCAGCCGTTGCCGTTGGAGACGCGAACGCCACAATCCGGGCAAAGGCGCTTGTCGTCGCCTCTGGTGGCTTCCAGGCGGATTTCGGCGGGCTGCGGCAGCAATGGGGCGAGGCTGCCGGCGAATTCACGGTTCGCGGCACACCGCATGCGACAGGCATTCCGCTCAAGGCGCTGCTGGAGAACGGGGCGGAACCGGCGGGGGCGGCGGACCGCTACCATTGGGTGGCGGTGGACGGTCGCGCCCCGCTGTTCGACGGCGGCATCGTCACGCGGCTCGACGGGCTTCCCCATGGCATCGTCGTGGACCGGGATGGCCGGCGTTTCGCCGACGAAGGGGCGGTGGTCGGGCCGTCGCGCTACACCGCTTGGGGCGAACTGGTGGCCCGCTGCCCGGGTGTCACCGCCTTTTCGGTCTTCGATGCCGCCATCGCCGAGCGCTTCCGACCCTCCATCTTCCCGCCGATCCAGGCGGACAGCATCGGGGGGCTGGCGTCGGCATTGGGAATCGCTCCGCAGACGCTGGAATCCACGGTGGCCGCTTTCAATGCAGCGACCTCTGGCGGCACGACGGCGGGCATCCGCCCGCCAAAGACGCGGCTGGCCGCACCGGTCGCGGTTCCACCCTTCGGTGCTTATCCGGTTCGGGTCGGCATCACCTCCACGTGCCTGGGGGTGCGGGTCGACGGGCGGGCGCGCGTGCTGCGGCAGGATGGAACGGCCTTCGAAGGGGTCCATGCCGCCGGTGTCATCATGGCGCCCAACATCCTGGGAACGGGCTATCTGGCGGGGAGTGCCATGTCCATCGGCGCCGTGTTCGGCCGCATCGCCGGTCGGGAGGCGGCAACCCATGCCCATTGCTGACGATGCGCATCGGATCGCGGCGAATGCCCGCCGGGCGCTGGAAATCTGCAACGCCTGCCAGTTCTGCGACGGCTACTGCGCTGTTTTCCCCGCGCTGAAGACACGGCGGTCGGTGTCGGCGGAGGATCTGACCTTCCTGTCCAACCTCTGTCACAACTGCCGATCCTGCTACCATGCCTGCCAATACGCGCCTCCCCACGTCTTCGACCTCAACCTGCCGAGAAGCCTAAGTCTGGTCAGGCAGCAGTCCTACCGCGACCATGTCTGGCCGCCGCTTCTCGGAGGGCGATTGCCCTATGCGGGATGGCCCGCGGTTGCCGTCATGGTTGCCGTCGTCCTGTCGGCGGTCGCCCTCGTGGCTGTTCCAGCGCTGCTGTGGGTTCCGCCGGAGACGCTGTACGGGCGGCAGTCAGGCCCCGGCGCCTTCTACCGGTTGGTGCCATGGAAGGCCATCGTCGGCGTGGCCGGGGCGGCGATGTCGTGGTCGCTGCTCGCCGTCGGCTTGGGTGTCGCGTCCTTCTGGCGCGGCATGGGGCCGGCACCGGCCGGCGCACGGCTGTGGCCGGCTCTGCGCGAAGCCCTGTCCGACGCTGCCACCTTGCGCAATCTCGGCGGCGGTGGGGCCGGCTGTAACGACAGGAATGAGCGCTTTTCCCAGGCGCGGCGCCACTTCCATCACGCGCTGTCCTACGGAGTGGCGCTGTGCTTCGCATCGACCTGCGTGGCAACCGTTTACGACCATCTGCTCGGATGGCCGGCGCCTTATCCGCCGGCGAGCCTTCCGGTCCTGTTCGGCAGCCTTGGCGGGGTCGGCATGGTGGTCGGCACGGTGGGACTGGCTCTGCTGAAGCTGCGCGCCGATCCCGCACCGGTGGCGGCGAGCCTGACCGGTGCGGACTGCGCCTTGCTGGCACTGCTGTTCCTGGTGGCGGCGAGCGGCCTTGGGCTGCTGGCTCTGCGCGAGACGGCGGCGATGGGCCCGCTGCTGCTGGTCCATCTGGGCCTCGTCCTCGGCTGGTTCGCGACGTTGCCCTACAGCAAGTTCCTGCACGCACCCTTCCGCTTCGCCGCTCTGCTGCGCGCTGCGATGGAGCGGCGGGGCGGACGCTGAGCTGCCCCCACCCCGACGGCCGGTCAGCCTGCCCGTACCTGCGCCAGGAAGCGGCCGACCTCATCGCGCAGGCTGTCGGTCTGCACGGACAGCTGCCGTGCATTCTCCAGCACTTCATAAGCGACCCTGCCGTTTCGGCCGGCGGCGAGGTTCACGCCGCCGATGCCGGACGAGACCTCGTGGCTTCCCTGGGCGGCCTGCTGGATGTTGCGGCTGATCTCGCGGGTCGCCGCCCCCTGCTGCTCGACCGCGGAGGCGATGGAGGTGGCGACGTCGTTGACCCGGCCGATGACCTGCGCCACGCCCTTGATCTCATGCACCGCCTGTGCGGTTTCCCCCTGGATGCCGGCGACCTGGGCCGCGATCTCCTCGGTGGCCCTGGCCGTCTGGTTGGCGAGCGCCTTGACCTCCTGAGCCACCACGGCGAAGCCCTTGCCGGCCTCTCCGGCACGGGCGGCCTCGATGGTGGCGTTCAGCGCCAGCAGGTTGGTCTGGCTGGCGATGGAGTTGATCAGTTCCACCACCGCGCCGATCCGCTCGACCGCAACGGCCAGCCCTTCGACCTTGCCGTTGGCGCGCTCCGCGCTCTCGACCGCCTCGCGGGCGATCTCAGCCGACGAGCCGACCTGCCGGCTGATCTCGTTGATCGAGCTGGTCAGTTCCTCCGTCGCCGCGGCGACGGTCTGGACATTGGCCGAGGTCTGTTCCGTCGCCGTGGTGACGGCACCGGCCAGTTTGCCGGTTTCGTCGGCGGCGCGCGTCATGTCCTGGGCGCGCCGTTCGATACCGTCGGCCTCGCTGGCGACATCGTGGATCAGATTGCCGACGGTCTGCTCGAAATGGCTGGCGAGCTGCGCCATCGCGTCGCGCTTCTCGGCCGCGGTCCGTTCCGCCTGCTCGGCCTGGCTCGCTTCCAGGCTGGCCTTGGCGAGGGCGTTTTCCTTGAACACCTGCAGGGCCTGCGCCATGCCGCCGATCTCGTTGCGGCGGGCCGCCTCCGGGAAGGTGACGCCCAGATCGCCGGCGGCGAGCGCGGTCATCTTGTCCCGCAGCCGGTGCAGCGAGCGCACGATGTCCCGGTTGACCAGAAAGGCGATCAGCATCAGCGCGGCGATCAGGGCGGCCGTGGCGGTTCCCGTCCTGAGCAGGAACTCGTGATAGGCGGCGTCGATGTCGTCGGTGTAGACGCCGGACCCGACGATCAGGCCGAGCGGTTGGTAGCGCTGCACATAGTTGGTCTTCAGCAGCGGGACGTCCGACCCCAGCTTCGGCCAGACATAACGGATGATGGCGCTGTTTTCCTTGCGCAGCGTCTCGACGATCTCGCGGACGAAATACTTGCCGGCCTTGTCCTGGAGGCCCATCCGGTCGGTGCCGACCGCCTTGTGGTTCGACGGGTTGGCGACGGCGATGCCGTTCAGATCGTAAGCGAACAGATAGTCGGCGCCGTCATGGTAGGACATCGCATGCACCGTGTCGCGGAAGCGTGCCAGCGCCTGTTCGCGCGGCAGGGTTCCCGCCTCGACCTCGGCATTCAGCCCCTTCGCCAAGCCGACCGCCAGTTCCACCGCCGAACGGATGGTGTCGATGCGGTCGTCGACCATGCGCTGGTGTGCGAAGCTGCTGCTGATGGCGATCACGACGGCCGGAGCCAGGACGGACAAGGCGACCAATGCGGCCAGCTTTGCCCGGATCGTCAGATTTTCCAGGAGTTTCATGGGTGCCTTCGTGTCGCGCGCATCAGGGACGGCAACTGATATACTACGAAAGATGGGGGCGGTTGAAATCGGATTGGCTGATTTCAGTAATATACTAACGCTATCCAGTTAAAAAATTATTCCAGCCACGTTACCGCTTCCCATTGGTCTCCATACTGGAGAAGTGGGCGAGCGTCGGGCCGGCGACCTCCCGCAGCAGGGCGGCAAAGCGCTCCGCCGCCGGCGACAGCGAGCGACCGGCTTTGCGGATGAAGCCGATCCGGCGGACCAGCCCGGCGGTGCGTATCGGTTCGACGACGATGTTCTCGCACGAGGCGGCATCCACGGCCGATTCCGGCAGGACCGAGACGCCCAGTCCAGCCCGCACCATGCCGACCGCCGTGGACATGTAGTTCGCTTCGCAAGCCAGGCTGATTTCCAGCCCTTCCTTTTCCACCGCACGTTCGACCAGCGACCGCACGCTGGTGCCGCGCGCGGTCAGGATCAGCGGGAACGCCACGACATCCTCCAGCAGCAGCGGGCGCCGTCCGTTCAGCGGGTGATCGGCCGGGAAGAAGGCACACATGCGGTCGCACAGGAAATCGACGACCTCGACATCGCGGTCCGGTCCGACCCGGCTGCCGATCCCGAAATCGACTTCCTCCGCCTTGACCAGCTGAATGATCCGCTCGGCGACGACGTCGCTGACCTGCACGTCGATGTTCGGATGATCGGCCGCGAAGCGGCGGATGGCGATGGGCAGCAGCCCGGCGGCGACGGACGGCAGGGTGGCGACCGACACCGATCCGCGCCGCAACCCGGCCAGATCGTGGCTGACGCTCATCACCGCATCCAGTTCGGCCAGCACCCGCTGCAAGGCCGGCAGCAGGTCGCGGCCGGCCCGGGTCAGCACCACCTGCCGCTTGTTCCGGTCGAACAGCCGCACACCCAGGCTTTCTTCGAGCTGGCGGATCTGCACCGTCAGCGCCGGCTGCGACAGGTTGACCTCTGCCGCCGCCCTGGTGAAGCTGCCCAGGCGCGCCACGGCGACGAAGGCCTTGATATGTCTCACCCCCTGCAGCATGGCGGGCCTCTTATAAAAGAAACAAATTTCCGTGATACAACAAATTCATTTCTCTAATCTGATTGTGGGTTCGTACATTGTCAATCACGGACGCCGGGGAGTGCAGCTCGACAAGACGGTTGAGCTGTAAAAGCCCGGAAGTCCATGCAGCTTGGTAAAAGACAGAGTTTTCAGCGGAACCCGCGTTGCGGCGTTACTCGGGCTTTGCCTTGGTATGCCGACGGCATCCGTCATGATCTTTCGCCCGATGCGAAGAGATCGGAAAAACACGTCAAACAACAAGAACAACGGTCATAGAGGAGGTCACATGCTCGCGCTACTCGGCTTGGCCACCATCGTCGTTCTGCTGGTGGCCATCATGACCAACCGGATGTCTCCGCTGGTCGCGCTGATCGCCGTGCCGATCATCGCGGCGCTGGCGGGCGGCTTCGGTCTTGAAACCAGCAAGTTCATCATTGCCGGCATCCGTTCCATCGCGCCGACCGCCGGCATGTTCGTCTTCGCCATCATCTTCTTCGGTGTCGTCACCGATGCCGGCATGATGGACCCGATCATCGACCGCATCCTGCGGGTGGTCGGCACCAAGCCGGCCCGCATCACCGTAGGCACCACCCTGCTGGCGCTGCTGATCCATCTCGACGGGTCGGGTGCCGTCTGCTTCCTCATCACCATCCCGGCGATGCTGCCGCTTTACGACCGGCTCGGCATGGACAAGCGCATCCTGGCGCTCTGCGTGTCGATGGCGGCTGGCGTCAATTTTCTGCCGTGGACCGGGCCGATGATCCGCTCGGCGGCCGCGCTGAAGGTGCCGGTGACCGACATCTTCAATCCGCTGATCGCGGTGCAGGGCGTCGGCCTGCTGTTCATCTTCACCGTCGCCTTCCTGCTCGGCAAGCGCGAGGAGCGGCGGCTCGGCCTGTCCTCCCCGCATCTCGCGGCGGGAGAGGCGCGGTCGGTCGGTGCCATGGGAGCTCCCGAGGCTGCCGCCCCGGTTGGGCCGGCGCCGCGCGTGCTGACGCCGGAGCAGATCAGGATCCGCCGCCCGAAGCTTTTCTGGGTCAATCTGATCCTCACCGCCGTGATCATGGCCGTGATGATCGAGGGGGCGGTCGATCCGGTGGTGATGTTCATGGTCGGCACCGTGCTGGCGCTGATGATCAACTATCCCGACGTCAAGATGCAGAAGGAGCGCGTCGACGCCCACGCCAAGGCGGCCCTGATGATGGCGAGCATCCTGCTGGCGGCCGGCGTCTTCACCGGCATCATGACCGGCACCAAGATGCTGACGGCCATGGCCCAGTCCGCCGTCGCCTTCGTTCCGCCGGAGATGGCGCAGCATGTTCCTTTCGCGCTGGGCATCCTGTCGATGCCGCTCAGCCTGCTGTTCGACCCGGACTCCTATTATTTCGGCATGATGCCGGTGATCGCCGAGGTCTATAAGACGCTGGGCGGCGACCCGATCCAGATCGCCCAGGCGTCCGTGCTCGGCCAGATGACCGTCGGCTTCCCGGTCAGCCCGCTCACTCCCGCGACCTTCCTGGTCGTCGGCCTGTGCGGCATCGGGCTGGGCGAGCACCAGAAATTCTCGATCCCCTATCTGTTCGCCGCCTCGGTCGTCATGACCGTCGCCGCGGCCGTCCTCGGGGTCATCCCCTTCTGACGCGGCTGGAAAGCGGCCGCACACAGGAGCAAATTATGAAAAGCATCCGCATCGGATCGGGCGCCGGCTATTCCGGCGACCGCATCGAGCCGGCCGTGGAGCTGGCCGAGAAGGGTGACATCCAGTATCTCGTCTTCGAATGCCTGGCGGAGCGCACCATCGCCATCGCCCAGGGTGCCAAGCTGAAGGACCTGACGCAGGGCTACGACCCCCTGCTGGCGGAGCGCATGCTGGCGGTGCTGCGGCCGTGCCATGAGAAAGGCATCCGCATCGTCACCAACATGGGGGCGGCCAACCCGGCCGCCGCCGCGGCGAAGACGCGCGACATCGCCCGGTCGCTCGGCCTCGGCGGCCTGAAGATCGCCGCCGTGTCCGGCGACGACGTGCTGGAGACCTTGAAGTCCGGCGACCATCGGATTGAGGAAACCGGTGCGCCGGTCTCCTCGATGGCCGGCAGTCTGGTCTCCGCCAATGCCTATCTCGGCGCCGCTCCCATCGTCGAGGCGCTGAAGGCCGGAGCCGACATCGTCATCACCGGCCGCGTCGCCGATCCTGCCCTGTTCCTCGCCCCGCAGATCTTCGAGTTCGGCTGGTCGATGGAGGATTGGGACCGTCTCGGCAAGGGGACGGTGGTCGGGCACTTGCTGGAGTGCGCCGGCCAGATCACCGGCGGCTATTTCGCCGACCCCGGCGTGAAGGACGTTGCCGGTCTGGCCCGACTGGGCTTCCCTATCGCCGAGGTGGGGGAGGACGGCAGTGCCGTCATCACCAAGGTCGCCGGGTCCGGCGGTGCTGTGACCACCGCCACCTGCAAGGAACAGCTGCTCTACGAAATCCACGACCCCGCCGCCTACTACACGCCGGACGTGGTGGCCGATTTCTCGCAGGTGCGATTCACCCAGGAAGCGCCGGACCGGGTGCGGGTGGCCGGCGCCACCGGGCGCCCGCGGCCGGCCACGCTGAAGGTCTCGGTCGGTTACATCGACAGCTTCATCGGCGAGGGACAGATTTCCTACGCCGGCCCCAGTGCGCTCGCCCGCGGCCGGCTGGCGCTGGAGATCGTGCGCGAGCGTCTGGCGCTGACCGGCGTCGAGGCGACCGAACTGCGCTTCGACCTGATCGGCGTCGACTCCATCCATGGCACCGCGCTGTCCACGGCGGAAGGACGGGAGCCCTACGAGGTGCGGGTGCGCGTGGTTGGCCGGACCGGCAGCCTGAAGGAGGCGCAGCGCATCGGCAACGAGGTCGAAACCCTCTACACCAACGGCCCGGCCAGCGGCGGCGGAGCCACCAAGTCGGCCAAGGACGTGGTCGCGATGCTGTCTGCCCTGCTGCCCCGCGAGCTGGCGAAACCCGCCATCGAGTATATGGAGTCCTGACATGAAACTCCGCGACATCGCCCATTCCCGCACCGGGGACAAGGGCGACATCTCCAACATTTCCGTCATCGCCTTCGACGAGGCGGATTATCCGCTGATCGAAGCCCACGTCACCGCCGACCGCGTGAAGGAACTGTTCCGCGAGGTCGTGCATGGCGAGGTGGTGCGCTACGAGATCCCCAGCATCGGTGCGCTGAACTTCGTGATGCGTCAGGCGCTCGGCGGCGGGGTGACCCGCTCGCTGGCGCTCGACGCCCATGGAAAATGTCTGGCCTCGGCGCTGCTCGACCTGGAAATGCCCGACATCGCCCGGCCCCACCAGGCAGCGTGACGGGAGACGCGGCGCGTCACTCCCGGCCACGCCGGGCTTTGCCCAGCGCGCTGCCGGCCGACGCGAACATGATGCAGGCGATGGCGGCCCACTGCACCGCGCTCAGCCGCTCGCCCAGCATCAGGAAGCCGATCAGCGCCGCCACGGCGGGGGAGGCGCTGACGGCGAGGCCGAACACATGGCTCGGCAGTCGGCGGAGCGCCATCATCTCCAGCAGATAGGGCACCATGCTGGACAGCACCGCCACGGCGAGGCCGGTGAAGAGCACTGCGGGAACCAGCAGCCCGGCGCCGGCATGGGCGATGCCCAGCGGGACGGTGAAGCTGGCCGCCACCAGCATGCCCCAGGCCACCGCCTGCCCGCCCGGCAGGGCCGAGGCGCGCTTGCCGAACACGATATAGAGCGCCCAGCAGAAAGCCGCCGTCGCAGCATAGGCGACGCCCACTGGATCCAGCGCGGCGGATGCCTCCCGAAGCGGCAGCAGCAGGGCAAGCCCGGCCGCGGCGCAGCCGATCCACAGGAAATCCTTCAACCGGCGCGACCCGAGCAGCGCCACCGCCAGCGGCCCGGTGACCTCGATGGCGATGGCGATGCCGATTGGGATGAGTTCCATCGCGCGGTAGATCGACAGGTTCATCGCTCCCAGCGTGGCCCCATAGACCAGCAGGTTGCGCAGATCCCCGCGTCCGGGCAAGCTGCGCCACGGGCGCAGGATCGCCATCAGCATCAGCGCCGACAATCCCACGCGAAGGCCGGTCACGCCCTCTGCCCCAACCAGCGCAAACAGCGATTTCGCCGACGCCGCCCCGACATATTGCGACAGCAGCGAGGCAAGCAGGACCAGCAGCGGCAGCGCCCCCGGTTCGGGACGGGTGGCGGCAGACGTTTCGATGGAGGCGTTCGCCATATGCCCGGCTCCCGGCAATGAGGATCGGGCGAAAAGATACTGTGACGACGGGGCATAGGGCGCTTAAGTTTGGGGCTTCCGACGCACCTTTCTTTCGCCGAAGCCGCCATGCGCTCAACAATCGCTCGCCCGCCGGATCAGCTCGACGACCAGGACCGCGCGATCCTGCGCATCCTGCAACTGGACAACAAGACCTCCCAGCGCGAGATCGGCGAGGCGGTGCATCTCTCCGCCCCGGCCGTGCAGCGTCGCATTGCCCGGATGGAGGCAGCCGGCATCATTCGCCGCAATGTGGCGGTCGTCGATCCGGCCGCGGTGGGGCAGGGCGTGACGGTGGTGGTGGAGGTCCAGACGGTCAACGACCGCTCCCCGACCATCGCCGCAGCCAAGCGCCTGTTCCGCGAGGCGCCGGAGGTGCAGCAATGCTATTTCGTCACCGGAAAGGCGAGCTTCGTCCTGATCCTGCTGGTCCCGGACATGGCGAGCTACGAGGTGCTGTCGCGCCGCCTGTTCGCCGACAACGAACTGGTCCAATCCTTCCAGACGATGGTCGTGCTCGACCCGGTGAAGGTGGCGCTGGAGGTGGATCTGTAGGGCGGCTGGCCGGTCAATCCGGCCACTCCTCGTATCCCCAATCCTCGGCATCCGGGTCGGCGGTCCCCAGCGGCGCCACAGTGGCCCCGGCGTCGAGCGCCGCGGCCAGCCAGGGCTCGACGCTGGTGACCGGGGAGAGGCGGCACCAGCGCCGCCGCCGGCCGTCCCACCGGCAATGGCCCTGCCGCTTCATCTCCTCCCGCAATTCCCAGGCCGGGATGGCGGGAAAGCGCAGTTCCAAACCGCGGTCGTTCTGCATGATCTCCACACGCTCTCCGTCGGCGGTGGTGTGGGTCAGCCCGTCCTCCAGCACCTTGCGCAGGGCGGCGGCGCGCTCCTCGCGCACGCGCGCCTCCGCTTCCCGTTGCCGGCGGCGTTCGGCCATGGCCTCGGCGATCCAGTCCGGCGGCTCCTCCAGCACGCGATAACCGGCGCCGCCACGCGGGCCGGGCGCCTCTTCCAGCAGCCCGTCGCGCAGAAGATCGGCAAGCAGCGACTTCAGCCGGTCGCGGTCGGCCGGAATGCCGGGCAGGCGGTTTGCCGCGGCATCGGCAACAGTGAAGCGCTCGCCGGCGCCCCAGCCCTCATGGATCGCGGCGGCCAGGGCGTGCAGTTCAACGATGCGGCTTCGCTGATCGGTCAGGTGGCCGGCGACGATGGGGTTTGGCGGCAGGTCGGCCCGTCCGGTCAGGCCGCAGGTGCGGCACTGCCAGACGCCGGGATCGGACAGCAGTAGTTGGGGGGCGCAACGGCGCTTGCGGCAATGCTCCTCGCTGCCCGCTTCCGGCAGGCCGCGCCCGCTGTCCAGCAGGGCGCGGATGGCGTCGAGCGGCGTGTCGGCGACATCCCGCAACCGCTCCAGCACATCGGCGGGCAACCAGACCTCGGCGCCTCCGCTCTCGTCCGCGACGGCGAAGCGGCATTTCAGCGCACGGCGTCTTGCGGGCGTCAGCAGGGCCAGCGCCCGCTCGGCGGTGTAGCTCTCGTCGAAGGTGTCGGTGAGCAATTCCGCCAGATCGGCGAGCGTAGCCGGGAAATCCAGCGCGCCCGCGTCCCCGGCGGCGAGGATTCGGCGGGCCTCGCCAAGGATTTCCGTGTTTTCGTCCGCCCCCATCGCCATCTACGTCCCGATCCCCGTCCAGTCCGCGTAGCAAGCTGGGCATGCGCGAAATGCTAATCAAGCGCCGGCTGGACAGTCGGCGGCGGCCGCCTGGATCAGGAACGGCCCCTTGAGGCGCGGTGTTGAACGGGTGCATCGAACGGTGCCAGAGACGGAAAGGTTTTCCAATGTCAGACAGCACGCATTTCGCCCCGCCCGGCCCGCTCGGCTTCGGCGGAGCGCCCCTGGGCAACATGTTCGAGGAGGTTACGGACGAGACGGCCGCGGCAACCCTCGACGCCGCGTGGGACGCCGGCATTCGCTATTTCGATACGGCCCCGGAATATGGTCCCGGCATTTCCGAACACCGGTTCGGTCATGTCCTGCGCAGCCGTCCGCGCGACGAGTTCGTTCTGTCGACCAAGGTCGGCCGGCTGCTGCGCGCCGATGCAAGCAAGGGCGGCCGGCATGGCCCCTTCGTGAAGGGCCTGCCGTTCCGCGTCGATTACGACTACAGCGCCGACGGCGTGCGCCGCTCCATCGAAGACAGCCTGCAACGGCTTGGCATGGCGCGCATCGACATCGCCTATATCCATGACTGCGCCGAGGATGCCCATGGCGACCGCTGGCTGGAGGTGTTCGACACTGCCATGAAGGGCGCCGCCGTCGCCTTGACGCAACTGCGCGAGGAGGGGGTGATCCGCGGCTGGGGTCTTGGCGTCAACCGGGTGGAGCCCTGCGTGATGGCGCTGGAGCGGGCAGACCCCGACGTCTTCCTGCTGGCCGGACGCTACAGCCTGCTGAACCAGCCGGCGCTGGACGAGCTGTTTCCGCGCTGTGCCGAGCGTGGCGTCCATGTGGTGGTCGGCGGTCCCTACAACTCCGGCATCATCGCCGGAGGCAAGAACTTCGAGTATCAGGAGGCGTCTCCGGACAAGGTGGCCGCGCGCGACCGGCTGGCGGAGATCGCCAGGCGCCACGGTGTCGACCTGCGCGCGGCGGCCCTGCAATTCTGTGCCGCGCATCCGGTCGTCGCCTCGGTCATACCCGGCACCAAGAACCCGGCGCGCGTGCATGAGAATGTGACGTTGATGGGCCAGCCGATCCCCGCCGACTTCTGGCGGGAACTGAAGTCTTCCGGCGTCCTGCCGGAGCAGGCGCCGACCCCGGCCTGAACGGGAACCGACGGCGGTGGTGGCGCTGGCGCCCCGGCGCCGCGCCGCAGCCTTGTGGGAGGATGCCCCGCCTCCACGGATCAGGCGCTTTTTACCGAGGCGAGGAACTCCTGGACTTCGCGCTTGAGGTGGTCGACATTCTGGGACAGCTGCCCGGCGGAGCCGAGGACCTGCTGGGCGGCGGCGCCGGTCGAGGCGGCGCTTTGGGAGACGCCGCCGATGGTGTCGCTGACGGCTTGGGTGCCCTGGGCGGCCTGCTGGACGTTGCGGGCGATCTCGCTGGTGGCAGCCCCCTGCTCCTCGACGGCGGAGGAAATGCCGGTCGAGATGGTCCGGATCTCGCCGATGATGGCGGCGATGTCCTGGATGGCGGCGACGGTGTTGCGGGTTTCCTCCTGAACGGCGGCAATCTGCCGGGCGATGTCGTCGGTGGCCTTGGCGGTCTGGTTGGCAAGGCTCTTGACCTCGCCGGCGACGACGGCGAAGCCTTTCCCGGCGTCTCCCGCCCGCGCCGCCTCGATGGTGGCGTTCAGGGCCAGGAGATTGGTCTGGGAGGCTATGTCGTTGATCAGCTTGATGACCTCGCCGATGCGTCCGGCGGCGGTGGAGAGCTTTTGGACCAGTTCGTCGGTGTGGGCCGCCTTGTCGGAGGCGGTGTTGGCGATGCGGGCGGATTCGGCGACTTGGCGGGCGATCTCGGCGATGGAG
>Ga0206116_1000107_pt1 | contig 123024 bp, 120 predicted proteins | sample 3A1Ametagenome_FD_178000 | JGI IMG/M metagenome (GOLD analysis project Ga0206116, IMG submission 178000) | Enriched microbial communities from leaf-cutter ant dump, University of Wisconsin, Madison, United States - 3A1A | ecosystem: Environmental > Terrestrial > Nest > Insects nest > Nest dump...
AGATGATAATTTATGATCCGCTTCATCGGAATACTTTTTAATATTAATTAATTTACATATCTCTGAACTCTTATCATAACCATATGAATATTTATTGGTAATACTTATCCGTTTATAAGTAATCATCATACTTAGATATCGCACATTCCGATCAACAGCCACCAATGACCTGAGTCAATGAATTAACTTCATTTGAACCTTCATATCTGATGGCTACCTATTTCTCAAATACCATCGGAAAATGATTTTAAATTATGCTAATTTAATCTTCATGAAACTGAAAGGACAGATCGCAATCATCACAGGAGCAGCCGGCGGGATAGGTAAGCAAACAGCAGAGGATTGCTATGCGGAAGGTGCTTCTATCATCGTTGCGGATATCAATGAGCAGGCACTGGAGGATCGCTTTAAAAGTTATGATCCCGCCAGGGTGCTGATCCGGAAGCTAAATGTAACTGATCCGTCCGACTGGGAACACCTGAGACAAGCTACCGTCCAAAAATTTGGCAGGATCGATCTTCTTTTTAATATAGCAGGCATTATAGAGCCAGGTTATATTCATGAAACTTCCATAGAACGGATCGACCGGCAGATCGATATCAATCTGAAGGGCACAATATATGGCGTGCATATCATCTCGCAGCAAATGGTACAACAAAAGAAAGGACATATCATCAATATCTCTTCCATGGCCGGGCTGGCACCTATTCCAGGATTGAATATCTATTCTGCTTCAAAATTCGGCGTAAGAGGTTTCAGCCTTGCAGTAGCGCAGGAGCTCGAAGAACAGGGTGTGACCATATCAGTAGTTTGCCCGGATGCAGTCGATACCGCCATGCTCGATTACCAGAAAGATAAGAAAGAAGCAGCCATGACCTTTTCCGGAAATAATATCCTGACAGCAGAAGACATCAGTAAGGCCATGACAGATCTAATACTACATCCCAGAACCGAGCTATGGCTACCTGTATCCAGGGGAACACTGGCTGTTGCAGGCAGCATCTTCCCCAAACTGGCAGGTATGCTGCGAAAGAGTCTTGTCCGGAAGGGTTTAAAGAAACAAGCTTCCTATCACTAAAATTTCGGCAAACTGTAATAAGTCTTTAATTTAGGGCAAAAAACTCATGAAGCGTTTCGTCCTGTTGTTATTATGCATCTTCGCCCTTTCCTGCAATAAGAATAAATTCTGCGAACCTAACAACCAGAAAGCGCCCGATGCTGAGGTAGCCGCTTTAGAAGCTTACCTGACCAACAACGGCATTAACACTACTAAAGATTCCAGGGGATTCTTCTACATCATAGACGAGCCGGGCTCCGGTAAAAAGCCGACCATATGCTCAACTGTGGCGGTTGCTTATACAGGCAAATTCCTAGACGGACGGACCTTCGATTCGAGTAACGGGGTCTCCTTCAGCTTACAACGGCTGATCGTAGGCTGGCAGCAGGCCATTCCGCTGATTGCAAAAGGTGGTAAGATCAAATTGTACCTTCCTCCGTCCCTGGCATACGGATCCGGCGGCAGCGGTTCCATACCCGGAAATACCAATCTCTATTTTGAGATATCCCTGCTGGACTTATAACTACTGCACTACCATATTGAGTACCTGAACGTCCTCATCGGTGAATTCTATGTGCTTTTCTTTCCCGTTTACAACCAGTGTCCCGGATACTTTTACAATATTGGGAGTTGTCAAGACCAAGGCTGAGCTGGGAAAAGTGACCCGGAGCGGTAAAGGATACCTGCCTGCCGGTATTTCTTCCGTTTCGGCAGCAATTACCGATTTGCCCAGGTATGTATCATTGACGGTCACATCCAAAGCAGAAATACCGATCTTCTGACCACGACCCTGCAACTGCAGTATGAGGTCAAAATTAAACTGGTAGGTATGCTCCCGGAGCGTACGCCTTAACTGGGCTTTATCAATATTGACCGGCTCGATCTTCGCACTGCAGGCTGCAATAAAAACTGACAAGAATATAAAAGAATAAATGCGGCTGCTCATGATGCTTTGAGGAAATCTATGGTTCTCTTTTCCAACCATGAGTAAGTTCCAGCATTTTTATCAGCAAAACCAACATGTCCGCCATTTTTTGTTTTCAGGAGATAAAAATATTCTGAAGACCTGGCCTCTTCTTCGGGAAAACTCTTTTCTGTCAGAAAAGGATCATTATCCGCATTGATCAGCAGTGCAGGTACCCTGATATTTTTCAGGTAGTTCAGAGCGCTCTGTGTCCTCAGGTATTCTTCAGCATCCCTGAACCCGAAGGACGGAGCGGTGAAGCGCTCTACAAATACATGCAGGTTTTCTGAGCTATAGATATATTTGAAATCCATCGCATCCCGGTGCACTTCTTCTTTCATCTGAAGCATAGCGATATACTGCTTCAGGTATCTGTCACTGTATATCCTGTTCCAGCCTTTGACCAGGTTATGAGACGCATCATACATATCTACCGGAACGGATACCGCTACCGCTTTTTTTACCGGGTAAGGCACTTCTCTTCCCCATTCACCCAGCAATTTCAGGGTGATATTTCCACCCATACTGATCCCGACCAGGTAGATCGCCTTGTAAACATCCAGATCTGCAGCATACCTGATCACCCAGTCCAGGTCATCTGATTTCCCGCCATGAAAAGATTCCAGCTTTTTATTAGGTTCCCCGCTACACCCCCTGTAATTCCAGGCCAGCCCATCCATACCATTGTCATTGACAATTTTGATCATTCCCCTCACATACGGCGCATTCGAGCTGCCCGCCAATCCATGTGAGATGATCACCAGCGAATCGCTGCCAACACGGGACCAGTCGAGATCCAGAAAATCTTCATCCCAGGTGCAAATCCTTTCCCGCTCATAACATATGCCTTCTACTTTCCGGTTGATATTCGGGAAAATGGTTTGTAAATGCCCGTTAAATTGCCAGAAAGGCACAGGTACGACTTCTGTAGCTAACAGTGGCATAATAGGAGATTTTGAGGTTCGGTATATATGTAGTTACGTTGTATTTGCGTCAGTTGTTTAAATAAGACCCGGTAAATATTTCAGAATGTTATTTTTATGCAGTACAGATCGTCACGACTCCAAGAGATAAAAGAATTTGCTCATTTCACCTATAGCACTGGTATTGCGGCCCGGATAAAGCGTATAGCCCGCAGTCACTACGGTCGTCTTTACGGTCGCAGAAACCGAGGACTATAAGCGATAGCCGGTCAGCCGCCCAACCTATCAGCAAGTCACTATTTTTCATTTTAGTCTGCTATATTGCTTCCGGTATAAGTGTAACAAATATCTTTTACCAAACGTTTGTTTGTTAATCAAAAGCAGTATTTTAGATACCCTTAAATTTATAAAATGTTTCAGAAAGGTCTTTTCAAAGGTAAAATAGTCCTGGTCACAGGCGGTGGCAGCGGTATCGGGTACACTATTGCAAAAATGTATCTGGAATCGGGCGCTATTGTATGGATAGCTTCCAGGAAACAGGACAGGATCGACAAGGCTGTGCGGGAACTTTCTGCCTATGGAACAGTGCACGGCACCACTTTGGATATCCGGGAACCGGACCAGATCGAAGCGCTGGCAGAAAAGATCAGGACAGAGAACAAGCGGCTGGACATCCTGATCAACAATGCGGGCGGGCAATTTCCTTCTGCCGCAGAAAATATCAGCTATAACGGTTTCAGGTCAGTGATTAACAATAACCTGACGGGTACTTTTTATGTCAGCCAGGTCATGGCCAAGACCTTTTTCATACCGCAGCAAGAGGGAAATATACTGAACATCATCGCCAATATTTACAGAGGCTTCCCGGGCATGTCCCATACGGGCGCTGCGCGGGCGGGTGTAGACAACCTCACCAAAACGCTGGCTATCGAATGGGTCAGATATAATATCAGAGTGAACGCTATTGCGCCGGGTGTCATCAAATCGTCCGGACTGGACAATTATCCGCCGGATCTGTTGAAAAATATAACGGACAGCATTCCGAACAAACGCCTGGGTAGCATGGAAGAAGTGGCCTGGCCTGCGCTGTTCCTGACTTCGCCGATGGCTTCATATATCAGCGGTGAAACTTTGTATGTAGATGCCGGTAACCGGTTGTGGGGAGATCAGTGGAAATGCTAGACTGAACCACTATAAAAAAGAGGCTGTCCATCAGTGTCGCTGCTAAGACAGCCTCTCGTGTTTTATTCCGGCCCTTATGCGCCGAGTAGCTTATTGACCAGATCGAGGTATTTCTGCATGGCAGCTTCTTTGGAAATGCCTTTCAGGTCGTTCCAGGTATTCCATTTGAACTGTTCTTTGATATCGAACATACCTGGTTTTTTGGTATTGTTATCTCCTTCAGTAGCTTGTTTGAAGAGCGCGTAAAGTTGTAATAAATCTTCATTGGAAGGGCGGGTGGTCAGTGTCTTTACCCTTGCCTGCGCGTCTGCAAATTGTTCTTGTAATGTCATAGATGATAATTTTTAATCCTTTAGCGGTAAATTGTGCGCATGAAGATAAGAAATTGGACATTACTGATCACGCTTTCTGCGCTGGCGTGCTTCTTCTATTTCTATATCACTCCTGTATATTTACATCCGGCTGAGGATGCTACCATACTTTTCAATTACGCTCAGAATCTCAGGGAGACAGGGGTGATCAGCTACTATCCCGGCGGTCCTGCTGTAGACGGCAGCACTGATTTCCTGTTCCTGCTGCTGGTATCTGCCGCGATGAATATTGTACCGGATGCCTACCAGGCAGCGATGCTGGTATCCGGATTGTCTACCATGCTGATGATGTTTTTCATCTTCAGGTTACTGGACACCAAAACACTCAGTCTTCAATACCTCGCTTTATTCCTCGTTCTGTTCTCACAACAGATCTGGGCAGCCGTATTGGGTTACGGCACCTTCTTTTTCGCTATGCTGATCTGCTGGTCGGTACTGGCTTACTGGCGCGGGAAGCTGGTCATGCTTTGCATTGCCGGACTGCTGGCTGTTCTGGCCCGGCCGGACGCACTGATCACCATTCTTCCACTACTGTTACATAAAGCTTTTGCCGAGAAAGGGAAACCCGGAGTTAAAATCACCCAGATCTTTCTATTATTTGTACTGCCGCTGGCGCTGTATATAGCCGGCAGACAGCTATATTTCGGCAGGATCCTGCCCCTTTCTTTCGATATCAATACAGACGGTTACAATAAAATATGGGGGCTGTTCCCAATCAACTCTATTCATCATGTGAAAGGATATGCCATCCACTACATCTGGCCGGGACTGCTCGGCCTGGCACTCTTTATCGGGAAATCGAAGTTCAAGATACAGCCCGGGTATTACGTATTGCTGATATCCATGATCGTGTTGCCCATGCTTTCCTACCTGATGATCAGGAGTGATCTGGACCATGCCAGGAGATATTTTATCATTCCATACCTAGGTATAGTCCTCACCACATGCCTGCTGATCCGCAATCATAAAAGTATTATCCTTACTATTTCGGGTAGCATCTTGCTGATCATGGTAGTTTATACTTCCTTTAATCAGGGCTTGGCCAGCCTCAACCATTATTACAATAATATGTTTGATATTGGCAAATCACTAGGCACGCTACCTAAAATGAAAATAGCTACCTCCGAGTCAGGTATACTGACCTGGAAGAGCCGGTATGAAGCCATTGACCTCTGGGGTCTGAATACCCCTGAGCTCACCCACCATATCCCTACTGCTGATTCTTTCCGGGTGTGGGAACCGGATATAGTTGTGATCCATACTATGGAAAGAGACTATGTCGCTATAGAGAGAGACCGCCTCAGCACTGAAAAAACCTGGTTGAACATGACCCACCAGACGATGGCCGGCCTTCATGAGATGGGATACATCACCTACCTGGTACCTTACGACTGGCGGCAATTCAGGGAAAGCGCAGTGGAAAGCACCGGACTGCTGAAGTCTTTTTTCAAATGGGTGGTCGAAAACCAGCGCAGAGAACCTTCAGGGAGGAAAGACCTCTTTGCCGTTCATCCCGACAGCCCATATAGGAAAGAGCTGACCAACATTATCGAGGAACACGGCGGAAAATCCTTCAGAATCGAGCAAAACATCAATAAATAAAGGGCTTTTCTATCATATGTCACAAATAAAGAATATTTTCATTCCGTGAGACTTATAAAAGATCCTATATGGAGCATATTTACACGGATAATATCAAGGACGAGGAACTAATCATATATTATCAGCAGAAGAACGACAAGCGATATATAGCTATCCTTTATAAGCGATATGCTCCGCTGGTCTTCGGTCTGGCATACAAGTATTACCTGGACAGCCAGCGTGCAGAAGATGCGACTACAGATATTTTCTGTCTTGTAATGGAAAAACTTATGCATAACCAGATTTCTTACTTCAAATCCTGGCTTTATATCGTTGCTAAAAACCACATCTTATCTGATATCAGGAAATCCAAATCCTTGATAGTATCGTCATACGACGAAATTGAAGAAAAATCTCCCGGCTATTTTATGGAAAATATGGAAGATGACTCTCTCAATATTGATTTAATCAATCTTCCCGATTCGCACGAACTTATAAAAGAGGCTATTGCTCATCTCAAAGAAAATCAGCAGGTTTGCATTGATCTCTTTTATATCCAAGGAAAAAGTTACTATCAGATCTCAGATATTACAGGTTACGACGTTAAACAAGTTAAGAGTCACATTCAAAACGGGAAGCGAAACCTAAGAATCTTTTTAGAATCTAAAGGATATCAGAATGGACAATAAGCTGAACGACATAAGAAAAAAATTAAGGTCCTCTTTCCAGCATCCGGATCAGGGCGGCGCTTTCGAACAGGAGGCTGCCGAAGGGTGGAAAGCTGCCGGAAATGAAAAATGGGAAGAGATCATGAGCAGGCTCGATAAGAGGATAGACAACCAGATCATCGAACCTGTGCAGCCGGCTTCTCCCAAAAAGCCGGATCATCTTCTGCGAAAAATATCTTCTCCCCTGCAGATCGGAATAGCTGCCACTATCCTCCTGATCATAGGACTCAGCATCCAGCTGCTGTTACCCAAAGAGCACCACGGCTACCAGGATCTTTATGCGGAATATTACAAACCGCTGGATGCCCCGGAAGATGTGCTCAAAGGAGAAGGGGAAAACAACACCAACAATAATGCTGCTACAGAAAAGATAGCTTCCGCATTATATGATGAAATGGAGTTTAAGGAATCTGTTGCCTTTTATTCCGAATTACTGGCAGAAAATCCCGGAAATGCCAAATACACACTTTTTCTGGGCCTTTCCCTGATGAACATAGAAGAATTCGACAAAGCCATTTTGCTTTATAATAGCTATCAATCCACCCAGCAATCTTATGATGAAGATATCCGGTGGTACCTGGCACTGGCGCACCTTAGAAAAGGGGAAATCAATACCTCTAAAGCTATTCTTGAAAATTTCAGCAAGAATAAGAACAGCTATTATCACGTGACCGCTCAGCAACTATTAGCCAGGATGGAACAGATCAAATGATTATCGCGTCCTTTAAATAAGATTTTCTAAAATCAGCTTCTGCCATAAATGAAAAGGCTGACCATTAACAGGTCAGCCTTTTTAACGCGCAGTAGATAGAAGGAACCTTTATAAGCCCAGGAGTTTAAGAACCTGCCCTGCGCTGTCCTTCGTATCTACTTTATCTATAACGTGCTCTATCACGCCGTTTTCATCGATGATAAACGTTGTCCGGTGTATACCGTCATATTCCTTACCCATGAACTTTTTCGGTCCCCAGACACCATAAGCATTGGCGACCACCTTATCCGTATCTGCCAGTAACGTAAAAGGTATCTGATACTTATCAATGAATTTGAGATGTTTCTTCTCGTCGTCCGGGCTAACACCTATTACAACGAGGCCTTTACCTGTTAAAGACTCGTAACCATCTCTGAAACTGCAGGCTTCTGCCGTACATCCGGGTGTATCGTCTTTGGGATAAAAGTAAAGTATGATTTTCTTTCCTTTGAAAGCTGACAAGCTTACCGCATTGCCATTCTGATCTTTGACTGTAAAGTCCGGCGCCTGTGTTCCTGCTTTGAGCATAGTTTAGTTTTTAAAACGGATATTCAGAGTTGTCGTATTGTCTTTACTATCACTAACAACCAGGTGAAGATGATGTTCGCCAGGAGGGCATTTTTCATCCATCTGGTAGATCAGCAACGCATTTTTAGCATCATAATCCAATAATATCCACTGTTCATCAATGTATCCTTTGTAGGAACGGATCCCGCTAAGGTTGTCGGTAATCTTCACCCTGATCTGTTTACCGGAGAAAGTCTGCATCTTGCTATCAAAATTCAGCAACCTGACTTCAGGCGCTACCGTATCGATCATGACATACAGGTTTCCCGGCTCATTGAAAGCAGCTTTCAGGACATTACCTTCAGCAGTTGTAGCCAGTGCCTTTTTCGTTTTCCTGTAATTCTCCAGAACAATCACTGTCTTTCCGAGGTATTTCCCTGGGACGGTGTGCTCTGACATACTGACCTTTACCGGGGTGTGAATCGCCACCCATTTATCCGAAAGAAAACGGTAAACCGGGCTGTATGTGCTCGCCTGGAATTCTTTTGCAGCCGTCACTTCCAACCGCACGGCATCATAGAATGCCTGTCCATCCCAGGAAAATCCGGCGCCAGTTGCCTGCAAGGTACCCGGTATGCCTGGTCTGGCAGTATAATCCTGAACTGTATTACCAGGAGCAATGCCTTTGACTGAAACTGTTATTTTGGAGGTATTACCGTGGAAATCCTCCAACTCAATCGTTATTTTCCTGGTCTCTCCTTCCCGGATAGTGATGAAACCATCTGTGGGGCTATCTCTATAAGGCCGGTGCTCCAGGTTTCCGGGCAGTCTGCAAGCCAGGTAAAAGTCACTGCCCTTCCGGAGTAATTCCGCATAATCGATCATGGCATGTGCATACCGGGTCTGACTAAAGTCTATCGTATCTGTCTTCCTGAGAAAAAGCAACTGGTCGTTTTCCAACATACGGATCACGGGAATGCCATTCTTATGCTCAGGTGTATGGTCCTGACGATCAAACGCCTGCACCGAAAAAGCCACTCTGCCGGCCGGCACCTCCACATGGCCCGCCGACCAGACATCACCCGATTTTGTCAGCTTAAGCGCGATACCCGGATGATCATAAATGCTTTCCCGGACGGGATATACTTTGAGGCTCAGCGGCAGCGGAGGAGTCTTATCCTGTACCTTGAAACCGAAAGCCATAGGATTTACGACTAATTCACTCATCGTTTCCCTGATCTCAAAATGCAGATGCGGCCCGGCACTTCCGCCGGTATTACCCGAATAGGCTATGATCTGACCTTTTTCGAACTTAAAACGCTTGTCGGGCAACAGCGTATCTATCTCAAAAGATTCCAGCTTATACTGTAATTCCCTGACATATGCTGCAATTCCAGGTTCAAACCGTTCCAGATGCGCATATACGGTTGTCAGTCCGTTAGGATGATCCACGTACAAAGCATGTCCGTATCCACCCGGACTTACCCGGATGCGGGAGATGAATCCATCTTCTGCCGCCCTGACCGGAAGACCTGTCTTGCCCCCGGTTTTGATATCCAGCCCTGCATGATAATGATTGGGACGTGGTTCTCCGAAAGTACCGCTGATGTGCAAGGTACCATCCATCGGAGACTGGAACTGTATGGGTTTGACATGCATTACATCCCGCAATGTCTGGGCAGCAACATTACAGATGTTTGCACAAAAGCCTGCGAGTAGCACCATCTTCCACATAACGATCAGAAGTTAGGGGTCAACTCATGGTTAGGCTGATCGTAAAATGCGTTGATATAGGTAATGGCTTCCTCAATATCATCCGTCAACAGGAAGAGGTCAAGATCTCCTTCTTTGATGTAAGCATGTTTTTTTAACATTGTGGCAGTGATCCACTTCAGCAATCCTCCCCAGTAACTCTTCCCTACAAATACCAGCGGGATCCTGTCGATTTTCTTGGTCTGGACCAGGGTCATCACTTCAAATATTTCATCCATCGTACCGAAACCACCCGGGAAAAAGACAAAGGCCTGGGCATATTTCACCAGAGCCACTTTCCGGACAAAAAAGTAATGGAAGTTAATCACCTTGTCTGTGTCAATATACAGATTATGTCCCTGCTCATGCGGTAGCTCAATATTCAGCCCTACTGACCGTCCGCCTGCATTGCGGGCACCCCTGTTGGCTGCCTCCATGATACCCGGACCTCCGCCCGTGATCACTCCATATCCTTCTTCTACCAATCGTTCCGATATGCTGACAGCCATCTTATAATGTTTGGAGCTTTTTTTAGTCCTGGCAGAACCGAATACGGAAACGCAGGGGCCTATTTTATTCATCTTTTCATAAGCATCTACAAATTCGGACATGATGCGGAAGATCGCCCAGCTGTTGGAAGCATTGATCTGTGTCCATGATCTGTCCCGGTAAGGTTTTTTAATCTTAAAATTTTCTGTACTCATACTAATTTCCGTTTTTCCTGGAAATGAGCATCAACCCGGCAGCCGTAATCAAACCTGTGATGAGGATGAGCTCATTACCAATCTTATAATCTAATATTACTCCGGTATTCTCTTGTATACATTGACCTATATTCAATAGTATTTTGTCATAAAAGCCTATCTCATGGGCAGCTGCCATTGCTTCCAGAGGAGGTTGATTGATAATCGTTTTCAGGGTATGCCCAATAAAAGGAGCTGTGACGGCTATGACCGGCACCCACTTATCTCTCAACTGTACTTTAGTACATATACCTATGAAGAAGAGACCCAGCAGAGGGCCATAAGTATATCCTGCAAGCAAAAATACAAGATCGATTACAGCTTGTTTATTTACTGCCTTTATGCCTAAGATAACTAACAGGAGCAAAATAGCAAAGACAAAGTGGATAATATAACGCCTGCGGGTCACCTGTTTTTCGTCTTCGATCACTCCGTCTTTTTTGAGAAAGTCCACATAGAAGGAAGTGGTCAGCGAGGTCAGTACAGAGTCTGCACTGGAAAAAGTAGCCGCTGAAAGTCCTACAATAAATACCAGTCCTGCGAAAAAACCCAGGTGATTGAACGCCAGCATCGGGTACAGCTCATCGGTACGCGCCGGAAGCTGAATCTGCATTTGTTCCGTATAGATATACAGCAAAGCGCCCAATCCTACAAAAAGCAGGTTCACAATGATCACTACCACGCTGAAAGTATTAATGTTCCGCTGCGCGTCTTTTAAACTGGGGCAACTCAGGCTCTTCTGCATCATATTCTGGTCCAGGCCTGTCATGGCGATTGCAATAAACATACCGCCCAACAGCTGCTTCCAGAAATAGTTTCCTTCTTTTACATTCCAGTAAAACATCTCACTATAAGGGCTATCTGCTATAGCCTGGACCATGTCCACCGGTCCGAAGCCCAGCTCCCGGTTAATGAACATGATGGTCAGGATCAGTCCCAATAGCAGGAATGCGGATTGAAGAGTATCTGTATAGACCAGCGTCTTGATCCCGCCCTTGTAGGTATAAACCAGCATCAGGCCGATCAGTATAGTGACAGTGAGCCAGAACGGTACTCCTAACTGATCAAACAGAAAAGTCTGCATCACCACAGATGCCAGGTATAATCTTGCAGCTGAGCCGAAAAGCCTGGATAAAAGAAAGAAAAACGATCCTGTACGCTGTGAAGTAACTCCAAAGCGCTGCCTGAGATAGACGTAAATCGACGTAAGCTGCATTCTGTAATAAATCGGTAAAAGGACGTAGGAGATGACCATATACCCGAAGAAATATCCCAGCACCAGCTGCATATAGCTGAAATGACCTGTTCCCACTGCACCCGGAACTGATATATAGGTAACACCTGAAAGCGAATCGGCGATCAGGCCAAAGGCTACCAGGTACCACGGAGATTGCCTGTTGCCCAGGAAATAAGCATTATTATCTGCGCCTTTAGCAGTAAAATATGAGATCAGAAGGAGTAAGCCGAAATATGCAGAAATGCAGATAAGGATCAGAGTTGGTGACATCAGCAGGATTCAGATTGTTGGTAATCAGCTAATATCAGAAAAAAAGGCGCATGCACTAAAAAAAGAAAATCTATTGTGTGCATAACTCCGGTTTCTGTATATATGTATATCCTTTCGGATATATGTAATCCATGTGCGCATTTGCTATATTAATGTATCAAAAACCACAGAGATGAAAAGAAAACTATACACCACCTGGAGTATCGTCCTCTTCCTCATAATCCTGCCAGTCCGGGCGCAGAAAAACCTGGAAGCCGTCTTCCGGGACAATGAATATCAGCTGACAGGTGTAGCCATTTCAGAAAATCAACGGCTGTTTACCTGTTATCCTTACTGGAATGAGAGTCACCGGTACGGAGTTGTGGAAATATTGCCGGACGGGAAAGCGGTGCCTTATCCTGATGAAGCTTGGAATAACTGGAAAGACGGAGAAGACGGAAAAGATAAATTTGTGTGCCCGCAAGCTGTATGGGTAGATGAAAAGAATCATTTGTGGGTAGTAGATCCAGCCAATCCCTTCTTCAAAGGAACTGTCAGCGGTGCTGTAAAGATCATTGCTTTTGACCTGGAAAACAATACACTGTACAAAACCATCTTCCTCCCGGCAGATATCGCAGGTCCCGGCAGCTATATCAACGATATCCGGGTGGATAATAAGCGACAGATCGCCTACCTGACCAACTCTAATGAAGGTTCCATCATCGTGGTGGATATTGTGACCGGAGGCGCCTGGAAGTTCCTGGACAGGCATTATTCGACCAAATCGGACAGTACTTACCAGTTTAAGCCCGGAGGAAAAATCTGGGCCGATGAGCAGGGCCGGAAACAGGTACATGCTGACGGGATAGCGTTGGACCTCAACGGAAAGTACCTGTATTATAAGGCGCTGACTGATGACAAACTTTACAGGATCAAAACAAAAAATCTCCGCAATTACTATATTAAGGAGAATAAGATGCACCGGAAAGTGGAAGACCTCGGGCATGTGGCCAGCTCAGACGGCATGGTCTTCGACCGGAATGGTTTTCTGTATCTGGGTGATATAGAGAAAAACGCCATTATCCGGTTCAACCCGGGCAATAAAAGAACGGAAGTAGTCCTGCAGGATACATCGCTGATCTGGCCGGACAGCTATGCAGTCAGTCAAGACGGATACCTTTACATCGCCTGCTCCCAGATCCATCAGATGCCCGCTTTTAATCATGGAAAGAATCAGCGAACTTCACCGTTCAGTATTTACAGGATTAAAATCAACTAGATGAAATTTTCAGACAATAAGGATCTGGGGATCTTAATTTTCAGGATCGGCATAGGGATCGCCTTCATGGTACACGGGTATCCCAAGATCACGGGAGGTGTAGAAAAATGGACAGTGTTAGGTGAAGCGGTATCCCATTTAGGCATTCATTTCTATCCGGCTTTCTGAGGACTGATGGCAGCCATAGCGGAATTTGGCGGCGGTTTACTGCTGGCCACCGGTGTCTTTTTCAGAACAGCATTGGCCGGGCTGTTTTTCACCATGTTTGTCGCCGTTTTTATGAAAATATCCAAAGGCATGGAGTTTAAAGAGTATGCGCATGCCCTGGAGATGGCTATTGTTTTCCTGTCCTTCTTTTTCATAGGAGCCGGAAAATACCGGTTAAAGATCGGCATCAGGTAATCCGGGTTATAAAAAATCAGCGACCGGAAATTTCCGGCCGCTCTGTTAATGGTATCTGCTTTTTACCGGATGTATATTTCCTGATTCGCAGGATATTTGATCGTATAAGAGAACCTCAGCTTTCTCGACTCTCCCGGTTTCAGGGAGATCGTCCAGCGCAGACGTCCGTTTTCCGGTGTATATTCTGCACCGCCATCGGCATTCAGCGAGACTTCGATATCTTTCTGGTTAGAGACCGGTATCTGATCCAGGATCTCGATATCGGCACTGACCTTCTTATTATTCTTTACAGTGATCTCAAAAGCTTTCTCTTCCCTTTTAGCAGAGCCGATGGTCTTCTTAGACGTCACATCTTTCACAGATTGCCGGTCGATATTGATCAGCTCATCTCTCCCCAAAGACAGTAACAGCGTATCACTCACTACTTTAGGATCGATCGTGGTCTGCCCCACATAGGTATCTTCAAAAAAGATATTGGCAGTTCCTCTCAACAGGTTGTACTGCTCCCAGCCGGGAATTTTACCGACCAGGAACGCAGTTGCTTCCTTCTTAGGCACAGTGTGGTAGATATATTCCGCCTTTAGCTCAGCAGCAGTAATATTCACCAATTGTGCTTCATTTTTAGAAACCAGGTTCTGTGGTCTGTCTATCTGATAAACCTGTGCAGTAGGTGTTTCTTCTGCATCAAAAGTATCAGCAACTCCGTCAGCATCAAAAAACTCCCGAGAATTAGCAGGTTTAGATTTGGAATACGCCATATTTATAACTACTTCCTGTAACTCAGGCTGAGGATTCCTTACATACGTAACATATTCCGGTGAGAGTACCGGACGGGACTGGTTTGCAGAAGGGTTGGCAGTAGAGAGTGTCAATTGTATATTTTTCCAGTCATAGCCTGTAAGCTGCCGGATGCTGGCTTTCATCAGCAATTGGATCGGCTCATTCAGACTACCAGCTTTGATATCGTAGACCGGTGTCCATCCGGCATTGTTCACCAGGTACTGGCATTTGTAGGCCACTTCCCCGGATTTAGCAGCAGCGATCAGCACAACGATCTCCTGCACCGGCTGGCGATTGTTTCCCTGAGATGCGATCTGCGCTTGCAGGTTCTTCACCGTTTTCTCCAGCTCCTTATCTTCTTTCTGCAATGCAAACATCGTTTCCCGGATCTTAAGCGCTCTGACCTTATACTGGTTCGCCATATCTTCCGTTGCCTTTACATAAGAAAGAGTTTGCTCACCACCTACTTCCATATTGACATCCAGGATCTTAAGCTCTCCCTGCGCAACAGCGAGCTTTTCTCTCAGCCACCCGCGCTGTTCCTCGAGTAATTCCAGCGAATCTCTCCACTTTTGCAGCTGTACCGTTTGCGTATTTTTATCCAGGTAATTCATCCGGGTCGTCACTGACAATACGGTGGCTCCTGAAACAGATACCTGAAGCGACTGTGGTTCGATATTCCTGGAAATGTTCGTAAAGACCAGCTCCTGTTCACCGGTCTGTCTGAGCAGGATCTTCCCGGTACGCGTCTCCCGGGCCTTATTCTGATAAAGTGTTACTGCTGAAACAGTAGATTCAACCTCCACAGCCTGTACCTGTGATACGAACCAACTAAAGCTGCCCAGCAGCAGCAGGAAATATTTGTTCATGTAGCCTGATTTAGAATAATCAATATAGGTTTGTTCAAAACGATCAATAGTATAACAAAGTATCTGCCAAATATCAGGCGGGAAAAATATCACGGTAATTTTCCACCACCATTTTTGACAAAAGGCAATAAAACCGTTTCCCCTCAAAGAAAGCCTGAACTATCATCACTTGAAAAGTCTTTTTTAGCTATTTTGAGGGGCTCAAAGTTTAATGATGAAATTACAGTTTCCCAAGGACTTTATATGGGGTACTTCCACGGCTGCCTACCAGATCGAAACAGCTTCTGACAATGACTGGAAAGGAGTGCTCAGTAAAGACGGTACTATTTTCGACAAATGCTCCATGCACGATCTTAGAAGGGATGAGGACCTGGAATACATCGTTCAGTTGGGCAATGCATACCGGATGAGCTGTGACTGGGGCAAATTACAGCGATCCGCTTACGCAGAGTTTGACCCGGACGTGGTGAAAGCATACAAGGAATTCTTACAGAAACTTAAAGACAGAGGTGTGCACGTGATGATGGTATTGCACCATTTCACGAATCCGAAATGGTTTGTGGAAGCCGGAAGCTGGGAGAAGAAGGGAAACCGCGCTATGTGGCTGGACTTTGTAAAAAAATCTGTTGCCGCCTTCGGACCGCTGGTTGATTCCTGGAACACCTTTAATGAACCGATGGTCTATATCTCCAACGGGTGGATCATGGGTAATTTCCCTCCTTTCAAAAAAGGCAAAATCTTACAGGCGAGAAAAGTGCTGAAAGAAATAGGCCGTGCGCACGATGAAGCATACGACATTATCAAAACGGGCTCCAAAGCGCCGATCGGCATTTCAAAAAACACGGTGCAGTTTGTAGGCGAAGTCTTTCCCGGTCATATTCTCGCAAAGATCTTTGATTACTGGTTCATGGTCTATGGTGCGGATCACTTCAGAAAAGTGGACTTCCAGGGTATGAGCTATTACTGCCGGATGCCTTTCAGGCCGCTGCCCGTTACAGAGATCGACAACCCGGGTCAACTGAAAGCACTGGGCAGAAGATACGACCAAATGTGGGAATATAAACCTGTTGAATTCTATCACATCATTCACCGCTACTGGAAAAAGTATAAGAAACCTATTATCATCACTGAAAGCGGTATCTGCACTGACCGGGATGATGTCCGCATCCAGGCCATCCAGGAATACGCTTACTGGATCAGGAAAGCCATGGATGAAGGGGTACAGATCAAAGGTCTCTTCCATTGGTCGACCATTGATAATCATGAGTGGAATCTCGGTCTGAGCTACAGATTCGGTCTGGTCCGGGTCAATTTTGAGAACGGGGACCGCAGGATGACAGATGCAGGCATCTACTACAGTCAGCTGGCCAAAAACCAGAGCCTGGAAGCAGATGGAGAACAAATAGAAAAATGGGCAAGGGAATATTGATCCCCTGATCAATTACGAATAAGATGACAGGCACAGCAATTGTCGCGGTTGGAACACCACTTAAAGTGCTTTAATAGCTGCGCTCAGGTACCTGCTACAGAAGGCAGATACCGTTATAAAATCATCTCAATACAGGAAGGAAGCTGTTTGAATATCTTATATACGGGCAAACGGATAGCTAATATGTGTTAAATAGCCTCATATTCAGCGGTAACTGAACAAATTAACAATCAGGATATTGTAATTTCAGAACCTGATAAATCCGCAGTATGAACAAAAATTTATTCATCTTTAGCCTTGCACTCTCCCTAAACTCTATGACACAGGCACAAACTCCCCCGAAATGTGAGCAGCAACCTTATGTAATGACCAAGCACGGAGATACCAGGACCGATAAATATTACTGGTTGAACGATTACTGGCTGGATGGTCCTCAGAAAGAAAAAGTCATCACATATCTTCATGCGGAGAATGCTTACACGGATACTGTATTCAATAAGCCTACCGAAGCGCTGCAGGAGAAGCTCTACAATGAGCTGGTAGGAAGGATCAAGCAGACCGATCAGAGTGTTCCGTTTTTTGAAAACGGTTACTGGTACATCACTAAAACGGAAGAAGGAAAAGAATACCCGATCTATGTCCGTAAAAAAGGCAGCATGGATGCTCCTGAGGAGCTGCTGCTGGATGTCAATAAAATGGCGGAAGGCTTTGAATACTATTCCGTAGCCGGGCTGGAAGTAAGCCCTGACAATAAAATCCTGGCCTATGGCGTGGACACCGTAAGCAGAAGACAATACACGATCTACTTCAAAAACCTGGTCACAGGTGAAACATACCAGGAAGCCATTCCCAATACCTCGGCCAATATTGCCTGGGCAGCAGACAGTAAAACCATCTTTTACAGCACTAAAGATGAGCTGACACTCAGGAATAACAAGATCTGGCGTTACGGACTGGGCAGCCGGCATAAAGCGGAGATGGTTTTTGAAGAAAAGGATGAAACGTATACTACTTACGTATCCAAGACCAAAAGCAATGCTTACATATTCATCACCAGTAATAGTACCCTCAGCAGTGAGGTCAGGTTTATAAAAGCAGATCAGCCTTCAGATAAGTTTGTAGTATTCCTGCCGAGAGAAGCAGACCATTTATACGACATCTCTCATTTCGGTGATCATTTCTATATCACGACCAACTGGAAAGCTAATAACTTCAGGCTGATGAAAGCCCCGGCCGGTCAACCGGCTGCTAAAGAAAAATGGCAGGAAGTGATCGCGCACAGACCGGATGTATTGCTGGAAGACGTGGAGGTTTTTAAAGATTACCTCGTGCTCACGGAAGTCAGCCAGGCCAACACTCATATCCGGATCAAACCCTGGAACGGAAGTGAAGAACATTACCTCGCCTTCGGAGAATCCGCATATGTAGCCGGCGTCAGTTATAACCCGGAATTCGATACTCCTTTGCTCCGGTTCTATTATCAGAGCATGACCACTCCGGCTTCACAGTATGAGTATAATATGGCAACCCGGGAGCAGAAGCTGCTGAAGAGACAGGAAATCCTGGGTGGTTACAACCCTGCAAACTACAAGACGGAAAGATTATGGGCCACTGCAAAAGACGGTACCAAAATACCGATCAGCATCGTATACAGGAAAGACTTTGAACGCAACGGGCAGCATCCGTTACTGTTGTACGGATATGGTTCTTACGGAGCCTCCATGGATCCCTATTTCAGTTCCTCGCGGGTCAGCCTGCTCGACAGAGGTTTCGCCTTCGCTATTGCTCACATAAGAGGTGGACAGGAAATGGGTCGCGAATGGTATGACAATGGAAAAATGTTTGTCAAAATGAATACGTTCACGGACTTCATCGACTGTGCGGACTTCCTGATAAAAGAGAATTATACCACACCGGAACATCTCTATGCTAATGGCGGAAGTGCCGGCGGATTACTCATGGGCGTTATTGCCAATCTCCGGCCGGAGCTCTGGAACGGGATCATCTCCGATGTACCTTTTGTAGATGTGGTCACTACCATGCTGGATGAAACCATACCGCTGACCACCGGAGAATATGATGAATGGGGCAACCCTAATAATAAGGACAGCTACTTCTACATGAAGAGCTATTCGCCTTATGATAATATTGAAGCCAAAGCTTATCCGAATATGCTGGTCGTAACAGGATTGCATGATAGCCAGGTCCAGTATTTCGAGCCGGCCAAATATGTTGCCAAACTCAGGGAGCTCAAAACAGACAATAACCTTTTATTATTATACTGCGATATGTCAACCGGCCACGGCGGAAGCTCCGGCAGGTTTAAGAGGTTAAAAGAGGCGGCAAGAGATTATGCCTTTTACCTGATGCTGGAAAAAATTACAGAATAGATCAGCAGATCTTTCATAACTGACAGCGAAGGCGACCGCCTTCGCTGTTTATTTTACCGGGCAATAATCACCGGTTGAGCCGATGTTTCTCTTTCTCCATGGTATATAACCGTATACCATCCCGGCGGTACTCCCTGCAGATCGAGCTGCATACCGGTATCCTTTATTACGGAAGTCCGGTGAATTCTTCCGTCAATACCTATTACCTGCAGTATTCCGTCCAGCTCACGTTCACTTTGCAGTTTCACAAAAGAACCGGCGGGATTCGGATAAAGTCTGAACAGCCCGGATACAGCTCCGTCCGGCAAGATATGAGTAGGCTGATCGACTGTAGCTGCCCAGATCACCTGCCGTTTTGTCCCGGGATCATTATAAATAAAATATGGAAACCCGCCTTTCATATATAACATATCCAGGGTAAAAGGAGATACCACAGGCAGTTCCTTAACGATTATGCGGTCTTTCACCTTTATATCTTTGCTCTTAACATCCAGCTCCATCAGGGAAAAGATCATATCGGAATGAGGTAAGGTGAAAGAATCAACCAGGAAATTGGATTGCTGAATCAGCCATTTTTCATCTGACAAAGGCATCAGTTTAAGGAAATTTGTCAGATACCTCTGCTTATCTGATAAAGTCTCTAAGCCCTGATTCACCAGGAATTTTTGTAAATGATACGAAATCCGGCCCTGATCTACCGTAAATAAGGTCAGACGCAATTCATCTTTACCAGGTTCCAATCCCTTATACCCGAAAATAGGAACATAATCTTTCCCATTAATTCTATACTTACCGGAGACAGGCATATTATCCCTGCTGATCTGGCTGAATTCACCTATAGTATAAGGTAGAGAATAAATTTCATCAACATTGGAAGTCTCTGCAACGGCAATATCTCCTATCCACTCTGATAAGACACCTGAAGCCCTGTATAAAGGAACCTCTCCCCGTACATTGGCCTCTCCTGTGACGTATAGTTCTTCGTTAATGTTCAGGACCTTGCCATAACTGGTTTTATAATATTCCTTATTTTCAACAGGTATCGATATAGCATGATACAGGCTGGTTCCTTCCGGTGTTCCATCAGTTTCCCAAAGCCGGCCGCTACCCAGATAGGAGGTACGTTTTAAAAACCATGGCCATATATCATAAAGAACAGCATAATCACTCACATGAACATACACCTTGTCTCTTCTGATAATGAAACTGTGGGGAATGGAAACAGAATCTGTTGTGCTCTGATCAAAACGGCTGTAGTCCGGGATGATGCTCTCTAACGAATCCGCCGGAACATCATAGGCATATACTGATCTGCTGTCATACAGGTATATCTTACTGTTATGAACAAAAACCTCGGCCGCTGAAGCTATATATTCACCTTCTGACATGGATGCGCCAATATCTGCCAGCTTCACCAATGTACCCGACCGGATAGTATACAGCTGCTGCCGCGCGCACTCCGTTGTACGGATAAAATAAGGTCCCTCATCTACATCCAGGTACTCCCATTTCAACGCCATGCAGCTGTCGTTATTCGGAAGAACATTCAACTGACGGTCATCCATAGCATATGCCGCTACAAACTCCTTACGCCCGTGTCCGAACTGTACGCTATAATAGACTGTCTGCCCGATCTTCTTAAACTGTTTTCTAAATATCTCCATGCCATTCAGATATTCTGAGGGCAAAAGGAAAAAAACCGAATCCGAATCCGCTCCGAAACCTATATCAACATATTCCCGGGTAGAAATCTTATATACCCAAGGATGATACTTATCGTTACCCTCTTCTGCGCTGTGGACCAGGAAAACAATCTCATCTTTACTCAGTTCTTCCATAAGAATAATATTGTCTCTTTCGCTGAAGCCGAAATCTGCCGGACGAATCAATACTTCCAGATGTTCTGAGGACACCGCACTGAAATGCAATATCAAAGCAATAAGCAGCAATAAAAAGGTTTTCATACAACAGGGTTATCGTTCTAATATAGAAATTATTTTTAATTCAATCTACACAGAGATTTAAAACGCAACAGGGCACCCGATGATCGGATGCCCTGTTTTGCTTTGATTTATCTTACTTACTTAAAAAAATCGAAAAAACCGGTGCTGCCTTTCTTTTCTTTCACCGTACCGGGATTAAAATTGGGAGATTCTCTAAGTTTTTCCAGCAATTTTTCTTCCTCTGAAGTCAATTCCGTAGGAGTAAAGACCTGTACTTCCACGATCTGGTCACCTCTGCCATAACCATTGATATTCGGCAATCCTTTACCCTGCAACCTGAAGAGCTTACCGCTCTGCGTACCTCTCGGTATCTTGATCTTAGCCTTACCGGTAATGGTTGGTACTTCTACAGAAGTTCCCAGAGCCGCATCCGCTATGTTGAGGTAAAGTTCATGCACGACATCTGTCCCTTCCCTTTTGAGCTCAGGATGAGGAACTTCCTCTATGGTGAGCAAGAGATCTCCTGCATATCCACCTCTGACCCCCGCATTTCCTTTGCCACTCATGGACAGCTGTATCCCTTCAGTAACACCTGCCGGGATATCAATAGTAATGACTTCTTCTCCATATACTCTTCCTTCCCCGCGGCATTTGGTACATTTTGCAGTAATGATGCGGCCTTCTCCTTCACAGGTAGGACAGGTCTGGGTAGTAGCCATCTGCCCCAGGAATGTATTGGTCACCTTTCTGACAGACCCCTGGCCCTGACAGGTAGGACAAGTCTGATAGCTGCTGCTGTCCTTCGCTCCTGATCCGTTACAGCTATCACAGGTAACATGTTTTTTAACCTTGATCTTTTTCTGTACACCATTGGCGATCTCTTCCAGGTTGAGTTTGACTTTGACGCGGATATTGCTTCCCCGCTGTCCTCTTCCTCTTTCCTGGCGACGGCCGCCACCGCCAAAGAAACCCTCAAACGGACTTCCCTGGCCGAAAATATCTCCGAACTGGGAAAAGATATCTTCCATATTCATACCACCTGCTCCGCCGAAGCCGCCACCGGCAGCTCCGCCCATACCCGCATGACCGAAACGATCATACTGTGCACGCTTCTGCTCATTGCTCAATGCATCATAAGCTTCAGCCGCTTCTTTAAATTTTTCTTCAGCTTCTTTATCTCCCGGATTCTTATCAGGGTGATACTGCATCGCGAGTTTTCTATAGGCCTTTTTCAGCTCATCCGCGGATGCAGATTTACTCACGCCCAGTATCTCATAATAATCACGCTTGGCCATCTTTACTTACTCACTACAACTTTAGGGAATCTGATTATCTTATCATTCAGGATGTATCCTTTCTCGGTTACATCAAATACTTTTCCTTTCTGGTCCTCCGTCGGTGCCGGAAATTCTGCAACCGCTTCATGAATATCGGGATTAAAGACTTCTCCCAACACCTGCATTTCTTTTAAACCTTTCACCGACAGGTTCCTGATCAGCTTCTCTTTGATCAGCGCAAAACCCTGCTTCACTGCTTCAATATCCGTAGCGGTATCTACTGATTTCTCCGCCCTGTCCAGGTCGTCCAATACCGGTAAAAGATCCCTCAGGATATCCTGGCCTGCTGTCAGACGGGTCTCGATCTTCTCTTTAGCTGCTCTCTTTTTAAAGTTGTCAAATTCAGCAAAGAGCCTCAGGTATTTTTCTTTAGCTTCCTCCAGTTCTGTCTGCAATTTTTGCAGTGGATCTACTTCTGACGTATTGTCAGCAGTGTCACTATCTTCCTGAGTATTCACATCCGTATTTTCGAGATTTTCCAACGCCTGATCTTGAATTTCCTTTGTATCCATCGAGGTTAAAATTTACAATATAGAGTTGTCAAACGCCTTGCCAAGGCATCTGTACAGACAAATTGACACTTTAATAACTATTTTTCAGTTAATTCACCCGGAGCTGATCCAGGTAAGCCCTGATCACATCTGTGGCAGGATTGATCGCAATAATATTTCCCTTAGGATCCAGCAAGAAAGTTCTCGGAATAGAGTTGACACCGTACAAAGCATTACCTGCAGCACTCCAGCCCTGCAGATCGCTGGCATGATTCGGCCAGATCAGCCCGTCTTTTTCTATCGCTGCCACCCAGGCTTCTTTAGACTTGTCCAAGGAATAGCTGTAAAAGGTGAATCCTTTAGCTCCGTCTGAGAACCTGACATCTTTATAATCATTATAGAGCGCTACGAATTCGGGATTTTTTCTCCTGCAAGGTCCGCACCAGGAAGCCCAAAAGTCCAAAAGCACATAATGCCCTCTCAGGTCAGACAAGCTGATCGTATCACCTTTGGGAGAAGGGAAAGACAGGTCCGGAGCTAAACCGCCCAGGCGAATACCTTTTACAGCCTGCTGAGCCTGGATCTGCTCTGCTGCAAAAGCCGAAATAGTCAAAATGAATAACAAGAAAAAGATCTTCTTCATACCTGCCGAAGATAATCATTAGGCTTTTCGCTTCAAAACGCTTTTACGCAATTCACAAGCTATTAACAACGCAGTTAATGCTATATGGATTTCCGGCATACAGAACATAAATTCCTGCTTACTCTGTCCACCGTACGGATGGTTTCGGCTGCATCATTCATCACGCAGGAAGGGGTCTCACAATGCGGCAGACCCAAGTTATGTCCTAACTCATGAACAGCGATCTTTACAAATCGGCTCTTCAGCAGTGCTCTGTCTGTATTATTATACCTGTATATAGAAACTACACTGGAGGAACCTGGTCTATACCCAAGACCAAATACGCCCCAGTCTTCATACTTTTCCAATGGTAGTAAGGGTTTCCTGTCCTTTCCGTACTTAGTGGTGGAAATATCTTTTTCCGTCAAACCAATGATATAATCCACGGAGTCCGGCAGAAACCTGCATTGTATGGCCAGCAGAGAATCCGCCCTGTAGCGGGGTGACTTTACGTGTATAAAAGCAGACGAGGGAAGCGATCTGGAAGGTAAAACAACCGCCCCGAATCCATACACTTCCGGGATAGCGGCGGCCAGGTCAGATATCAGCTCCGGATCAAAATCATCATACGGCTGAATACCGACCACCTTCTGACCTGTATCCAGGCAGCTGATGATCAGCAATACACTGAAGAGTGTTATCCATTTAGCTTTTGCCATACATCTATAAATACCCTTTCAACGCTGCATCTTTTATTTTCTTTCATTTCCTCAAAAATAAAATTTGCAACCAAGTTGCATTTAAATACATTTGCAATACTGTTGCAAATATTAAATTATAAGGAGATTTTTATCAGTTACGTGAGAAGCTGATGATAAGAAATAATAGTTTCCGATAAGATGGAGGTCATAAGGAAACGGGATATTTCCCGGCAACTTATAATACTTTCCAGGTGTGTGTGTATGGATGGAGTCCGGCTAGTCCTGTAGCTCCGGGATAGTCCTCTTCTCTGCAAAGTCAGAGATGGGGACATCCCTCTCTATCCTGTACCGTGACGCAAAGAATGTTAACCTTGAGGTGCAGGGCTTTTCTTCTTCTTTTTCCTGATCTCAAACTGGTATTCAATCTCGAACGTCTGAGTATCTTCAGGGTTCTTCCTGTTGAACTCATACTGATAGTAATATCCGAAACCTATCGTATGCCGTTTTTTAGGAGCATAATTAATACCCACGCCATTGCGGGTCCGGTAGAAAAAGGTCCGGCTTTCCTGGTGGCGGGCAAATAATTCCGTGAAGGTATAGACATCTACCTTTTTACTGATGCTATACCTATACCGGAATTTATTCCTGAATATCCATATAGGGTCATTGTACCGGAAATAATCTCTGTCAATATAATCCGAGACAAACAATATGGAACTTTTAAAAGTAAACTGGGACTTCTTATTGACTGTGCTTTTCCGCATAGATAAATTCAATTCCAGCCTGTGGACATCTTTTTTATAAGATGTAACAAAACGATATGCTGAACCGATTCTCAGCCATTTCAGGACTGAATAGGTCGCACCGATCTCAAAATTATTCCTGTGGAACCGGCCCATATTATCGATCAGGTCCAGGCGGTACATACCCGTCAATTCCAGGGACTTGACAGGACTATAAGCCAGTGACACCTGCTGCCGGAACCGGGTATCATCCAGTTGTGCCCTCACTACTGACATACCCGTACTGAACATCAGCATCAAAAACAAGAGTCTGCACCAGGTCTGATTTCCCATTTTTATTAATCGTCGCTTCCGCCTATAACAGCACTGTTTTCATTTTCAGATGCATAGTAGAATACCGCTATATTCGCCACATCTCTCAGGAAATTGATATTCCTTACCTCTACCCTGTGTATAGGTAAACCGGTCCGGTTTTTCAGATCAGCAATCATTTCCTCTCTTCTTTCAGGCAGTATAAGATCGATCCGTTCGTAAACCACTTCTTTCATGTTTTCATGAGTGAGCGTAATGAACCTGTCGAGTACCAGTGTAACACCGATTATCAGGACATTACAGCCGATAATGACGGAAAAACCTTTGCCGGGTATGGCCAGCGCGTTGACAATACCAAGTGTAAGACAGGCAAAAAGGTAGCCCATTTCCTTGATCGGCACGGTAACGGTCCGGTAACGGATGAAGGAAAAGATCGCAAAAAGACCAAATGCGAGCCCCATCTGAATAGTAGCGGTGCTCAGCAAGGCACAGATCACGAAGATCAGCAGGTTGAAGAGAAAGAAGGTAAAAAGGAAATCTTTATTCTTATGCGTATTATAATAGATCAGCCGGACCAGTATAAAAGATGACAACAGGTTTACGATCAACCTGATGACCAGTAATTTGATATCCAGTACAGGCAGGTTACTTACTATAACATCATTCATTGACAGCGATTCAATATTGGGTTCATCAGCTTACACTTCAGAAAAAGAAGGATTGAACTGACCGATTTTTAATAATTGGGATTTAAAGTTGTTCTGTTTCTGATGAAGGTTCAGCATAGCCACGCCGGTCACGTATTTGCTGAAGCTACCGGGATATATCCTCATCTTTTTCAGCATCCGGACGACCGGGCTGGCGACATCATACCGGGGTTGCTTCAGTTCCAGTATGGCAATATCCGGCAGGATCGCATTTTTCCCCTCCACATCAAAGCGGATATCGGTATCTATTGTGATCCTTTCCTGCATATTCATATGCGTCAGGGTCATACGGTGAAACTGGTTGACTATTTTCATTTCCATCGGCCGGTTGTCCAGTCGCTGATAATCGATCAGGTCATACTGATCACTGGTCAGGCTGCACTGCATCCGGTCCGTCTGCATTCTTGTTTTATGAGTCTGGTCGCCGGGAAGCTTTCTTTTTATCTCATAAAATACCTGACCGGAATCCACATATTCTCTGTACCGGACCTTGACCCGGTTAAGATAGCCGTTGTGATGGTCCTTGTAAAACTGGAAATCCGGTGTATCAAAATAGACAGTCTTATATTTGAATATCCTGTTGTTATTGATCTCCAGAATCTTGTGATCTTCTTTAAGACTTCCGAGCAACAGATAAAGCTGCTCCATCGGAAGAACAAACTTGGTATCAATGCGCCTGTACAATGAAACGTATTCCAGTTCTGCCAGTGAAACGGTATTCCAGTCTGCTATGTGATCCTGAAGCGCTCTCATTTAAATATTGATTTCAAACACCTCCAGCTCTATATGAGATTTCCTACCGGGAATATTCACCTTCTGTACGACCGCTTCATGGCCGTTAGGACATTTGCTGCAGTCAGAATATACCCAAACCTGGTAGTTGCCCTTCCGCAATTCCCTGAATATGAAGCCTCCATCATAGGAAGTCCGTCCTCTTTCCAGAATCTCACTGTCTCCATCAGCACTGATATATACCTCTATATCTCCCGCATATCCTTCTGCTTCCAATTTGCCGGAAGAATTATAATCATAAGCATATACCTTTCCGGATATGCTGGCCAATCCACCAAATCCTTCTTCCTTTTTGCAGGAAGAAAGCAAGCACACCAGGATCGCAAACAGACTAAGCACGCAGTTCGTCCTCATCAACTTCATAAACCGGGCAATTATCACTTCCATTAATTCTCAAAAAATCGCGTATCAAAAACCTTTTGGTTATTCTTTCGGAAAACTCCATTTATACAAAGCATGGAAAGGATTTATTAACATACTACTTTCCTAAAATAGTGGTATTGGCTGATATAGAAAAATTATTGCTCCTCAGATCTGCACAAACCCGGCAGAATGGTCTGAGAGAATCGGCAAATAAAGCTATTTTTAGCCTATGAAAATCAATTTCATACTTACTGAACAAGACTATCTCACCCATTTACTCTATTCTGCATCAAAAACACCCGCAATCCTCAAAAAAAGGAAAAGAAACAGGTTTCTCCTGCCTGTTCTGTACGTTGCTGTAGGATTTTTTGGTATGCTCAACGGCAAGATCGTACTTTTCCTCTGCCTGGTGGCCCTGGCCCTGCTCTGGTATTCAGGCTTTCCGAACTGGGAGAAGAATCAATATGTCAAACATTATAAAAAATATATAAAGAATAATCTGAGCGATCTTTCCGGCAAAGAGAATGTCTACGACTTCCGCCAGGATGGCATCTATGCTTCGGAAGACAACAGCGAACCATATAAGATTGCCTGGAGTGAGATCCACGGTCTTTACGAAATACCCGACGCGTTGTACCTGGGACTCAACAGCGGTCATACGATTATCCTACCCAAACAGGCAGTACCCGAAACCGATGCGCTGAAACACCTCATCCTGGAGAACCCGGCCAACCCGGATATAAAAGTGGTCAATGATCCGGACTGGAAATGGTAGGATCAGAAGGCTTCATTGAAAATGAAGTAAACACCATAAGTTCCCCGCCAGAATCCTACATCTAACCTTGCCATGATATTTTTATCCTGAAAAGGTCTGAAGCGCACGCCCCCACCTATGGAGTAAGAATATTCTTTGACTTTGAAATAATCTTTGAACGCCGGACCTACTATACCGCTTCCAAAAAAGCCCGTAAAGATAAACCGTTTGACAGGAACCCTCAGCTCGCCCTGCAAATTAAACAAGTAGCGGTCTCTGCCGGAACCTGCGGTATAGCCGCGAAGCAGCTTATCGCTTCCGTAACGGGGCAGATAGTAAAAAGGTACATTACCAAATGACATCTGCGACATGACCTGCGATGCCAGGATCACCTTTCTCTTAATATTGATGAAGCTGCGATATTCCGCAGTGACCAGGGCAAACTGATACTTGCTGCCCAACCATTCCGGATATCCTACAGCTGTGAGCGACAGGTAGTTTCCTTTGTAAGGAAAATAGACGTCATCCCGGTTGTCAAAAGCCGTTTTAATACCCGCGCCATGCACAAGCCCGCCTTCTTTGCCTGCCAGGTCCATCGAATCGAGCTTGCCTCCGGCCTTAGGAGATAATTCCAATACGTAATCTATATTGTAAACGGGACCAATGAGGAACTTCCCGGCAATCCTGTTCTGGTACAGTGCATATAGCCTTATTTCCTGAGAGAGAAATACCTCTTTTTCATCCAGCGGCAACTTGTTACCTATTCCGTAAAAAGGTTGCTTCAACCGCTTATAATTCAGCTCATAATCAACCTGGTGCTTGGTTCCTTTATAAAAAATGCTGCCAAATACTTCCCCGGTAATCTGCTTGTCAATAGAATAAGCAAACCAGGGTGAGACAAAAGAGGGAGCTGTTGCCGTATCCCTTTTCAGGTGCATGCTGGCCACACTGCCTATTCCGAGCATCAGGTTGGTCTCGGGAGAATAAGACAAAAGAGGAAAAACCAGGAAAGTAACTGGCCTCTGCTGATTCAGTATCCTGTAAAAGAAACCTTTCTTAACACTGTCCTCCTCTGCAATAAGTTCAACATCATCAACCTCTTCCATTTCGCTGATGACAGGAAGTGTATCTGTGACGGTCTGCGCATGTAAGACAGTAACACTACCGATAACGATCAGGAAAAGAAAGATGCAGGATTTCAAAAGATATTTTTAGCAAATTAAAACTTATCAGAGCTATCCTTCAAAATACTTTGTAATAATTTTTTAGCTCTGTGGATTTGTACTTTGACTGTGCCAAGCGGCAGATTCAATTCACTGGCAATCTCATCATAAGAATATTCATCAAAGAACCTCAGGCGGATAACCTGTTCAAAATCAGGATCCAGGTGCTGAACTACCTGCTGAACGATCTTCAGCCGCTGCTCCCGGATGACCCGTTCTTCCGGGTTGAGTATCGGAGCTACCATCTTATTATCCAGGAGAACTTCACCGGGCTGTGTCTCCACACCACTCGCAATCCCCACTGTATCTATCGTTTTCTTTCTCAGGAAATCTATAGAAGCGTTAGAGGCAATTTTAAACAACCAGGTGGAAAAAGCATGCGTCGGTGCATATTTATCCAGGTTTTTAAAAGCCTTGGTAAAGGTGATGTAAGTGAGATCCTCCGCATCTTCCGGAGTCTTGACAATTTTCAGTATGAGGTAAAATACCGACTTACGATACCTTTCTACCAGTTCAGCATAGGAGCGCTGATCATCCTGTATAGCAAGTGCTATCAATTCTAAATCCGTTACTCCTGTTCTCATTTCCAGTGTGATATGTTCTTAATATTTGAAAATGTACTTTGTATCACTACCATTAAAGCATATATAGGATCTAATAAAAAGGACATGTACCATGCTGCCTTGATTTCAAATTTTATCTTCATAAATAGCAAAAAAAAGCTGTTGACTGATAAGATCAAAAGATATACCAACGCATACGATATTTTACAATCTTTTGTTACAAGGAACGATAATAATAGATAAAATGTGACTTTAGTCACCAAAAATAAACCCAGCAGCAGCTGGTGTAATATATTATAACGTGCACCGGTCGTATAGTGTCTTGTCTTTTGTCGCCACCAGGCTTTCCATGTCGCCGGCGGGGCACTGTAAATATAGCTTTCCGGCTCCAGGCAAACGGACGTATCTGTCTGATATACAGCTTCCTGAACAAACAGATCATCATCACCCGACAGGATATCCCGGTGTTTCTGCATCCCGCCCGTTTTATTGAACAGCGTTCTGGTATAAGCCATATTTCTGCCCACACCCATATAGGGGATCTTCCAGAATGCGAAGCTGATATATTGAATAGCAGTCATTGTAGTCTCATAAGCTACAACTTTCTGAAGAAAAGAGCCACTATCTGTATACGGAGCCACCCCCAGAATTAAGTGATGCCGGTCACTAAAATGAGCAACTATATTTTTTATCCAGTGAAGACTGGCAGGAAAGCAATCCGCATCCGTGAGCAGCAAATGTTCATACCTGGCCAACTGTATACCTTTCTCCAGCGCCTGTTTTTTTCCCTTTACGGTTTTTTCCTCGGGAGTTATGGTCACTATCCGAAGATTCGGATATGTATTCTTCAATGTTATCAGAACTTCATCCGAATTGTCCGTAGAAGCATCATTGACAAGCACGACTTCAAATTCAGGATAATCCTGCTGCAATATCAGTGGTAAATAGTTGCGGAGATGGTGTGATTCATTGTGCGCACAAATGATCACCGAAACTGGAAAGCCGGGATTATTAGCTAATTTTGGACTTCGTTTGTAAGAAAAAATCCTGGAAAACAGTATCCCGTAATACATGATCTGTATCGCAGCGATTATGTAGAATATGGATTCCAGCATTCAGGATCTCTTCGATACAACCGAAGATAGCCAAAAGATATCAGCCAGATGCAATTCAAATTAGAAAAACTGGATGCTTCCAGCAATGCGCGTGCAGGTCAGATTTTCACCGATCACGGAGTGATCGAAACCCCTATCTTCATGCCGGTCGGTACGGCCGGTACGGTCAAAGCCGTCCATTTTAAAGAGCTGGAAGAAGATGTTCACGCACAGATCATACTGGGGAACACCTATCACCTTTATCTGAGGCCTGGTCTGGATGTGATCCGGGCAGCAGGCGGTTTGCATCAGTTCAACTCCTGGAATAAGCCTATCCTGACTGACAGCGGCGGCTACCAGGTATATTCTCTGAGCGACCGGCGAAAGATATCGGAAGAAGGTGCCACTTTCAAATCTCATATCGATGGCAGCAAGCATCTTTTTACCCCGGAATATGTCATGGACATTCAACGCACTATAGGAGCGGACTTTATCATGGCCTTCGACGAGTGCACTCCCTATCCGTGCGACTACAGCTATGCCCGGAGATCGATGGGCATGACCCACCGTTGGCTGAAAAGGTGTATCGACCGGTTTGACAACACCAAACCGCTCTACGGTTATGAGCAGACACTGCTGCCGATCGTACAGGGCAGCACTTACAGTGATCTCCGGCGGGAATCCGCTACTTTCATAGCCTCCTGCGACCGGCCGGCCAATGCGATCGGTGGTTTGTCTGTAGGTGAACCTCACGAAGAGATGTATGCTATGACAGATGAAGTATGTTCCATTCTGCCGAAAGATAAGCCCCGCTATCTCATGGGTGTCGGCACGCCGGCCAATATCCTGGAATGTATCGCGCTGGGCATAGATATGTTCGACTGCGTCATGCCTACCCGGAATGCACGGAACGGCCAGCTATTCACCTCAGAAGGGATCCTCAATATGCGGAATGCAAAGTGGAAAGATGATTTCAGCCCTATCGATGTCCATTGCCCGGCACCTACCAGTCGGCGGCACAGCAAGGCGTACTTAAGACATCTTTTCATCAGCGATGAATTATTGGCCTGCCAGATCGCCAGTATTCACAACCTGGCGTTTTATCTTTGGCTGGTCGGAGAAGCCAGAAAGCATATCCTGGCCGGAGATTTTGCTTCCTGGAAAAACGCTATGGTTCCCAAATTGTCACAAAGGCTGTAGATGAATCTACTGGACAGATATATCATCAGGAAATACCTGGGCACCTTTGCCTTCATACTCTTGCTGCTGACAGCAATCGCTATCGTCATTGATATTACCGAAAAAATAGATGATTTTATTTCATCCAAACTGAGTCTTTTCCAGATCATCACCGATTACTATATACATTTCATCCCATGGATCGTGATGATGCTGGCTCCGATATTTGTATTTATTGCCGTGGTCTTCTTCACTTCCAAGCTGACCGGAGACTCGGAGATCATCGCCATCCTGGCCGGCAGGGTAAGCTTTTACCGCCTGCTGGTACCTTACCTGTTGTCCGGAGGCCTGCTAACGGGCCTGTTCTACATGACCAATCATTACTGGTTGCCGGATTCCAACAAAAAACTATTTGAATTCACGGATGAATATACTTCGAGCAGTAATGAACAGTACAACAATAATGTGCACTTCCAGTTCCGGAAAGACACCTTTGTATATGTGCAGTCCTGGAATGATATGGAAAAATCAGGTTATAAATTTTCCCTGGAAGTTTTTGAAGGACGGAAAATGACCTATAAGATCGCTGCCGACAGGATCGTCTGGGATACTGCGGCCAGCAACTGGCTTGTAGAGCGCTTCCTGGAAAGAAAAGCGGTCAATGATGAAGAAGATGCGCTCAGAAATGAAGAAAGAGCCAACTTCACCTGGGGATTCAAACCCATGGATTTCCTGACCAAGATCAATACCAAGGAATCGATGACCACTCCCGAGCTGCTGCGATTCATTAAAGAGCAGGAAGAGAAAGGCGCTGAAAACCTGCAATTCTATGAAGTGGAAAAATACCGCCGGACAGCCGTGCCGGTCAGCACGCTGATCCTGACCGTTATCGCCTACGCCATGACTACCAAGAAAAGAAGGAACGGCATGGGCATCTATATCGTAGCAGGATTGGCGATCAGCGGCATCTATGTCATGCTCCAGCAATTTTCTACCGTTTTTTCGACAAAAGGCAATCTCGAACCCATATGGGGTGCGTGGATCCCCAATATACTCTTCTCTTTTGTAGCCCTTATATTGCTCTGGCGAGCTCCTAAATAGGTCTTCTATACTATATCGTAAATAAATAACTATCAGCTTACTGCACCTGTTTTCCAGGATATACACCAATGTATCCCTGGTGTGCATTGTTTATAGTTATGTATTAGAAATTTACTCGTTAAAACTTTTAAATTTAGCACCGCTCGCAAGAGGAGCATACATTAAAAACATCATGGCAGAAAGTATTTTAAGAGGTCTATTGGGTATAATAGTCATGTTAGCTATTTGCGTACTCATCAGCAACAACAAAAGAGCTATTAACTGGCGGTTGGTAGGAATAGGAATGGCATTACAGTTCATCTTCGCTGTACTGGTATTGAAAGTGGGTTGGATCCGCCACGGCTTTGAAGCGGTTGCCTCAGGATTTGCCAAATTGTCCGGGTTTACAGATGCAGGAACAAAATTCCTGTTCTCTTCGTTTGCATCCGGCACCCTGGAATCTCCGTTAATGAACTTTGCCTTCACTGTCCTGCCTACGGTTATCTTCTTTTCCGCTTTATCTGCCTTGTTTTATTATCTGGGGATCCTGCAAAAGATCGTTTATGCCTTCGCCTGGATCATGAGCAGAACGATGAAGTTATCCGGTGCTGAATCACTTTCTACAGCAGGTAATATCTTCCTGGGTCAGACAGAAGCCCCGCTCCTGGTCAAACCTTACATCAGCCACATGACCAATTCTGAGCTGTTATGCCTGATGACCGGCGGTATGGCCTCCATTGCAGGCGGTGTACTGGCGGCGTATATTAAATTCCTGGGCAACGGTGATCCGCAGGCGGAAGTCATGTTTGCGACTCACCTGCTCACAGCATCCATCATGTCCGCACCTGCAGCAATCGTTACTTCCAAGATCATATACCCGGAAACAGAAGACACTATTTCCCCCAAAGAGCTGAAGCTTGCAGATGAAAAGATGGGTGACAATTCGCTGGAAGCCATATCTATCGGTACAGCAGACGGCATTAAGCTGGCAGTGAATGTGGGGGCTATGCTGCTGGTATTCATCGCCATGCTGGCCATGGGCAACAGCATCCTGGGCTGGATAGGCTCCTTCCATATGGACGGATACCTGAGCCTGAACGAAGTGATCGAAAAAGCCTCCCACGGAAAATATACCGTACTCAGCTTTGAATATATCTTCGGGATCATCTTTGCTCCCTTAGCCTGGGTCATCGGCACACCCATGCAGGACATTGTAGCCATAGGCCGGTTACTGGGAGAAAAGACCATCCTGAACGAATTTGTGGCCTACATGTCTCTCGGAGAATTAAAGAATGCCCATGTGCTCACTGAAAAATCCATTATTATTGCCACCTATGCGCTGTGCGGATTTTCCAATATCGCCTCTATCGGCATACAGATCGGCGGTATAGGCGCTATGGCTCCCAGCAAAAGATCGGCGCTGGCCAGACTAGGTGTCCGGGCACTGATCGCCGGTGCTATTTCGTGTTTCCTGACAGCCTCAATTGCAGGCATGCTCTATTAATATTTTTCCCATCCCAAAAAGAAAAAAATGGCAACCGTACCACACATTATCACACCTTCACAGGTAGGTTCTGCAGAAACTGAAAAACTGACCGATTACATCCGGAAAAACAGTAAAAACATCGAGGAAAGCATGACCCGGAAAGGGGCTGTGCTTTTCAGAGGATTCCGGATCTATGAACCGACCGCATTCGAGAGTGTTGCAAAACAGATCGACGAGGACCTGAAAAACGATTACCTGGGCACTTCTCCCAGAAACATCGTAAAAGGTACCGATTACGTCTTCTCAGCCAGCGAGCTTCCGCCTCATTTCCCGATCATGCAGCATTGCGAAATGAGCTTCCTTCCTACAGCACCCAGACGGCTGATGTTCTATTGTTACGTAGCACCTCAGACGGGAGGTGAAACACCGGTCTGTGATTTCAGACAGGTAGCAAAGGATATGAAGCCGGAGATTAAAAAGGTCTTTAAAGAAAAAGGCATCAAAGTGATCCGGAACTATGCAGGCCCGGGACAAAAAGCCAAAGGCGCCTTCCAGCTTAAACCCTGGGAAGATATGTTCCAGACCACAGACAAGGCAATCGTAGAGAAAAAATGTGCAGAGAACGATATCCAGGTAGAATGGCTGGAAAACGATGCACTCCGGCTGGTCAGCACGCAGCCTGCTTTTAAGATCCACCCGGTAAGCGGTGAGGAAGTCTGGTTCAACCACCTGCAGGTCTTTCATGCAGCAGCAGCGGCTATAGAATACGCCAAAATCGCCCGCAGACAGATGACCCTGGATGCCTGGAAAGTCAATGCCTTTCTGCAGCTTCTGACCCTGTACAAGAAATTCACGGAAAAGCCTATGGACAGGGCGATGCATATATGTTTCGCCGATGATACGGAAATACCTGAATCCTATATCCAACATGTCCAGGATCTGATCTGGCAGCACATGTATTTCCTGAAATGGGAAAAAGGGGATGTGATCGCCATTGATAATTTCTCCACTGCGCACGGGAGAATGCCGTTCAAAGGACCCAGAGAGATCTACGTGTCCTGGACATCGTAACCGCAACATACTATTATTGTCAAAACACTAAACAACTATCAGATGGAAACTCAGGAAATCGTAGTCAGGTTTAGTGAGGGAAACTTATTGTTACTCAACTTCTGTTTGGCCCTCATTATGTTCGGCGTATCCCTGGACCTTCGTCCAAAGGATTTTAAAGATATATTGACCAGACCGGCTCCTACTATATTAGGAATAGTCATTCAATATCTCATACTTCCGGTTCTTACCTTAGGTATTATATCGGAATTTCAACCGGCTTACGGAATTGCACTGGGTATCCTGTTGGTCATGGTCAGCCCGGGCGGTAATATGTCCAACTTCCTGACCAAAATAGGGAAAGGTGATATTCCGCTTTCTGTGGCGCTGACCGCCATCACTACTATTCTTTCGGCCTTTATGACGCCGCTGCTCTTTAACCTGTATTCAGGGTTCATAGATGGTGAGGCAGAACAGTTGAAAAGCCTGGATATCTGGGAGATGACTCTGATCGTATTGCAACTGACAGCGCTTCCTTTACTGGCGGGTATGGCTGTCAATTATTACGCACCGCAGCTGGCAAGAAGGCTGGAAGGCCCGCTGAAAAAAGGATCATTGCTGATCTTCTTCCTGTTCATTATCATGGCTTTCATTAAGAACAAAGAAGCCTTTATGAATCACATCGGGCTGGTATTCGGACTGGTAGCCATGGTGAACGCCGTCGCACTCAGTGTAGGGTACTTTTTACCCAAGCTGCTGAAAGCCGGCGAAACTCAGAGCCGGGCCATTTCCATTGAGGCAGGCATTAAAAATTCTGCGCTGAGCCTGGTGCTCGTGTTTAATTTCTGGGATGGATGGGGTGAACCAGCGCTGGTAGCCGCGTGGTGGGGCATCTGGCATCTCTTATCCGGTTTTATTATAGCCATCTGGTGGTCTAATAGATAGACCACCAGATGCATTATACTGTTCTAAAAAAGGTCGTTCTTAATGATATTATCCATACAGCGTTCTGCAATTGCCGCAATAGTGAGTGAAGGATTGGCAGCACAGGTTGAACCCGGGATCATGGCACCGTCAATACAGTACAGCCTGCTATGTCCCTTCAATCTTCCGTAATTGTCAGAAGCTTTTCCCCTGACGACGCCACCGAGCGGGTGATAGGTAAAGTTTTTGGAATAACCGTCATTCGGAAATACACCGGTCATGATCTTTCCACCATTGGCATCCAGGATCTTCTGCATAAAATACCTGGAAGCTTCCAGTCCCTGCTCTAAACCGTTCGTATCCCAATCCAGGGAAACGCCTTCGGCATTGGAAGCATCCAGCCTGAACGAGCCTCTGTATTCATTTACAGTAACACCCAGCACACCCAATACGCCGGTTTCAAACCCGACCGGAATCGGTGCCTGCTCTGCCAAGTAAATTCCATGCGGGTTATCCGGCTGATAATAGCCGGAAACCGGTACAATACTTTGCTTACTGCCTACATTCTGGCTGAAGTTGCCTCTCATGACCATGATATTACCATTGGTACCCACACCTTCACCGATGTGCTCAAGATTAGCCAGACCGCCTTCTTTCTGCGAACGGAGCAGGATCTGGTTGGTACCAACCGTACCCGCGCAAACAAAGACATAATTGGCCCGGATCGTATGGCTTTTCACGACATTGCCCGTTGTATCGATCCTTTCGATATGCACCTCATACCTGCCATCGCTCAGCTGCACAATGTGGTGCACCTTGGATAAAGTCTGAATGGTCAGCTTACCGGTACCAACCGCGGCCGGAATATAGTTTCTGTCCACACTGTGTTTGGCACCGCTGTTCACACCATACAGCAGGTCGCCGTTGGTCAGGTATTTTCTGGCTCTGCCTTCAATTTCCTCCCGTATGCTGTTAAAGTCCACCCCTGCCGGAATATAAAACCGCTGCACACCGGCTTTGTCACAATGCTCAAATGCCACCCTCGCAAACTGGTAATATTCAGAAGCCAGGATATCATCCGGAACAACGCTGACCGGTATGATGGAACGTACCTTAGGGTACCAGACCTGATCCATTTCTGCATAAGAGATATCCGGGAACTCATCCGGCCATAGCATCTCGTTGGCCTGCGGCAACATACATCCGTAAACAACCGAACCTCCACCCAGGCAGGTTCCCCGGTACACTTTCATGTTGTTATATTCCACTCTGTCCAGCACCCCGACATATTTGTCAGAAAAACGCAGCGAAGGACCAAACGGCAGCACTGTCTGTGTTTTCAGCCATGTAGAACGGCCATCCGGTTGCAAAGTCGAACAAAATGGCTGGCTCGACGCCGTCACCTCATACTGCTTGCCCATCTCCAGCATAATAGTAGATACACCGGCTTCTGTGAGCCTTAGCGCTGCTACCGATCCTCCAAAGCCCGAACCTATTACAACTGCATCTGTATCCTCGCCATAAATTACCGTCTCCTCTTCACTGGGACCATTCAATGAATCTTTTTTACAAGAAGTAAGACCGAAGACCGATGCGCCGTAAAAGGAGGCTGTAGCCATTGCTCCTAATCCTAAGAAACGTCTTCTATTATAATTTGTCGGAAGACTGGAACGACGTAATTTCATTTAACACCAATTTAATATTGATGTTAAATTAGGGATACAATTGTACTTTTCTAAACAAAATAGTTTTTTAACAAAATTTTATAACTAAAAACAGCTAACCGATAATCGTTATTACTATTTGATTTATAACTAAATACAATTAATGATCCGGGATCATAAAATCTAATGATCCTTCTTCTATTGTTTTACTCAGGTGCTGTTTGCTCCCTGTTATATCTCTCAATGTTATAGCTGCATAGTAACCCATGTACACCAGCTCGATCCGATCCTGTGAAATGACGACCTGCTTCTCGTATAAGGCGACTGTCTTTCGCCAGCCTTTCCCGTTATCCCGCAGCCACTTTTCAAATGCTGTATAAGCTGCCGTTCCGGGTTCTATGAAGTATTCGTTCTTTTCACCAAGCATTTCCCTGGTGTCTTTCCGGATAGTCGTTACTTTGACAGGTTTGGTTGTATCGAGGTAATCTGACAAGGTTATATTTTTTGTGCAGGAAAGCAGGAAAAACATACTAAAAACAATCACAAGCGTTCTCTGGAAAAAAGGTACCGGAAAAGAAGAAAAATCAAAGACGGATGATCTCATAAATATAGCCTTGTTTAATAATGGTATTGTGCCACAAAGCAGCATTGCAGGTTGACAATTGTCCGTAAATGTAAGGCATATCGGAAAGCGTAAGCCTGTTGCTTTTTAAAATTACGGGTATGATTTCCAGGAATAATTAACTTTAAGTTAATATGCATACATTTATAGCATTGCCGCCGCACAAAGGATAGAACGCAGCCCCGGAAAGCTTCCGGGCGCAGTGATAGCCTGGTCCGTGAGGATGTGCCCTTTTATTAAAAATACCCATATGAATTTTCAACCGACTGAAAAAGCATTGTCTGTTGCCCGGAAAGTCAGAACCTTTATCGACGAACATATTCTCCCGATCGAAGCCGGTCATTCTGAAGCGATCCGGAAAAGGAATGCTGCCGGAGACTGGACGCAATGGCAGGTGGCTGATGACATAAAAGCGCTGAAAGCGAAGGCCAGGAATGAAGGACTCTGGAACCTGTTTTTACCGGACGCTGAACGCGGAGGAGGATTAACGAATGCCGAATACGCGCTGGTGGCGGAAGAGATGGGAAGAAGCGTACTTGCGCCGGAAATCTTTAACTGTAATGCACCGGATACCGGCAACATGGAAGTGCTCTGGAAATACGGCACGGAAGCGCAAAAGAAGCAATGGCTGGAACCTCTGCTGGCAGGAGATATCCGGTCTGCTTTCTGTATGACCGAACCGGATGTGGCTTCGTCAGATGCGACCAATATGCAGGCCACAGCAGTGCTGGACGGAGATGAGATCGTGATCAACGGCAGGAAATGGTGGTCTACCGGGATCGGGCATCCCGATTGTAAAGTGATCATTTTCATGGGATTGACATTTCCAGATGCACCGAAGCACCGGCAACACAGCATGGTCCTGGTACCTGTAGATACACCCGGTGTGAAAATCGAACGCATGCTGGCCGTCTTCGGCGAATATGATGAACCTTATGGTCACGGCGAGGTCAGCTTCAACCAGGTCCGGGTACCTGTCTCCAACCTGATATTAGGTCCGGGAAGAGGTTTTGAAATTGCCCAGGGCCGCCTGGGACCAGGCCGGATCCATCACTGTATGCGGTGTATCGGTGCTGCAGAACGGGCGCTGGAACTCACGGTTACAAGAGCAGCATCCAGGATAGCTTTCGGCCAGCGGATCATCGACCTGGGCGCTAACCGGGAAAAGATCGCCGACCTGCGGATCGCCATTGACCAGGCGAGATTGCTGACATTGTATGCTGCCTGGAAGATCGATCAGTATGGCAGTGCCAAAGCGATGATGGAGATCTCACAGATCAAGGTAGTGGCACCTAATGTTTTGCAACAGGTAGCAGATGAAGCGATCCAGATATTCGGTGGTAAAGGTGTTTCCAATGATGTACCCCTCACGGCTTTTTTCGCGCAGGCCAGGTGTATCCGTATCGCAGACGGCCCGGACGCCGTGCACAGAAGCCTGATCGCTAAACTGGAATTAAAAAAATACAATCCATCTTAACTTATGCACGAAAAAATAACTGACCAGGCTAGACCCGTACGAAAAGGTGAGGAACTGGATATAGCAGCTGTAGATCAGTGGTTGAAGCAATATCTGCCGCATCTTGAAGGAATGCCGCAGGTCACACAGTTTACAGGCGGTGCTTCCAACTGGACCTACCGGCTGGCATATGATAATGATGACCTGATCCTCCGGAGACCTCCGGCAGGAACCAAGGCCAAGTCTGCTCATGATATGGGTCGTGAGTATAAGATACAACTGGCGCTGGCAGGATTATACCCTGTACCGGAAATGCTGGCTTTCTGCGAAGATCCCGGAATCACAGGTGCTGAATTTTATATCATGCGCCGGATCAGGGGCATCATTCCGCGCTCAGATCTGCCCGAAGCATTGCAGCTTAATGAAGCTCAAACCCGGCAACTCTGCCTGAATGTGATCGACAAGCTGATCGAGCTGCATCAGCTGGACATTCATGCACCAGGACTCAATACCCTGGGTAAAGGAGAAGGTTATATTCGCAGGCAAACCGAAGGCTGGAGTAAAAGATATGTACAGGCCAGGACTGAAAATGTCGCTTCCTTTGAACCGGTCATGACCTGGCTGGCTGAGCACCTGCCTTCCCGGGAATATATCAGCCTGATCCACAATGATTACCGGTTGGATAATGTGATCCTGAACCCGGAAAACCCACTGGAGATCATAGGTGTGCTGGATTGGGAAATGGCCACTATAGGAGATCCGCTCATGGACCTGGGCAACTCACTGGCTTATTGGGTCCAGGCGGACGATGATGCTTTTTTCCAGTCCGCGCGGCGACAGCCGACTCACTTGCCCGGTATGCTTACCCGCCGGGAAGTTGTCCGCTATTACTGTGAGAAAACAGGTTTTGTCCCGGACAACTGGGCTTTTTATGAGGTGTACGGCTTGTTCCGGCTGGCGGTCATCGCTCAACAGATCTATTACCGGTATCATCACGGGCAGACGAACAACCCGGCTTTCAAGGACTTCTGGCAACTGGTGAATTACCTGTACAAAAGGTGCCTGAAATGCATAGAATAGCACCATATCTGTTTGGGATACTGATCTCAATATGGGGATGCGGAAAAAAAGATACTTTCAGGTCAAAGACAGAATTCTCTTATTGCACAGAGGAATTCCTGATGGATTCTGTATTTCATGAGGCGATGAAAAGCGTTCACAGTACAGCGCCTAAGTTCCTTATAATTTATGTAAAGCATATTAAAAGTAATAGAATTACCAAGATCGGTGTAGATGCAGGTACTATTTCACATTTATTATACCATGATTATCTCTTTGCACTACCTCATGAAAAAAGAGAAGACAGAAAATATCAAGATAAAGCATATCAATATGTGCTCAGTCAGCTACCAGTTATTAAGAAAGAGCATACTGTCAATTTAGTATCTGATGAACTCTTCGAAAAAACTCAACGATATTTTAATCTTATTACTTATAAGGGAGAGCTTGATTCAATATTTACTTCCTATCATTATATAGACAGTATCCTGTTAATCCAAAGAATCAGAGATTCCAATAGTAGCTTGTCCTATCAACATTATAAAGAAATATATCGATTAAATAATAAGTTTATTGAAGAACCATATAACAAATATGGGGGACCTTTCTTATATGAATTATCTAAACGAGGTATTGTTATAGGTCAGAACTGTGAGTATGGTGCTCTTGAATTCAGGAAACATTTTGCTCCTGGCTGCAGTCAGCAGGAGATCTAATTCCCGAACACAGGTAATGCCCTGTATATTTGGCTTTGACCCTTTTACTATTGGTGGTGAGTACATCTACTTCTACAGTGTATTCATTACCTGATTTCCGGATGGAAATATCTCCTTCTCTACGATTGTAGAAATCGCCTGTTCCGTTATCACGAAAATCAAATCCTATACCGACACCGAGATTATACGATTTGGTCACAAGCCCGTCTTTCAGAACCTCATCAAAGGCATAGATATTTTCTATTGTATACTTGCCGGGTTTTAACTCTTGCTTATTAAAATAAAAAGTAAGGGGCAACATCTCTCCTATTCCCTCTATACCCGAAAGCTGATTGGCAGTATGATAAATTTCAGCATCCTTTGAGTACAGCTCAACTGCGGTCATATACAGCAATTCATTCTTACCATCCTGGCTATAATACTTCCCCTCCATAAGGAAAGTGGATAAATCCCTGAGATAATTCATACCGGGTTCCATCCAACTCCAGATAATTTGTCAAGGTAACTTCTTCATCTTTCTTGTCATCTTTCTTACATGAGAACAGGCATGTTATAAGTACCAGGAACAAACCAATCAGTGTTATACGCTGCATAATATTTTATGATATAAAACGCGAATATATAAATATCTAGAAACAATAATGAATAACAATAAATCATCTACACATCCAATAAATAAACTATAGATAATATCAACCATTAAAATTTTAACATATATTCACACTTAACAATTTACAATCAAAAATATGAAGCAATTATTTTCTGCATTAATTATGCTTTTCTCAGGCATACTTACAGCATTTGCCCAGGAAGAGGCCTATCAGCTATACCTGGATTCCATCGAACAAACCATCCGCTATGAGAAAGGAACTATTGAGCTTTCCAATGGTGTGGGAAAGATCCTTGTCCCGGATGGCTTTAAATATCTTGACGCTCAGCAGGCTGAGAATATATTGGTCAACGTATGGGGAAATCCTTATTATGAGCATATGACCCTGGGGATGTTGCTCAGGGAAGACCAGAAAGTAACGGGCATGGATGGCTACGTTTTCAATATTGAATATGACGAGATCGGTTATGTAAAAGATAAGGATGCCGACAAAATCAATTACGATGATCTGCTGAAAGACTTACAGAAAGAAACCAAAGCTGCCAATGAAGAACGGGTAAAACAGGGATATGAGCCTGTTGAGATTGTAGGCTGGGCTGCCAAACCTTTTTATGACAAAGAGCACAAAATATTGCACTGGGCCAAAGAGCTCAAGTTTGGAGAAAGTGAACTGAATACACTCAATTACAATATCCGCATCCTGGGCAGGAAAGGTGTACTGGAATTGAATGCTATCTCGACTGTCAATGAACTATCTCTGGTAGAGAAAGATCTTAAACATGTACTGAATATCGTACAGTTCAATGACGGCTACAAATACAAAGACTTTGATCCTTCTGTGGACGAAGTAGCCAGCTGGACGATCGGGGGATTGGTAGCCGGAAAAGTACTGGCCAAGGCAGGATTTTTCGCGTTACTGCTGAAATTCTGGAAATTCATTGCCGTAGGCGCTGTAGCATTAGGCGGCCTGGTCATGAAAAAGATCCGGGGTGAAAAAGAAGAAGAGATAACAGAAGCCTGATCATTTCCCGGTTCAAAAAAGTAAGACCGGAGATCTCTTTCGTGAACGCACATCCATAACTATTTCCTGCAGCTATTTTATCGGAAACAAAAAAGCAGCACATTTGGTATATAACTTCAGTATATCCGGCAACGACAAGATTTAAGTCCTGGAAATACTGAAAGAAGAGCAATATATGAAAGAACAACTTTGGGAACTTATCCTGTCCGTCAGAGAAAGATCTCCGCTGGTGCACAACATTACCAATTATGTGGTGATGAACAATACCGCTAATGCCCTGCTGGCTATAGGTGCCTCTCCGATCATGGCGCATGCAGCAGAAGAAACAGACGAAATTGTCAGCATATGCCAGGCTACGGTTATCAATATCGGAACGCTGGATCAGGCCTGGATACAAAGTATGCTCCTGGCTGCGCAGTCGGCAAGAGAAAAAAACAAACCCTGGATACTGGATCCGGTCGGCGCCGGAGCTTCTCAATTAAGAAATCAAACCGTTCAACTGTTATTACAATATAAGCCTGATGTTATACGGGGAAACGCATCCGAGATCCTTTCCCTGGCCAATATGACGGGCACGACCAAAGGTGTTGACAGCACCAATGAATCTACCGAAGCCATCCAGGCTGGCCGGCTCCTCAACCGGACTTATGGAAGCACTGTCTGTATTTCCGGCCAAACGGATATCATACTCGATTCATCCAGGATCAGCTACCTGTACAACGGGCATCCTCTGATGCAGCAGGTAACCGGGTTGGGATGTTCAGCCACAGCGGTGTGCGGCGCATTCCTGGCGATAGAGCAGGATACATATATCGCTGCTGTAGCCGCCATGGCATTGTTCAGCTTGTCGGGTGAGCTGGCACAACAGCATGCCGCAGGCCCCGGCAGCTTACAGGTGGAGCTGCTAAATAAGCTGTACAATATAACAGAAGACGAGTTTTTTACTCATCTGAAGCTGGATATGCATGAACAGGTTTAATTATCGCCTGTACCTGGTGATCGGGCGGGAGGCTTGCCGCGGAAAAGATCTGGTATCCGTAGCCACTGCCGCTATCCGCGGAGGAGTCGATATCGTGCAGATCAGGGAAAAAGATCTTTCAGACGCTGACTTCCTGCAAGTCGCGCAAAGCTTGTCAGCCGCCTTGCAGGAATATAAAGTACCTTTAATTGTCAATGACCGGCTGGCCATCGCCCGCGCCATTCACGCTGACGGTATACACGTGGGAAATTCAGATATCTCACCCGTAGCTATTAAGAAAATATGGCCGGACATTCCCCTGATCGGTTACTCCGTAGAGAGCTTCTCTCAGCTCTGGTCCGAACAGGCAGAGGCGGCTGATTACCTGGGCATCAGCCCGGTATTCAGAACACCTACCAAAACCGATACGGTAACAGAATGGGGATTGGAAGGCATTTCCAGGATCAGGGCCCATTCCGCACAACCGCTGGTGGCCATCGGCAACATGAACCGGACGAATGTGCAGGAGGTAATCCGGTCGGGGGCAGACTGCATAGCGGTGGTATCTGCGATCTGCGGGGCAGATGATCCCTTCCGGGCCGCCTCAGAAATCCGCGAACAAATAGAAAAAGCTCTATGAAAAAATATACCTATCCATCTGTCATGACCATTGCCGGCTTTGACGGAAGTGGCGGAGCAGGCATACAGGCTGATATCAAAACCATCTCGGCACTGGGCTGCTTTGCTACTTCAGCGCTCACAGCATTACCGGTACAAAATACCTGTGGCGTCCGGACGATCTATCCCATTCCGACGGAAGCTGTCCGGGAACAGATAGACTCCATTATGGAAGATATATTCCCCGATGTGATCAAGATAGGAATGGTACATTCCTCAGAACTGGTACAAACCATCGTCCGGGCGCTCCGGAAATATCCGCCTGTCCCTGTCGTTTTTGATCCGGTCATGGTCGCTGCAAGCGGTGACAAGCTGATAGAGGACAGCACGATCTCCGGTATTATCGAAGAGCTCCTGCCCTTATCAGCTGTCATTACACCCAACCTGGACGAAGCAGCTATCCTGGCAGATATGCCTATCCGGAATGTGGAAGATATGTATACAGCTGGCAAAAAAATCCTCAGCCTTGGTTGCCCGTCAGTATTGCTCAAAGGCGGTCACCTCGATACACCTGTTCTGACTTCTTTATTCCTGTCCCGCGATGGTGATATCCGGGAATATAAGTTTACAAAATATGACACGAACAATATACATGGTGCAGGATGTACCTTATCCTCTGCTATTGCCGCGTACATCGCCCGGGGACATGCACTGGCTGAAGCCGTATCGCTTGGACAGGAATACGTACACCTGGCTATCCTGCATGGAAAAGATGTCGCTATCGGGAAAGGCAACGGCCCGCTCAATCATTTTTTCGATCCTGTCAGACTGATCAAGAATAACCTGAACTAGGCAACAGAAAGCAAGCCCGGCGTTACCATTTGCAGCCCGGGCTTTTAACTTTACCTCTTATTTAAAGCAAACAATATCTATCGAGACCTAGCAATGAGTACCATTTACCTGATCCGTCACGGACAAGCTTCTTTCGGAGCGGATAATTATGATCAGCTTTCACCTATCGGTTACCGGCAGGCTGCAGTTACCGGGAAATTTCTGAGCCGGCAGGCGCTTAACATTCAGCAGGTGGTAACAGGTGATATGCAAAGACACCGGCAGACCGCAGATCATTGCCTCGCTGAGATCGGTTTCAATGGAGAAAGGATTACAGACAGGAAATGGAATGAATTTGATCATCAGGCTATCTTAGCAGCTTATAATCCGCAATACAGCGATATAGCAGGGGTCAGGAAAGATATTGCACACTTACCGGATCCGATGCCGGCCTTCCAGCGCATTTTTGAAGAAGCATTGGGAAGATGGTGCTCCGGGCAGTACGACAACGAATACCCGGAATCCTGGCAACAGCTGATCGGGAGATCAATGGCAGGTTTTGAATCGCTGGTCCCTCAGGTGGAAAAAGGCAAAACAACGCTTGTCTTCACTTCGGGTGGTATTATCAGCGCGTTAATGAGTCACCTGTTGCAGATCCCCTTGCAGCAGACGCTGGCCTTACAATGGCTGATGCCCAACTGTTCCATATCCAAGATCATGGTTCATAAAAGCCGGTTTACTGTCAGTACGTTGAATGAATACAGTTTCCTGGAAATGCACGAAGGCCTGCTTACATATCGCTAAACGCCGCCTGCCTGCTAAACTTGTTCTTATAATCCAGCGGCGTCATACCGACCAGCTTGGTAAAAACCTTCCGGAAAGATTTAGGGTCAGTATAACCGGTTTCATAAACGATCTCCGAAATACTCCGTCCACCTTTTTCCAGCAGCTTTTTAGCCCTTTCGATCCGGATCCTCTGCAAGTATTCTATAGGTGGCATACCCGTAGCGTTGGTAAATCTCCGTACGATATTGCGCCGGCTGGCCGGGAAATCTTTCAGAACATCTTCTATTGTTGCTATGTCTTTGTACTGCTGCTCGATCTCCTGCTGCACCTGTAGCACCAGCTCATCACCGTGTGTATGCTGCGGCTGGAAGGTCCCGAAATAACTCTGTGTGGTCCGGTCCATATCAATGGAAAAGATCTTGGCAACCCGGATAGCCGTTTCACGTCCGCAATATTTTTCCACCAAGAACAGAAGCAGGTAAAAGGTATTGGTAGAACCTCCGCTGGTGAAGACCTGACCAGACTCCGTAACTACATCATCCAGGTGTAAATGCACTTTAGGAAACAGCCGTATAAAGGCTTCTCCTGCGTCAACATGAGTCGTTGCAGCGTGATCATTCAGCAAACCGGTAGCCGCCAGGAGGAACGCTCCCGTACAGAAGCTGCAGACATCCGCACCATTACCTGCCTGTTCTAATATCCACGGTATGAACACTTTATTACTTTCAATGACCTGGCCCAGATCACCCGATGAAAAGGAAGGGATCAGCACACAATCGAATTGATTTTCCTTCAATATGGTTTCAACAGGGAATCCGTGAAAGGTGTTGCTGTGTTCACTGATCTGTCCGTGTGTCTGCACTATAACAATCTCAAAAGGCCGCTCCTCTCCCCGTTCCTCGCAGACCCGGTTAGTAGTTTCCAAAACATCCAGGATAGCAGCTACGCTGAGCAATTTATAATGAAAAGGTAATAACAATCCGATCTTTTTCATCGTATATAAAGTTGTATCGATCAGGTTAAGCTATTTGTTATCAACATTTTAAATGCCCGATCGATATTTAATAAAAAGGAAAAAATGAACGTACAGCTCATCATCCAGTTACCGGTCAGAAATTTAGACGAATCCGTAAAATTCTACAAATCTTTGGGACTGAAACAGAATATTCTTTTATCCGATCAACAGATAGCCAGCTTCGACTTCAATGCAGAACACGGCGGTCTGGTATTGGTGGAACAAAGTTATTTCGAAACGTTCACCAGGCAACCTGTAGCAGACAGAGCAGCCATGAAAAGTCATATCAATGTGCTGAGCGTATCCCAAAGATCCGAAGTGGAAAATATCATGGAAAGAGCGCTACATGCAGGGGCCCGGGAATATTCGGAACCCTTAGATCACGGCTGGGTATATTTCCGGTCTTTTATAGATCCTGAAGATTACTTATGGCGCGTCATGTACATAGATAAAGAACAGGTATAAACGATCTTGTCTCAAATGCCCTTCTTTATGTCCTTTTTATAGAATGCCAATCATCCACTTCCTGTATAGTTTTGAGCTTATAAAAACTATACACCAATGGCTTCACAAATCTTCGTCAATCTGCCGGTAAAAGATCTTCAGGTATCCAACCGGTTTTATACCGCTCTGGGATTCAGCATCAACCCGATGTTCTCTGATGAAAAGGCAACCTGCATCGTTATCAATGAATCTCATATCTATGTCATGTTGCTGACCGAGGCATTTTTCCAGACTTTCACTCCAAGAGCTATCGCCGACACCCAGAAAGTGACACAAGTGCTCAATTGCCTCGACGCTGAAAGCAAAGAGGAAGTCGACCGGCTGGTCAACATAGCGCTTGAGAACGGCGGCAGCTTATACGCTGAGGCTAAAGATTACGGATTCATGTATCAGCATAGCTTTGCTGATCCGGACGGCCACCAATGGGAGATCATGTACATGGATATCAACCAGTTTCCGCAACAATAATTCCTTACTGAAATTTACATCATGAAAGTACAATTGAATCCTTACCTGACCTTTGCCGGCAATGCCCGTGAAGCATTGAACTTTTACCAAGAGTGCTTTGGAGGAGAGCTCCATATCATGGAAGTCCGCGATGTTCCCGAAAACGAGCAATGCCCGGGAGGGCAGGCCAATGAAGTCATGCATGGAACTTTGTCCAACGGAACCTTCCTGCTGATGGCATCAGACATGCTGAACGGGCAACCGCTGTCTCCGGGAAATGACATCACCCTGTCGCTCAACTTCACTGCTGAAGAAGATATCCGTAATACCTATGCAAAATTATCCGAAGGAGGCCGGGTGATTGATGAGCTGAAAGTACAGTTTTGGGGTGCACTTTTTGCTGTCGTACAGGACAAATTCGGAAAAGTCTGGATGCTCAACTGCGAGCAACAGTAAATGATCAGATCAGAGGTCGGTCCGGTACGCTCAGAATATCGGATCACCCTGTTTAATCTTTTTAATATTGAGATTGCTGGTTATACCCATAGCAAAATTTCCCAGGGAATTCTGATAAGCATCAGTAGAAGATCCCATTCCTACCTTCATCACAACTCTGCAGAAATCCGGACCCACACCCAGGCCCCAAAAGGTTTCCCATATGAAAGCATGTCTGTGCGTAGCGTAATATACCAGCGGGTCACCTACATCAATTTCCTTCTGATATTCAACAAAATCTATGTTCAGCGTCGTTTTATACTTAAACTGATCCTGGTAAGCCAATCCTATCCCTATAAAAAAGCTGACCAGTCTGTGCTCTACAGAAAAGGAAGGTTGCAGGCTCAGTCTGAAATAATTCTGACGGATCCGGTAGTAGCTCAGTTTCTGAAACCCCGAAGTCGTAATACCCCAATACTCATCGTCACCGATAATACCTGAATAATACCGTAAAAAATACTCATCGACAGTCATAAAATTATGTGCAGTCTTCAGTTGTGCACTTCCCAGGACATCGTAGCCATACACAGCCTTACCTCTTTTGGTCGGTCTGTTCTGAAAAAAATTGGCAGAAGCAAGGATGCTGTGCCCTTTGTACTTTTCATGGCCACCGCCATACTTATACCTCAAGCCCATTGAGAAGTATTTATTCAGGGCATAATGACCGCCCAAAGAGCATTCAGTCAGGGACAGGAAACGGTATTGCACCTCTTTTCCCAGAATATAACTATAAGCAGAACTATTACCGGCATCATATATACTGATGGACCCATCCAGGCTGAGATCCCCCTTCTCTTTTACACTTACAGGAAGCTGAGTAACCGGATCCATATTGGTACCCGTCGTGTATATCCTCGCAGAACAACCGGTCAGGATCATGACCATTACCAGTGTTAAAAGTTGTACATATAATTTCATAGTGTCAGTTATCAGGGGGCAAAATATGGAATCTATATGCTAATCAGGAAAACATATTCAAAAATACACTATTGTGATGAGGTATAAAAAAAGAAGCCCCCGCTTTTCAGCGAGGGCTTTCTATTATTTGCGATAATGGCAGATATTACATCATACCACCCATTCCGCCCGGCATTCCACCGCCCATAGGAGCAGCTTCCTTCTCAGGGTTTTCTACAATAGCGCACTCAGTAGTCAGGATCATGCTGGCAATAGATGCTGCATTTTCCAATGCTACGCGGGTAACTTTTGTAGGGTCGATCACACCGGCAGCCAACAGGTTTTCATACGTTTCTGTACGGGCGTTGTAACCGAAGTCATCTTTACCTTCTTTCACTTTGAAGATCACGATAGAACCTTCTACACCTGCGTTGGCAGCGATCTGACGGAGCGGAGATTCCAGTGCAACCTTAACAATATCGATTCCGGTCTGCTCATCTTCATTAGCACCTTTCAGGCTTTCCAGCGCCGGGATAGCTCTCAGCAGACCTACACCACCACCAGGAATGATACCTTCCTCAACAGCAGCACGGGTAGCATGCAATGCATCATCTACGCGGTCTTTCTTTTCCTTCATTTCCACTTCAGTCGGCGCACCTACATACAGTACTGCAACACCACCGCTCAGCTTTGCAAGACGCTCCTGCAGCTTTTCACGGTCATAATCAGAAGTAGTAGTTTCAATCTGAGCTTTGATTTCCTTGATACGGCCCTGGATGGCTTCTTTGCTGCCCTCACCGTTCACAATGACAGTGTTATCTTTGTCGATAGTCACCTTCTCAGCAACACCGAGTTGTGCCAGCTGGGTATCTTCCAGTTTGTAGCCCAATTCTTCGCTCACGACCTGTCCGCCGGTCAGGATAGCGATATCCTGTAACATAGCTTTACGTCTGTCACCGAAGCCAGGAGCTTTAACAGCAGCGATTTTCAGAGAACCGCGCAGCTTATTCACTACCAGTGTGGCCAGCGCCTCACTCTCTACATCTTCTGCGATGATCAGCAGCGGGCGACCGGTCTGAACGACTTTCTCCAGGATAGGGAGCAGGTCTTTCATGGTAGATACTTTCTTATCGTAAAGCAGGATGAACGGTCTGTCCAGCTCTGCTTCCATTTTCTCAGGGTTCGTTACAAAGTACGGAGACAGATAACCTCTGTCAAACTGCATACCTTCTACCACTTTGACTTCCGTTTCTGTTCCTTTAGCTTCTTCTACCGTGATCACACCTTCAGTAGATACTTTCTCCATAGCAAGCGAGATCAGTTTACCGATCGTTTCATCACTATTAGCGGAAATAGTAGCTACCTGTGCAATTTTCTGATAATCCTTACCCACTACTGTAGAGATATTTCTCAGCTCTTCCACAACAGTAGCGACTGCTTTATCGATACCTCTCTTCAGATCCATCGGGTTAGCACCGGCAGTAATGCTCTTCAGACCAGGGCCGATGATCGCCTGCGCCAATACAGTAGCAGTAGTAGTACCATCGCCGGCAATATCGTTGGTTTTGGAAGCAACATCCTTTACCAGCTGAGCACCCATATTTTCAAACGGGTCTTCCAGTTCGATCTCTTTCGCTACGCTCACACCGTCTTTGGTGATATGCGGTGCGCCAAATTTTTTCTCGATGATTACATTTCTTCCCTTAGGACCTAAGGTCACTTTTACTGCATTTGCCAAAGCATCTACGCCGGCTTTCAGCTTATCTCTGGAATCAGATCCGTAGTTAATGATTTTATGTGCCATGATTGATATAGATAATTTTAATTAATGTTACAAAAGATTAGATAATTGCCAAGATGTCAGACTCGCGCATGATCAGGTAATCATACCCTTCTACGTTGATTTCAGTACCACTGTATTTTCCGTATAGAACAGTGTCTCCCACTTTTACAGTCAGTGGTTCATCCTTTTTACCATTGCCAACTGCCAGAACAACACCTCTCTGTGGCTTTTCCTTAGCAGTATCAGGAATAATAATGCCGGATTTGGTTGTAACCTCTGCTTCAGCAGGCTTCACTACCACTCTATCCGCCAACGGCTGGATGTTTAATTTCTCTTGTGACATAATTATAATTGCGTTTTGAATTAAATAATGATTTACATCCTTGCATAGCATTTAATATGCCAGCAGGAAAAAACAGACAATTTTGCAGTAACCTGTCAGTTTCCGGTCAACTGAAATTTTCAGTGCTGTCAATTTTTCACATCATCTCCTGTTCCACATAACGAAGTATACGTTCACATAATAACCTGTCACTATTGAATTTACACTCTTCTACAGGTTGTTTTCACAAAACAACAAACACGCATATAGTATTGATTGTTAAGATGTTATTTAATAACCTTTAACAAAAAACGGCTTGACATATCGGTTTACATGAGCCACTTTAAGGTTATTATTTCATCAAAAACCAAAAGTCATGAATACCAACAAAGAAAACAGAAGAGAAGATCAGGAAAGAAAACAACCTTCTTCTCAACAGCAGCAACAACAACAAAAACAGCAACAACAGCCAGAACAAAACAGGCAGCAACAGCAAGGCCAGGAAGAAAAAAGAACTTCTCAGCAACAGGCTAATCAACACGGTTCTCAGAGAGAAGAGCAGCCTATGAGAGAGCGCGACGAACGTCGTGACCAGGAACGCCAAAGTAACCAGCCTAAAAAATAGGCTTTAACACACAGAGTGACCAATAAACTCTTATTAAAGAGCGTTCATAGGTTTAGATACGGTGAAGCGGAATGCTTCGCCGTATCTTTTTATATCCTGAACATGATTACTTCAGAGAGACCAGGTAAGCATACAAGGCGCTGATTTCCTTATCTGTATAGCTTTGCGTCGCACTATAAGGCATAAATTGATTTTCCATCTGCTTGCCTTCAGGCGTCCTCCCGGTCCGGAGGGTACTCCTGAATGCTTCTTCCGACCAGCCGGCCAGTTTTCCGGTACCTGTTATATCCGGCACTACCGGACTTCCCGGAATAATCGCTTTTCCCCCTTTCAGATTATCCCGGTGACACCCTACGCAAGAAACCGACAGGTATTTTCCCAGATCCAGATTACTCAAATGTTCGGCATCCTCTATCGGCACATAATTATGATCTATCCTGTCCACTGATGTCATTGGAAACTGTCCCAGATATGTCAACACCTTACCCACTGTACCTACTTCTGATTCAGGAAGCGCTGTGTTGACCGGTGGCAAGGATTTACAATAGGCGATAATTGCACTCAGGTCCTTCTCGGACAGCGCAGCAGTTTCATAAGACGGCATCAGCAAGAGCGGACGACCTTCGGCGGAGACACCATGCTGCAGCGCCAGCTGCCAATCCCGGATAGAAAAACTTTCAGGCAAACCACCTTTACCGGATGTCAGGTTACCGGCAACAATCCGGCCAATAGCAGGATCATCTATTACCACCTTGCCGGCCAGATTACCGCCGTGACAATCGGTACAACCTTTTACCGTCACCAGCCGCGAACCCAGGCTGATCAAGGTACTGTCAGACTGAAAATCCAGCGGCCTGACTTCATAGGTATACGTGTCAGAAAGTTGTTTGTCTACCTGGTGAGACATAAAGAATGCTGAGCTAAATGTGAAGAGCAACAACACAGCCAGAATTGTCAGGAAAATTTTTAGAGCCTTTTTCATCAATTAAATATAATTATATTCCTAATTGGTATTATACCAATATTGATCTTTGTTATTGAAAGAAAACTGGCAGATTATCCACCCGATTTCTTCTATAACCCGGCAACATATCAAGCTGAAATAGTTGTACTGGATAAGATATTTTCCTAAATGGCTTATATGCCTATCTTGTAGTTAAAAAGTAATACCGTGAAAAGAATTTTTACAATGTTCCCGCTGCTATTGGTTATTTTGACACTGGTGGAAGCGCAAAAGCCGGAAAAAGAGAAGAAAGAGCTGCTTACTGTAGAGGTAAATTACAATGATATAGCGCACACCATCCAGGTAGGTGATACTATTCATATCGGTTATGGCAGCTATCCGCATGGTGACTTTATGTATATATACAATGGTGCGCCACCCAAACCATTAGGTAAAGAATATGCAAGAAAGACCGGTACCGTGACCAAAGTGAAGTATGTTAAACTGCTCGATCAATACCAGGTACACATCAAGGGTAAATTCGGTTTTTACATAGTAGATATCCCGCAAGCCATAGAGAAAGAAGAGGTGATCGGCTTCAACGGAACCATGTTCAATGCTAAAGCAAAATAGAAAAGGATCAGATAATACGGCCTAAAATAGAAAGGGGTTGCTCATTAAGCAACCCTCTTCTTATTTCAATAAGACAACCTGATTATTTTTGTCCTTTCTTATCTTTTTTGGCGCTTCTTTTTGCCCATCTGTCAAAGCTGTAGGTCACACCGATATTAAAATAAAGCGTAGAAGCATTGTACTTCTGTCCCACTTCTTCCATAGGCTTATTCAAATCTACTTTACCACCATAACGACCTGTATTGGATTCTTCTGTGATCTCCTTGCGGTAAATAATCCGTTTCAGGAACTCAGGCGCCTCATCTACAGATTGGATATTAGTTTTCAGCTGACCTAATTGATCCACTTCTATACCCAGTAATTTGGTGGTCATTGTGAGCTCATCAAACCTGGTCTCCTTCAGACTGATAGTATAAGCACCGACTCTCGCCTGCGCAAACAATCTCAAACGGTCATTGATGATATAATCAAAAGCGACCGAAGCACTGATACCAATAGTAGGATTATAAGAGGTCACCGTTTTCGCTTTAAAAGTCAGATCTACCAGACCTGCCGGTAATGCTATCGTCGGCGAACCTGTGAGCGTCTGCAACATCCGGCCTTGCTTATCCCGTATCTCAGCTCTGGAAACTGTCTTTCCGTAGAACGGAACAAAGAAACCGGCCTTGCCGGTCACTCCGAACTTTTTGCCGTTATCCCACTTCAACACGAGGTGCGGAGCCAGGTATGCTGCATTAGTGGAAGTGTACTGGCTGGCAAAATAGGTAGGCAGATCGATACGGGCATCCAACTGTTCCGGGTGCTTGGCTAAGGTAAAGGTCGCATCCAATCCTATGGTCTTGTTAAACATATGCCCGATTGTCACACTGGCAGCAAATCCGCCCCCGTTGGTTCCAAAAAGAGGTTTAACACTCAATTCCCTCTGCCCTCGCTGGTACCAGTCCTTGTCTCCGATTTCCATCAATGGCGACCGACGATTGGTCGGCAAATAAGGAATTCCCCACCCGGCATCTACCTGGATATACCATGCCTTGCCTTCCGGCCTCACTTTTCCACCGGCCTCAGCCGAAACGGAGTCTGCAGGTGTATTCTGTGCCAACACCGATGTACAGACGGAACCCAGGAAAAGTACAGTTGTGATTAATCTAATAGACATAAGCGCTTAACTTTAACGAAACATAAAGCTAACACTATCGACAACATTTTCCCATCCTTCGGACAAAAATTAAGCACCTAAAAAGCTGCCACCACAGACTCTCAGCACCTGACCGCTGATAAATCTTCCGCCAGGACCAGCCAGGAAAGTAATGGCCTGCGCTATATCTATCGGTAAACCACCTTGTTTCAAAGCACTTAACCTTCTTCCACCTTCTTTAACGAAGAACGGCAGGTTCTCTGTCATCGGTGTCTCTATAAAGCCTGGAGCGATCGCATTGGCAGTAATGCCTCTTGATTTCTGCGACGCTGCAACACCTTGTAAATAAGTGATCAATCCTGCTTTGGAAGCTGCATAATTGGTCTGTCCCATATTGCCGGCAATACCTGCAATAGAAGAAAGACCTATGACAGAAGCCTGATCTGCCAGCCCTTCTTCCAGAAGAGCATCCGTAAAACGGATAACGGACTTAAGGTTCACATTCAGCACAGACCTCCACTGGTCAGCAGTCATCTTAGCCAGCGTTTTATCACGGATGATCCCGGCATTATTTACCAAAATATCCAGCTGAGCATTGTTCTCTTTCAGGATTTTCCTGACCTGGGTTTCAGCATCTGCTGAAGTGATGTCCACCGGTAAAGCGACGCCACCTATTTCTTTAGCTACCGCTTCCAGAGATTCCGCAGCCTGGACAACATCCAGAACGATCACTTTAGCACCTTCTCTGACGATTGCTCTGGCAGTATCCGCACCGATACCTCTCGCAGCGCCTGTCACCAACGCCCATTTACCTTCCAGGTTACCACTTTCCTGATAGGCTACGCCTTCTATTCCGGAAGTGCAGCTCAGATACTGACCGGTAATAAATACACCTCTGTCACTGATGAAGAAATGGATCAGCGGCCACGCCAGATCAACCGTTGCGTCTCCAACCAGATCCGATACGGCAGGAAGATTCAGGCCATTGACAATGATCCCTTTACCGCCGGCTTCTTTAGCAAGAGACTTCACAAATCCCACCAGCGCCTTTGAAGCTACCCTGGCTTCTGCCGTCTCACCGTCGGCGTTGGAAAGTACCAGAATACGTCCGTTCTTCCTTACTTTCCGGATATTGGCATTGCCGAAACTGTAGATCTTTTCAAGATCATCTATAGACTGAGCCGCAGTAGCATCCAGGATCAGGATATCGATCGCCTCCGCATAATATTCCAGCTTCACATGCTTATCAAGACTCTGAACCACCCCCTTGTACCATTCACCCTGCTCATTTACAGAACCGATCACAGCTACTTTATGCTGTAGTTCATTGTAATTAATAGGTTTTTCATTGCGCACCAGTATTTCCGGGCTTGGAAGCGGAATACCTAATGTGCTTAATACCTGTTTGAGATATGGATTTTGTAAGTAATCACTCATGACAATTTTTTTGATCCTCAAATATAATTCTACCGGGGCGTAATAGGTACTATAATTGTTAACTGAAAGAAACTTCACGGGGTAATCCGGACAATTCAAAGGCTGAAAATTGCAACAACCCATAAAATAAATATCATGCAATGTGAATTAATCCTGTATATTTTCCGTTCTTTGACGCATGGAAATTTTTGAAGAAGTTGCTCCCAAAATGGCAACCTACCACTTACGTTCAAACTGGCTATCCATCTCCAAATTATATAACGAACTCGCCAAACAATACGACGGTACACTGGCCATGGCATTCGTATTACTGGCTATAGAAGAAAAAACCGGAACCCCGGTTACTAAAATAGCGCCCCGCATCGGTATGGAGCCCAACAGTCTGTCCCGGCTGCTGAATTCACTGGAAAACCGCGGCGCAATCTTCAGGCAGAACGATACCGTCGATCAGCGGAAAGTTTATGTATACCTGACTGATCTCGGCAGGGAATACAGAAATATTGCCTTGCAGACCGTTTATGAAGTAGAATCCGAAATTGCCCGTAATCTTACAGATGAGCAAAGAAAGGTGTTTTTCGAAGTCATGACCAGGATTCCGGATGCTATAAAATCACTCAGGGAAAAGATCATTAATACCCGGGAACAGGGGAAATCCCTTTCAAAATAAAGTTTAAACAGATACTTCCTCTGTATTTACACCGCCATGCTAACAAAGGAAGTATCCTAAAACAGAGTTTGTCTTAGCTTTGATCATTCATTTTCAAAACATCAGTGAACTAAAACAACCCAAAACAATACCTGAAGCCAGATATTTGCAATTGATAAAAAAATCGGTCGTCTGGTTAGTTATTCAGGGATCTGTTCCTTCTTAATATTTCCACCCGGCAAGCGATCAGACAAGAATAACTAACACAAACAACCTGGGTCACACACATTTACCACCTTATTTCGCGCGACAAAGTTAGTTACAGATCATCATTCTATATATCAAAGTTCTCTATAACAACATACATATATATTAAAATAGCATCTTTTTGCTATGAAAAAGCCGGTTATTAACCTAAATAAGCCATCTTAATATTACACCCGTCGCAGAATATAAAGCGGATTCAGAATTACCCGGAGACAGGCTTCGGATACATAATAGCCGTACCGTAAGCAATCAGTCCCTGGGCAGGAATATAAGTAGCCATGATGAGCAGGCTGCTGTACGGATAATCTTCTGTAAAGAATTTTACGGAAAGCGCGTAATCACTGATAATAAATAAAAAGGATCCGGTAAATACCACCAGCCAGGAAGTAAAATTGACGGCATACCACCTATTGATAGCCATTAGTGCCATCAGCAGGATCACAAAAGCATACAAATAGACAGGGAAAGCGGGAATATCAGTGATATGCGAAGAAAATTTACAAATCACATGGACCAGCATCGCTATGAAAGGAAGAATGATATAAGGTTTCTCCATCAGCAGATGGGTAGACCTGGCCATGCTGACTTCTCTGGAAAATGCACGGATATAAAAGATATGTCCCAACAGAAAGCTTACAAGTCCCAACGCAAAAAAAACAATACCTTTCCCCAAAAGGAATATATCCCCGGCCCAGCCCAGCAATAATCCTGCAAAAATAATCCTGGGAACCACCTGCTTTAAACCCGTCTGCAGATATAGCCCCAACATAGCTGCAGGAACCAGCAAACACTTTGTTATTATTAAACCTGTATAAATTTCAGCATACAGGCAAACCAAGTGCATAATGCCGATTATCAAAAAAAGCAACCATGCCATAAATATTCTTTAATTTTTGCTCTACAAATATTGCTAATTTTACAGTCGTTGTACAATTTATCCCAAGATAGCATGAATATACTGATAATCGGCGGTGGCAACATGGGTAAAACCTTTGCGCAAAGCTTCCTCAATGCCGGGATCATCTCCGGCGACCAGCTCACGATCTTTGAAAAAAATGAACAGAGAGCGGCTGAGTTGAACGGGCAGCAGATAGGAACCGCTCACTGTGAGCCCGGTGCATATATTCAGGATGCAGATATCATTATTTTAGCGGTCAAACCGCAGGATGCAGGCGCATTATATCCGGTACTCACACCTTATCAGCGACCAGAGCAGATCATGCTGTCGATTATGGCGGGGATCAAGATCGCTGATATCCGGAAACATACCGGTGCGGCCAAAATAGTCAGAGCTATGCCCAATCTGCCCTGCCAGGTAGGACAAGGCGCTACTGCATTCAAAGTTTCGAAAGAAATTTCTCCGGAAGAAAGCGCCTTTATCCGTTCGTTGCTGGCGACCACTGGGCTGGCAATAGAAATAGACGACGAAAATAAAATAGACGGGGTTACCGCTATCTCCGGCAGCGGCCCGGCATATGTATTTTATTTCATGGAAGCCATGATACAGGCAGGTGTACAGCTGGGATTCAGCAGGGAAGACGCTACGCAGCTCACAGTGCAGACCTTTGCCGGTAGTATAGAATTATTCAAAGCCAATTCCATCTCTTGCAATGAATGGATCCAACGGGTCGCTTCAAAAGGTGGAACAACTGAAGCAGCACTGGAGATCTTTAACCAGTTCGATGTTAAGAACCATATTGGTAAGGGCGTACTAAGAGCAGAAACCCGGTCTAAAGAGCTCAGTGCTTCATAATCCGGATCACCCGGTCACAATTCCATAAGCTGATAATGAAAAAACATATCTTTCTCCTGGTAGCCATGGGATGCATAGGCATCACAACAGAGATTTTCTTTACAGCGATCTGCGACATCATAGCCCAGTGGCCGGATATAGACAGCTGGGCATTAAAAGGTGTCTCCTACATCTGGATGTTTCCTATCTACGGAATCGCCGGCATTGCGTTTCCGGCTATCATGCCCTATATCAGCAGGTTGCCGTTCATACTGCGAATGTGCATATACGGAATCGGTATCCTAGTCATAGAATTCATTACGGGCTGGCTCTTGGATATCTTCACAGGCCGTTGTCCCTGGGAATATACTTCCGGGTGGCACCTGATGGGCTATATCCGTTTTGACTATTTCCCGCTGTGGGCACTCTTTGGCGGACTTGTTGAGAAAATTATCACCTTTCTGCAGGGTCATTACAAAGATTAATGGCCCAACATTAACAAATCATCAATACAAGACACGAAAAATCTACAAACAGATAGGCTTCTGCTATCAGGTCCGGATTTTTTGCAAATTCTGCAAAAATGATCACTTACCTGCAGATCCTGCTTCGGATATTTTTCCTTATCAACAATTTCTCTAAATTCGTAATAATGAATTTGCAATACGCGATGAGGATGTACTGTTGTTGCTGCACCGTAACCGGTGAGAAGTAGATAGTATATTATATTGAACGATCGTAGAATATACAGGGCTTCTCACAAAATGAGCAGCCCTTTTAGTTTAAACAAAAATCAAAAAATTAATCCAGATGAGTCATCGTTTTGAAACACTCCAGCTACATGCAGGACAAGAACCGGACCCGGCTACAGGTTCCAGGGCCGTTCCTATTTACCAGACTACCTCTTATCAGTTCAAGGATACAGATCATGCTGCCAATCTCTTCGGACTGAGAGAATTCGGAAATATCTACACCAGGATCATGAACCCTACTACAGATGTTTTCGAAAAAAGAGTCGCAGCACTGGAAGGAGGTGTTGCAGCAGTCGCCACTTCATCCGGCCAGTCTGCACAATTCCTTGCACTGAACAATATCCTCCAGGCGGGTGATAATTTCGTAACCACCTCTTTCCTGTATGGCGGAACCCACAACCAGTTTAAAGTCGCCTTCAAAAGATTAGGCATTGAAGCCCGTTTTGCAGACGGAGACGATGTAGCTTCATTCGAAAGACTGATCAATGATAAAACCAAAGCCATTTACCTGGAATCTATCGGCAATCCGCAAGGCAACGTGCCGGATTGGGACCAGTTCAAAGCCCTTTCTGAAAAGTATGACCTGCCCATCATCGTAGATAATACCTTCGGCGCTGGCGGTTACTTATTCCGTCCTTTGGAACACGGCGCACACGTTGTCGTGGCTTCCGCTACAAAATGGATCGGCGGTCACGGTACCAGCATCGGCGGCGTGATCGTAGACGGCGGAAACTACAACTGGGGTAACGGAAAATATCCTCAGTTCACAGAACCTTCAGAAGGTTACCACGGCCTTGTATTCTGGAATGTATTCGGCACACCAGGCCCTTTCGGAAATATAGCCTTTGCGATCAGAACCCGCGTCGAAGGACTGAGAGACTTCGGTAATGCAGCCAGCCCGTTCAACTCCTTCCTGCTTTTACAGGGACTGGAAACACTTTCCCTGAGAGTGGAAAGACACAACAGCAATGCACTTGCCCTGGCCCAATGGCTCGAACAACATCCTAAAGTGGAGAAAGTCAACTACACCGGTCTGCCAGATAGCCCATACCATGAACTGGCTAAAAAATACCTTAAGAAAGGAGAATTCGGATCGGTCTTCACTTTCGATGTCAGGGGCGGATTCGAAGCAGCCCGGAGCTTCATCAACCACCTGAAGCTGGTCAGCCACCTGGCCAATGTAGGGGATGCCAAAACTTCAGTCATTCACTCCGCGTCCACTACGCATGAACAGCTGGACACTGAGGAGCAAAAAGCAGCCGGCGTATTTCCTGGCTCCGTAAGAGTATCCGTAGGTATCGAACATATCGAGGATATCAAAGCCGACTTTAAACAGGCTTTCGCAGCCATATAAGGTTAATGATTTATCAAGAGCGAGAATAAAGCATCATTTTATTCTCGCTCTTCTCTATTTTTGCGCTCAATGTCACCAAAGATATTATCATACTCCAACCCGTTTCCACTGGATAGCGGCGATATACTGCCTTCCATCGATATAGCTTATCATACTTTCGGAAGCCTGAATGCCGACAAAAGCAATGTAGTATGGATCTGTCACGCCTTCAGCGCCAACAGCGATCCTTCTGACTGGTGGCCTGGAATGGTAGGAGATGGAAAATATTTTGATCCGGGAAAATACTTCATCGTCTGCGCCAACATGCTGGGATCATGCTATGGCTCCACAGGACCACTGAGCATCAACCCGGCCACCAATGCACCTTATTACGGAGATTTTCCGGTCATCACCGTGAGAGATATGGTCAGAAGCCTGATCCTCCTCCGTAGACATCTCGGTATAGAAAAGATCTGGTTCTCCCTCGGTTTCTCCATGGGCGGACAGCAGCTGCTGGAATGGGTGATCCAGGAACCTGATATCTTTGAGAATGTACTGTTTGGCGCTACCAATATCCAGCACTCTCCATGGGGTATCGCCTTCAACGAAAGCCAGAGAATGGCGATCGAAGCAGACAGTACCTTCGGCGAAAGACATGAAAAAGCAGGTGCAATGGGGATGCGGGCCGCCAGGAGCATCGGGCTGATCTCCTACCGTAACTACCAGGCCTACTGCAAGACCCAGGAAGATACAGACAACAGTAAGCTGAAGGACTTCAAAGCCTGCGGATACCAGCGTTACCAGGGCGATAAGCTGGTCAGACGCTTCAATGCCTATTCCTACTACAGGTTGTCGCAGGCCATGGACAACCACAATATTATGCGCGACAGAACCGATGACCCGGCAGCTATCCTGTCTCAGGTCAAGGCCAGGACACTGGTGCTGGGCATCAATTCCGATTACCTTTTCCCGGTACCGGAACAGCAACTGCTCGCGCAACATATTCCGGGCAGCCGCTTCGTTACTATTGATTCCGATTACGGACACGACGGCTTCCTGATCGAATTCGAGAAGATCAGTCTGCTGTTGAATGACTTTTTAGGCCTTTAGTATTTGTAAAATATTTTGGGCGGCCCCTGATATACTTTTGCTGCTCAATGAAAACATTCTGCTGCTATCAGGGTTGCGCTATCGCCCATAGTCCTCGTCTCTATGACCATAGAGGCTCCGGGCTATCGTGCTCTATCGCGGCCGCTCAGGTACCGGCAATGCTGCACCAGGCCAGCAGACCGCCAGTGGTATTTATTCATCCATATACTTATAGTCAGTAGCTGCACCATTGACGACCACCTGGCGGATACGGCCGTATTCATCCTTATTATAAGTATAGTTGGTATAAAACGCACCGGATGAAACAACCGTTTTAGGAAGATATTGCTGCGGAGGTCCGAAGGTATAGGGTAAATAGGCGACAATGCGTTCAAACCGGCCTAATACGGCCTCTGTGAACACCGTGGAGATATTCGACTCATACATGTCATCCGTATAATATTCGTAAGACCTGCTTTCACCTCTGAACAAACAGGACCGGAGCGTTCCGTCCGGGTTATAGATCATCCTGTAACAGAGTGAATCGCCTTCATACTTACCGCCGCTGTAATAACTGGCTACCAGTCGACTGACGCCATCCTGGAAACGGACAGAATCATAACTGAAGGTCGCCACATACATCCCATCATCAAACCGGGTGATATATCCCGTGGCAGGATCTACTTCCAGCGTGGCCAGCCAATGCTCATTCGCAGTTCTGTTGTTGTAATCGAGATATACCCGGTCCAGGTCATAAGTAATATCGCAGGTCAGGCTCTTATCCCGGTCTTTTCCGTCTACCCGGGCCAGCAGTCCTTCCGCATTATACGTATACCGGAGATGTGTATTGGAACCGGTAATCAATTCGATCTTATAACTGACGATCTTGGGAGGGTCCTGTCGGGATGCCTTTTTACACCCGGCCCATAATATCCCGGATAAAAGAAGTAGTGTAAGAATGTAGCGCGTGTTCATAAAAAAATAAGGGAGGCCATTTAGCCTCCCTTAAATATAAACAATTATTATATTATTTAAACAACACCTTCCGTCAATACAGAGATCTTGTTATTGATCACTTCAACAATTCCGCTCTTGATATTGATCAACTGCTTGGTATTGTTTTTCTCAATCTTAACAACACCTTCATTCAGTGCAGCGATCAGTGGTGCGTGGTTGTTGAGTATCTGGAACAAGCCGTCCAGGCCGGGCAGCTGCACTGCATCTGCCTCTCCGCTGAACACTTTTCCTTCTGGTGTGAGAATGTCTAATTGCATGGTCAGAATTATTTAGTCTCAGCCAATAATTTCTCACCTTTTGCAATAGCATCATCTATTGTACCGACCAGGTTAAATGCAGCTTCCGGATACTGATCCACTTTACCGTCCATGATCATTTCAAAGCCTCTCAGCGTCTCCTCGATCGGAACAAATACACCTTTCAGACCTGTAAACTGCTCAGCAACGTGGAATGGCTGGGATAAGAAACGTTGTACCCTTCTTGCACGGTGCACAGTAAGCTTATCTTCTTCAGACAATTCATCCATACCCAGGATCGCGATGATATCCTGAAGCTCTTTATAACGCTGAAGGATCATCTTCACTTTTTGCGCTACGCCGTAGTGACGATCACCGATGATCTTAGGATCCAGGATCCTGGAAGTAGAATCCAGCGGGTCTACCGCAGGATAGATACCCAGCTCGGAGATCTTACGGTTCAATACCGTTGTCGCATCTAAGTGAGCGAAAGTTGTCGCAGGAGCAGGGTCGGTCAAGTCGTCCGCAGGAACGTAAACGGCCTGTACGGAAGTAATGGAACCTCTCTTGGTAGAAGTGATCCGCTCCTGCATGAGACCCATTTCAGTAGCCAGTGTAGGTTGGTAACCTACCGCTGAAGGCATACGACCCAAAAGAGCGGACACCTCAGAACCAGCCTGCGTGAAACGGAAAATATTATCTACGAAGAAAAGGATATCGCGGCCTTTTGCTTCTGAAGGATCACCATCCCTGTAGTATTCTGCGATGGAAAGACCGGAAAGCGCCACACGGGCACGGGCACCAGGAGGCTCGTTCATCTGACCGAACACCAGTGTTGCCTGAGACTCAGCCAAAGCAGTCTTGTCCACTTTGGAAAGATCCCAGTCACCTTCTTCCATAGCATGCTTGAAAGCCTCACCGTATTTGATAACGTTGGATTCGATCATCTCACGGAGAAGGTCATTACCCTCACGTGTACGCTCACCCACACCGGCAAATACTGACAAACCAGAATATCCTTTAGCAATATTGTTGATCAGCTCCATGATCAATACGGTTTTACCTACACCGGCACCACCGAAAAGACCGATTTTACCACCTTTCGCATACGGCTCGATAAGGTCGATCACTTTGATACCTGTAAAAAGTACTTCTGTACTGGTCGCCAGGTCTTCATATTTAGGAGGTTTCCTGTGGATAGGCGCTCCGCCTGCTTTGCTAAGCTGTCCGATACCATCGATAGTATCACCTATCACGTTGAACAGACGACCTTTGATCTCTTCAGATGCCGGCATGCGGATCTGGTCACCAGTATCGACTACGTCCATACCTCTTTTAAGACCTTCAGTAGCATCCATCGCAATAGTACGGACGCTGTCTTCTCCCAGGTGTCTCTGACACTCAAGAACTACTTCTGAACCGTCTTCACGTTTAACAATGAGGGCATTCAGGATCTCAGGGAGCTTAGCACCCTCTCCGGAGAATGCTACGTCCACAACCGGACCGATGATTTGGGTGATCTTGCCTATATTAGACATTATGCTTAAGGATTTAGATTTCTAATTTGGCGCAAAAATAACCGATCTGAATCGTATTTCAAAAAAAGCTATAAAAACTTGTTCACAAGAAAATAAATATTGCCACAATTTAATACTGAGTTAATAAATAGCAGAAATAACTATTTTGCGCGTCTGCCGACATACCTGCCTGCAGCCACATCGTCATCCTTCTTCTGAAAGAAATCGACATTCATAGCATTAGAAGTGCTCAATGTGCCGACGAACCGCATATCGTTAGCAATCCAGGTGATCGTATTACCTGTCTGATACCATGAAACCGTAGTCTTTTTACTATCTGATAACGTATTACCTACATATATATTAGTAGTAAAATCCATTCTGGTTTCGTCATTAAAATCTGCAATAAACAACGTAGGGCTATTGGCCTTTTCCTTCATATCCCAGCGGGTTCCGTAAACCTCAAGAATAGCTTTTACAGGCTCTTCTTCATCTTTAATACACGCAGAAAAAATACTCACCACCAATAACAACACCGATACAATTCTCATTAAATTCCCTTCTTTTTACAAAGGTACGGTTTGCCCGGCTAAAAAAAATACTGACTATTTATGAAATTGCCCTACCCTAAAAAAGTCAATTGTAGTCACTCATTATAACGGGTACAATTTCTGACATCCGATAAGCGTTTCATATCTTTGCCATTGCCATGAGTAAGGAGAAGACGATACAAAAACTGGACATCGTGAACAAAAAGGCCAGGTTCAATTATGAATTTGTGCAAAGCTATACAGCAGGTGTCCAGCTGCATGGTACAGAGATCAAATCTATCCGGGAGGGCAGGATCAACCTCACAGACGGGTATTGCTATTTCAAGAATGACGAGCTATGGGTGAAAAACATACACATCAGCCCTTATTTTCCAGGAACCTATAACAATCACGAACCACTCAGGATCAGGAAATTGCTCCTTCAGAAAAGGGAACTCAGGAAACTGAATGCTGCCGTCAAAGAAAAAGGGCTGACCATTATTCCTTACAGGATATTTCTCAATGAAAGAAACCTGATCAAAATGGAGATCGCACTGGCCCGTGGTAAAAAGACGCACGATAAACGGGAAACCATCAAGGAAAGAGACACCAAACGGACGATACAGGCTACGCTGAAAAGTACGCGCAGATATTAACCTCTAAGTCCTGTTATAACGGGTAAAAGAAGATCTCTTCCGTTGTGAATACGGATTCGCCCTGCTTGATATACTTTCTCTTTAATTTGAGCTCATCACTTGCCAGACGAATAATGTCCCACAGGTAACCGGTCTGCGTTTCTTCCTGGTAAATGAACACCTGCTCCCTGGAAGAAGTATTGCCCACTCCTCCGGAGAAGTTCCATACTCCTTGAGAGATCTTTTCTTCGACAACCCTGTTGTTGTAATTCAGGTCATTGCAGGTGCCACCGGGATTCAGGCTGGTAGAAGACCGGTCTATCCTGACCGTGGAAAAGTTATCAGCATAGGTACCGGTTTTGGAGAAAGTCATTTGAATGGACATAGAATCACCTTTCACGACGGTTCTTGTTCCGCAGTCACCCGCAGCCGTGACATCCTGCTGAACTTTAATAAGCTGCTCTACACTATTTATACGATAAGAATAGGCATTCCAGGTTTTAGAGATCCTGTTCTTACGGGTAGTAAAAGATAATAAAGGATCTTCCGGGCCTTTTCTGCAGGAAGTCAATGCGCAAGATATCAATACAACTAATGCAACGGCACTAAAAAACCTCATGTTTGGACAGTTTAACATACAAAGATATATTCTTGATCGGATAGATTGGCAATATAAAATGAGAACGCCCCATGTTGCGCCTTATTATATTACACTGTTTTGCCTCTTAACATCGGCACAAAGCTGAAGTCGTCCAGCGTTTCCTGCTCATAGTCATGCTCTCCTTTCCGGGAGATCTTCAGCATCTTCTGCACCTTTCCTTCCCCATGCGGGATGATCATTCTTCCACCTATTCTCATTTGCTTCAGAAGCGTTTCCGGTATCTCAGGAGCAGCTGCAGTGATGATCACCTTATCAAACGGAGCAAGATCCGGCAATCCGGCAAAACCATCTCCGTAGAAGCACCTGATCTTGGTGTACCCCAGTGATTTCAGGATCGGCCGGGTCCGGTCAAAAAGCGCTTTAACGCGCTCCAGGGTATATACCATAGCGCCCATTTCTGCCAACACTGCAGCCTGATAACCGGAACCTGTCCCGATCTCCAGTATCCGGTCGCCGGGACGGATCTCCAGAAGCTGAGTCTGGTAAGCCACCGTATAAGGATGAGAGATCGTCTGTCCTTCACCGATCGGGAAAGCACGGTTTTCGTACGCTATTTCTGTAAAAGCCTTATCCAGAAAAACGTGACGGGGAACTCTTCCTACAGCCTCCAGCACCTTTCTGTCACTGATACCTTCAGATTCCAGGATCGCAATCATTTTCTTCCTTAACCCCTGATGACGATAACTATCCAACATAAAGCGAAAATCATGAAAGCTAAATTCTAATTATTGAATATTTATCCACAGATTTGTGAGTAGATACTGGTAATTTTGAAAAACGCTTTAACAATAAAGATACTTATATGCAGATAAAGTTTGGCACCGATGGATGGAGAGCGATCATCGGGCAGGATTTCACAACTGCTAACGTTGCAAGAGTAGCTAAAGCAACAGCAGACTGGCTAAAAAGCAAAAACGGAACACTTACAGCAGTCATCGGGCACGATGCCAGATTCGGAGGCCAGCTTTTCACAGAGACCGCAGCAAAGGTTTTAGTCAATGAAGGTATAAAGGTATTCATGGCTGCTGATATGATCTCGACTCCCATGCTTTCCCTGGCCTGCCACCAGCTCGCAGCGGGAATAGGTATTGTTATTACCGCCAGCCATAATCCACCTGCCTACAACGGTTACAAACTGAAATCCAACTACGGCGGACCTACTTCTCCGAATGAGATCAGCATACTGGAAAACCTGATAGAAGAAGAAGTTGCCGTTCCCCGGTTATCCATAGATCAGCTGATCAGCGCCGGCCAGGTAGAGATCATTAATATGGAGGATCTCTATCATGATCATGTCATCAAAAGCTTTAACATCGAAAAGATCCGGACTTCCGGTATTGTATTTGCCTACGATGCCATGTATGGTGCGGGTCAGCGAATCGTACCCAGACTTTTACCGGATATCGTCACCCTTCACTGTGAAGACAACCCGGGCTTTAAAGGAACTGCCCCCGAACCGTTGCATAAAAACTTGCAGGAATTTTCGAAGCTCATAGCCGCCTCTACTGATATCGAATTCGGATTTGCCAATGACGGCGATGCTGACCGGATCGGTGCTTATGACAGCAAAGGAAACTTTGTCGACTCACATCACATCTTATTGCTGCTCATTCACTATCTGCACAAGCACAAAGGCATGACCGGAAAAGTGGTGGTATCCTTCACTGTTTCAAACCGGGTCAGAAAACTCTGCAAGCTATATGGTCTGCCAATCGAGGTCACCAAGGTCGGGTTCAAATATATCTGCGATATCATGATTGCAGAAGATGTCCTGGTAGGTGGCGAAGAATCCGGCGGCATAGCGGTCAAAGGCCATATACCCGAAAGAGACGGTGTATGGAATGCGCTGGTGCTCATGGAGTACATGGCCAGCACAGGCAAATCCATCGACGAGCTGATACAGGACATCTATAGTATTGTAGGATCCTTTGCATATGAAAGATACGACCTGCACATTACGGAAGAACTAAAACAAAGAATCGTCGCCAAATGCCAGGCAGGAGACTTTAAGTCATTCGGCCCTTATGAAGTCAAAGAGGTTGAAACTATAGACGGATGGAAATATCACCTGGATGAAAACAGCTGGGTCATGATCCGGGCTTCCGGTACAGAACCTGTACTAAGGGTATACTCGGAAAGCAATACGCAAGCAGAAGTTTTCAAAATTCTGGATACTGTTAAAGATATATTGATGCAGCAATGAGAAAATTGTTCCTGGCCATCGTTCTCCTGTTGACCTTTACCTTAAATGCGCAAGACGCTCCGGATACAGTCGAGGCTATAACAACTGCCGGACTTGTCAGCATGGTTTCAGATACAGCCAGCTCTGCGACAATAAATACGGACACGATGCCATCACCGGGTGTAAACCGGAGGAAATACGCCCGTGAAATGGGAATTAAATTCATAAAACCCTATAAGTTTTTTGAAACCTCCGAAGAATTCAATTTACCCAGAACACTGACCGTTAGTGCAGGCATCGGTGTCATGTACACCGCCGCCAATGCCTGGTGGAGCGCTGCCTGGTATTCAAAATACGACCGCGGCGGCTTCCGCTTTTTCAATGACAACGGAGAATGGCTGCAGATGGACAAGGCAGCTCATATATTCAACGCCTATTTCCTCTCCAGGTGGGGCTACGACCTTTACAGGTGGAGTGGTGTACGGGACAAGCATGCTATCTGGATAGGTATGCTGATCGGCAACATGTGGCAGCTATCTATAGAAGTCAATGACGGTTTCTCCCCTAAATGGGGATTTTCCTGGGGAGATCTCAGCGCCAACCTGACCGGGAGTGCCATCATGGGTTTACAGCAGTACTTATGGAAAGAGCAAAGATTCAATATCAAAATATCCGCCTCACCGGTCAAATACTCCCAGGAACTCAGGGAACGGACAGATCACCTGTACGGAACTTCTTTCGGAGAGCTGGTTCTTAAAGACTACAATGCCATGACCTTCTGGCTCAATGCCAGTCCGGGAGCATTTATCAAAAATCCTGACAGCAAATTTCCCAAATGGCTGAGTGTATCCTTCGGATACGGCGCGACAGGCATGTACGGCGGATTTGAAAACCGCTGGTGCGCCAACAAGGACCTGGAAACAGGAGAATGCCCGCCGGAAGATATAATCGACCGGAGCGATATCCCCCGGCTGAGAAGATTTTACCTGTCTGCGGATATAGATTTTACCAAGATCCCGACCAGGTCGCCGGCTCTTAAGACCCTTTTTGAAATCTTGAATATTGTCAAAGTACCGCTTCCGGCCCTCGAATTCCGGTCCAACGGAGATGTCAGGTGGAACTGGTATAAATTTTAACCCGGCTTCCGGGCAACCTGAACATAATAGTCAAAAATTTTCCCGGGTGTCTTCAGCAATGTCTGTTCTATTGTGAAGCCCCGCGCCTTTAGGAAACCGGTATATTCTTCCAGGTTGTACTGATGAGGATGCAAAGCATCTCCGGGGAACAAACGGAAAGTATGCTTCAGTAAGCCATGCTTATGCGCATCAATAGAAACGACCAGGTAGCCTCCCCGCTTCACCGCAGCTGCAAGCCGGTCATATGCCAGATGGATATCTGCTACGTGGTTGATCGCATTGAGGCAAAACACCACATCAAAAGGTTGTTCCGCCTGATACTGCTCCAGGGAAGAAGTCACAAAAGCCACATCGGGATACCTGTCAGGCCGGAAGTGATCCAGATGGCCGTAAGCATCCAGTAAAGGGTCTACTGCAATCACAACCTGTTGATCCAGCGCTATAAATATCCCTGCAGGGCCGCAACCTGCATCCAGCACCCTGTCGCCTGGTTTCACCGGCAACGAGCAGCTCAGGTCGCGCAACAGGTCCTTCCAATATTCTTTCTTCCAGGAGAGATAAGCCTCCGGGTCTTTATCCGACAGGTAACGTTGCCACCATTTGACCTCTAGATGCTGTGCGATCTGCCAGCGCAGTGTTTTTTTCACCTTTGAAATATAAGCAGATTTTAGGATTTACAAATCAACCGCTTTAGTGGTATCTTTGACCCGCAGACCGTATCGCCGCCTATGGCAGCAAGACCATGGGAGGAAAGTCCGGGCAGTATAGGGCAACCCGCCACCTAACAGGTGGGCTGTATGCCGGTAACGGTATGCAGACGGAAAGTACAACAGAAAATGGTTCCGGTAATAGCCGGAAGTGAAAATCCCTGACGGGAACTATACCTGGCAACAGATATAGATGGGAAACCCCGGGTACTGAAAGATCAAATAAACCCTGTGTATGACCTTGCCCGGGTCTCTCTCAGGAGCGCAGGGAGGGTAGATCGATAGAGCTTATCTGCGAAGATAAGCCCAGATAAATGGCGATAGTTGTAACCACGTTACAAAACAGAACCCGGCTTACAGGTCTGCATTTTTTTTAAAAAGAAAGGGCTTTCATCATCTGAAGGCCCTTTCTTTTTAAGTCTTATATCTTATGCATTTGCGGATTCGTCCAACTCTTTGCCCGGCTTGAATTTGACTTGTTTCTTAGCACTGATCTTGATCTCAGCGCCGGTCGCCGGGTTTCTGCCAACGCGTGCAGAGCGTTCAGATACGGAGAAGGTTCCGAAACCTACCAAAGTTACTTTATCACCGCTCTTCAATGCACCTGAAATACCTTCTACCACAGCATTCAAAGCCTCAGCTGCCTGACCCTTGGAGATTCCTGCTCTTTCAGAAATCGATTTGATTAAATCACCCTTGTTCATGTTTAGATTATTTATAGATTAAAATAATATTAAAAAACTTAGCAACAAAATTATATTCTAATTTGAATAAACCAAGTTTTCAATTAAACAATTTAATTAAAAGTGCCAATAAAATCAATGTTTTATAGCGCTACGCAGAAAATGAACTGCCACATCCGCAAGTAGAAGTAGCATTCGGATTGTTAAAAATAAAACCGCGGTTATCCAATCCCTGCCTGAAATCCAGCTCGGTGCCATATAAATAGATCTCCTGGGACTTATCCACCATAACAATAAAGGTATCTACCTCATATACATTGTCAGCCTCTGTAGGCTTGTCAAAACCCAGGATATAAGAGAAACCGGAACATCCGCCGCCTTTGACCCCTAACCTCAATCCATGCCCTTCAGGAACATTCAATTCTTGTAAAAGATGTTTCACCTCTTTTATTGCACCCGGTGTAAGCGCCACAGGAGAATTAATAACTGTTGACATACCTGATAATGACTTTATTGTTGTAACAGCAAAGAAAATAAAAAAGTTCTTAAGCACACTAAACAAGGGTTATTTACCTTTGTTAGCTGAAGAGCATCTTTCATCATGATCATCACCGAAATATTAAAATATACCCTTCCTTCCGTCATTATTCTACTGGGCATGTACATGCTGGTCAGCCGTTTCCTGGAGGAGGAAAGCAACCGGTTGACTATTTTCTTCCGACAAACCATTGCCAAAGAAAATCAGAAACTTTCCCTGCCGCTCAGGCTCCAGGCTTATGAGAGACTGGTTCTGCTGCTGGAAAGAATGCATCCTGATCAGCTGGTTCCCCGGGTACGGCAATCCGGCATGACGCTCCAGCAGCTCAGAGATGCGCTGGTGGTGGACATTACCACGGAATATCAGTACAACCTTACACAGCAGATCTATGTCTCCTCCGATATCTGGAAGCTGACCACCCAGATTAAAGACCAGATTATTGCCATGATCTATAAAATTGCAGAGGCGCTGCCGCAGACAGCCACCGCAGAAGACCTGGCCAATGCGATCTATAAATACACTGCGGACACAGAAGAAGACAAGTTTCCGACCCTGGTAGGGCTCAAATACCTGAAAAATGAGGTGGCGCAGTTGTATTAGTATCCTGCTGACACTGACGGTCTTATCCTGCCGGCCGCTCAGGGTCACCCAGCTGGATGCCTATCCAAAATCTGTAGACGGCCGCATAGGAGACATCGATTCTTCCGTATATCGCTTCATCGGGAACTACAAAACAATACTGGATGAGCAGATGGATGTTGTCATCAGCTCCTCACCGGTTGATCTCCTCAAGAAGCAGCCTTCCTGCAACCTTGGAAACATGCTCGCAGACATCATTTTCAGCTATGCCCTAGAGCATCAACTGCATCCTGATTTTGCCCTTATGAACCAGGGCGGAATCCGAGTAGTATCCATCAATAAAGGTGACCTGACGATAAGAGATGCCTACCAGATCATGCCTTTCGACAACCAGATCGTCGTCCTGGAGCTCCCCGGACAGACAGTCAGCCAGCTGATAAAGCACACGATCAGCGCAGGCGGATGGCCGATTGCCAATGCAACGGTCATAGTAGACACGCTAACCCGTGAGATCAACATTACCATTGCCGGCGAAGCACTGGACAGCAATAAGACATACAGAGTCGCCACCAATGACTATATCGCCAACGGAGGAGACCAGTGCAATTTTCTACCCGGCAACCCTCTTTATAACACCGAATATCTTTTAAGAGATGCTATTATAGATTCCTGGCGCAGGAACAGTAAAGGATTATCTATTGACGAAACCCAACGTATCCGCTATGAGTAATCGCAGGACATTCTTAAAACAGACGGGGCTGGGAACAATGCTGACATTCGGTGGCGCATTGAGCCTGGATGCTTTTGCAGAAAATACCGGCCGGCAACTCACCATCCTGCATACGAATGATATGCACAGCCAGCTTGAACCTTTCCCGGACAACCATAAGCTATATCCCGGGATAGGCGGTATGGCTGCCCGTAAGAAGCTGATCGATCATATCCGGTCAGAAGGCCATCCCGTCCTGCTGCTGGACGCAGGAGATATTTTCCAGGGAACTCCGTACTTTAATTTCTTCGGAGGAGAACCTGAGATCAGGCTGATGAGCCAAATGGGCTATGATGCCGCAACTTTAGGTAATCATGACTTTGACGGAGGATTGAATAACATAGAGAAACAATTATTGCACGCCAATTTTCCTTTTATCAACTCCAACTATGATTTAAACAATTCGGTGCTCAAAGGGAAGATCTTACCGTACAAGATCTTTGCGAAGAACGGGATCAGAATAGGGGTACTTGGACTGGGTGTCGAGCTCGACGGATTGGTGCCCCGGAAGCTTTATGAAGGCATCGTTTACAGGGATCCTTTAACAGAAGGACAAAAGGTTGCTGACTATCTTAAACTTAAGAAAAAATGCAATCTGATCATTGCCTTATCACATTTGGGATATAAATACAACTCTAACAAAATTAGCGATATACAGATCGCAGAAAGAACAAAGTATATAGATATTATTATAGGAGGCCATACCCATACTTTTATGGATCAACCGGACATCCGGAAGAACATTGAAGGGCAGGAAGTGCTCATACACCAGGTTGGTTGGGCAGGTATAAAAATTGGTAGAATTGATGTCCGTTTTGAAAAAAATTTAGGTAAAAATCGTGCTTCCACACAAACTGTAATTGTGGATAAAAAACAAATAGCATTTTGATTTTTTTTACAAACATTTTTTATTCATCTTTACTTTACAACACATTAATAACCCGTAATTGTAATATATAGTATGAAGAGCAAGTGCGAGCTTGTATGGGATAACTGTCTGACTATTATTAAAGATAATATTAGTCTAAATAGCTATAAGACGTGGTTTGAACCGATTAAGCCGGTTAAGCTGGAGAATAATATATTGACAATACAAGTACCCAGTCAGTTCTTCTATGAATGGCTGGAAGAGCACTATGTAACCCTTCTGAGAAAAACTATCAAACGGGAATTAGGTGAGGATGCCAAGCTCGAATACCGCATCGTCATCGATAACGGCCAAAATCATAAACAAGGTCCGGCAACTATACAACTCCCCAACAACCGGGAGAGCACATACGGGGTCAATGAGATGTCCTTACCGAATATGTACCCGGGCCCGATGGTCAAAAACCCTTTTGTGATCCCGGGACTGAAAAAGATCCATGTGGATTCCCAGCTGAACCCTTCCTACACCTTTGATTCTTTTGTAGAAGGAGACTGCAACAGGCTGGCCAGATCTGCCGGTATGGCGGTTGCCAAGTCGCCGGGCTCTACCGCTTTCAATCCGCTGGTCATCTGGGGCAATGTAGGGATCGGGAAAACGCACCTCGCACAAGCTATCGGAAATTACACCAAAGCCCTGCATCCTAATAAGACCGTGTTGTATGTAGGCTCTGAAAAATTTGCCAACCAGTTCATTGATGCATTGAAGAACAACAATATTAATGATTTTGTACACTTCTACCAGATGATCGATGTACTGATCATTGACGACATCCAGTTCTTCTCCAACAAAGCCAAGACACAGGATATCTTCTTCCATATCTTTAACCATTTGCACCAGACCGGTAAACAACTGGTTCTGACCACCGATAAGCCACCAAAAGACCTGGAAGGGATTGAGGAAAGATTGCTTTCCAGGTTTAAATGGGGACTCAGCGCAGACATCCAGGAGCCTGACTTTGAAACGAGGATCTCTATCCTCCAGAGCAGGCTGCACAGGGACGGAATTGAAATGCCTTATGATGTTATAGAATTCGTAGCATACAATATCAAGACCGTAAGAGACCTGGAAGGTGCCACAACCACTATCCTGGCCGAATCAACGCTCAACAAGAAAGAGATTACCCTGGATGTAGCCAAACGGGTGGTGATGTTGTACATCAAGAACGTTTCTAAAGAAATCTCTATGGAAACCATTCAAAAGACTATCTGCGAATACTTTGAAGTACCGCTCGACAAGCTGAAAGGCACTACCCGGAAACGGCCGATCGTACAGGCACGCCAGCTGTCCATGTATTTCGCCAAACAGTATACTAATAATTCTCTCAAGGCGATCGGCTCCCATTTTGGCGGACGGGATCACAGTACCGTTATCCATTCCTGCCAGGCGGTCAGAGACCAGATCGATACCGATTCTGAGTTCAGAGATGCTGTGGAAGAACTGAGAAAAAGAATCGAGCTGAGCCTGTAAGAATATTTTCCGGAGGCTATTGTTTTTAAGAATATAGTTTCTATTTTTGTGCGCTCAACGAACAAAGCATTGTTCAGCGACAAAAGTTCTTGGAAAGCTAAAGGTGAGATGGGTGAGCGGCTTAAACCAACAGTTTGCTAAACTGTCGTACTGGAAACGGTACCGAGGGTTCGAATCCCTCTCTCACCGCCAGCGTAAAACTACGGGGTGTAGCGCAGTCCGGTTAGCGTATCTGGTTTGGGACCAGAGGGTCGCAGGTTCGAATCCTGCCACCCCGACTCCAGATCTTCTGAGAGTCTCAGCGTTTTATAGCTATTAGTTTTTCCAAAATACCTCGGGGTGTAGCGCAGTCCGGTTAGCGTATCTGGTTTGGGACCAGAGGGTCGCAGGTTCGAATCCTGCCACCCCGACTTTACAGGGCAAGTCAGATTTATTTTGGCTTGTCCTTTTTTATTTCACTTGAATTGCGGTAAAGCGGCTTTCATCATCCTTGTATCCGGGAATATCTTTCCGAAATGACGGGTTACGGATGGCCAACCAGAAAAGACTCCTGATGTCTGAAGATCTCTTTCTATCTTGCCATTTTAAACACATGCACTGTATTATAACCCCTCTATCTCTTCAAATGACCGGCCTAAAACGGCCTTCGGTTCATTAATGGCAATGTACCCGATAAACCAAAGGCAAGTAAGACAGAATCGATAAAAGATTATTCATTTTTGGGATAACCTATTAAATAGGTGGCGTGAATGCCAAAACGATTTTTTGTTTTACCGCTTTTCCAAATATAATTTTCAGCCGTCACACTTTCTGCTATTTGCCTTAATTCTTCGGGTTTATACATTCTCAGTATGGATACTACACCGTCCCATACGGTATAAATGGGAATCAGAGGTATTATGTAAGTAAAAAACAGACGGGAAATTTTAAACGGTTTGAAAAAGGGTGTAAAAATTAAAAAGGCGATTGGGTGAATTATCATCAAACCAAGAATGGCAAAAATACTTTTTTCACCACCGTCGAAAAAACCAATAGCCGCACGGTTTTCTGAGGCATTTTCTATAATTCTTTTTACTTGTTCGGGCTGAAAATGGTGTACTGCCGAAAACATGGTACGAAAGCCTTTTAAGTCTGTTGGTACGTTTGTGGCGTCTATTGAGATGGATGAATAATTTATACCGCTGTTTGTTTTTGCTTTCAAAAAAGCATAAGCCTTTATATTGGGAAATTTGTCTGTAAGTGTTATTGAAATTTTATGTCTGCTGATTTTGTTTATTTGATCATACACTTGTTCTATGTAACCACCACCACCCGAACATAAATCAATTATTTTGTTCTCGTTAATTTCTTTGAGTGTTTGGTTAATAAGAGGTATTGTTGGTTTGTAAAGTTCACTTATTATTAAAAAGTACCGTAAAAAATCAGTTCCACCTGTCCGTATAACATTGGGGAACCACGATAAATCTTCAAACTCAAATAAGTGAACTCTCATTGTCAAATTTTCATTTTCTTTTGTCTTTCCGGTGTGTCCGACAGCCAACGTTTTCGGGCTTGGCGTTGGGTAGGAAATAGAAGCACAAAGGCTCCAAGTTTGCACATTATCCTGTCTGACACAAAACCCGTGTTACAAGCGGCTGAGCTGGTTGAATTGTAGTACTCAATGCTTTTTCAACCAATCTTGTCATAGTTTTCGTAAAGTATTCTCAACTCGTCTCGTACTTCCATAAGAGCAAATCCTAATGGATTTTTCCTCTCCACGTCGTCGGATCATGGGCTTTAGGATTGTCTTCGCTTAATCCAATTCTCCAAATGGTGTCTAACGGACTTGCTTCTACAAGAATTTTGTTACCTGTCGTTTTTATAATTCTCTAAAATATCTTCCATTGAAAGCTGTCCTTCGTTAAAAAGCCTTGACTTATATTCAACTTTTAGTTTGTCTAAAAGTCTTGCCATATTAAAACCAATTGCATAAAAGTATTTCGTTTTTTCTGTTTGATAAAGCCATTTGTCTTGTGTGATGTCGTATTGGCGAAACTTGTCAAAAGATTTGAATGAAGTGTCAGACTTTAATAATTTGTCGTCTGGTCGTCTGATTGAGAAGTTATTGTAAAGTGAATACTCAACATACCTTGCTGTTCCTTCCGTTGTTTCATAACATTTTTCGTATTGCTCAATGTTTAGCTTTAATTTTTCTGAGACAAACTTTCTTCTTTGGAGTCTCCAATTAAAGAAACTATCAATGAGTTGTATTGTTTTAATGCTGTCTTTTTCGGCAATAGCTTGAAGTAAAAACTGATTTTCCTGGTCGATAGACTTTTTAAACCATAAATTGTTCTTGTACATTGACGTTAAACTGTCTTCTGGAATGTAGGCAATTTCCTTTTCATAATAACCAAGAAATGCTTGGTGTTTGAATTGAAAACCGTGAAAATATTCGTGAATAACCATAGTTGCCCACTCTTTAGTTGATAGTACTTTCGGAATAGTTTTGAAAGTTTCTTCATAACCACTACACATCATAAATGGAGAATGATAATCGTAGTCATCTGTCGGGTCGCCCAAAGTCATTGCCGTTTCCATATGAAATGGTAAACTGTCAACTCTATTTTTCGTTTTGTAAATTTTTAGTTGCCGGCCTTGAAACACCAAGTCTGATTTGAATGCATTGAGGAATTTGTCTGTTGGATTAGCAACGTATGAGCTGGTATCAGTAAAATAAATTAGCGGTAAATCGTATTCTTTATCGTTAAAAGTCTTCCAATAATTTTCGTCAACTGTCTGTTTAAGATTGTAAACGAACTCAATTCTGTCAAATATTTTTTGCTCAACGCCATATTGTTTCTCCTTGCAAGAAAACAACAACATTGTCGAAATTATAAGTAAAAATTTTCGCATCGGAGATCTTAAAATGGCAGGAACCTCTTAAATATACGCAATTTAGAATCTGCATAATTGCCGCACGTTCTTAAAAGTCCGCCAGCAGATACCCTCACTCCAGAGCGGTTCAGAAGTCTTCCTCTATTCAGCTTCCTTCTCCCCTAACAGAGCGCCGGCTTATGTTGCCATTATACATTCAAACATCCCGGGCACAGGCATTTTTTATTGCAATAGCGCGCATCCGGATCCGGATTCTCCCACCTCCGTAATATCGATATATATGACTGATAACAATTGCGTTACACATGTTATTACATCGCGCTTCATTTTTAACATTTTTCTCCCGTTTCACCATTATCCACATTTTATTCAAAATGTGAATAGTTAAAATCAATTCATTATCAATATATTAAAACACTTTTCAACGGCAAAATCCAAGCAATTCACTTACTTATCAACGAATAAACATCTTATAAAGGATTGATTAAGTGGGAGATTGTGGCAGAAAGTGGATAAAAGTGGCAAAATTGTCCTAATTTTATACTCAATACATTTTTCACCAATCCACAATTGAGACTATGGCCGGATACACCGGACAATATGATTGCAAAGTAGATGCTAAAGGAAGGATGAAACTTCCTGCGGGGATACTGCGTCAGTTGCCGGAAGATTGCCGTGATAAATTCGTCATCAACAAGGGATTAGATAACAACCTGGACCTGTACACGCTGCCGGCCTGGGAAAAGATCACAGAGAAGCTCGAAAAGCTGAACCGGTTCAACAGCAAGCACAGGGATTTTCTGCGGGCTTTCTACAAAAATGTATTTCATGTTGAAACAGACAACAGCGAACGTATCCTCATACCTAAAAGAGTCGCAGACCTGGTCGGTATCAAAGATGATGCTGTCATCCTGGGTTACGGTTCCAATATCGAGATCTGGTCAAAAGAAGAATATGAAGCGAAGATCAATGTAGAAGTGGAAGATTTCTCTGATCTGGCAGATGAAGTATTAGGCAATTTAAACCTGAACGAATGAGTTACCACGTACCAGTTATGCTCAAAGAATGCATAAAGGGGCTGAATATCCAGCCTTCAGGCACTTACGTGGACGTAACTTTCGGCGGAGGGGGTCACAGCAGAGCGATCCTCAACGAGTTGGGACCGCAGGGAAGGTTATTTGTCTTTGACCAGGATGAGAACGCGAAAGCCAACCTGCCTGACGACACACGGGTCACCTTTATTCACAGCAACTACAGGCATCTCGCCAAATATCTGCGACTCCATAAAGGTATTCCGGCAGACGGTATCCTCGGCGACTTCGGCGTCTCTTCCCACCAGATCGATACTCCGGAACGAGGCTTTTCCATACGTTTTGAGGGACGGCTGGATATGCGGATGGATCCCAGAGCTGACCTCAGCGCCTGGGAAGTCATCAATACCTATTCCAGGGAACAGCTGACAGACCTCTTTTTTAAATACGGAGAAATCAGTAATGCGAGACGATTGGCCGCCGCTATCATGGAAGCCAGGGAAGTAGCAGGAAAAATAGACAGTACTTCCGATCTGGCAGACCTGGCCCGACCATTATCCCAGGGAAAAGGAGCCAAATACCTTGCGCAGGTATTCCAGGCGCTCCGGATCGAAGTCAACGATGAGATCAAAGCGATAGAAGAGTTTCTCATCCAGACACCACAGGTCCTCCGGCCGGGAGGCCGGTTAGTCATCATGTCTTACCACTCCCTGGAGGACCGACCCGTAAAAAACTTCATGAAGTTCGGTGTACTGAGCGGAGAACCTGAAAAAGACCTGTACGGCAGATACGATTGCCCGTGGAAATTGATCACCAGAAAACCAATAGAAGCATCCGAAGAAGAAACAGCAGATAATTCCAGAGCCAGAAGTGCCAGACTAAGAATAGCGGAAAGGATATGAAAACGCAGGAAGAGATACCGGTCGAAGCAGCAACAGAGGAACTATCCGAAAAAGAGATCATCTATCGCCAGGTGGTTAACGGTATCCTCGACATGCTCGGACTCTCCGACTGGCTTTCCTACAGCAAGGTGATCAGGCAGGTCGCTTTTTTCACCTTCCTCATTGGTTTAGGCATCTTCCATGTTTTCAACTCTCACCGGGCCGAACGCATGGTAAGAGAGATCAGCTCCCTGGAACAGGAGATCAAAGAACTGCGATGGGAACAGATGTCGATCAAATCGGATCTCATGAAGCGGAGCATGCAGTCTGACATAGAAACAGCAGTAGCACCGCAAGGATTAAAAAGCTTAAAAACACCACCCTATAAGATCGTAATCAGGAAGAATGAAAATTAAGACCAACATATTATTGCGCATCTATTTCGTCTTTGGGATCATTTCCCTGAGCGGGATCGCTATTGTATGGAAGGTCTACTATATCCAGAATTATAAAGATGGTTTCTGGGTCAGAAAATCCGAAGAGCTTTCAACCAGGATATTCTCTATTCCTGCCGAACGGGGCAATATCTACACCTTTGACGACAGGTTACTGGCGACCTCTATTCCTTACTTCGATCTCTACGTGGACTTCGGTGCTGAAGGAATGACCCAAGATCTCTTCAACAGGAATGTGGACTCACTGGCCATTATGATGGCTCAGAAATTCCAGGCAAAAAGTGTTGAAAAATATAAGCGGGAGCTGATCCAGGCCAAAAAGGCTAAGAAAAGATATTACCTGATCAAGAGGAATGTAGATTACGCCACACTCACCGAGATCAAACAGTGGCCGCTCTTCAGAGAAGGCAAATACAAAGGCGGGCTGATCACAGAGATCCGACAGAGCAGAAAGAATCCATATTCTATCCTGGCCCTCAGGACGATCGGGGAAAACAGGGAAAACGCACCTTCTGTAGGTATAGAGGCATCCTACAATCAATACCTGGCGGGTGTAAAAGGCACTATGTTGAAACAGAAGATTGCCGGCAATACCTGGATGCCGATCCACAACGAGTCCGCTATCGAGCCTAAGAACGGAAAAGATATTGTTTCAACCCTGAATATCAACCTGCAGGATGCTGCAGAACACGCCCTGGCAAAAGCATTAGACTCCAGCAATGCTGATTTCGGCTGCGCTGTAGTGATGGAAGTACATACCGGTGCTATCCGGGCCATTGCCAACCTGGGCAGGACCAGAAATGGTAAGCTCTGGGAGATCGACAATTACGCGATCCGCTTCCAAAGCGAACCGGGTTCCACATTCAAGCTGGCCAGTTATCTCATGCTTCTGGATATGGAAGCTATCAGGCCTAACGACACTATCAATATCGGCGGCGGTCAGTGGAACTTTTACGGAAGAAGAATGGCGGACGATCATATTCATGAAACGGCCATCAGCATAAGAGAAGCTTTTGCCAGATCCTCCAATATCGCTATCGCCCGGCTGATCGACAGACACTTCAAGAAGAGAAGGGCAGCCTTCTACAGAAATATGGAAAATTACGGTCTGACCGACTTGTCAGGTATAGATCTGATCGGCGAAGTCAAACCACGGGTGACCAAACCGAATACCTGGAGTAATCTTTCCCTGCCCTGGAGAGCAACCGGGTATGAACAGATGTTCACCCCGATCCAGATACTGACCTTTTACAATACCGTAGCGAACGGAGGATACCGGGCCAAACCCTACCTGATCGAAAAGATCGTGGAAAACGGCAAGGTGATCAAAACTTTCGGACCGGAGATCTCCTCAAAACCCATTGCTAAAGAGAAAGCCATTTTACAGGTACAGGAGCTGCTGAGAAGTGTCATCGAACATCCTAAAGGTACCGGTCATGCTATCCAGTCAGCATATTTTTCCCTGGCAGGAAAATCCGGAACTGCCAAGATCAGAGATGCTTCTTCCGGGACTTATTCCAACGCCAACCAGGCCATGTTTGCAGGATTTTTCCCTGCAGAAAAACCCAGGTACTCCTGTGTGGTCATGATCTACAACCCTAAAGGAATCTACCGGACCGGCGGCGGACTGGCCGCACCGGTATTCAAGGAGATAGCAGAAAAAGCACTGGCTACCGATGTGCACATCTCTCCTACCTACAAGGAGCTTCCGATAGAAAAGCAACCGGTACTGGCACAAACAAAAGGCGAAACACAACAATTAAAAACGCTGCTGTCCAGATACGGATACAGCATAGATGTAGGAGATGAGATCTCTTATATCGATGTGGAAGTCAAACACTCCGGTGTCCGGCTCAAACCTACTGTAGGAGCAGAAGCGGTAGTACCCGATCTGTCAGGGATGAATTTTGACGATGCCCTCTTCCTGCTGGAGAACATGGGCCTGGTCATTCAATATAACGGATTCGGAAAAGTGGTATCACAGTCACTGGCTCCGGGCACCAGGGTAAAAAAAGGAGATCCTATTCAGATAACTATGAAAACAGGCGCGTGAAAACTGCACAGGACATATTATATGGCGTAAACTTACTGGAAGTTTCAGGATATACCTCCATTGAAATCGAAGGGATCACCATGGATTCACGCCAGGTGAACAGGCACTGGGCTTTTGTAGCCAGCAGGGGAACTGCTGCCGACGGTCACCAGTTCATAGACAAAGCTGTTGAGAAAGGCGCTACCCTGATTGTCTGTGAGCACCTCCCTTTTACCCTGGCGGAGAACGTGACCTATATAAAAGTTTCGGACAGCAGGAAAGCGCTGGGGCTCATGGCCGCTAATTTCTATGATCATCCATCTGACGCTCTGAAACTCGTAGGGGTCACCGGTACAAACGGAAAAACAACCGTAACAACTATCCTGTATCAGTTATTCAGAAGTCTTGGTCATCAAACCGGCCTGCTCTCTACTATAAGAAACCTGATCAACGGGGAAGAATACCCCTCTACACATACCACCGGAGATGCCGTCAGCATCAATAAGCTGCTCCGTCAAATGGTAGATAAAGGGTGTACACATGCCTTCATGGAGGTGAGCTCCCACGCGATAGATCAGGATCGCATCTACGGATTAAAATTCACAGGTGGTGTCTTTACAAACATCAGCCACGATCACCTGGATTATCATAAGACCTTCAAAGACTACATTTTTGCCAAGAAGCGCTTCTTTGACCATCTTCCCAAAGAAGCTTTTGCCCTGGTCAACAAGGATGACAAGCGCGGCGAAGTGATGCTGCAAAACTGTGCCGCGGAACATTATACCTATGCCATACGGACTATGGCCGACTTCCATGCGAGGATCATGGAAAGCAATTTTAACGGGATGGTGCTCCAGATTGAAGGTATGGACATGCATACCCGCATGATGGGCCGCTTCAATGCATATAACCTGCTGACCGCCTATGCAGTGGCCACCTTGCTGGGTATAGAAAAGCACGAAGCGCTCAGGATCATCAGCATGCTGCCTGGTGCACAGGGAAGATTTGACTGGATCCGATCCGATAAGGAACAGATCATCGGTATAATCGATTACGCTCATACACCGGACGCTCTGAAAAACGTACTGGATACGGTCAGAGAAGTGCGTACCGGGAATGAGCAGCTGATCACTATTATAGGTTGCGGTGGGGACAGAGACCGGGAAAAGCGGCCTAAGATGGCCCTTATTGCCGCCGAGCTAAGCGACAGGGTGATCCTGACCTCTGATAACCCAAGAAGTGAAGATCCGCTCAGTATCCTGGCAGAAATGCAGAGCGGTATTCCCGGACAACATTATAAAAAAGTATTGGTGCAAAGCGACCGGAAAGAAGCGATCCGGATGGCTGTTGCCTTAGCGAACAGAGGAGATATTCTCATGCTGGCCGGCAAAGGTCACGAAACCTACCAGGAGATCAAAGGTGTCAGACATCCTTTTGATGATAAAGCAATATTGCAGCAAACCTTTCAAGAAATGGACAAATAATGCTATACCACCTGTTTCAATTCCTGGACAATCAATATGATCTTGCAGGTGCAGGACTGTTCCAGTTCTCTACATTCAGGGCTATTGTTGCATTCATCCTTTCGATGAGTATGGCCACACTCATCGGGAAAAGGATCATTTTCCGGCTGCGCAGAATGCAGATCGGTGAAGATGTGAGAGACCTGGGTCTGCACGGACAGATTGAGAAAAAAGGCACTCCTACCATGGGTGGTGTGATCATCATTGCTGCCATACTGATCCCTACCTTGCTGCTTGCGCAACTCAATAACGTCTACATCTGGCTGATCATCTTTGCAGTGGTCTCCATGGGCGGCATCGGGTTCCTCGACGACTATATCAAAGTATTCAAGAAAGATAAAGAAGGACTTAAAGGCAGGTTCAAGATCATCGCCCAGGTCAGCCTGGGTATCGTTGTCGGTGCGGTGCTTTACTTCCACGACAACGTCCGGGTGAAAGACTTTGAAAGGATCTATTATTATAAAGTCAGCGAAAATGGAAAAATCGAATGGAACAAACCGGTCAAAGCAGAAGCGTATAAGAAAAACAGCGGCCAGGAGGTAGAAGTATTCAAAGACGGCTTTTTCCTGACGCACGATACCCGTTCATTCAAAACCAACGTACCATTCCTGAAAGATAACCTACTGGATTACAGCCTATTACTCAAACCTTTTACAAATGATTTCCTGAAATGGGGCTGGCTGGTATTCATCCCGATCGTCATCTTCATCATCACTGCCGTATCCAATGCAGCCAACCTGACTGACGGGATCGACGGACTGGCAACAGGAACCTCTGCTATTATTATGCTGACCTTAGGCTTGTTCGCCTTTGTATCCGGTAATATAGTGCTGGCGGATTACCTCAATATCCTCTACATACCGCTTTCCGGAGAGATCCTGGTCGCCTGTGCTGCCATCGTAGGCGCCTGTGTAGGTTTCTTATGGTATAATGCATATCCCGCCAGCGTGTTCATGGGCGACACTGGCAGCCTGATGCTGGGCGGAGTGATCGCCACGATCGCCATCATCATTCGCAAAGAGCTGCTGATCCCTGTATTGTGCGGAATATTCCTGGCAGAGAACCTGTCAGTAGTGCTCCAGGTAAGCTATTTCAAATACACCAAGAAAAAATTCGGCGAGGGCCGCAGGATCTTCAAGATGGCTCCTCTACACCACCACTATCAGAAGCTGGGTTATCATGAATCCAAGATCGTGACCCGGTTCTGGATCGTCAGCATCATGCTGGCCGTATTAGCCATCATCACCCTCAAAGTCAGATAATACATGGCAGAAAAGGTAGTCATATTAGGTTCTGGGGAAAGCGGCACAGGAGCTGCCATACTGGCTAAAAAGCTGGGCATGGAGGTTTTTGTCTCCGACAAAGGTGCTATCAAACCTCAATACCAGGAAGAGCTGGACCAGCTCGGTATTAGCTATGAATCCGGAACACATACCATAGAAAAGATCCGGCAGGCAGATATCGTCATTAAAAGCCCGGGTATACCGGACAAGGTCCAATTGATCAAAGACCTTAAAAGCCAGGGAAAAGAGATCATTTCCGAAATCGAATTCGGCTGGAGATACGCTCAGGGTAAAATAATAGCGATTACCGGCGCTAACGGTAAGACCACTACCACTTCCCTGGTCTTTCACATCCTGAGGAATGCCGGGTACAATGTTGCCCTCGGCGGTAATATCGGGAAGAGCTTCGCAAGGCTTGTGGCCAATGAACCGGCAGAATGGTATGTACTGGAACTCAGCAGCTTCCAGCTGGACGGATGCGTGTCATTCCGCCCGCATGTATCCATACTGTGCAATATCACGGAAGACCACCTGGACAGGTATGAATATCAATATGAAAACTACATCCGCTCTAAGCTGAGCATCACTAAAAACCAACAAGAAGACGACTTCTTCATTTACTGCGCAGACGATCCTACCACAAAAGAATACCTGCACTGGGTCACCTCACCGGTAAAGAAAGTCCCTACCACCATAGGCCGGCAACTGGACTATGGAGGATACATCATCAACGAACAACTTTTTATTCAAACAGATAAACACCCTTTTAATATGCCAATCAATGAATTTGCTCTCCAAGGTATCCACAATTCTTACAATTCCATGGCTGCCGGCGTTGCCGCCAAGCTGGTAGGGGTCCGCAAGGAAACCATCAGGGAAAGTTTGCAGGATTTTGTCAACCTGGAACACAGACTGGAATTTGTAGCCACCATTAGAGGGGTTGATTTTATTAATGATTCCAAAGCTACCAATGTCAATTCTGCCTGGTACGCACTGGAAACGATGAATAAACAAGTCGTATGGATCGCCGGCGGTGTGGACAAAGGCAATGACTACACTATTCTGAAAAACCTGGTCGCAGAGAAGGTGAAGGCCATCATCTGCCTGGGAAAAGATAATGAGAAACTGCACAAGGCGTTCTCCGATGTAGTCGGTTATATTGTCGACGCTGATTCGGCCGAAAAAGCTGTTCAGCTGGCCTACAATATCTCTGAAAAAGGAGATGCCGTATTGTTGTCCCCGGCTTGTGCCAGTTTTGACCTCTTCGACAACTACGAAGACAGAGGTAACCAGTTTAAAAGATACGTCAGAAGCTTATAATCGTGATTGGAAGGATCATAGATAATATTAAAGGTGACCGGGTGATCTGGTTTATACTGATAGCACTATCCTGCATATCGCTGCTGGCAGTATACAGCTCTACCCGTTCCCTGGCATATCGTCAGCAGGGAGGCAACACAGAGTTTTATCTGTTTAAGCACCTCTTTGTGCTGGGTCTTGGTCTGTTGATCACTTACGGCGTACATACGATCAGCCATCACTACTTTTCCAAGATCGCCAAGGTGATGCTGCTCATCTCCTTCCCGCTCCTGATCTACACGCTGTTCTTCGGAAATGAAATGAACGACGCCAGGCGCTGGATCACCCTGCCCGTTATCAATATTTCCTTCCAGAGCAGTGACTTTGCAAAAATGGCGCTGATCATGTACACCTCCAGGACACTGGCGGTAAAACAAGGTGTCATCAAAAATTTCAAGGATGGATTTCTGCCTATCATGGTGCCGATAGTAGGTATCTGCAGCCTGATCATGTTTGAGAACATGTCTACGGCATTGATCCTGTTCATGACCAACCTGATCATCATGTTCCTGGGCCGGGTCAACATGAAATACATTATCACCACCATCGGTCTGGGCGTTTTCTTCATAGCTGCCGTAGTGGCTATCTCCTATTTCTCACCGGACGGCGGACGTTATGAAACCTGGAAAAACCGGATCGTAGAATATATAGATCACAATCCTGAGGAACCGACTTACCAGATCCTCCATTCCAATATCGCTATTGCCAAAGGCGGTCTTTTCAGGATTGCACCTGGTAAGAGCACCCAGAGCAACTTCCTGCCGGAAGCCTATTCCGACTTTATATATGCCACCATTATTGAAGAGTATGGATTGATCGGAGGGGCATTTGTTATTTTCCTGTACCTGTTGCTCCTGTACAGAGTGATCAAGATCGTTCAGAGCAGCAACCGGGTATTCGGTGCGTTGATGGCGCTAGGACTGGGCATGAGCATAGTCATACAGGCTTTCATCAACATGGGCGTAGCCGTCAACCTGCTTCCTGTTACCGGTCTGACCCTGCCTTTCGTGAGCATGGGAGGCAGTTCTATCTGGTTCAACGGATTTGCAATGGGCATCATCCTGAGTGTAAGCAGGTATATAGAAGAAAACCAAACCAATAAGAGCCAGGTGAACGTTGCAAGGCAACCACAGGTAGAATTAAACGTATAGATCATGCAACCGGATAGAACCTATAAAATCATCATATCAGGAGGAGGCACAGGCGGTCATATCTTCCCTGCAATTGCCATTGCAGACGGACTGAGAGACAGCGAACTTCCTGTAGAGATCCTTTTTGTAGGTGCTAAAGGCCGGATGGAAATGGAAAAAGTACCGGCGGCCGGTTATAAAATAGAAGGACTGGAGATCAGCGGATTTCAAAGATCTCTCAGCTTACAAAACCTTTCTTTTCCTTTTAAAGTATTGCGGAGCCTGCAGCATGCCCGGCAAATCATAAAAACATTCCAGCCGGATATCGCGATCGGCGTCGGTGGTTATGCCAGCGGGCCATTGCTGTTTGCAGCGGCCTCCAAAGGTGTCCCGACGGTGATCCAGGAACAAAACTCATACCCGGGCGTTACCAACAAGATCTTATCCAAAAGAGCCAAACGCATTTTTGTCGCCTATCCTGATATGGAGAAATTTTTCCCTGCAGACAAGATCGTTTATTCCGGCAACCCGGTCAGGACGGCGATCACTGCACCCCTTCCCGGCAAAGAAGAAAGCTGCAGATTTTTCGGACTGGATCCGTCAAAACCTGTAGTGCTCAGCTTCGGAGGAAGCCTGGGCGCACTGACCCTTAACGATAGCATCGAGCAAGGTATCGGGAAATTTCACCAGGCAAATATCCAGGTCATCTGGCAAACCGGCAGCTACTATTATAAAGGTATTACCGGAAGATGGAAAGACCGGGTCCCCGCAGGCATACTCATCAAAGAGTTCCTGAAAGAAATGCACTATGCTTATGGTGCAGCAGACCTGATCATTTCCAGGGCCGGCGCACTCTCGATCTCTGAACTCTGTATCGTAGGAAAGCCTACCATCCTGGTGCCTTCTCCCAATGTAGCGGAAGATCACCAAATCAAAAACGCCATGGCACTGGTCAACCACCAGGCTGCCATACTCGTAAAAGACGCAGAAGCCAGAACAGTGCTCTGTGATTCTGCTATCGAAACATTGAAACAACCTGAATTGCTCCGGCAATTGAGCACACAAATAAAAACTTTAGGAAAGGCAGACGCCACTGCCACCATTGTCAATAATATCATCAATATTCTCCGGGGATAATGCAAATACAAGACATACATAAGATCTTCTTTCTGGGCATAGGCGGTATAGGTATGAGCGCCCTGGCAAGGTATTTTAATGGCAGAGGCATTGAAGTGGCCGGGTATGACAAAACGCCTACCGCGCTGACCCGTGAACTGGAGGCCGAAGGTATCCGCATTACTTTCGAGGACAGCGTGGACACGCTGATGCATGATGCAGACCTGATCGTTTATACGCCAGCTATTCCTAAAGACCATATACAGAAAAACTATTACGCCGGACAGGGTTTCCTGATGAAGAAAAGAGCGGAGGTTCTGGGGCTCATCGCTAATGAATTATTCAATATCTCCATTGCGGGCTCACATGGCAAGACCTCTACTTCTTCCCTGGTGGCGCACATCCTGCATGCTTCCGGTAAAGATGTTGCCGCTTTCCTCGGTGGCATTTGTCTCAACTTTCAAAGTAATTACGTAGATGGTAATACCTATGCCGTTGCAGAAGCAGATGAATTCGACCGCTCTTTCCTCCAGCTGACACCCAATATTGCCCTGGTCACTTCCGTAGATACCGATCACCTTGATATCTATGGCAACTTTGAGGCGATCAGGGAAAGCTTCAAAGCATTCCTGCAACAAGTCAGAACCGGCGGGGAGATCTTTATCCATCACCTGGCAGACAGAGACATACTGCCCGAGGGGGCCGTATACCAGACCTATGCCTATGATCTGGAGCAGGCAGATTTCCACGCCTTTAATATATCTGTCAAAGATGGTGCAACTCATTTCGACCTGAATACACCGGAAGGCGTTATTCCCGATCTGACCCTGAACTACGGCGGCAGGCATAATGCGGAGAATGCTATCGGAGCATCCGCCGTCGCTTTGTCTGTAGGCGTACAGGAAAATGAATTAAGGGCTACGCTGGCTTCCTTTAAAGGTGTTCGCAGAAGATTTGAGATCCACTATAAGGACAACGAACATGTGTACATAGACGACTACGCGCATCATCCAAGAGAGATAGATGCCGCGATCGCTACCGCCCGCAACCTTTACCCGGGCAAACACCTGACCGTCATTTTCCAGCCCCACCTCTTTTCAAGGACCAGGGACCTGGCGACTGAATTTGCAGCATCGCTGAGTCATGCCGATACTGTCGGGCTGTTGCCCATTTATCCGGCCAGAGAACTGCCTGTCGAAGGAGTGAGCAGCCGGCTGATATTCGATCAGATTAATATGGAAGATAAACACCTGGTGGAAAAAAAGGATATACTTGATTTCCTGAAATCCGGTTATAATGAGGTGATCATGACCGTGGGTGCGGGAGATATAGACACTTTAACAACCCCTATCCGTAACTGGCTGAAAGAAAAAGTTAAAATGATATGAGGTGGAGAAATATATTCCTTAAACTTGGCTTACTACTGTTCTTCAGTGGCTTCATCGCATTATTGTGCATGTCTGCACAGTACGGTGTACCACAGGCCAGTACTGATGCGAACGTCCGGATCGATTATGAGCACGGTCATTCCTTCATTACCAAAGAACTGGTAGAAAAGAAAGTGGCCGAATATTTCTCCGACTCCAGTAAAGTGGAAGCCGGGAAATTGCCCAAGCTGGAAAAATATCTCAAAGAGCATCCGCACATCAAGAACGCCAATGCTTTTATTGACAGTAAAGGCAAGCTGCATATCAATATAGAGCAGATCAACCCGATTGCCAGAGTGCTGCCGAAAGGCGGAGGCAGTTTTTACATAGATGCTGAAAGAAGAAAGATCCCTGCTTCCGGCATTTATACAGCGAAAGTACCTGTCCTGTCAGGTTACATTCCTGAAGTCTGCAACAGTGTGGCCGCCATAGAATCCTGGGAGCTCAAATCCCTGGTCAAGGTGATAGAGACCACGTTGCAGGATGAATACTGGTCGGCTCAAATAGCACAGGCAATCATGTCCGATTCGGGAGAGATGAAAATGGTTCCCCGTATCGGCAACCATATAGTAACGTTAGGAGACAGCACGGATCTGGAAGGAAAGCTCAGCAGACTGGAAACCTACTACTCGGAAGTAGCCAGGAATATAGGATGGGATGTCTACCAGAGCCTGGATGTACAGTATAAGAATCAAATTGTTTGTAAATAAATCTGTTATATGAAAGAAATAATTATTCAAGCAGTTGACATAGGTACGACCAAAGTCGCAGCCATTATAGCTAAGAAAACTCCTAACGACAAGCTGGAGATCTTAGGTATCGGCACAGCGCCTTCATTTGGCGTGATCAGGGCCGACGTTGCCAACATCAACAGAACTGTTGACGCGATCAGAAAAGCTGTAGCGGAAGCAGAAGCCCAATCAGGAATACCTTTTAATGATGTATATGTGGGTATTGCGGGCAGCCACATCAACAGCCTGCAGCACAGGGCAGTGCTGATGCGGCCGGAATACCACGAGATCATCTCCGAGAAGGACATCCAGAGATTAAAAGACGATATGAAGCGGCTCCCCCTTCCACCGGGAGATATCATCATAGAAATTCTGCCCCAGGAATACACTGTAGACCATATTGCCGGGGTGCAGGATCCCATCGGTATGCCTGGCAGCAAGATAGAAGCCAATTTCCATATCATTACCGGTTCGGAAACTGCAGTCAACAATATCAAACGCTGTATCTACGAAGCCGGACTGAATGTGAAAGAGGTGATCATGCAGCCACTGGCCTCTGCTGCTGCGGTGCTTTGTGAAGACGAACTGCAGGCAGGGGTTGCCCTCGTAGATATAGGCGGCGGCACTACAGATATAGCCATCTTTGTGGACGGTATGATCGGGCATACAGCAGTGATTCCTTTCGGAGGAGAGATCATCACAGAAGACATCAAGAAAGGATGCAACATCCTGAAGGGAACTGCGGAAAGTGTCAAAGTTCAGCACGGATGCGCTTTCGCCAATGAAAGCCATGATAATGTAGTGGTGACCATTCCGGGCGTACATGACCGGCCGCCGAGAGAGATCTCTCTCAAAAACCTGGCAAGCATCATCCAGGCCAGGATGGAAGATATCCTCGATTATATCAGCAATGAGATAGAGATCTCCGGGCTGGGTGAAAGGCTGATGTGCGGCATCGTGTTCACCGGCGGCGGCTCCAAGCTCAAACATCTGAGACAATTATCCGAATTCCACACAGGGATGGAGACCAGGGTCGGACTTCCTAACGAACATTTAGCCAAATCCAAAGTACAAAATGTGGACAACCCAATCTACTCAACAGGTATAGGTTTAATTATCAAAGGATTAGAACGATATAATTCTGAACACATTTTAACAGAAACACCTGCACAAAATGTGGAAAACTCCAAAAATGTGGAAAATACAAAGGCGGTTTCGCCTGAAAATCCTGTAGTTTTAGAAGATAAAACCAAAGAAGCAGAACCTAAAATCCAAGAGGAAAGACCTGACAGTCCCAAGCAGAAATCAGGAGGTTTATCAGATTTCTTCAAAAAGGCAGGAAAGAGAATTAACGAATGGATCGGTGACGACATGGATGATTTTACTGATACCAAATAATTAACATCAACAAACCAGATATATGTTTTTCGATATACAACCAGAGGACGAGTCCATCATCAAGGTAATAGGTGTTGGTGGAGGTGGTAGCAACGCTGTGAACTTCATGTACAAGCAAGGGATCACCGGAGTGAACTTCATTATCTGCAACACAGATCAGCAGGCGCTGGCCAGCAGTGAGGTTCCCAATAAGATCCAGTTAGGTCCTTCTCTCACCGGAGGTCGCGGAGCAGGTGCCAAACCTGAAGTGGGCAAAGAAGCTACATTAGAATCAGAAGAAGAGATCCGTAAAGCATTAGGCAATAATACCCAGATGGTATTTGTCACTGCCGGTATGGGTGGTGGAACAGGTACCGGAGGTGCTCCCGTAGTAGCCAAGATTGCCAAGGATATGGGCATTCTTACAGTAGGTATCGTGACTGTTCCTTTCACCTTTGAAGGTAAAAGTAAAAGAGATAAAGCAACCTGCGGACTTGAGGAGCTGGGCAACCATGTCGATTCCCTGATCGTTATCTCTAATAACAAGCTCAGAGAGATCTATGGTAACCTTTCCCTGACAGCAGCTTTCAGCCATGCTGATAATATCCTGACAACTGCAGCAAGAGGTATTTCAGAGATCATCACCAAACCGGGCCTGGTCAACGTTGACTTTGAAGACGTCAAGACCGTTATGCTCAACAGCGGTGTATCCATCATGGGTATCGGTGTGGCAAGCGGCGAAGGAAGAGCAACCAAAGCTATTGACGCGGCACTGGCTTCTCCTCTTCTTGATGATAACGACATCTATGGCGCAAGAGGTATATTACTCTATATATCTTCCGGTACTAAAGAAGTGACCATGGACGAGGTTTCCCAGATCACCGACTATGTACAACAGGCTGCCAATAATGATACAGAAATCATCTGGGGTGTTTGCCAGGATGATTCTCTCGAAGATGAGGTATCCGTCACGCTGATCGCTACCGGTTTTAATCACAAAGAGCGCCCAAAGCAAACTCCTGAGAAAGTAGTGGTGACCATCGATCAGCCTGCTGCTGTAGCAGCTGTCCCGGCACCCAAAACAGAAGTTAAAGTAGAAGCCGTTGTAGCTCAGCCAGAGCCGCAGGTGACCCGTCTTGAGCTCAAAAAGAAAGAAGAAGTGTCTTTTGAAGTAGAGTTACCGGTACTACCCGCAGAGCCTGCTGCTGCTCCTGCCCAACCAGCTTTCACGATCAGACATATTGACACGCCTGCAGTAGAAGCACCCAAGCCTGTTGCTCCTGCATCACAGGCAGAAAAGTCTGACCGGTCTGATATGAACAGGGAGATTCTGAGAAGAAGACTCAGCGGCGGACGTCTCAATGATCCTAAATTCATCCAGGAAATGGAAAGAGTTCCTTCTTTCGAGAGAAAAAATAAGAAATTCGACAATATTCCTCATTCTTCTCAGTCCCATCTTTCAAGGTATACGATTGTAGATAGCTTCGAAGATGAAAACGGAAATTCCCTGGATCTGAAAAAGAACTCATTCCTGAGCGATAAGCCGGATTGATAACCTGAAACAAACAATTTCATATAACAGTAAGGGCTCCGCAAGGAGCCCTTTTTATTTTACATCATCCGGAAACTTACCGGCGGTTCAGAACTACCTGATACATGGTCAATGCTGCTGCAACACTGACATTGTACGACTCCAGCTTCTGAATGGGAATTTTATAGAAGGCATCTATTTCCTTCTGCACAGCCGCACTGATCCCGGTATCTTCTGCTCCCATGACCAATGCCAGCGGCTCATTTCCATCTATATCTGTGATGCAGGCTTCCGTATGTGCATGAATACCGATAACCTTAATACCATTCAACTTCAGATCTTTCAGTGCTGTTGCGAGGTTAGAAACCCTGCATACAGGTAAGTCCAGCAGTGCGCCTGCAGAAGTTTTAATGGCGTCTGCCTGTATCGGAGCGCTGCCTCTCTGCGGAATAACCAGCGCGTGAACGCCCAGTCCATAAGCCGTACGGGCAATGGCTCCTATATTCCTGACATCTGTCACTTCATCCAATACCACGAAGAAAGGTAGTTCCCCGCTATCCAGTACGGTGTTGATCACATCCTGCAGCTCATAATAATCTATCAGTGAGGAAAGGGCGGCCACGCCCTGATGATTACTTCCTCTGACTTCACGGTCCAACTTTTGTTCAGGTACTACCTGGAAATGTATATCTATCTGCCTGCACAATTGTTTGATCTTATCAACAGCCTCTCCTTTTGCATTTTTAGAGATCAGGATCTTGTCGATCTTTTTTCCCGTCTCTATCGCTTCTAAAACAGGATGCCGGCCAATGATGTATGGAGACTTAGACATAACTGCCTGCAAGTTAATGAAATTATCAGGCAGGGTTATAAACAGGCCTGTCCCACTGATAGAATTCGCCCTCAACATATCAACCACCTGAGAGTTCCTATCAGCTTTCAACATAGAGTATATCTATTATTATATAAATAAAAAGGACTCCAATCCAGAAAACGTCCTTTACCAGGTGTAGAATAAAAAGGACATAAAATGGGGAAAAACATCTCGGTTATATTTTTAATGATTATATATAACATTTATTATCAACAATATAAACACAAGCACATGATTTGCTCATAATAAGGTGCGAAATGGCAGATACGACATGTTTGAGTTAAGGAGAAATGAAGACTTTTTAAAACGCACATCAACATATGGCATTTTAATAAATAATTATTTCTTAACTTATATACAATTAAATGGACGAAATGCTATTTAACCTTAATAAAGAAAATGCAAACAAAAAATTGGTTAGCCTGTTTACCCGCCTGGCAACCGAGACCGTTGATCTGGAACAGCAGCATGCCACTTTATTAAACAACTTCAGGAAGTTAGCAGAAGCAACTTTCCCTGCTGCTATGCTTAAAGAGATAGATACTATACTAAATGCTCATAACCCCATGAGCAGAATCATTCATCTGATATCGCTGAAGTCCTGTCCCAAGCAGGAAGAAAAGGCCAGAGCGGAGATGACTGACGATTACACCGATGATCCTTTTGACTTTATCCTGCAGATCAAGGAATTATCCTACGTCAAAATCTCCGTTTATGATCATATCCAGCAGATAGCCTCTACTTTGCAGCTGACGGAAATTGTCGCAAGATTAAAAGATGCTGTTGAAAAAGAACAATCGTTGATATCCATTTTAAACAACGTCATCACAAATAGTTTTTATACTGAAAATAATCCTGAAGATGACAATGGCTAAATACAGGATTTTTAGCACACCTTTATTGATTTATAAACCATACAAATTTATAAATCTATAAAATACAGCACCATTACTTGCAAACGGAATTAATTAACAAAATTAAGTTGCTTCTCCGACATGAATTTTCAATTAATTAACAGCCAATTTGTTTTATTAATCATACATTAAAAAATATTTAATGGCTTAACAAGTAATTAAAATATGAGTAATACTCTAATAATTAACCGTGATCAAATGCTATCAGGTTTAATTAAAAAAATAATGAACAAGCATAACATTGAAGCTATTGAAAGTTTCACGTTACCAGCCGGATTAGATATCTTGAAGAAGAACAAATTTGATGTTATTATATACGACAGTCCCTTTTCTGAGAATAAAGATATTTTTAATATCCTCAGGCAAATAAAGGAAGTCTCTTCAGGAGCGCTCATCCTTTTCATTGTAGAAAAAATAAACATCAATCAGACTGTTGAACTGGTTAAAGAAGGGGTTTATAATTTTATCACTAAGCCCATCTTCCCGGATGAGCTCATCAGCCTTGTGAAACGGGCAATCCAGGAAAAGAACAACATCAATGGTGCATTGCCACCTTCTTCTTTTCCTTCAAGAGATCAGGCAGAAACTTCGACAAAAATATCCGATACCTGGGTGCAAGGCGTCAGCAAAGAAGCCAAGAAATTATATAAGCAGATCCATCTCGTGGCCAACACTCCTTTCAGCGTGATCATATACGGAGAAACGGGCACAGGAAAAGAGTCTGTCGCCAGCCTGTTAAGTAAAGGAGACAAATCCAGAAGCACTTTCATTGCCATAGATTGCGGTTGCCTGTCCAAGGATCTGGCCGCAAGCGAATTATTCGGTCATGAAAAAGGTGCTTTTACAGGCGCTGCACAAATGAAAAAAGGTGCATTCGAACTGGCAGATAAAGGCACGCTTTTCCTGGATGAGATCGGCAACCTCAATTATGAAGTACAGACCTATCTCTTACGGGCGATCCAGGAAAAGAAGATCCGGAGGATCGGTGGAAGCAAGGAAATAAAAGTAGATGTCAGGATCATTGTGGCATCCAATGAAAACCTGCTGGAAGCAGTCAATGCCGGCAGGTTCCGGGAAGATCTCTACCACAGGCTGAACGAATTTGAGATCAATATTCCTCCTTTGAGGGAAAGAAAAGAAGATTTGCAGCTGTTCATTGATTTCTTTCTTTCGGAGGTCAATATAGAACTGAATAAAAACGTGCTGCCCCCGGATGAAAAAGCTTTTAAATGCCTGTATGACTATCATTGGCCGGGCAATATCAGGGAATTGAAAAATGTTGTCCGCAGGGCCTGCCTGTTAACACAGGACGGAAGGAATATCGAAAAAAAGCACCTGCCGCTGGAGATCTGTAAGAATATCTACCACCTGGATGAGCTGAAAGAGATCACAGCAGACCTGATGACGGAAAGCACAGACCTCAAAGATACCAGCAGAAAAGCCGAGGTCATCCGGATCATAGAAGTACTGAAAGAGGTCAACTATAATAAGACCAAAGCAGCTATGCGACTCAATATCGACAGGAAAACACTTTATAATAAGCTCAAGCACCTCATGGGCGTCAGGAACAAATAAGCCATAACCGACTCCTAATGACAAAACAAGCATCCGGATATAAATCCCGTTTTATTCTCCTGTATCCGGAAAAATTATACAGAAATAAAAACTATAAATAATACATAAAAATAAGATTATAAATATAATAATATAAAATAAGAACCTGGAACAACAGCAGAAATAAACCCGTTCCTTCGTAAGGATGCACAAATGATCTACTATGGAAAAGCATATAGATGAAATAAGGAAGTTCTGCATAGCAAACAATGAGACCATAGCTACTGCAGAAAGTGTTACCGCCGGATATATACAATGGCTGCTGAGCACAGCTGTAAGCTCACAGGATTTTTTCCAGGGCGGAATCACCGTTTATAACTGTGCCCAGAAAACCCGTCACCTGGGTGTAGAACCTATCAATGCCCTGAAATACAACGGAGTAGAAAGTTCCATAGCACTCAGGATGGCCAGGGAATGCTGCAGGCTGTTTTGCAGTTCTATAGGTATCGGAATCACCGGCTTTGCTGCTCCGGATCCCAAGTACGATATACAAACGCCTTTCTCATTTATCGCTATAGTCTATAAAGAAACGCCTTTATACCTCGGAAAAGTGGCAGCTACGAAAAGCGTTTTTACCGATATACAAAAAGAATATGCCTTAACCGCCATCTCCCTGACCGCTGAGAAATTAAACAATTTACACTGATCATTTTAAAAGTCTTAATTATGAGTACAAAAGAGCAACCTGTGAAAAAGCTTCCACCCCAGGAACAGTCTCATCAGCCGGGCGTAGAAAGCAAAATGAAGCCTCAACCGGTTTCCGAACCGATCCAGGAGAAAAGTGCAGGAAGGGTAAAGAACAAGGTAGCGCTGATTACCGGCGGTGACAGCGGAATAGGGAAAGCCGTGGCATTAAGCCTGGCCAAAGAAGGAGCCGATATCATTATTGTCTACCTGGAAGAAGAGGAAGATGCTCAGAAAACAGCCAACGAGATCATTGAAACAGGCAGAAGCGTCATGTTATGCCCCGGAGATATTACAGACGAATCTTTTTGTAAGGATGTCGTTAAACGCGTCATTAAGAATTTCAAAAAGATAGATATTCTCATTAACAACGCAGCAGTGCAGTATCCCGTAGAAAATTTTGAAGAGATCACTAAGGAGCAGCTTGTTAAAACATTCAGTGTGAATGTCTTTTCAGCATTTTATTTTACCCTTGCGGCCCTGCCTCATATGAAAAAAGGCAGTGTGATCATCAATACCACTTCTGTAACCGCTTACCGGGGCAGCCATCACCTGGTCGATTATTCTGCTACCAAAGGTGCGCTGGTCTCCTTTACCAGGTCCCTTTCTTCAGCACTGGCTAAAAAAGGTATACGGGTCAATGCTGTTGCTCCCGGTCCCATCTGGACACCGCTGATCCCTTCCAGCTTTGACAAAAAGCAAGTGGGCAAATTCGGGCAGGACACGCCGATGGGCCGGCCCGGACAACCCAATGAAGTGGCTTCCTGTTTCCTGTTCCTAGCTTCAGAGGAATCCAGCTATATAACCGGTCAGGTGCTGCATCCGAATGGTGGCGAGATCATCAACGGATAAAAAGAGAAGCCTCCTACGTTTTCCAACTGCAGGAGACTCTCTCTTCCGCTTTAGCGGAAAGAATTGATTCTATTCCCAGGTCACTTGTATCCCATCATTATCTGACGCCACCGGTTTTCGGGCGGTTTCTCGTGCTGTCCGGCGCATTATTCTTAGCTTTCCGGTTGGTATCCGTACTTCTGTCTCTTGAATACTCTTTTGACTGGTTACCGGTATCCATTGCCGGGTTAAAACTCGGATTAGCCGGAATCACCGGCGGATTTTCTACCGTATCATCATTATATTCAGAAGCATTGTCATTATGCCATTCGTCATTGTTTTGTCTTTTCTCCATACACGAAAAGAGGAATATGCTCAAGGCTATTATTAAGTATTTCATACTGATTGATTTTAGGTTTTTAAATTCTGAAAAATATACCAGGTCCCGGAAGGTGGTACAGAGAACAGGTCAGCTAGGAAGAAATAGGAAGCAAATACGAAAAATGCAAATACCAGATGCCCGAGAAATATCACCAGCAGGAACTTCGGCACATTCAGGATAAAATCTGCTGAACGTAATCTTATCAGAAAATACCAGACACCTAAGGCTATTACTCCGTGTACAAGTCCGAATAACAGGATCTTGATGATATCAATATCATGGATCAGGAACGGCCATATTTTGAAATAAATAACAGAAGCAATGATCCCGATCAGGTAATGTAAAATACAACCCAACTTTTTTCTTCTCTCTGCATTACGAACTTCATCCTGCTTTTCATCTTTGTTAAACACCAACCTTCCCAATGTAGATGGCAGTGTGTAATTATACCCCATCATGAAATAAAAAAGATGAGAGAATAAAGTAAAGAAGAACGTTCCTATTGCTCCTGCTACTATTTCTATGATAAGATTCATAAATAACCCCAGGTATGATGAATGATCTGTTCGTTATTGAACCGGTACCAGATCATCTAAAAGAATCTTCCGGAAGGGCCATATGATCTGTTGTTGGTCACATCATCCTGGCTCCGGTTACTTGCAAAACCGCTTCTGTTGGTCCTGCTCCGGCCCAGTCTCCGGTTTCTTACCGCACGACGGCCTCTGTCATTTACTTCATCTGCATAACGGCCAGGGTCGGACTGGTTCAGCCGGTCGTCATTATACCGGTCATTGTATTGACGATCTGCATAATAAGGCTCATCGCCAAAATCGTCGTCATCATCAAAATCATTATCCCAGTCGTTATCAAAATCTGAACGATAATCTTCGCGGTCAAATTCATCATTATCCCGAAAGCCATATCTTCTTTCCCTGTCGTAGGAGTTATCGTTATCGTCTGAGTCAAAGGATCGCCTTCTGTCCTCGTACCTGCCCCGGTCACCCTGGTTATTGAATCCATAATCATCATAATCCTGATAAGGATCCATGATCCGGAATCCGTCTTCTGATACATAGCCCCGGCCCCGTTCGTAGTTGGACTGATTTCCGGAACCGTAGTACCTGTCTCTGTCCCGGGAGCCCTGAGTGTTTCTGTTAGCTGTTATATAACTGTCTCTTCTTGGCGTCGAAGGCTGATCGATATAGTTACCAGATCCAGTTCGCCCGCGCCTCTGATTTCCGGAAGATCCGTAATAGTCACTTCCTCTTGATTGCTTAGCCATAATATTAATTTTTAGATATTAAAATATTATCACTGTATCCAAAGCTTATTCCGTACAAAGCCTTAGCCCGGTTTATTTTCCATACTGGTAAATACCCTGTTCATTACTAAGGAGATAAGAATTCACTTTAATTTATATTCTATTATGTACCGGAAAAGAAAGATGCTTCAGGGTGTGCATGTTTTTCCCCTTAAAGAGAAGCGATATCCGCACTATCCAAATAAAGCCGGATATATTCCAGGGTAGTTAAAAAAAAGATACCGCTGATTCAGCTGCTCAATACTCACCCGATGCCTTATACAAGTATTTTGAATACATTACTAGCCGGAAAGGGCTGCCATCTGCCCGGTGGCACCTTTACCTCTAAACAGTAATTAATATAATATATGGACTGGCAAAGAATATTGATCAATGATTTCTCCTTTCAATTTCTATGTGAGATTATGATCCGTACAATTATTATGTTCTTAATTATCCTCTTTGTATTGAGAATATCCGGGAAAAGAGGGGTACGGCAGCTGTCAATTTTCGAAATGGCCGTGATCATCGGCCTGGGTTCCGCAGCCGGCGATCCTATGTTTAATGAAGATATCGCCATATTGCCGGCTTTCATTGTTTGCATCACGGCTATCCTGCTGTACAGGATGATCACCTGGCTAGCTGCCAGAAGAGAAAGTTTTGAAAAGATCATAGAAGGAAAACCCATTTATATCGTAGAGGAAGGTAAGATGGTGATCAAAGATGATTCCCACCGGGTATTTGCAAAAGATGAGTTCTTTGCAGAGCTCCGGCAAACAGGGGTTGAACACCTGGGCCAGGTCAAGATCGCTTTACTGGAAACTTCCGGCCAGATGAGCGTGTATTTTTATGGTGATAAAGAAGTAAGACCCGGATTACCGATCATTCCCAAGCAGTATCAGCAGCACTCTGCTGTTATAAAAGAAGAAGGTCTTTACGCCTGCGCTTATTGTGGAAATGTAAAAGCATTAGCTCCCGGCACGTGCACCTGCGAACGTTGTAAGCATACAGAATGGGTCAGCGCCATTTCTACATTGCGTGTTACTTAAGATTATGACTAACTATATCTCTTAACAGTATCTGATATTGTTTCTAAAAAAAGAGGCCGTCCAAAAAGTCTTTAACTTTTTCGGATTCCGATGAAACCGGATAAGGGAAATCTGCAGATGAAATGATCAGACTGACGAAAAGATTTCTCCGTATTTCCGGAATGCCGATTGTTTTGACCTTTTAAACAGCCTCCTGTATAATTTTAGTATTGTTTTTATTCCGCCGAACGGTCCTGGTCTTCGCTGATCTCGCAGGCTTCATCATTGATCTCTTCTGCAATATCGGTCAGCAGAAGGTCTGTTTCCTCCTCCTCTTCAAGCGTGCGATCCAGGATTTCCGCTACTTTATTCAGGCCTAATACATCCGCCAGCTCGCAAAGCGAACCGTAAGAAGCGATCTCATAATGCTCTACCTTCTGGGCAGCTATGATCAGGGCCGAATCCCTTACCGGGCTTTCCTCATAATTGTCAATGATCTCCTGGGCCTCCTTGATAAGTCCTTCCATAGCCTCACACTTTTCTGATCCTTTGTTCAGATTCAGGCGGTTGAATATCTTTTCCAGGCGGCTGACATGTTTGTGCGTCTGTTGTAAATGATGCTCAAATGCATCAGCCAGTTCTTCACTGTCAGCAGCTTTTACCATTTTAGGAAGCGCTTCCACGAGCTGTTTTTCTGCACTGTATATATCCTTAAGTCCATCTGTCAACAGGTCCTTTAAGGTTTTTTTCGTCTTTTCGCCTGTGATCATGGATGTCACATTTTCCACAGCTTTTTTAGCTGTACTTGTCGCTTTATTTTCCATAGTATTTTATTTAGTCAGTTTAAATATTAGCAGACCTATATAATCATAGGCCTGCCAGGGTGAATAATAACACAAAAGATTATCTGCTTGAAGAAGACCTGCTTCGTGTCCGTGTGTTTCTGCTTCTTGAGGAAGAGCTTCTTCCTGAACTTCCGGATGACCTGCCCCTTCCTGAAGAAGAGGAAGTACTGCCATGAGAGGCACGGCCGCCCATAGCAGATATACGGCGATGCTCTTCAGGATCCATCGCTGCAAAGCCGCGACGGCTGCTGCTGCCTCTGCCAGAAGATGAACCGGAACTTCTGCTGCTTCTGCCGGATGATGAGCCGGTGCTTCTGCTGCTACCGCCTCTGCCGGAGGAAGAACCTGAACTACGATTGCTTCTGCCGGAAGAGGAACCCGAGCTTCTGCTGCTGCCTCTGCCGGAGGATGAGCCGGAGCTTCTGCTGCTACTGCTTCTGCCGGAAGAGGATCCTGAGCTACGGCTGCTTCTGCCGGAGTCACTATCGCTATGGGAAGCACGACCGCCCTTGGCTGCTATACGACGACGTTTTTCCGGATCCATCGCTGCGAATCCGCGACGGCTGCTGCCACCACTTCTGCCGGAAGATGAACCTGTACTTCTGCTGCTGCCGGAAGATGTGCCGGAGCTTCTGGATGAAGAACCGGTGCTTCTGCTGCGACCGGTATCTCCACTGTGTGAAGCACGACCGCCCTTGGCTGCTATACGACGTTGCTTTTCAGGATCCATAGATGCAAAACCCTGACGGCCGCTACCTGAACGGGAACTACGGCTGCTGGTACTGCTACCTGAAGAAGACGCATATCTACGGCTGCTTCCACCTGAACGACCTCCATGAGAAGCACGGCCGCCTTTTGCTGCTATGCGACGGCGTTTTTCCGGGTCCATAGCCGCAAATCCTCTGCGGGAACCTCTCCGGTCATCCTCATCGTCATCTTCATCATAGTCGTCATCATCTTCATCATAGTCATCTTCGTCCTCGTCGTCGTCATAATCGTCATCATCATAATCATCCTCGTCGTAATCGTCATCGTCATACTCGTCTTCATCGTCCTCGTCGTCGTATTCATCCTCATCATAGTCATCATCGTACTCATCGTCGAAGTCGTCATCATACTGATCATCATAGTCTTCATCGTACTCGTCTTCATCATCGTACTCTTCCCAACCATGATCTCTGGTATATCCGCGATCATCGTCCTGGTGCCTTTGTGAAGATGTCTGCCTGTTTGTTGAAGAACTGCCGCGATTACCGCCTCTTGTTTCTCTTGTTTGTCTAGCCATAATATTGATTTTTGGTATTAATAAATATGACAGACCAAGACCAAAAGCTATTCCACCGGAAATCGAATAAAAATATCAATATAAAAACATATACTTAACAGTAATGTCCAAAAGAATATTATAACAATAATCTTTAAGCATAAGACCAGAAGCCCAAAAACGGATCCTTACCCTGAGCGGGCATCATTTTCCCCGATAGTGTATATTACTCCACAATACCGGGTACACCGTCAGGTGATAGAACAATCTGCCGGCAATAAATAAAAAAGCCATTCCATATTCATCTCAAAATAAGGAATGGCAAAAAAGTGCACACCACACACACCACACTTTTTTAAACACATAAAGAACGGGGTTGCGCTGATCTGCACAACACTATTGGGAACGGCACAAATATACTTTTGGCATGATGAACAGCCGGAAAAATCATTTCTCATATCATGAAAATCTATCTCAAATCCTGAAAAAATGATATCAAAATCCTGAAAAACCGATAAAATGGATAAAAATCAGCCGTTTTATTAGAAAAGAGGCATTCCGGAAAAATGTGCTCCGGTACCGGTTAACAAGGATTGAAAACAGCATATGAGCAGCATGCAGACAGATACTACGGTCAACATTACAATCCGGGTTATCTTTCTGAAGCGGCATTCTTTTCACTCATATCCATATACAAAGATGGTGTAAGGCCGGTAATCTCTTTGAAGTTTTTATAAAAGGTATTCAGGCTGCTGAAGCCCACCCGGTCAGCCAATTCTTTAATAGAGATATTTTTACCATGCTCAGTAATGAGCCTTCTCGCTTCATTGATCCTGTAAGCGTTGACAAAGGCGTTAAAATTATTGTTACTATAAGTATTGATCGCCTGGGAGACATACTTATCATTGGTATTAAGAGCCGAACTCAGATCTGACACGGAAAGATCATTCCGGCAGAACAATTTTTCATTCTCCATCAAGTGGATAATGCGGTTGTATAGTTCCGCCAGTTTTGACCCTTCGGTATTATCTGCAACCGGCTCCTCCTGCAATACAGGGAACACATTGGTATGCTGCAGCGCCAGGTTATTCTGGTAAAGAGACTCTATATACCTGCGCATACGGATCATCATGAGCACAATGACCACCGTAGAGAACGCCAGGATAATGATGATCAATAAAGAAGCGATCAGCAATGTTCTTTTATTCCTGATCTCAGCGGCTTGCTTTATAATGATCTTTTCCTTGGACTCCGTCTCATAGATCGCCCTCAGCTCTTCGTACCGGTCCAACGCCCGCTTCTCTTTCAGTTCTGCCGCCACCTTGAAATACTCCTCCATGGTCTGGTCATATCCCTTCCTGTTACCGGTTATGACATATAGGCCTGCTATACCGAGGTAGAGATCTTCCATGGCCTGGTTATTCCCGTTTTCGATGAACAAGGATTTGGCTTTCAGCATGTAATCGATGGCCTGATCATATTTCTGCTTCCTTTTGCACATACCCGCTTCCTCCATATAGATATCGGCGATCAGGGTACTGGCTCCTATTTCTTCCGAGACCCGGAGCGCTTCATCCAGGTAAGGCCGGGCTTGTTCGTCGTCGTCTCTCTGAATGTAGTTCATACTGATATTCATCAGCATCTGTGCTACACCATAATAATAATTCAGTTCCCGGTATAAAGACAAAGCTGTCAACTGGTACTGCAATGCCTTGTCCGGCTCTTTCTTGCTGATGTATAATTTCCCGAAGTTCTGGTAGCACAATGCTTTGTTGAGCGTATCATTGGCCCGGGTAAAATATTCCAGTGCTTTTCTGAGCCGGCTTTCCGCTCTTTCATAGTTAGCCGTTTTAATATCCAGCAGGCTGATATTGATCCAACATTGTCCCACTCCTACCTGGTCGTTCAGCTCCTCACAGATAACCAGGGATTTCATATAGGCTTCGAATGCTTCCGGAATGCGCTCCATAACATCATAGTTGACGCCCAGGTTATTCCAGCACTTTTCGGCAAATACCGGATCACCTTTCGCATAATCACTCTGAAGCGCTTTTTTGTAATATTCACTTGAAAGGTTGACCCGGGTAAGGTAATAGTTCCCCACTCCCAGCAGATAATAGCATTCTGCAATCAGCTGATCATCTTCTCTGCTGATAGCCACCTCCAGCAATGAATCTGCCATTACAACGGCATCTGCGGGGTTTTTAAAGAAAAGTTCCCTGATTTCCTCTTTGACCTTATCACTACCTTTGGATGCTCCATTGGCCGTTGACCATAGCGAGAAAAAAACAAAAAGGAGAAAAAAAGGATAAAAATAGCTAGTGGATCTCTCCATCAGGGCACACGTGTTTGATCAAATTTAAGAGAAATGCTGCGCATCACAAATTATTCATTTATAAACATTAAGTAAAATCTTTACCCTTTATTCCGGCCGGCAAAAGCTAATACGTTTTTAATATCTGTATTATATGCTGCTCTAAAGTAAGCTAACAGACAACCCAGCAGCAGCAAGCATTAACAACACTTAATAAGCTCTTTGCTGCTACCTTACTTCCACCTTTTTCAGTTCATTGTTGGCATGGAAGACAGGAAAATACATCAGTTCTATTTTAGCAGGATTCAGCGTATAAGTGCCCGTATACCTTGGCAATAAGTCTATATTGAAGATATATTCTCCCCGCGGCAGCCGCTCACAAAAGATTGCAACTTCATTCCGGAAATATTCCCGGTGCGCTTCAAAATATTGCTGCCTGCCTTTGTTTTCATAGGAACAGGCGCCCGGTATCGGTACATTGATCATGATATACTCCGCAGGTTTATGTATCACCACCTTAGCCTGCAAGGTTACCTTTTTCCCAGCTTCCAGGTAGTTATTAGTCTGTCCGAGAAAGGTCGTTGATATCTCAAAATCATTTTTCGTGACCTCCGGATCAGTCTTCCAGTAGTGTTGATAGAGTGTCAGGTATACCGGAAAATCTCCCGTCTTTCTGATCTTCAACGGTTCGGACAGATTTACTTTTAAAGAAGCCGGGAAGGCAATAAGTGTTGTATCCAAACCACCTGTAAACTGCAGCTTCGGCAACGCTATGGTTTTCCGGCCTTTCAACAGATCGGGCAGAATGGTCTCGATGATCTGTGAAGAGATATAAATGTTGTTCCATTTCCCGGATGACCGCTGCTCAAAGAAATAATTCCTGATCTTTCCAAGTACCTCCGAATGGTCTGCAGCCGTATCCGCTTTCAGGATCCTGTAAACCCTGATCGTTTGCTGAACAGCATTATCATGGATGGCTAATCCTTTTCCATCTGCATCAGCATAATAAACATTACCAAACAGGGTCGTCTTTTTATACTTATCGATATCCTGAAGCTGGTATGTCTCTCTGACAGATTGCTTCAGCTCTATGATCTTCAACCTGGTTGTAAAAGGCAGATCGGGTATTGTATCTACCGGTTCAAGGTATTTCCTGTAATCCACCTGGGCCCCGATGGCCTGTAATATATTCAGGATATCCAGTCTTTTATCCGGGTAAGATTCCTTTTCCAATTGCCAGACCAGCTCCATAGCGATTTTATCCCGGTCTATTGCAACCGGGTAACCTTTTTTCCCGGCCTGTATCAAGGCTTCCAATACGTGCACACTGATCCAATAAGTGACCTCTGAATCCTTCCACCATCCCCAGAGGCCGTTCGGTTTTTTCCGCTCATCCAGTAACTTAATAACATTGAGAATGTTTTTATCCTCTTTGAACGGTTCATTCCTGTATTCAGCTATGCTCCTTTTCGCGAGCAACGCTTTTAGCTTGGAAGCCAGCTGCTCATTACACAAATATCTATAGTTATATACTGTTTCTATCTCATTGCTGATCACCTGCAAAGCATCTGTCCTGGCATAAATGCTCAGCTCTCCTTTACCGGAGTCGACCGGAACTGTAATAGTCGTATCCCGGTCCAGCACTTCAAACAGTCCTGAAATTTGTTCTAATCCGGCAGGAAATACCAGTATACTTCTCAATTCACCGTCAAAATAGCCATCCTCCCGCTCAATAGTGTACTGCACGGATAACGTGTCGGATACGGCCTTTACCATTAAGGTATCTATCAGCGCGCTTTTACAGATCCGTAAAGGGTATTTCCGGGATATATCGCCGACTCTGAATTCTGTCACCAGGCGGACCGGATCCTGCTGGTAGTTGAGCGCCTTCCCGACAACATCCGCAATATCTCCTGCTACCAGGAAACGAGGTAATGCCAACTGAGCGGCTAAAGATTTGTAAGCCTTGATCTCTCCGATCACCTGACCGGATTGTTTTTTGCCGGTCATGGCCAGGTAATGCGTTTGCCAACTGGTAATATCATCGGGGAATTTCACTTCAAAACGGGCCTTTCCGGCTTTATCCGTTCTCAGCTTCGGTTGCCAGAAAGCATAATCCGAAAACTGAGATCTTACTGAGAGCCGCCGGAGATTGTCTTCTTCTTCCTGCGCAGGGTCCTGAAACGCGCTCGTCGTTATCAGCACTACTCCGTTCTTCGCATCCGGCCCATACATCTCAATGTCCTTCTTCTCCTTTAACACCTCCACTTTAATAATAGAACCGGGATCAATATCCCGGATATTTCCCTTATACACCTTGCCATTGACGATCCATAAAGGATCAGATAAACCCGAAGGAATCACAGCTTCAGCAAGCTGCAAAGGAATTCCGCCGGTTTCTAACGTAGTGATACCCGACAGCTTCATCACTTCAATTGAAACCGGAGCCTCCAATATTCTCTCCTCCACCCTGGAAGCACTCACCACTACTTCAGCCAGGCTACTCTCTTCTTCACCCAGATACACATCGAGCTCCTGCCCGGCTAATACTTCCCGGGTTTGACTTTTATATCCGATATATGTGAATCTCAACTGGCTGTATCCTGCAGGAACATTTAAAGAATAATAGCCATCCAGGTCGGTGACTGTCCCCATGGTGGTCCCTTCTATCAGTACATTGGCACCTATCAGCGGCTCTCCTGTTTCATCATAAACATAACCAGCGATATTATTCGAACCGTGCTGATACTGCGGCTCCCGTATGATCCTGACCTTTTGCGCCTGAGGCTGGTAAAACGGAATATCGCGCATCGACTCCTGCTCCATTATGCTATCTACGGCTCTTATGTACAAACTATCTGAATCCTGGCAGAGTGTATCGGAAAATATCATCCGGTATCTGTTGACACCTCTTTCCCTGACATCAATGTGCTGAAAGGCCTGGTAATACCCGTTTTCATAGAAAAACAGCAACTGGTATCTGTTACCCTCTTTCAATCCCTGCATCCTGTCGGTACCCGGCGCATAAATTCTTAAGATCTTTCCGGTGCTGTCATTCAGAAGAATATAGCTGAGCCCGGCCCGCCTGGTCTCATTAACCAGATACAGTCTGCCGGTTCCCTCGCTCTGGTATTGCGGCCATCTGCTGTACCTGCGCACATCCGGACGGTGTATTACATTAGTGCCCCGTTTCCAGTTCTCGTACGCCACCTGGTAGGTCAGCACTGTATCCCTGAGGCCAGGGATTGCCTTACTACCGGATAAATATTTAGGATAGGAGGTAACAGGTTCGCTTTTCATCCGGATCAGGTCCGGGGAGAAGGTATATTCATAATAAGGCTCCATCATGAACGCCCGCTCAAATTCATCAAACCTTCCGAAATGGGAAGATCCCGAAACGGGTCCTATCAGGTATCGGCCATTATATTTACTGTTCAGCAAATAAAACTGGTTCCCACTCTGCACATATGCCCTGTTGCCCATAGCCGGATCGTACAGCGGTAAAGTATACCGGTGCAGGAGCTGTTGCTCAAAAGTATCCAGGGTATCCCGTACATCTGAAGCTTTTATTTGCTGTCCCCGCAACATAGTATCCAGGCTGAAGATCTTTTTCATTCCTTCCCGGAAATACATACTGTCAATCGTAATATCTTTATGAGTGGTCCGGAGCCTGATCTGGTGATACCCGGGACTGATTTGGAAGGAATACGGTACAGGTACGGCAGACCAGCTAAAATACACCGGTCTGCTGTCCACATAGATCACATGCACCGGGACCGGTTTACCTTTAGCCATTACAAAAGGGGCAAATTGTGTGATATTATCAGACATCCGGTACTCATAACTGTAAACAGAATGCCCGGGATATATAAAACGATAATATCCTAGCGTGTCCAACCCGGCAAGCACCTTCCATTGCTCATAATCCAGGGAACGATCGGTGGATGAGCTGCCGGACTGATTTACAAACTTAAAGCGATTAATAAAGGTCTTTCCTTTCCGGGCTTTACCCATATAAGGCAGGGCAGGCGGAGCATATTGAAATTTCTTAGTCAGCGAATAAGCCGTTAAGTCCGCATCTTTAACCGGATCGCCCTGGCTGTTAGTCACCTTTACCTCTATCTGGACCTTTTCTCCCGGAGATACCATGGCAGGCTGCTCTACCTCTATATTCAGCTTCTTATCCAGTAAAGGTATCTTATAGTTTTCCTCCCTTACTTTTCCCGCCCAAAGATACCTCAGGTATATGTAGTAATGCTGTCTGGTCCGGACTTCCCTGGTATACAGCAATGTATCCGTGTATCCGGCAGCTTCTTCCTTGTTCAGGCGGTATATGTTGTAGTTGAATGGCAGGTTTCTCGGATTATCGACCAGGATCTTCAGGGTCTGGCCGTCCCGTTCCGAATAGCAGCTCAGCAAAGGGCTTTCTTTTTCCAGGATAAGGGTATTCTTCAGGCTAGCTGTTCCGATCTCATATATGCTGTAATAAGGATTGACTTTCAACCGCACCGGTATTGTACCTTCATACAGCAACACTTTATTGGAGAAGTGGTCCCACCCGTATATTTTCCCCGCTTTTTCTTCCGATATACCGTTCCTGAGGTATTCGAAATGAATAGTATCTTTCTCAGGGCGGATATTCAGCTCTTCCTTATTGTAATAATACGAGACCTTTCCCTGGTGTGTCCTCACCTCGTTATCAGCGGTCAGTAGTTTCACCTGTATAGTATACTCCAGGTTCATTTCCGGGAAAACCGAACCGGGAATAATAATTTCAGTTTCCCCATCGGGAGACAGAGGCCTTTTTAAAGACAGTAATGTATCCGGGATGAAGGTATAATCCTTAAAATACTGCAAATGATTTCCGGGTGTTAAAGTAATTTCCACCCTTCCATCCAGCAGGTTCAGATCATTAATATCCGTGCCCCTGACAAAAAGCTTCAGATCTCTTCCTTTATAATGCTTGTCCTGCCCCAGCCTGACCTTCAGCTGAGTATTTTTCAACTCATAATCTTCATATCTGAATGAGCTGCTGAGATAGGTATCTTCATCTTTGGATTGCAAATCCAGTGTATAATTCCTGTCCAGTTTCAGCCCCAATGAATCATGCAGTACAAAAACGGATTCGTATGCGCCCTTCCTGTAAGGAGACAGTTCACCCAATATCTTCCTACTCTGCCCGGTATGGAGTGCAATCATCACCTTCTGATTCAGTGGTTTACCTTTCCGGTTCACTATGAAGGCTTTGAATCTGACCGTATCCGCCTGTCTGAATACCGGCTGGTTGAAAACCAGGTAACCCCTGTATTGCTTATCCGGCCGGTCATACTTATTGAATTTCTGCTTGAACCGTCTGAAATAATACTTCGATTGATAGATCACGCCTGCCGGATATCCGCGCTTAATAGACTTAACGCCATCTACGGGTAACCTGACCACATATCGGACAGGCCGCCATACGTACTTCAGCGGACTTCTGAAGGCGACCTTCCTGTATGCCCGTCTGAACAGCGGGTTATTCAGTTGCCGTTCCAGCGTATACATAACCTGCTGCCCGTTATATTCTATGGTCACGAGGCCATTCCGGTTTGATTTCCGGTCTACATAATATTGAAGATCTTTCTTAAACTCCAGCAACTTACCTCCTACACTCACTCTGGCATTCGGTATAATATTTCCGTACAAATCGACCACCTGTATGCAGAGATCCGTCTCATTGTTCAGGATATATGCGCTGAAATCGTGAACCGTATTGATCCAGATCCGTTGCCTGTCTTTGTCAGCCAGTGTTTTAAGGTAATGCCCGGGAGGCAGTAATGCTTGATACTGACTATCTGTAGGAAAAGAATCTACTACCGTATGAAAGAAAGAAGAATCTATTATCCAGAGATCTGCCTTGTAGATGCGCGCAGCTTCCTCATTAGTGAGCCGGAAGATATAGGTATAATAACTGGAGGTCCTGCTTTTAAGCAGATCCTGTCCCTGAACAGAAAATACCTGCAACACGAGCAGCGCCATCAGCATTGCCCTGTAATAATAGCTCTGAAGATTCATGTTTACCACATATTACAACACCGTCCAATGTACATACATTTTCCCGGACGGTTTCTACCCTGAAACAGCGAAAATATATTACAGACCATAATATGATTCTATCAGAATTAATTAATCATTTACCGGGAAAGTCTAAGTTTTCCTCAGCTAATAATTACTGAAGGATATGAATAAACCGATAAGGAAACAATGAAAAAGCCGGAAGTAAAAATTTATGCCCGGAATACGATATGTGCAGCTGTAGCAGCAGTTCTGCCTTTGTCAAACTGAATGCCAATGCCTGTTCGCCCGCTAAGCTCCGCAACAAGCTTTAAGCCCAGTCCCGACAGCGGATTCTGACTGGCATTGTTACTGATAGCCTGTTCGTAATCTGCCTGCGTAAATGGCTGGCCGTCATTTTCGATAGAGAGTATATTGTTTTCAAAAACAATAGTTACAGAACTCTTATCAGGTGCTGCTTTTATAGCATTCTGCAAAAGATTTCTGATAATCGTCCGGAGAAAATAGGCATCTGTTTGTACAAGCGTCTGCTCAGGAATCTGATTGATGACATTGAGCTCTTTTGCTTCGATATTTAACTGCAATAAGCGGATACATTCTGCGACCAGCTCCCGCAATATCACCTTATTTTCTTTAGGCTCAAATTGATCCAGCTGGGTTTTGCTCCACAATAGCAGGTCTTCCATGGTTTCTAAGAGAGAACTTGTAGCCGTCTGTATTTTGTGGTTTAAGCTCTGCTTTTGCTCCTGGCTGAGCGGAACGTTTTCCATTTGCTGCAAGCGTAAAAATTGATATACCTGACTGATCGGCGAACGCAAGTCGTGACTGAGAATGCTGAAAAGCTTTGCTTTGGTTTGATTCGCCTCTTCCAGAGACCGGTTCAAGGTATTTAGCTTTTGATTGGTCCGCTGCTTATTTTTCATGTTCCTGTACAGGCTAAAGCACAATACGGCAAAAAGTCCCAGAACAGCGACCAGGAAATAGGTAGTTCTCTTTTGCAATTTATTTTTTTCGTCCAGCAGTTTAATCCTGGCTTCTTTTTTCTCCGCCTGAAAGCGGGCCTGCATTTCGGCCACTTTTTCCTGGCCCGCATTGGTGATCAGGGAATCTTTCAAAAGTTGATAGGCCTTTTCCTGGAAGCCGTACGCTTGGGCATGCTCGCCCAATGCAGCATAGGCAGCGGCAAGATTATTCAGGCTGTTTACCCTGAATTTCAGATCATTCATCTGCTGACCAATGGCCAGGGCTTTCTCAAAATAATCGCGGGCCTGAGGCATACCTCCCGGAAGAAAAGCGTAATACATGCCCAGGTTGCTGTAAGAGATACCTTCCTTACTCAGGTTTCCGCTTTTTTGCGCATAATACAGCATACTGTCGTTGGCAAGCTTCACTGCGTTCATATCGCCCGATTGCAACAGGAAGCTGCTCCTTTTTTGCCAGGCATTGAACAGCAGGTTAGGATTGTCCGTACGTTTTGCGGCAGCTATTTCCAGGCCGGAAAAGTAGAAAGCAGAATCAGGTTTTTTGGTAACCAGATAAGCAGTAGCCAGTGTGCTGTAAATATTGCAGCGTGCAGCATCATTCAATGCTTTATCTTTAGTATTCTCCAGCAGTGATCTCAGATTGCGGATGGCCTCCTGAGAATTGCCTATATTCACGTAAACCTGTGCCAGGTTAACGGTTACTTTTGAAGCTTGGATTGACCGGCCCAATACTTCATAAATTTTCTGGGCACGAATGTAATATTCGGTTTGCCGGGCATAATCATTCAGCTTACCGTATAAAACGCCGATATTGTTCAACGCATTTGCATCGTTTTCACTTTTGCGCCTTTTTCCAGCAGACATCAGATATTGATTCAGGGTAACAATAGCCTCTTCCATATCTCCGGTCTCTTCCTGCAGGGTGCTTAACAATGAGTATTGCCTGAAAATCAATGAATCATTTTGCGTCTGCCTGGCAGCCTGAATGCTTTTCTGCGCCCATTCAAAAGCCCTGTCAAACTGTTTTTGCTGCTGAAAATACAAAGCGAGCTTTTCTCCGGCGGCAGCTTTCTGAGCCGGGCTATATTGGCCTGCAATTACCTTTTGCCAGGCTGTAGTATCTTGTGCCATGGTCCGAAGCGGCAGAAAGGCGAGCAGTATTCCCCAAACCGTACTAAGCGCGTAGAATTGTTTCATGAGAAGTTAATCTTTAAGAAGGAATGTCGTAAATGTCGGATAGTCTGTCTTATTACCGTCTATCACCAGGCAGGATATGCGAGAAGACATAAACATAAGACTTGTATTTTACTAAATGTAAGGAAATAACAGCTACTTTTTCTAATACATATACTCAACATTATCCTGAAATTCAATATCATCAAAGATCCTGCTACAAAAAAGTAAAAACAGCGTAACACCTTGCTTTTCTGCAGGGTATACGCTCTGTTCTCATTTAATCTTCCCGGCTTCCATCCTCCGCCATTCGGACTATCCTGGGCGTGAAAGTTGCAACAATATCCACCAGAGCCTTTTGGGCGGCCATGACAGCATGAATATCCTTATATGCCATAGGCGCCTCATCCAGACCCGCGCCTGTCAGGCTCACACCGGCGGCCTGCAGCGCTGACCTTAATTGCAGTGTAGTCAGGGTTTTGATAGCCTGGCTCCGGCTGATCAGCCTGCCTGCACCGTGCGAAGCAGAACTGATCGCCTCCGGGACACCTTTTCCCCTCACCAGGAAACCGGGAGCGGTCATCGAACCGGGAATGATTCCCATCACGCCCCGGGCAGCAGGTGTTGCACCCTTGCGGTGCACGATCACCTCTTCTCCGTTCCAGGTCTCCTTCCAGGCAAAATTATGATGGTTTTCTACCCTGATCAGCACCTGCCCGCCGATCGCCTTTACCAGCTTATTGTGGATCACTTCATGACAGGCAGCAGCATAATCTCCGGCCAGGTTCATGGCGATCCAGTACTCCCGGCCGGCCTCGCTGTTCATATCCAGGTAAGCCAGGTTAGCAGCCTCTTTCGGCAGCTGGCAGATACTTTTCGCCAGGCGGGTATAATGTCCTGCTATTGTTGCGCCCAAACCCCTGGAACCGCTATGGGTCAGCAGGGCCAGGTAGCGTCCGCTGTCGATATCCAGCAACTCATCCCGTTTCCGGAATTCAATAATGCCCCATTCTGCAAAGTGATTTCCACCACCGGAGCTCCCCAGCTGAGCGTACGCCTTGTCGTGAAGCTGCCTGATAAAGGGTGTCATATTGAACTCCGGCCTGTCCAGGACCGAGTGTTGCGCCCGCTGATTTCCACTGAACCCGTTCCCGGCACCAAACTGCGTCCGGGCGATCAGTTCCCGCTTCAATTTCGTATGCTCCGATTCCAGATATATTTCCGGTATGTCCAGCACAGACAGGGCCATCCTGCAACCGATATCCACGCCCACACCGTAAGGAATCACCGCATTCCGGGTAGCCAGTACGCCACCGATAGGCAGTCCATATCCCTGATGCGCATCCGGCATCAGCGCTCCCGCGACCGTGGCCGGCAGGCGCATAGCCGTATTCATCTGCTCCAGTGCTCCGCGATCAATATGTTCAGTACCGAAAGAGATATAAGGCAAAGCTTCCGCTCTCAGGGATACCCGGCGATCTTTTTGCTTCTGATCACGGATCAGGCAGCCGGCGGCCTCTTTCAGGACAGGATCTTCCAGGAACTGTTCCGGCTGATCCCTTAACGCTTTCAGCAAAAGCATTAAATCGTCTGCTGATCGCTCCCGGAGCACTTCACTGGTTTCCAATATCGTCAGTAAGATCCCTATATGCTCTCCTTCCTTAAAACCCAGGGACAACAGATCTTTCCCGTTCCATCTCTTTTCCATTATCTTCTCCTAAGCTATCATTCGTCATCCGAAATCCGTAATTCTATTTAATAAAGATCTGCTTTAACTGATCCACGATCTGCCCGTTACCGGACACACTGATACTGTTGATGTTTTCAGCGATCCTTTCCACAAATTCCATTTCTTTCAGTTTGTACAGCATCGCATTTTCCTCCATCAATCTTGCAGTGTTCAGCAGGCTCCGGGTAGAAGCAGTCTCTTCCCGCCTGGTGATCAGGTTGGCCTGGGCCTTTTTCTCAGCGATCAGCACCCGGTTCATGATCTCCCTGATATCGCCCGGAAGAATGATATCTTTCACTCCACAACCCAGCAATACCACACCCAGTCTTTCAGACCTGGCGACGGCACTTTTCAAAACCATCACTGCAATTTCCTCTTTCCCGGCCATCAGCTCATCCAGTGACATTCCGCCTACGCATTCCCTGAGCGCCAGCTGGATCAGCACGTACAATTGCTTCTCATAATCTTTGTTATCCGCCAATGCTTTCATAATGTCCCTGACCTGGTATTGTACACTGAAGTTGATCCGCAGCTGCGCTTTATCCCTGGTCAGTATTTCCTGCCCGGAGATCTCCATATTGATCTGCCGCATGTCCGCCTTTACCACATGGATCATAGTATGGTTTTTCCACCAGTAATAATTACCCGGCTCCAGTACCCTGTCCATTTGCCCGCTCACAAACAGCAGCCCTTTCTCGTAAGCTTCCATCCGGTACAACCGGACATAAGGCGCCAGCACAGGAGAAGTCACCAGCTGCATATCCAATGCTTCCGGAATATCTATAGCATCAGTTTTGACCCGGAAAAAGGACTGTTCATCCCAACCTTTCCAGAAAACATGCCGGCCCGGTTTCAACAGCCGGTCAAAGTTATTCCTGACATACCTGAAAACCAGCTCATTATCCGGCACATCAATGACCTCTGCTATGCGGACAAAATCGGTATGCTGCAATAAAATGCCCATCGGTACAGCATGAGTAAACGGTTCGCTCATATCATAAACCTCCAGGCGCTCACCCATACGGATCCAATACCGGCCCGCAGCCAGTACCCGCTCTAATCGCTCTCCTCTGAACACCAATCCAACCTGATTGGCTTGTACAATTTCTCTGGTCAACATATTTATAGGTTTTAAAACCATTCAACATTTCTTTTTTCAGGGCGCCTCCCGAAGGCCGGGTCATCATTCCGGCATTTCTCCCCGGCAAAGCCGTAGAGAACGTTCCTCCATTCTACCCCTGGCGCAAAGGGTTGCCGGCCATTCTGTAATCACCAGTGGCATTCGACTCTTACAGACACCGGCAACCCCGGGGCAGTTATATTTTCAAAAACACCTTTCATATAAACCACAGCAGTAGAAAGATCCGCCGTCCGCGGCGGAGAGAGCAGCCATCCGATCAGTCATACATTCATGGGGGAGGAATGCCACCTGTTGGCAGGCAGACATTCCCGGGGGTATGTATTGCTTACACGGATCAGCCTGCTTTCTGCAGGACCGTTTACCGGTGCGAACGATAATTTTTTATTTTTCGTCCGCAGGACACTTTCTACCGGTGGCAGTGGAAATTTTTATAAGTTTCCAGCTTACCTGGATATCCAGGAGTCTTGTTTGAGATTTTCAGTCTCAAAAGAATGGTTATTGCTATACCACTTAGCTACCCGAACTTAAACGGGGCAGGATTCGAACCTGCGACACATAACAAAGCCGCGTTCTGCCATTGAACTATCCCCTTTCCAGGGAGCGGGAATCGAACCCGCAACATCAGTACCAAAGACACTGTTCACAGCTCATCAGCCAGCATATTGCAGGTGATCACCCCAATACTCAGGAGCCTTCTGAAACTCTCTGCCAGGGCCGCCTCACCGGTAACAGTGCCATTCCGGATATATGGAATATCTTTACACACCGGGTGTTTTCTTTCAAAGAACATAGTCATTTCTGACATCACAAAGATCACACAGTCACTACGCAGCGAAATTGCGCAGTTGAAAAAATATTTCAACTTTTTCTTAAACATTTAAAAACCAGCACGTTGTTATAAAATATAAATCCGGATCAACATTATTGACGCAGAACTGCGCAATTCTATTGCGCAGGAAACCTATTTTAGCGGAAAATCACCGGTCCATATGGCTGTACACAAACTGGCACTGATCCGCTATAAGACAATCGACGACTGCCTTCGGAACAGGTATAGAAAATGGACGCTGGATGCACTGGTGGAAAAAGTATCGGAAGTACTCTTCGAGCAGGAAGGTATTCCCAACGGTGTCAGCAGACGCACCATACAGGGTGATATCCAGCTGATGCGCAGCGATAAATTGGGCTATAACGCCCCGATCATCGTCAGAGACAAGAAATATTATGTGTATGAGGATCCGGGCTACAGCATCACCAAAGTGCCGATCAACAACCAGGACGTAGACAAAATGAAGGAGATTGTCGGTGTACTCAAACAACTGAACGGCTTCAGCTATTTCGAAGAGATGAGCGACATGATCGCCCGGCTAGAAAACAATCTCTATAAATCCACCCGGCAATCGGGCAACTGCATACAATTTGAAAATAACCGGCTGCTGAAAGGCTTGCAGCTCATCAGCCCCGTATACCAGGCCATCCTCAACCAGACACCGGTGCTTATCGAATACCAGTCTTTCAGAGCGCTTAAACCTCAGCACCTTATCGTATCACCTTACCTGCTGAAGGAATACCGCAACAGGTGGTTCCTCATCTGTATGCCCCGGAAAGGAGAAAACCTGAATACACTGGCACTCGACCGGATCATCGAACTACAGGAACTGCCTAACGAGAGCTTCAAATCTTACCAGGGAATAGATTTTGACCGGTATTTCAGCGACCTGGTCGGTGTTACCAAGTCGGAAAAAGACCGCCCTTACAAGGTCATTCTCCACGTCGACAGACAGCAGGCTCCTTATGTACGAACCAAACCTATCCACCATAGCCAGCAGGTACTGAAAGAGGAAGATGACGGCAGCATCCTCCTCCGGATCGATGTCGTCCTCAACTTCGAGCTGGAAAGAGAGCTCCTCGGTTTCGGAGAGCATGTGAAAGTGCTGGCACCCAGACACCTCGTGCAGCGGATCAAGAAAAGAGCTGCAAGAATGCTGGAACAGTATGCTCCACCAGCTAAACCAACAAGAAAAATTGCCGGCAATACAGAGTTATCGCAATGAAAACCGACTATAAGCTGAACTCGTTGAATCATCCTTTGATAAAAGCCGTCAACACGCTATTTTTCCCTTCCATATTGTATAGATCTTCACTTAAGACCTCATTTCTTATTCCGGCAATGATGATCAAAAAATATTACAGAATACTGATCATAACAAGATAAAGAATATAAACAGGTTAATTTAAAAATTCATTAGTTAAACAATATTTTAACTATACGAATTAAATAAAATTTATATAGAAAATATATTTATTATATTATCTTCGTTGTCAAACATCTCTTTGTTATGAAAAAAATCAGTATTCTATTACTACTTGTATGCTCTGTATTTCACAGATCAAATGCCGTTGAATTTATGCATTCAATAGGTGCGGGCCCGCTCATTGCTTTTAATAACTCAGATGCTGCTACAGCAGGTGTCATCTTTTACGCGCCCAGAATCAATTTTCTCGATAAAGGCGGAATGGTATTATCCGCAGGCAGTAATGTTGGTCTAGGATTTTCCGGTAACTCCATAACAGGTTCCTCTTTTACCTTACAGCTACCGCTTTTGGTAGAAGCTAACTTCGGTCATGCTGCCAATAAAGATGCAGATCAGCGTTTCGGAGGTTTCGGAGGCCTGGGCTTCAACTATATCCTTACAGGTGATACGGACAATGGTTCTATTGCTTACTACGGCCCTACTGTAAACGGTGGTTTCAGATTCGGATTTAAAGAAAGAAGCGCAGGTATCAGGTTAGCTTATACCTATGACCTGAACATCAGTGCAAATATCATCGGCGCCAGCATCTTCTACACTTTCGGAAGATTCTAACAATACGTCCAGGCAATCCATAAGAGAGGAACTTGTGTTTCTCTCTTTTTATTTTATGCCTGCTATTTCCCATAAGTTACCCGCCAGACTGTATTGGCGGCATCTTCTGCTACCAGCATGGAACCATCGGGGAGAAATGCGATTCCTACCGGCCGGCCGTAAACCTCTCCTTTTTCCAGGTTATGGATAAAGCCAGTCAGGAAATCTTCCGGCGGACCTGCGGGTTTTCCGTCTTTAAAAGGTATAAAAGCTACTTTGTAGCCTCCCAGCTCGCTCCTGTTCCAGGAACCCCGCTGACCAATGAAAGCGCCGCCCCTGTATCGTTCAGGAAACCGGTCATGGGTATAGAAGGCCAGTCCGAGAGAAGCCGTGTGTGATCCCAGGGCTACATCCGGCACGATCGCTTTCTTTACCAGATCCATCCGCTGTTCTTTTTCCGTGAAACGGGGATCCAGGTGCTGACCAAAATAGGAATAAGGCCAACCGTAAAAACCCCCGTCTTTCACACTCGTGGCATAATCCGGCACCAGCTCATCGCCGAGCTTATCGCGTTCATTCACAACCGTCCAAAGTGTTTGGGTGATAGGCTCCCAGGCCATACCTACGGGATTGCGAAGACCACTGGCAAACACCCTTTCCCCGGTTCCATCGAGGTTGATCTCCAGAATATTGGCTCTCCGGACCTCTTCCTGCATCCCGTGCTCTCCGATATTGCTGGCAGAGCCTACGCTGACATATAGCTTAGTGCTGTCCGGACGAATAACCAGGTTACGGGTCCAGTGATTATTGTATCCGCCAGCCGGAAGGTCCAATATCTTCCTCCCGGTCGCTGCGATAGAAAGGTCTCCTGTTTTATACGGAAATACATATATACCATCAGTAACGGCCACATAGAATTCGTTGCCGATCAGCAGCATGCCCAACGGCAGATTCAGGTCTTTCATAAAAACCGACCGGATATCCGGCAGACCATCTCCGTCAGTATCCCGGAACAAGGTGATCTGATTCGGACTTTCCCCGGAGTTCCCGGATTTATGCAGCCCTACAAAAGCACCGGCCACCTTGACCACGCCTTTCCGGTGTGTATTGGCCTGCGCGACCAGCACATCCCCATTCGGTAAGACATAGATCCAGCGGGCGCTCTGAAGGCTGTCTGCATATTTTGTCACCGTGAATCCTTGCGGCGCAACGGGTTTCGCACCGTCCTTCCAGCCTACTACCGTGCTGAAGTTGTACACGGACTTGGTCTCATACGGTGCCGGCAATTCCAGGGTCTGTACGGCTGTCTCTACCACATTGCCGTTACCCGTACCTTTTTGAGCACAGCTCCAGGTCAGAATACCTGAAACCAGGCAAGACATAAATATCCAACTCACTCGCTGCATATTTAAAATTAGTCGATCCGTCGGAAGATGTCGAGGAATCAGCCAGAAAATAGTTTATAAGGAAAATTTTCCGAAAGCTCAGGTATCCGGCCGCTGCTGCTTATCCCCTCTCAATACTTCCGTTATTTCATCCAGCTTTTCAATCTTTTCCCGGAAGTCACCGGCGAGCTGCGCACGGATCTCTGAAAGTTTTTCCAGGATACCCCCGATACTATCCGGCAATGCATCTTCGAGCATTTCCCGGAATCTTTTCGCAAATGTGGGCGATTGTCCATTGGTAGAGATCCCGATCTTGAGGTCTCCTTTGGTCACGATGGACCCCAGGTAGAAATCACAAAGTTCCGGTGTAT